>ERZ779632.130-NODE-130-length-49313-cov-17.381603_pt1 | contig 49313 bp, 39 predicted proteins | sample MGYA00514194_ERZ779632 | MGnify/ENA primary metagenome ERZ779632 (study PRJEB29562, sample SAMEA4376704) | mouse gut metagenome | isolation source: Cecum | study: EMG produced TPA metagenomics assembly of the A DSS colitis mouse model was used to assess the... | reverse complement strand
GCCTGCGATACTGCGTTAATGCGTATTTGGATGTGAAACATCCATACTTACCTCTTTCCTGCATATCGCTGGCTGAGCCTGCGATACTGCGTTAATGCGTATTTGGATGTGAAACATCCATACTTACCTCTCATGCATATCGCTGGCGATCCTGCGATATTGCGTCAATCAGCATACCCACTAACTACGTATCCTGACTTTCCCCGGGGGCATATGGGTGCTGATCATTTCCACTACCTGTGTTCTCTGTTCCCCCAGATCCCGGTTGGGAAATATGGCCGCGCTGACCTTGGTAGTGTAGACGATGACGCTCCTGCCCGTGGCCGTGGCCTTGTGCAGATCCGCCCAGGCTTGTCTCTCTGTGGTCTCCCCCTGGGAGACGGAGATGCCCTCCTCGTCCAGTACATAGTGCAAGGGCTTCTGAAAAGAGGGATTGGTCAGCGCCAGCTGCTTGCTCTTCATCCACAGGGTCACCGGCAGGTACAGCAGCAGGATCACGCCGCAGACCAAAAAGATCCACTGTCGGGGATCCATGCCGAAGATCACAATCATCAATGCCCCAAAGCAGCTGCCGATCAGGCCGGAAGCGCTGCCGTAGGCGTGGGCCATCATATAATTGTACAGATCTCCAGCTTCTATTTTCACATCAAACTCTATCATAGTCCAAGTCCTTTCGCTTCCCCATACTCCCATCCGCACGTCCGGGAGGCACTCTTGCCATTTGCTCTTTCTGCGCCCTATGCATCCCCGTTGTCCCATTCAGTTTATGGATTCTCTTTTGTTTAACTATCATAAATTATAAACAGGTGACGCGCAAAATGCAAGTGTTTCTTCCTGTGGGGAGAATTTCAAGGGGGAGCAGTTACTACTTATGGCTGATGCGGGGACACGGTTCTGAGGCCGGTAACAGGCATCCCATGCAGGCATCATAAAAATGCAAAAAAAGTCTTGCCAAATCGGAGGAGGAGATCTATACTAGGGTGCATAAGGTGCGTCTTCGGGGTTGGGTGCAATTCCCTACTGGCGGTGATGTGTGGCAACATACCAGTCCGCGACCCACGATGGTAACATCGTGGCTGAATCGGTGCGATTCCGATACCAACAGTATAGTCTGGATGGAAGAAGAACATGAAAACAGGCTGGCAGTCCGCATGGGATACGCGGAAGGTCGGCGGGTGTATGATCCGGTTTTGTTCTCAGAAAGCGGAACATGCTCTAATGTATCATGCGAATCGGCCCCGGTTATGAAGAGATTTCTGTCAGGGATTTCTTCATAACCGGGGCTTTTTGTGCGAAGCGCTTTCCTTACGGTATACATATAGTCAACAAATCCAATGTCGTTGACTGTCTATGATCTTGCAGGGGGGTTACGCGTAAGCAATGCCGCCCATATATGGGCGATCTTGAAATATGTATGAACCGCCGGCTTGCAGGGCCTCGCCGCAGAAGCGGCAGAAAGTGAGGAAAATTATGAATGGATTTTTCAAAAGTGTAGCGGAAAACGCATTATTTGCAGCAGAATTTCTCCTGATTATCGTGGTCATATTCCTGGCGGCGCTGGCTCTGGAGAAGCTGGCAGACAAGAAAAGCGGGAAAAAGGAGAGCGCTTTTTCCACCCGCAGAATGGCTGTCACGGGCATGTTCTCGGCCATAGCCATGATCCTGCATCTGCTGGACTTCCCCCTGCCTTTCGCTCCTGGATTTTACAAACTGGATTTCAGTGAACTCCCGGTGTTGGTAGGAGCCTTCGCCTTCGGGCCAGTGACAGGAATTATCATCGAAGCTGTGAAAATTCTGCTGAAACTCTTAATTAAGGGCACCAGCACCGCTTTTGTAGGGGATCTGGCCAATTTCGTCATTGGATGCAGTTTCATCCTGCCGGCATCTACTATCTATTATTTTAAAAAGAGTAAAAAAAGCGCTATCGCTGGCTGTATCATCGGTACTTTCATTTTAACTCTCTTTGGCACGGCTTTCAATGCAGTCTACCTGCTGCCGGCCTTTTCCAAGCTTTATGGAATGCCCCTGGACAGCATTCTGGCTATGGGCAGCGCCGTCAACCCTTTGATGACCGATGGCAGTATTATCAGCTTTGTGGCCTGTTGTGTGACCCCCATGAACCTGATCAAGGGCGGAAGCGTCTCCCTGGTTACCATGCTGATCTATAAACCATTAAGTCCTATCATCAAGGCAGGTAAATAGGATAACGGAAGGCGGCTGTCCGGCTTACCGCTTTTTGGCCAAAGCCACCAGTTCCTGCATAATCTGCCTAATCTCCTCCATGATGACGATGTTTTTCTCTTCGGCGCTCATGGTTTCCCCGGCGTGGGCCGCCACCTCCTGGGAAATGGCGGAAATGGTCTGAACAGAGTCCACTATCACCTGATTGGACTCATTCAGCTCGCCCACCACCTTGACCAGGCTCTCCATATTGTCGCGGACAGCAAAGGTATTGTCCCTGATCGCCTGAAAACTTTCCGCCGCATGCAGAGCCCCCTGTTTTTCCTCGTCAATGCCAAAGACCATGTCGGCGATCACTCCCATGACCTCCCGTATGGCCTCCGACACATCGTCTATCAGGCCGGTGATGTTGGCCGTGGCTTCCTTGGTCTGTGTGGCCATGTTGGATATCTCCGCGGCCACCACGGCAAAGCCCCTGCCCGCTTCCCCTGCCCTGGCCGCCTCTATGCTGGCATTCAGCGCCAGCATACTGGTCTGGGAGGTGATGCCGCCGATCAGCTCCACAATAGTGTTCATCTTTTCCATATAGCGGCCCAGCGCTTCCAGCTTGCCGCTCACCACTGTGCCGTTCTCCACGGAAGTCTCCGCCTGCTCCATCAGTGTCTCCACATTGTGGTTCCCTGTTTCCAGAGCCTCTATGGTATGCTGCATACTGGCGCCGATCTGTCCTGTGGCGTCCTGCACTTTGCTCACCTTGCTCTGGATGGTTTCGGTCTGCAGCATCTGGCTATGCACATGTTTTGCCGTGTCCTCCGCCCCCAGGGATACCTCCTCCATGGCCGTCTTGGTGCTCTCGGAGGCATTGCTCAGTTCCTCCACCTTTTCATGGATGGCAGTGATGCCCTCGGTCAGCTTGCCGGACAGCTGCGCATTGGTCTGCAGCAAAAGTTCCGTCTCCTGCTGGGATTTGGAGATATCTCCTATCCTCTGCTCGGTATTTTGCTTTAAATTACGGGTGGTCATAATAGAATATACTGCCACCATAACCATGACAATTATCTGTATCGCCGCCGAATTCACGCCCAGGAAACCAAATTTGCCTGTGGCGGCCCCCAGCGCCACCACTATAATATTCTCCAGCACAGTGCCGGTATTGATCATCAGCTGATACCGGATGTCATTATAGACAGATACTACGAAAACCATAGGAATAACAAATATATATACCATATGGATTGCATTCGTAAACAGACATATGGTGTAAAACAAGGCAAAACCGATACCTGCCAGATGCCGGATCATACATGTCTCCCTGTCCCTGCTCCAGAAAAGAAATTCCAGAGCCACCGGCGCAGCGCCAACCATGCATAGGATTCCGGCATAGGCAATGGATACCTCCCCCTTGTACGTCCGGGTCAGAATAAGGGCAGCCATCACTGCCGCAGTGATAAGGTGCGCAACCATAGCTGTTTTATTGTTTCGTGTCAGTTCTGTCATCTCATCCGTTCCCCCAATCTCTTATCCACCCCTTCGGCGGGGCTTTCTCTTAGCATAAATGACGCCATTATCCTCTTACTGTTTTATCTTCATCGTGAGAGAAATCCGCTTTTTCTGCATATCCACATCCAATACCTGCACGTCCACGATATCCCCCACGCTGACTGCCTCCAGGGGATGCTTAATATATCTATCCGTGATCTGGGAGATGTGTACCAGGCCGTCCTGATGTACGCCGATATCCACAAACACGCCGAAATCAATGACATTGCGCACCGTGCCCTTCAGGGTCATGCCCGGTTTCAAGTCCTTCATATCCAGCACATCGCTGCGCAGAATGGGTCTGGGCATATCATCCCTGGGATCCCGGGCAGGCTTCTCCAGTTCCTTTAAAATATCGGTCAGGGTGATCTCGCCGATGCCCAGTTCTTGGGCCAGCATAGCTTTGTTCCTGACGCGCTTCTCCAGACTGCTGACCCGGCTCTGCGCCGCCCCGACTGCCTGCGCGCTGCCGGCCTCTCGGTTGCCTGCCCTCTGAGCCCCCTTTCCTTCCGCCGCCTGGACACTTCCCCCGGAAGCCCCTGCCATGCTGCCCATGGCGGCGGCCAATGCCTTACCCATGGCTGTATTGGTATTTTTCACCTGTATGGATTTGTCCTGCTTTCTCTGGGCGGGACGCTGGGCGCGTCCTTCCGCCGCTGGGGCTTTTTTGCCTGCCGCCTTGTCCGCCGCCGCTTTCCTCTGGGCCTCCTTCACATCCTCCATGGTAAGGCCCAGCTTGTCCAGCAGCTTTAAGGCCGCTTCATAGGACTCAGGATGTACGCTGGTGGCATCCAAGGGGTTGTCCCCGTCCAGGATCCGCATGAAGCCCGCGCACTGCTCAAAAGCCTTGGGCCCCAGCTTGGGAACTTTCAGAAGCTGCTTTCTGTTGGTAAAGCGTCCGTTTGTTTCCCTATAGTCCACGATGTTCCTGGCGATGGTCTTGTTGATGCCGGAGATGTATTCCAGCAGGGAGACGGAGGCGGTGTTCAAATCCACGCCCACCTTGTTTACACTGTCCTCCACCACGCCGCCCAGGGCCTCGCTGAGTTTTTTCTGATTCATGTCATGCTGGTACTGGCCCACGCCGATGGACTGGGGATCGATCTTCACCAACTCCGCCAGAGGATCCTGGAGCCTGCGGGCAATGGATGCGGCGCTTCGCTGCCCCACGTCAAAATTGGGAAATTCCTCTGTGGCAAGTTTGCTGGCGGAATACACAGAGGCTCCGGCCTCGTTGACGATCACGTACTGCACCGGACGATCCAGTTCCTTTAACAGTTCCACGATCACCTGTTCCGATTCCCGGGAGGCCGTGCCGTTGCCCACGGAGATCAGGTCCACATGGTATTTGCTGATCAGGCGTTTCAGTTCCGCCTTGGCCTCTGTCACCTTGTTCTGGGGCGCGGTGGGGTAGATCACCTTGGTGTCCAGCACCTTGCCTGTGGCATCCACCACCGCCAGCTTACAGCCTGTGCGGAAGGCCGGATCCCAGCCCAGCACCACTTTTCCCGCGATGGGAGGCTGCAGCAGCAGCTGCTCCAGGTTCTTCCCAAACACGGAGATGGCACCGTCCTCGGCTTTTTCCGTGAGTTCATTGCGGATCTCCCGCTCAATGGCAGGGGCAATCAACCGCTCATAGGCGTCCTGGCACACGGCCTGCAGCACCGGTGTGGTCACCGGGTTCTCCGCTCTGATCAGCTGTTTTTCCAGATAGCGCAAAATTCGCTCTGTGGGGGCGCTGAGCTTCACGGTCAACACTTTCTCCGCCTCTCCCCGGTTCAGAGCCAGCACCCTGTGTCCGGCGATCTTTTTCACCGGCTCCTCAAAATGGTAATACATCTCATACACGGTCTGGGCCTTTTCGTCCTTGGCCTCGCTGCTGATAATACCTTCCTCCGCAGTGGCCTGGCGGATATAGCTGCGGTATTCCGCCTCGTCGGATACCTGCTCCGCCAGAATATCCATGGCTCCCTGCAGCGCCTCCGAAGGAGTGGCGACTCCGTCTTCGGAAACATATTTAGCGGCCTCCTCTTCCAGGGGGGTGCGGATCTCCTGGGCCAGAATGATCTGGGCCAGGGGCTCCAGGCCCTTCTCTTTGGCAACGCTGGCCCTGGTCTTTCTCTTGGGGCGATAGGGCCTGTACAGATCTTCCACCGCCACCAGAGTCTGAGCCTCCAGAATCTTTGTCCTCAGTTCCTCCGTCAGCTTTCCCTGTTCCTCTATGCTGCCCAGCACCTGCTGCTTTTTGTCCTCCAGACTGCGCAGATACTGCAGGCGCTCATGCAGATCACGCAGCTGCTCGTCATTCAGGGAGCCGGTGGCCTCCTTCCGGTAACGGGATATAAAAGGGATGGTATTGCCCTCGTCAATGAGCTTGACGGCGGCTTCCACCTGCCATTTTTCCACCTGCAGTTCCTCTTTGATTGTCTGTAAAATGTCCATATGTATTTCCATGCCTTTCTTAATTTGAGTTCCGCATTTCTCGGAAATTTGCTGTTTTGAGTTCCGCATCCAACCTGATGCCGATCTGACTCACCGATACTACTATAGCAGATCACCCCCTGTCTAATCAAGAAATAAAATGCGTTATTCTGCTTTCTCATAAAAAATCTGTTAAATCTTGCGGATCTATTTGCTATCTGTTCAAAATAATGGTAAGATGCTTTATAACTAAGAAAGCAGCTGATTCCCTGATATTGGTTTAGGACATTGTATGCCTGAAGGGAATCCGAGGAATATAAGATAGGAGTGCATGATTATGGACTATCGTCAAACCCCTCCTGCCCCTCGCAGGAATCCCTTTACCATCGCTTCAATGATCCTGGGCATCTGTTCCCTGTTGACCATATGTACGGCGGTATTGCCGCTGCCCCTGGGCGCGCTGGGCATCCTTTTTGCCATCCTCTCCTACCGCAAAGGGCAGCGCATGGATGCCATGGCCGTCACCGGCCTGGCCACCTCCTGCCTGGGACTTCTCTTCTCCGTGGTTATGTATGGAGCGGTATTTTCCGCAATGCCCAACATGCTGCGTGACCCGGAATACAGAGACATGCTTAACCGCTATTCCGAGAGCATGTACGGCGAGAGTTACGACGATCTGTTTGAGAGGGTCTACGGCGTTGACTTAAACGACCTCTTCCCCACTGAATAAAAAAGCCACGTCATTTGCGGAGAATGTTTTGCAATTGCCTAAAACTCTTAAATCAGAAAGGATTATAGAAATATGAATGTACGGTATATGACCTCCTCCGAGTTAAAATCCCGGGCCAAGGATCTGCTGGACGGCCGCTTTGGGTCCGCTATGCTGATCCTGTTTCTGGGCAATATGGTCTCAATGACATTGACCTTTATGATCACCAATTTTTTTAATTCCTTTCAATTAAACTTGTCCCTGTCTATTCTGGCCCGCATATTGATCCCCCTGCTGATCAATATGGTAATTGCCATGTTTACCAATATCTTTTCCGCGGGATACGCGTTGTTCTTTTTGAATATGGCCTGTAAGCGTAGCTATGATATCTCCAATCTGTTCTACGGCTTCCGATGGCAGTTGAAAAAATGTTTGATTCTGTCCGGCTTTTTTTCCGCTGTATACATGATCCTCCAGCTGCCGTGCCAGATTTGCAGCATTATGTTTTTGCAGAGTAAAAATATGAACTGGCTCACGGCCACCATGTTGGCCGCTTCCGCCGCCATAGTGATCCGCACGGTATTTTTGCTTATCTTCTCTCAGTGCTTTTACCTGATGCTGGACTTTCCGGATTACTCCGCGGGACAGCTCCTCCGCAGCAGTATGCGGCTTATGAGCGGCCATAAGGGACGGCTGTTCTATCTGCAAATGAGTTTTATCCCCCTGGTTCTGCTGGCGCTGCTGTCCTGTGGCATCGGTATGCTGTGGCTGCGCCCTTATATGCAGATGACGTGTACCTGCTTTTTTCTGGATCTGATGAATCCCCAGAAGATACCTGTTGAAAGTGCTGATATCACCTGACTTCTATGGGTTTTTCCGGTGTTTTCACATATAAGAAGGGCCACCCGGCATATGTCGGATGGCCTTTCTTTATATAAAATATTGTGAGAGTGAAAAGCATTGGTCTGACGTTAATGGCAATGGCCGCCGCAATGGCGACAGTCTCCGCCGCACTGAATGGATTTCCCGTTTTTCTTGTCCCGCACCATGCCCCTGATCACCAGGGCCACAATAACGGCCAGTACTGCCAATACAATGAATGTACCCATCTTAATACCTCCCAGAAGATTTATGCCGCCATCTTCTTCATGGCTTTCATTTCCAGCGTCCTGCTCTCCTTATAGGGTCTGACCAGCAGGTAGATAAAGCCGGCCAGCAGCAGGAACGCTACTATTGTACCAAACCCAAAGACTCCTGTAAAGAGCATCCCTATCTGATAGATGCACAGCGATACCACATAGGCCAGACCGCACTGATATCCGATGGCGAACCAGAACCACTTTGCGTTGTTCATCTCCCGCTTGATGGCGCCCATAGCCGCAAAGCAAGGGGCACACAGCAGATTGAACACCAGGAAAGAGTAGGCGGCCAATTGGGTCATGCCCTCGAAATCCAGCACACCGAACACGCCCACCACTTCTTCCTTTGCCACCAGTCCCATGATGGTGGCGATGGTGGCACGGATATTGTCAAAGCCAAGAGGCGCAAAGATAAAGCTGATGGCACCGCCCATGATTCCCAGCACACTGGTCTCTAACTCCATCTCCCCGTCAAACATAAAGCGTCCGTCCACCACGCCGAAGCAGGAGCCTGCCCAGATGATAATAGAGGATAAAAGGATGATGGTGCCGGCCTTTTTGATAAAGGACCACCCTCGCTCCCACATGCTTCTGAGCACATTGCCCACGGTGGGCCAGTGGTAAGCGGGCAGCTCCATGACAAAGGGAGCAGGATCGCCTGCAAACATCCTGGTTTTCTTTAAAATAATGCCGGAGCAGATAACAGCCGCAACTCCGATAAAATATGCGCTGGGAGCCACCCACCATGCATTGTGGAACAGCGCCGCGGCAATCAGCGCGATAATAGGCATCTTGGCGCCGCAGGGAATAAATGTAGTGGTCATAATGGTCATCTTGCGGTCCCTGTCGCTCTCGATGGTTCTGGATGCCATAATGCCGGGTACGCCGCAGCCCGAGCCGATCAACATGGGAATAAAGGACTTGCCGGACAAACCAAACTTGCGGAAAATCCTATCCATGATAAACGCCACACGGGCCATATAGCCGCAGGCTTCCAAAAATGCCAGAAAGATAAACAGCACCAGCATCTGAGGCACAAAGCCCAGCACGGCGCCCACGCCGCCCACAATGCCGTCCACAATCAGTCCCTCCAGCCAGGGCGCGCAATTTATCGCCTCCAGGCCGCTTGTCACCAGCACGGGAATACCAGGCACCCACACGCCATAGTCCGCCGGATCGGGAACTTCCTCCATGGCCGCATCCACAGTGCCGGAGATGTCAAAACCTTCCTCCGCCAGCGATTCGCCGTAAAAGCCATAAGCCTCCTCAAAGCCGCCAAAATCCGCCTCCCGGATGGCTCCCTGAATATCTTCCGCGCCTATTACCCCTGCATCCGCCGCCGCGTCTACAGTGGCCGCAACCTCATCGGTCCAAATATTTTCATTGGCGTAAGCTACAGTCTCATCGTCATAATCTCCGCTGATGCCCAAAAGATGGAAACCGTCCCCGAACAGTCCGTCATTGGTCCAGTCCGTCACCCAGCCTCCCACCGTGGACACTGAGATATAATACACCAGAACCATCACTACCGCAAAGATCGGCAGCGCCGCCCATCTGTTGGTAACAATCCTGTCGATTTTATCGGAAATGCTCATACCTCCCTGGCGCTTTTTGGTGCAGCATTCCCCGATAATGGAGGAAATATACTCATACCTGGCATTGGTGATGATACTTTCCGTGTCGTCGTCGTACTCCTTTTCCAGCATGGCAGCTTCCTCGGCCACATCCGGGATCTTGGACAGCTGCCCGGAAATCTTATCGTCCCTCTCCAATAATTTTATGCTGAAGAAACGCTTCTGTTCCTCCGGCACTTTGCTGCCCAGTTTTTCGGACACCGTCTCAATTGCATTCTCGATGGCAGTGTCAAACTTATGTACCGGCTGCGCCGCTCTCTTCTCCGAAGCTGCCGTCACAGCCCTCTTCACCGCATCATCGATGCCGGTTCCCTTCAGAGCGGAGATTTCCACCACCGGACAGCCCAGCTTCTCGGACAGTTTCTTTACATGGATTTTGCTGCCGTCCTTTTCCAGCACATCCACCATGTTCACCGCCATGACCACGGGGATCCCCAGTTCCAACAGCTGTGTGGACAGGTACAGATTTCGCTCAATGTTGGTGCCGTCCACGATGTTCAGGATGGCATCCGGCCTCTCACCGATCAGGTAGTTTCGGGCCACCACCTCTTCCAGTGTGTAGGGGGAAAGGGAATATATGCCGGGCAGGTCCATGATAATGGCCTCCTGGGCACTGTATGAACTCTTCAGTTTTCCCTCCTTTTTCTCTACTGTCACCCCCGGCCAGTTACCCACAAACTGATTGGAGCCGGTCAGAGCATTAAATAAGGTAGTCTTGCCGCAGTTTGGATTGCCTGCGAGCGCTATTTTTACTGACATAATTCTCCTCCTTGTTATGTTTCCGCATATCCTCACATTTATTAGTCATAGCTAACCCAGGTATAAAAAATTATTCTACCTCGATCATCTCCGCATCCGCCTTACGCAGGGAAAGTTCATAACCTCTGACGGTCACTTCCACAGGATCCCCCAGGGGCGCCACCTTTCTCACATACACTTCCACGCCTTTGGTGATACCCATGTCCATGATCCTGCGCTTCACAGGGCCATCCCCGGACAACTTTTTCACAGTTACCGTCTCGCCCACCGAAACCTCTCTCAATGTCCTCATACTCTCTCCTTCTTTCTCTTTTATTTATAAGCTCCCCATTTATTCCCCGCAATCATACATCGCTATACCTGTCTCCGGGAACAGGGCTGGTTACCAGTCCCGTCATTTGCGAACTTCCTTGAACGCCCTACACCAATATCTTGCAGGCCATATCCTTCCCAATAGCTACCCGTGCATCCTTCACATTGACAATCATATTGCCGCCAATGGTAGAGATCACCGTCACCAGGCCGCCGGTCACAAAGCCCAGCCCCTCTAAGAACCTGCGGGTTTCCTCCCTGCCGCCAACCTTCTTGATCACATTCGCTTCGCCTTCTTTTACCATCGTCAAGGGCATAACACCGACCTCACTTTCTCTTGCTGTAGCCGTTATGTATTTCTTTCAATAGTTAGTATATGCTAACGTCCTTTAGATGTCAAGAACTTTTTGTAGGATTTTATAACTTTACTTATTGAGTGGTGTCAAACCCCCGCTTTATTTACCGCGCCTATAAAACAGCTGTGAATAATAGCAACTTTACACAGAGGAATATATACAGGTGGCCAGCCACGTCACTTGCGGAGAACGTTTCGCAATTACCTACTTACAACCATAATATCAAACAAGGGAAAGCGCCACATACGTCACTGTATGGCTACTTTCCCTCGCCGAAATCATACTTGTTAAAAATACTCCCTTTTCGAAAAAGTGTTCATCCTTCATCATGGCCGAACTGCACTTCTCAATCAGATTTTTCGCTTCATTGCTCCTGCGTCTTTCTTCCCTGAACGCTCATCCATTTCAGATATCCGTTGATAAAGGGATCCAGCGCCCCGTCCAGCACGGCGTCGGCGTTGCCGCTCTCCACCTCCGTGCGAAGGTCTTTTACCAGCTTGTAGGGCTGGAGCACATAGGATCGGATCTGGTTGCCCCAGGCGATATCCTTGACCTCACCCCGGATATCAGACAGCTTCTCCACATTGGCCTCCTGCTTTAACAGGTACAGCTTGGCCTTCAGCATCTGCATGGCCTTGTCCTTGTTCTGAAACTGGCTGCGCTCGTTCTGGCACTGCACCACCGTGCCCGTGGGAATATGGGTGATACGGATGGCCGAGGACGTCTTATTGATATGCTGTCCGCCGGCGCCGCTGCTACGGTAGGTGTCGATGCGCAAATCCTTCTCATCGATCTCCACATCCAGATCCTCCTCGATATCCGGCATCACATCCAGGGATACAAAAGAAGTCTGCCGCTTGCCCTGGGCGTTGAAGGGGGAAATCCGCACCAGGCGGTGTACGCCCTTCTCCGATTTCAGGTAGCCGTAGGCATTGATGCCATTGACCTGAAAAGTCACTGACTTGATGCCCGCCTCATCCCCGTCCAGATAATCCAGCACCTCCAGGGAATAACCCTTACGCTCCGCCCAGCGGGTGTACATGCGGTACAACATACTGCACCAATCGCAGCTCTCCGTGCCTCCCGCCCCGGCGTTGAGCTTCAGAATGGCATTGTTTTTGTCATACTCTCCCGACAGCAGTATACCGATCCGCAGTCCGTCCAACTCCCGGGTAAATTCATCCAATTCACTGCGGATCTCCGGAATCAGGGAGACGTCCTCCTCCTCATAGCCCATCTCGATCAGGGTCAGGATATCGTCGTATTGGGACTCCAGCTTGCGGAAATCCTCCACGGTATCCTTCATGTTTTTCAGTTCTTTCATCAGCTTGTTGGAGCGGTCCGGATCGTCCCAGAAGCCGGGAGCCTCCATCTCCATCTCCAGTTCTTCGATTCGCTTGGCCTTGTTAGCCAGGTCAAAGTGAATCCCTCACTTCCGCTAATGGAGTTTCGTAAGTCAGAAGTTCTGACTTCATAGAATCTAATTCTACCACTTTGCGTCACCGCCTTTCAATATAATTTTATGTCTATTTTCCGGCCCTGCCGCAGCACTGCTTGTATTTCTTGCCGCTGCCGCAGGGGCAGGGATCATTGGGATATACCTTGGCCACCGCGCGTTTGGCGGGAGCCTTGGCCAGAGACACATCCTTGTTGGTGCCTGTTACCTGGGCCACCTGCTCACGCTCCACCTTCTGCTCAATCTTGATGTGGAACAACAGTCGCACCGTCTCCTCCTTGATGTTCTGGGTCATCTCATCAAACATCTCGTAGCCGTTCATCTTGTATTCCACCAGGGGATCGCGCTGACCGTAAGCCTGCAGTCCGATACCTTGTCGCAGCTGCTCCATATCATCGATATGATCCATCCACTTTCGGTCAATAACTTTCAGCAGAATCACCCGCTCGATCTCACGGATTGCCTCCGTATCCGGGAACTCGGCCTCCTTAGACTCGTAGAGTTTCACGGCCTCTTCCTTCAGCTGTTGTTTCAGGCCATTCTTCTTGGGCCTGGTCACCCGTTCCCTGGTCACCGGCTCGATGGGCACGGTGGGCAGCAGCAGAGTATTCAACTCATTGTAGTCCCACTCATCAGCATCCCCCTCATCACCGATACTGATATCCACTGCATTCTCGGCAATATCGGTGATCATCTTGAAGATCACGTCCCTCATGCTCTCGCCGTTCAGCACCCTGCTTCTCTCGTCATAGATGATCTCTCTCTGCTCGCTCATAACCCGGTCATACTCCAGCAGATTCTTTCTGATGCCGAAGTTGTTGCTCTCGATTTTTTTCTGGGCAGACTCAATGGCATTGGTCAGCGCCTTGTGTTCGATCTCCTGTCCCTCGGGAATACCCAGTGCATTAAACATGCTAATCAGCCGTTCGGATCCAAACAGCCGCATCAATTCATCCTCCAGAGAGATATAGAACTTAGACTCGCCCGGATCTCCCTGACGGCCGGAACGGCCTCTGAGCTGGTTGTCGATACGCCGGGACTCATGACGCTCCGTTCCAATGATCTTAAGTCCTCCCGCTGCTCTGGCCTCCTCATCCAGTTTGATATCCGTACCACGGCCCGCCATGTTGGTGGCGATGGTCACCGCCCCGTGGATGCCGGCATCCGCCACGATCTCCGCCTCCAGTTCATGGAATTTGGCGTTCAGCACCTTGTGCGCGATGCCTTTCTTGTTCAGCAGCCTGCTTAACTCCTCACTGGCGTCGATGGTGATGGTGCCCACCAGCACTGGCTGTCCCTTGGCGTGGGCCTCTTCCACCGCCTCCACAATGGCCTTCAGTTTCTCCTCCCGGGTCTTGTATACCGCGTCCTGCTGATCTATACGGGCGATTGGCTTGTGGGTGGGCACTTCCACCACATCCATGCCGTAGATGTCACGAAACTCGTTTTCTTCCGTCAGCGCCGTACCGGTGCCGCCGCATTTTTTGTCAAAGAGATTAAAGAAATTCTGGAAGGTGATGGAGGCCAGGGTCTTGCTCTCCCTCTTTACCTTCACCCGCTCCTTGGCCTCGATGGCCTGGTGCAGGCCGTCGGAATAACGCCGCCCGGGCATGATACGACCGGTAAACTCATCCACAATCAGCACCTGGTCGTCCTTAACCACATAGTCCTGGTCACGGAACATCAGGTTGTGGGCCCGCAGAGCCAGAATGATATTGTGCTGGATCTCCAGATTCTCCGGGTCGGCATAGTTGTCGATATGGAAGAACTTCTCCACCTTCGCCACGCCGGCGGCAGTCAGGTTGATCACTTTATCCTTTTCATTTACGATGAAATCACCTGTCTCCTCCTGGACAATGCCCATCAAGGCATCCATCTTGGACAGCTGCTGCATATCGTCGCCCCGCTTCATCTGCCGGGCCAGCATGTCGCACATTTCATACAGGGCCGTGGACTTACCGCTCTGGCCCGAGATAATCAGCGGTGTGCGGGCTTCATCGATCAGCACCGAGTCCACTTCATCGATGATCGCGAAATGGAGCCCCCGCAGCACCAGCTGCTCTTTGTAGATCACCATATTGTCACGCAGATAGTCAAATCCCAGTTCATTGTTGGTCACATAGGTAATATCACAGCCATATGCTTTCTGCCGCTCCTCAGAAGGCATGCTGTTCAACACCACGCCCACAGTCAATCCCAGAAACTCATGGACCTGGCCCATCCACTCCGCGTCACGCTTGGCCAGATAATCATTGACCGTCACCACATGTACGCCCTTGCCTTCCAGGGCGTTCAAATAAGCCGGCAGCAAAAAGGTCTGGGTCTTACCTTCGCCGGTCTTCATCTCGGCAATACGGCCCTGATGCATGATTACACCGCCAATCAACTGCACTCTGTAGTGTTCCGTCTTCAGCACTCTGCGAGCTGCCTCTCGCACCAGAGCATATGCCTCGGGCAAAATATCGTCCAGGGTCTCGCCGTTTTCCAGCCGCCCCTTGAACTCCTCCGTCTTGGCCTTCATCTGTTCGTCCGTCAGTTCCATCATCTGAGGACGCAGGGCCTCGATGGCATCCACTATGGGCAATATACGCTTTAACTCCCTCTGGCTGTGTGTGCCGAATATTTTCTCTGCTAATTTCATCCTTACCTCTTTCCTGCATATCACAAGCCGGGCTTGCGATACTGCGTGTTCAAAGCCTGACCTCCGCTGTGCTTTCAATATTATTGCACCGATTACTGGCTTTACTTCTCTATTCTAAAGTTTGAACAGAACCATTGTAGCAGATTTGTGCCCAGGATTCAACCATAGAAAAATACTTATCCCTTAACATTTTGTAAACTTTATGTTAAAATTGACATCTTGCGCCTTTTTCGCTATAATATATATCACCTTGAAACCACAATTTTTACCCAAATTCCAAGGGGAAAGGCCGTTTTTACATGAAGAGATTACCTACCCAACAATTGGTTCCTGGTATGGTCGTGGCAGATGATGTGATGAACTCCAACCATCAGCTGATCCTGTCCAAAGATACTGTGCTCACGGACGCCCTGATCATGAAGCTGGATCTCTATGGCGTTCTGACTATACATGTAAAAGACAAAATTCTTGCACAGCCGGAGTCCCAGCCTGCCCCCACAGGACCCTCTTATTTTGAACGGGTTAAAAAGAGTCCCCAGTTCCAGATATTTAAAAAAGTTTATGAGGAGGAAGTGGACTCTTTTAAGGGTATGCTCAACAATGTAGTGGAGAAGAACACCCAATTGGATGTGAAGGAACTGTTGTCCCGCTCTCTTATGATGGTGACGGACGCTCATGGACATATCAGCATTCTGGACATGCTCCACAATATGCGGGAATACGATGATTCCACTTTTGCCCACTGTTTGAACGTGGGATTGATCTGCAATGTGTTCGCCCACTGGCTGCAGTTCTCGGAAGAGGATATAGAGATGGTCACGGCCTGCGGCCTGCTCCATGATGTGGGGAAACTGCTTGTCCCCCGCGATCTCATCACCAAGCCCGGAAAACTCACAGATCTGGAATATTATCAGGTCAAGAAACATTCCTTTGAAGGTTATCAGCTGCTTATGTCACAGAATATAGACAAACACATTTGCAATGCCGCCCTGATGCACCACGAACGCTGCGACGGTTCCGGCTATCCCCAGGGCTTAAAAGACAATGAGATTGACCGCTACGCCAAGATGGTAGCTATTGCAGATGTCTATGACGCCATGACCTCCGCCCGGGTATACAGAGCGCCCATCTGTCCTTTTAAGGTCATAGAGATCTTCGAGACAGAGGGGTTACAGCGGTATGATGTGGCCTATGTCCTGCGTTTTCTGGAGAATATTGTTGACACATACATACAGAACCGCTGCCGTCTCAGCGATGGAAGAGAGGGCACTATTATATTTATCAACAAGCCCAAATTGTCCCGTCCTGTGGTGCAGTGCGGCGATATATATGTAAATCTGGCGGAAGAACCGGACTTGTGTATTGATACATTATTATAAAAGCTTTTATTTTCATAAAAGTAATGGCCATCCGACCGTTTTCTGCCAAATAAATGAGGATTGTTTATTATTGAGGAGTTTATTATGCGTGAAATTATTCATGTCTATGTGGGGGAAAATCAACCCGCCCCTTGTTTCGCCACAATTGGAGAAGCTATAAACTATATCAGCAGGGATTATACGCCCCTGCCTCCCTCCTATCCCGCATCACATGAGGCGGTTTCTCCTGTCGTCCTCCATATTGCTCCCGGCATCTACCGGGAAAAGCTGGTGCTTGAGCGTCCCTATGTGACACTTGAAGGAAGCGGCGCCGAGGATACGGTGCTGGTATATGGGGACTATGCATTGCAGGTTCTGGAGGACGGCAGCAAAAGAGGCACTTTCCGCACGGCCACCCTGCGCATACACACCCATGATGTGACGATGCGCCATATGACCATTCAAAACGACGCGGGCTGCGGCCGCCTGGTGGGCCAGGCCCTCGCCCTGTATGCGGACGGAGACCGGCTCTGTCTGGATCGTTGCCGCCTGATTGGCAGCCAGGACACAATGTTTACGGCGCCGCTGCCCTTAAAGGAAGCACAGCCCGGCGGCTTCACCGGTCCTGGCCAGAATCAGCCCCGCATCATGGGGCGGCAGTATTATAGACACTGCTATATCCAGGGGGATGTGGACTTTATCTTCGGCAGCGCTGTCTGCTATTTTGAGGACTGCGATATCTTCGCCGCCAAGCCCCAGAAGTTGCCCCCGGAAAGTCCCGACGGACAGAGGATCTATGGATACCTCACCGCCGCCTCCACACCCCAGGGCCAGAAATATGGTTATGTGTTCCATCACTGTAGGCTGCTCAGCGACTGTCCGGAGGCTTCCATATACCTGGGACGCCCCTGGCGTGAATATGCCCGCACGGTCTTTCTGGAGTGTTATATGGATCCCCATATCCATCCAGCCGGATGGACTGACTGGGGCAAGGAACATGGACATTTTTACTATGGGGAATATGCCTGCTACGGCCCGGGCAGCGATACCTGCCAAAGAGCGGATTTCTCCTGTCAGCTGACGGCGCGGGAAGCGGCGGAATACAGCATGGAGAAAGTGCTGGAAGGATGGACGCCTGCAGACTGAATACGGCCTGCCCGGAAATATGCCGGGCTTGCCTTGTCATGCCGTTCTTCTTTACTAAAAATAATGTCAAAGAGAATGTGATATTTTCGATTTTTATGAGGTCAACTGCTTCTGGACAAATACGCTCCGTTCGTGTTAGTATAGGGAAAACGACAGGAGGGTAATGGTAATATGCCCCAAATCATGATAATCGAAGATGACCCAGCTATTCGGGAGGAATTGACACTGCTCCTGGAAAACGAGGGGTATACGCCTCTGGCAATTACGGAGTTTGCAGATGTACCGGGTCAGGCGGCGCGGGAACGCCCGGACCTTATTCTTTTGGACATCGGCCTGCCTGGACGGGACGGCTTCTCCCTGTGCGCCGCGCTGCGGAAAGCGGTTCCCGCGCCGGTGATCTTTGTCACCAGCCGGGATGCCGGTGTGGACGAGGTGCGGGCGCTGAGCCTGGGCGGGGACGACTACATCACCAAGCCCTACAGCGTCCCCGTTCTGCTGGCCCGGATCAAAGCGGTTCTGCGCCGGAGCGGCAGCGGACCGGAGCAGGCGGATTTACTGGAGGCCGGTGAACTGCGGCTGAGCCTGACGAAAGGGAGCGTATCGTCTGGCGGAAAAGCCGCAGAACTCAGCCGGAATGAGCTGCAAATTTTGGCCTGTCTGATGGCCCATGCGGGGCAGATCGTCTCTCGGGCCGATCTGATCGACGCTCTGTGGGACAACCAAATCTACATTGATGACAACACCCTCAGCGTGAATATGACCCGACTGCGGGGGAAGCTGGCGGAAATCGGCCTGCCTGACGCCATCAAGACCCGGCGGGGGATGGGGTATCAATTATGACGCTTCGGGATTTTTTATCGGACCGGCTGTTCCGGGTCATAACACAGCTGCTTTGCTTCACGATGGCCGCCCTGTTTCTCCGGGCCACCGGAACCCAGTCCGGCGTGTTGGCGATTTTGGCGGCGGTATTTCTGCTGGCCTTTTGCGCGGTACAGCTGTCTGACTTCCTTTCCCAGCGAGCGCGCCTTCGGGAACTGGGATCCATTCTGGACAGCCTGGATCGAAAATACCTGTTTACCGAGTGCGCTCCGCCTCCCAAAAATCTCTATGAACGGCGGTTGTTCGATTTGACCCGCCAGGCGGGGCGGGATATGACTGGGGCAGTGTCTGACGCGGAAGCCTCCCAGCGGGAGTACCGGGACTATGTGGAGCAGTGGGTGCATGAAATCAAGGCCCCCATCACCGCCGCCCGGCTCACTTGCCGGGACCTGGACGGAGAAACTCGCCGGAAATTGACTGCGGAACTGGCTCAAATCGAAGCGCATGTAGAGCGGGCTTTGTTCTACGCGCGGGCGGAGAACCCGGAGCAGGACTGCCTGTTCCGGCAGGCGGACTTGGGAAAAATCGTCGCGCAGGCCATTGAAAACCACCGTTCCCTGTTGATCCAAAGCGGCGTCCGGGTGGAAACGGAGGGGCTGGACTGCAAAATCTATACCGATGAAAAATGGGCGGTCTTTATCCTGGGGCAGCTGTTCCAAAACGCCGCCCGTTATCGGGGATCGGAACCGGTCATCACCCTTTCCGCCAAGCCTCTTGGGAGGCAGACCCAGCTTATTGTTCACGATAACGGCATCGGTATCCCTGCTCATGAACTGCCCCGTGTGTTTGAGCGGGGCTTCACCGGCAGCAACGGACGGGCTTGCGGCGGTTCTACCGGCATGGGCCTGTATCTGTGCAGGAAGCTGGCCTCTTTCCTGGATTTAGAGCTGCGCATCGTTTCGCAAGAGGGGGCTGGAACGACTGTGACACTGACCTTTCCCGCAAAGGAAAACCTTACAAAACTGTAAGATAAATCAATATGACTTCGATACAACAGCCTTTGCTTTTGGTGTACCATAGAGCCACAAGTAAAGGAGGCAAACGATATGCTACAAGTACAGAACATCGAAAAATATTACGGAAGCAAGAACAATGTTACCAAGGCGCTGGACCGGGTGAGTTTTGATGTGGATGCCGGGGAGTTCCTGGCGATCATGGGGCCCTCCGGCTCCGGCAAGACTACCCTGCTTAACTGCATCTCCACCATCGACGTCATCAGCGCCGGGAAAATTCTCCTGGACGGGGTGAGCGCAGCCGACTTGTCGGAAATCGAGCTGGCCAGGTTCCGCCGGGAGCGGCTGGGCTTTGTGTTCCAGGACTTTAATCTGCTGGATACCCTGACCATTGAGGAAAACATTGGTCTGGCCCTTTCACTGAATCATCAGAATCCCGGGACAGTACAGAACCGGGTGCAGGAGGTGGCTGGCAAGCTGGGCATCACCGACATCCTGCCAAAATTTCCGTATCAGGTTTCCGGCGGACAGAAGCAGCGGGCCGCCTGCGCTCGTGCAATGGTGGCCGGACAGTCCCTGCTGCTGGCCGACGAACCTACCGGGGCGTTAGATTCCAGAGCCTCCAAGAACCTGCTGGAGATCATGACCGCCATGAATCAGGATATGGGGGCTACGATTCTCATGGTCACCCACGACGCTTACAGCGCCAGCTACGCCAAGCGGGTGCTGTTCCTCAAGGACGGGCGGGTATTCAATGAGTTGTTGCGTGGAGAACGGGGGCGGCCCGTATTCTACCATGAAATTCTGGACGTTCTTGCCGCGCTGGGAGGTGATGTAAATGACGTTATCTAAGCTGTCCGCCCGCAATGCAAAGCGTCAGACAAAGGACTATCTGGTCTACTTTGTCACGGTGGTCATGGCCGCCGCTCTGCTGTATTCCTTCAACGGGCTGGTGTTTTCTCAGGAGCTCAGTACCCTGTCCAACAGTATCTCAACCCTTCCCCTGATGATCGTGCTGGCCAGTGTGGTAGTGGTGTGTGTCTTTGGATGGCTGGTGTCCTACGCCACCAAATTCATGCTCCTGCGCCGGGGCCGGGAGTTGGGGACCTACCTGCTTATAGGACTGGAGAATAGACAGGTGGCCCGGCTGTTCTTTTTGGAAAATCTGGCCGTGGGCGGCTGCGCCCTGGCGCTGGGCGCCGTTCTGGGCGGGCTGCTCTACCAGGCGTTTCGCGCCATTGTGCTGACCCTGTTCGGCTTGCCCTACACCTTCTCGTTCGGCTTTTCCCTCCCCGCTCTGGGGCTGACGGTCCTCTATTTTGTCTTGATCTACCTTCTTGCCCTTCGCCGCAGCCGCAGATACATCCGCAAGGCCAAGATCCACAACCTGCTCTATGTTGACCGGGCTAACGAAGGAATGGTCTTTCAAACGGGAACCGTGCGCCGCTGGATTTTCTCCGTTTCCATTGTGCTGGGTGTGGCCGGGACCTGTCTGCTGATGGCGGGAGGGTCCATCTTTGGCATCATCGGGGCGGGATGCGTCATTGTATCCCTGTTCGGCTTCTTCCTCAGCTTCGCCTCCGGCATACCCGCCTTTTTCGACAAGCGGCCAGCCCGGAAATACCGGGGGCAAAACCTGTTGGTGTTTCGAGCCCTTACCGCCAAGCTGGCCACTATGGGAACGCTCATGGCCGTCATTTCCCTGATTTTCACCGCTACTCTGATCTCTGTGGGATCGGGGATGGTGTTCCGGGGACTTTTCGCGGGCCGGGCGGCGGAAAACGCCTGCTTCGATCTGTATATTGGTATTGACGGCAGCGAACCCCTCAACCAGGATTATCTGGATTATATCCAAGCCAACATCCCCGTGGAGCAGGATCTGTACTACTGCGTCCACCAAGCAGAGGACAGCCGGGTTATGGACTATGTGGAGAGCATGGGAGAGGATTACTACCCCTATTCGGACCGGGACTATGTGCTGAGTTACAGCGACTATGCCGCTCTCCGTTCCATAGCGGGATACCCGCCGGTAGAATTAAGGCCGGGGGAATATCTGATTCATTGTATGTCCTATCTGGAAAAACATCTGGCCGGCTATACCCAGCCTATTTCCTTAGGTGACACCAGTTTGACCCTTGGCGGGGTCCACACGGAGCACCTGCTGCAAAACTACGACACAAGCAACGGGGCGCGGTATATCCTTGTGGTACCAGACGAGGCGGCAGAGGGGCTTTTGGTGCTTCATCACGCCTATGCGGCTAAGACGGTTCAGCCGGTGACGAAGGAGCAATGGGATGAACTGTATTCTATCCACTACAGGCTGAAGGAGCAGAATCCGGAACGATATGACGAAATTCACACCAAAGCCACGGAAGAGGCAGACGCGGCAGGTTGGACCGCCACCACCGCATTCCCCCTCTTCTTCCTGGCCCTGTCCCTCAGCATGACTGCCGCTACGATCCTCACCATCCAGCAGCTCAGCGAGACAACACGGTATGGGCAGCAGTTCCGGCTTCTGCAAAAGCTGGGTATGGACCGGCGGGAGATGGCAAGGACCCTGCGGAACCAGTTTGCCATTTACTATGCCCTACCCGCTGTTCCCCCGGTACTGATCGGTGTGCCGGTTATCCTCCGCTTTGCACACGCTCCCGAGCCAGGGGTGATGGCGGGAATGAACAGCCCTGGAATTATCGTAGCAATTTCGCTGGGGATTTTCTTTCTGATCTATGCCATTTACATTCTGCTGGCCTATACCAGCTTAAAGCGGAATGTCCTGCCCCAAAAGCGCTGAGTTCAGGTAGCGGCAAGCAATGCGCCGGTATATTCCGGCGCTCGCTTGTTGGTGACTGCCCCCCCCCAAGCCCCCGTAAGGACCGGCGCAGTTGCGCCGGTCCTTTTAAGCCGCCTCCGATATTGGACGTAAACTTCACGGGTCTTGGAGTACGTTCCGATCTGGCACATCCCCCGGCCAGTGGTGCTTTTCCCCCGGGTCCTTCTTAAAGCCATAGAGGATATTATATTTCTTAGTAGAACATAGAAGTTCGTAAGACGCACACTTGTGCTTAATGGGACTATTGTCCAGGAAATTACCTCTTCCCTGCATATCGCAGGCTGGGCCTGCGATACTGCGGTAATACGTATGTGGATGTGCAACATCCAAACTTTTCGACCTAAAAAAACGTGAGCAGAACTTATTTCCCTGCCCACGCTTTTTGGCTGTATATCTCCGTCACACATTCCGGTACAGTTCCAGGATATGCGCCCTGGCCTGCTGGTTGTTTTCCGGCTTGGTGTCCTCCAGAGTCACATGGATATAGGGCTTGCGCTCCTTGATAAACTTCAGCACCGCCTCGTATTTCATCATGCCCAGCCCACAGCCCATGGACTCCAGTTTGCCATCCTTGGGCATGAAATCCTTCAAATGCACCATGGCCACATCCGGCCCCAGCACATCGATGGCCTCCTCCACAATGGCCTCCTGCCCCTGGTAATTGCAGAAATCCAACAGATTGACAGGATCTAAAATAATCTGTAGGTTGGGGGAAGCAATCTCGTCCAGCACCTGCCTGGCCCGCTTGGGGCTGTACACAATATGTCTCCACACCGGTTCGATGGCCACCACTACGCCCATCTGCTCCGCATACTTGACGATAGGACGCAGGTTGGCAATAAAGGTCCGCAGCGCCTCCTCCCCGTGACACTCCGGCACAAAGCTGTAAGTCTCATTGGGGGCCCCGGTCTCCGTGCCCACCACACCGCAGCCCAGCCAGGACGCAAAGCGGATATGGGCCATATATCTGTTCATGGTCTTGCGCAGCTGCTCCTGATTGGGGTTAGCCAGGTTCAGATAACAGCCCAGCACAGCGATATCCACCTGGTTGCGGGCAAACACATTTTTAATATACATGGCAAGCCCGGGAGTCAACGCCTCGTCGGTGGTGGGAAACTCCTTGATCACCTTGGCAAGGGCCAGGTGCCCACAGGCAAAACCCAGATTATGCACATCCGCGATACGATCCTCGAAGGGAAGCGCCTTTGTGTCATGTAGACGAATTCCTAACTGCATCTCATTGTCCTCCTATTTTAAGTTCCGCATATACCCTGCCATCACACATAGCCGGTGATGATGACTGGGTGCTTTGGCCCCCAGTCATCATCTGTGTTCTGTCCGGGTATATGCTGTTTTTAAGTTCCGCGGCATCTCTTCCTCGCTCTCCGCAAACAATGCCCGTGCGACTCTCTGTACCTCCGCAATGGGAAGCGCTTCCATCTCCTTGCGGCATGAACATACCTTTCGCATAAATCCTTCCGCTATTCTGGCGGCGGCCCGGGAATGTCCGTTTTCTTTTCCGGAGCCGTCTGCCTCCCAGAGAAACTTTTGCAAGAGATTCCTCTGGCTGGAGTATATCAGTTCTACCAGTTTAGCCCTGTATTCCAGGTCCTCCGATGGCATATTCTCAAACCGGGCCATATCCATGGCATGCTGCGCCTCATGCTTCAGCAGGGAAACTTTAAAGCTTTCCCCCTCCAGGTCGTAAGATTCTTTCACACAGTTGATCATGCCGTCACCGTCCGTCCAGCCCCCTGTACCGGTCTCCCCGAAGGAGATATAATCCAGCCAGCTTCTTGTTATAAAGCCGTCCAGTAGATTTACCGTATACCCCGCAGTGCCTCCCGGCAATTCCACCTCATAGGACCGGGCCTCCGTCACCCTCCATATGTATGGTCCATAGAAGCCGCCGGTCTTTCCTCCCAGAAAATGAAATCCTCTGTGAGCAAACGCATTTTTGACCTGCTCCTCCGTCTCATCCATGTCCGCATCAGCTATTCCTAAAAACGCCGTAAGCCTTTCCCTCATATGCTCCGCCGCCTTTTCTTTCTCCATGCCGAGGTAGAAAACATCCCTGTAATACTTCTGATAGCAGACGAGCAGGCCGTTTAAATAACTGTCCTCCTCAAAGGTCAGGTACTTCTCTTCCTCAAACCTGGAAAAATACTTGTCACAAAGCGCCTTCTTCGCCGGAAATTGCTGCAGGTATTTTATGGCCTCCCGTAAATTTCCCTGTACGAGAAATCCATGATAAATATTTTTGTCATATTCCAACGGCATCCTTTTTTCCTTTTCACACCGCACGTTTATATTTTCCATGTGCCTTTCTCCGGCAAAGTTTTTCGGTCTGTTCACTGCCGCATTTCCAGGTCGTCCACACCCTCTGTCTCCAAAGCCTCGCCATCCTGGCCATTGACGGTCACACGCTCCATCACCAGATGCTTTACATTACGGACAAACATGCCCCGCCTGCTGCTCTTCTCCACGCCCTCGGTCATAGCGGGGGCATCACACTTGGGATTCTCGGCATAGCTCACAGAGATATCCTTCATCAGAATCTCCTGAATCTTCTGCTCCGGCAGGCCGTCGAAGTAAGCCGCCGCCACATGGCAGTTGGCGCAGTCCATATTCTCAAAGGTCAGCCTGCCGATAACGGGAGTTCTCTCATCCACCGGGTAAGGATCACGGGACTGCACATACCGGGTCTTGCCGTCCGGGTCGCAGAAATAGAATGCATTGATCACCAGCGGCGTCATCACATGATCCAGTGTCAGGTTGCGGAAGGTGATATTGTCCAGCACCGCATCCTTTCCTCTGCCCCGCCTGGTCTTAATCCGAAGCCCCCGGTCCGTGTGCCGGAAAACGCAGTCCTCCACCGTCAGGTTCACCACACCTCCTGCCATCTCGCTGCCCAGGGTCACGGCCCCATGACCGTTCTCCATCAGGCACTGGCGGACATGAATATTCTCGGAAGGAGTCTTATACTTTCTGCCCATATAGATCTTGCCGGATTTGACAGCAATGCAGTCATCCCCCAGGGAAAACCGCACCCCCAGAATCTCCACATCCTTGCAGGATTCGGGGTCCAGGCCGTCAGTGTTGGGGGAGTCCGCCGGATTCTCCACCGCCAGATCCAAAAAATACAGCTGATTGCTGAAATACGGGTGCAGCGTCCAGGACGGGGAATTGCAGAACTTCACGCCCTGCAGGGTGATCTCCCGGCAATGACTGATAAAGAACAGCCTGGGCCGGAAAGCCCCCCGCATGTCCTTGGGATTGTTCCACCAGTTCTCCTTGGAGGCATTGCCGTTGATGATACCCCGGCCATAAATCACCACATCCTCCACATTTACACCGCAGATAATGCCTGTGAACATGGGCAGGGGATTTCCCTCCCAGGTGCCCAGATTGTACTCGTCCCGCTCGTCATAACTCTCCAGCATGGCAGGGAAAACAGGGAATTTCTCCCGCTCCGTGAAAGCTTTTAGTTCCGCCCCTGCCGCCAGTTCCAGCCGGATATGGCTCTTTAAAAACAGACTGGTGATCCGGTAGGTTCCCGCCGGTATGTACACGCGGCCATGCTCCGGGCAGGCCATGATCGCCGCCTGAATAAAGTGGGTGTCATCCGATTCCCCATCTCCCTTTGCCCCAAAACGGGTCACGTCCAGGGTCACAAACTCATATTCCGTGGTAAATTCTGTGGTTCCCAGCAGCTGTCCTTCATCATATATCTCCACCTTGTACTGAGTCTGAGGCTTTAAGTTGAACAGGCTGGTAATGGTTTTTTCTGTAGTCATATCCTCCCGTCCGTTCACCACCACCCTGTAGGGTTTCCGGGTAAAATGTCTGCCTCCGTCCCGAATCTCTATGGTGGCGCTTCTGGCCGTACACATTACTGTTGTGATTTCCATAACTTCCTCCTTCATAATATACGTGCGAGCGATTAGATTTTCCTTCCTGCATACAGCGTGTGCCGTACAGGATTGGAAAAATCTTGACACCCGTCAGTATAACAATCCATTTTATACGTCCCCGGTGTCTTGTCACAGAAGTACACCTTAATAATACATCTCATATTTATCTTCCAGCAGGATATGTTCTCTACATGCCAGCCGGACGCCTTCCCTGAACGATTCTTCTGCCTTGCCGGCCGGCGCTGCCCCCGGCTGCAGCCCCCCCTCTCCATAAAACTCTTCGATAAAGCGGTGCACGTTCTTTTTGTACAGATCCATCAGTTCCCGGTAATACTCGTAGATCTGCTGGTCTATGTACATCAGCGTCCCCAGCGCCATATCCATATAGGCTGCCGCCTCCTGCATATCATAATGCTCCTGCAGACGGGCATCCATGACCCGCATCTGCTGCAGGATATCGGGGTAGCCCTCTTTTTTGTTGCAGTCCGTCTCATAGGCCGCATACACAGAGTACAGCGCCCTCCTGGCCTCCTGCCCTCCTTTTGTGGCGCTTAAGTCAAACACGCCATCCGCATCCCTGGGCAGCGCCTTGATTCGCTCCACGATCTCCGCCGTTTTCACCGTCTCGCCCTGACGCGCCTGCTCCAGAGCCTGTTCCAATTCTTTTTTCATGGTTTTTCATTTCCTTTCTATATTTTAGTTCCGCATGTTCCCTGCGCCCTGCGCCAGACACTCAAACTCATTATCCTGCACCCTTTTTCCCCATCACGAAAAATGCGAAACACTGCTGTGAACCAGAGGCTTCCTGATCCAGTCCCGAGACAATAAGCGATTTTGCATTTGGATGCTCCCTGATCACATCAATCTGCCCAATGTCTGTGGTTCCGCCTCCCACCTCATCCTGAACAATGGAGAGATCATACAGATCCTTATTGCTTGTTTCAAAATTGACTATATTTTTTCTCTCCTTTCGGAAAAGCGTTCTCTATAGGTAATTGCGAAACGTTCTCCGCAAGTGACGTGGCTGGTCAATATATACAAAAACGGGCTCCGATGCAGTGGCCAGTCGCCCTTATTTTGTATATATTGCCCATCCCCTGTTCCCGGAAAGGGAGTTTCGCAATTGCCTAAAGTGTTCTCTATTTTTCTGCTATATTTGCATATAGAATTTCTATATTTCCGTCAACAAAACCGACGCCAATTCCTGATTTCTCTTTTAGAACATTAGCGTACTTTCCACTGTTTAAATATTTCTTTAAGAGACAAATAATATCCTTCAGTATTTCTTCCCATTCAGCTTTTTGATTCCACTGGAATGGATCGTCTCTTGTATCAAAGTCTGTCACTTCGTTACATAACCAATCCTCATTATCCATATCAAATTCTGATGTCCCAACTAATTCCATTGACCAATCATAATCACCATCTTCGTACAGATTAAAGCCAAAAGCTGTAACTTCCTTTGGAATACCTGTTTCCAATGCATCTTCCAGAACTTGATCCAACCATTTTGATACTTCATCAAACATCGGCAAAACCTCCTGCTGTCAATTCCGGCCATATGGTCTGTCGGACAGCACTTGATCAGAATTTCAGCCTCTTCCCACGTTACTGGTTTTTGTATAGAAGCAACTGCCTCAAGCCACCCATCCCATATCCGAAAGACCTTTTTATCGAAATGCTTACCACCTTCATATCCCTCTGGCGGCGCTCCTGGTTCCTGCACCTTTAATACGGATTGCTGCATCTAATACTCCTCCCTGCAGCTGTTGATCTGTATATTTGATTATAAAATACTTGTCTGCCATTTACAATGTATATTTATAAGTCTTTTTCCAACAGGTACACCATTCCAAAAATTCCTAAGAAGCGTAAGAACCGGACATACCAAGAGCCGGGCGCAATCTCAAGTCAAAGCGGGCACACCCGGTTCTGACTGCCTTCCGAGTGTGCCCGCCTGATTTCTGTGACCGCATCCCCAGTCAATCCCCACCGCGGCATACGCCGGCTGCATAAAAGACGCATCTCTGCTGCCTGCAGAAATAAGAGACACTGCCACAAAAATATTTACTCTACAAGGTTACGCCCTGTTTAAAGATCGCCATATCATGGAAACCCGCCGCCTCGCTGCATACCTGCCTGCCGGAGGCCACTTCCACCACATAGTCAAACAGATGCTGCGCTTCCTCTGCCATGGACTTATCCTCCACCAGCACACCCGCATTGAAATCAATCCAATTGGCTTTCTTGTTTGCCAGCCTGGAGTTGGTGGAGATCTTCACCGTGGGCACGGGAGAGGCAAAAGGCGTTCCCCGTCCCGTGGTAAACAGCACGATGTGGGCCCCCGCCGCCGCCAGCGCCGTGGCCGCCACCAGATCGTTGCCGGGTGCGCTGAGCAGATTCAGTCCCGGCGTCTGTACGCGCTCGCCGTACTGCAGCACTCCCCTCACCAGAGCGCTGCCGGACTTCTGGGTGCAGCCCAGGGATTTGTCCTCCAGCGTGGAGATACCGCCCTTTTTGTTGCCCGGGGATGGATTCTCATAGATGGTCTGGTTGTGGCTCTTGAAATAATTCTTAAAGTCGTTGATCAAATCCACTGTCTTGTGGAACAGCTCCTCGTTGGCACAACGGTTCATCAGTATGGTCTCCGCGCCGAACATCTCCGGCACTTCTGTCAAAATCGTGGTGCCGCCCCTGGAGATCAACAAATCAGAGAAACGCCCTACCAGAGGATTGGCGGTGATACCGGAGAGACCGTCGCTGCCGCCGCACTTCATGCCGATCACCAGCTTGCTGACACTGATGGGTTCCCTCTCAAAGCCCGCCGCATAGTCGATGAGCCCCTTGATGAGTTCCACCGCATCCGCAATCTCATCCTCGGACTCCTGGGCCACCAGAAATTTCACTCTGTTTTCATCATAATCCCCGATATAGGGTTTCAAAACATCAATATTGCTGTTCTCACAGCCCAGCCCCAGCACCAGCACACCGCCTGCGTTGGGATGGTTAATCAGATCCGCCAGAATCCCGCGGGTATGCTCCTGGTCGTCTCCCATCTGGGAACAGCCATAGGGATGGGGGAAAGCGATAACTTCCTCCACCGTGCCCTTCACAAAAGCATTGGCCTGTTTTGCTATGGCCGTGGCCACATTGTTGACACAGCCCACCGTGGGAATGATCCAGATCTCATTGCGCACACCCACCTTGCCGTCCGGGCGCTTGAAGCCCATAAAGGTCACGTCCTCTGTAGAGTCTTTTACGGCTGCGCCTTTGGCCGCCGCACCTTCCGCCGCATTTTGCGCCTCCGCCACAGCCGCCACCGGATCATAGCTGTATTCCAGCAGGTCTCCCAGCGCCGTCCCCACATTGTGGGTGTGGATCCAGGCGCCCGCAGGAATATCCTCTTTGGCGTTGCCGATGCGGTAGCCATACTTGATCACTTCCCCGCCTGCGGGAATGGGACAGACCGCCATCTTATGCCCGGCAGGAATCTCCTCCTGGGCGGTGATCCGAACGTCTGCGCCGGATACTTCCACTGTGATAGTCTCCCCCTGGGGGATGGCATTCAGCGCCACCACCACATTGTCATTGTCATTTATTTTTAAGAAATTCTGCATAATGCCGCCCTCATACCATTTTCCTTAATATCGTCCAGATAAGCTGCCACTGCGTCCGTAAGCCCCGGCACCTGGTTCAGGTCCTGTCCGTGGAAATCCTCTCTGCCCAGATAAGCGGTCACAAAGCTGCGGGTATCCTTGCGGCAGTTGTCGCGGAAGAACTCCAGCACCGGCATATCGTCCTTGATCAGGTAAGCTTCGCCGTTTCTATTGCCCACCAGCGCGCCGTCCTTGATCTCGTCGCCGCAGTAGAATGCCATCAGCGCCGCGATGGAGAAAGTCATATGCGCCGGGAGTTTGCCGAACTTATCCACATAGCCCAGCAGGCTGGGCAGACATCTTGCCCTCCACTTGGACACGGAGTTTAAAGAGATAGCCAGCAGCGCATGATCCACATAGGGGTTGTTGAAGCGGTTTACCACCTCTCCCGCAAATGCTTTAAGTTCCTCCTCCGGCAAAGTCAGGGTGGGAATCACCTCGTCAAATATGGTCTTGTTCATAAAGTCGCAGACATCCCCATCCTCCATGGACTCTCTCACGATATTGTTGCCGCAGAGCCAGGAGGCCAGCACGAAGGAAGTATGGGCGCCGTTTAAAATGCGTACCTTCCTCTGCTTGTAGGGATGGTGATCATCGGTGAACACCACAGGCAGCCCTGCGCCGGGCAGGTCGAACTCCTTGCTGATGTCCTTGTCCGACTCGATGACCCACAGGGCAAAAGGTTCGCCGGTCACCATGATATGATCCTCATAGCCCAGCTTATCCCACTCCTCCTGCTCCGTGGCACGGGGATAACCGGTAACAATGCGGTCCACCAGAGTCGCGGTGAAGATACAAGCCTCCTCCACCCAAGTCTTGAAGGCATCGGACAGGCCCCAGTTGGCAATCTGCTGCATCACGCACTTTTTCAGCATAATGCCGTTGTCGTCGATAAGTTCCACCGGAAGCATCACCAGCCCCTTGGATTTGTCCCCCTGAAAGGTCTCAAACCTGTGATATAAAAACTTGGTCAGCTTGCCGGGAAAACTCTTGGGGGGATTCATCTCAAATTTATCATCGGCATCATAGACAATCCCGGCCTCCGTGGTGTTGGAAACCACAAAACGAAGGGTGTCGATCTCCGCCAGGCCCATATACTTCTCGTACTCATGGATAGCGTCCACCGCGTCGGCCACACTGGTCACCACCCTGTTGATGATCTTGGCCTCGCCGTCCACATTGCCCCGCAGAGAGACGGTATACTGGCAGTCCTGCTTATGGAACATATCCAAATTGCCGAAATCAATGGGTTTGATCAGGACGATGTCCCCGTCAAACTTGCCCTGCTCATTGGCGATGTCGATCATGTAATCCACAAATGCCCGCAGGAAATTGCCCTCCCCAAACTGTACGACCTTGACTGGTCTCTCCTTCTTACCCGTCATGCTCTTGTTTAATACGTCCATAACTCCTCCTCTTTTCTGCTGTCCCCAGCTTCTCTCAATGTGCCGCCTCACCCATATCCGGCAGTGCCGCGCCAAGTCCGCTCTCCGCCCCGGTTCACATGTCCATTCCAACCGTGACCTGCCATTGTCAGGCAGACAGGACCTTGTCCCGTCTGTCCAGTTCCAAACGGACCGCGCGCTGGATTGTTACACGGCAATTTTCTAAAAAACACGCACTTTCATGATATTTTTCATGTAAGTACTTACAATTTTAATTTTACTTCTAAACCCTTCATTCGTCAAGAACATAAAAATAGTTCTTGAAAAATTTTTACAGATTCGTTATAATTCAAAGTAAAGCAAACACTGTAACCGCTTACAAACTTTTTTTCATTGAGATGAGACTTATGCATATGACTATTTATGATATATCCGAAAAGGCAGGCGTCTCCATCGCCACCGTATCCAGAGTGCTCAACGGCAGCAGTAATGTCAGCGAAAAGACCAAGCAGAAGGTCCTGGATGTGATCAACCAATGTGAGTACACGCCCAACGCCTTTGCCAGAGGGTTGGGGCTCAATACCATGAAGACTATCGGCATCATGTGTGCCGATTCCTCCGACCTGTACCTGGCCAAAGCCATCTATTATATTGAGCAGAAACTGCGGGCCAACGGCTATGACAGCATCCTGTGCTGTACCGGCTATGGCCTGGAGAACAAGAAAAGCTGCATGAACCTGCTGATCAACAAGAAGGTGGACGGCATTATCCTGGTGGGATCCAATTTTGTCTATGACAAGGATACGGAAAACCGATATATTCTGGACGCCGCCGCCCAGGTTCCGGTGATGCTGCTGAACGCCGCTCTGGAGGCGCCCAACGTGTACAGCATCCTGTCGGATGATTTTTCCTCCGTATACGAGGCTACTCTGCAGCTGATCCAGGCCGGAGTGGAGGATATCCTGTATTTTACCAATTCTACATCCTACAGCAGTAAGAAGAAGATGGCAGGTTACCGCAGCGCCATGGAGTCGCAGAAACTGCTGAGAGGCAGCAATCTGATTCAGTTCTACCAAGGGTCCCACGAGGATATCCACGCCATGGCGGAGCATCTGATGAAACTCTACCAGAAGGGCTTACAGTTCCACGGCATCATCGCCTCGGACGACTGCCTGGCCATGGGCGCTGTCCGTTTTGCTCTGGACGCCGGACTCTCCATCCCGAGAGATATGTGCGTCATCGGCTACAATAACTCCCTGCTGGTACACTGCTGCGAACCGGAGATGTCCAGCATTGACAACAAATTAGAGACCTTATGCCAAAGTCTGATCCTCACCCTGATGGGAGTGCTGGGCGGCAAGGAAATGCCCAAGCAGACGGTATTTTCCGGGGAAGTGATACACCGGGGCACCACCCTGGCCAGCAGCCACGACTGCCAGAAATAAACCAAAGGTTCTTTCGGTACCAAAAGCGTCAAGCTATCACATACAATATAAAAATGGAGGGAAGTAAAATGAAAAGTTTTATGGACAAAGATTTTTTGCTGGAGACGGAGACTGCCAGGAAGCTGTTCCATGACTTCGCCGAAACCACTCCCGTGCTGGACTACCACTGCCACATCAATCCCAGGGAGATCGCCGAGGACAGACAGTTCGACAACATCACCCAGGTATGGCTGGGCGGCGACCACTACAAATGGCGTTTCATGCGTTCCTGCGGTGTGGACGAGAAGTACATCACCGGGGACGCCTCCGACTATGAAAAATTCTGCAAGTGGGCGGAGTGCCTGGGCAAGGCCATCGGCAATCCCCTGTTCCACTGGAGCCATCTGGAACTGCAGAGATATTTCGGCTACACAGGCGTACTGAACAAAAAGACTGCCAATGAGGTGTGGAATCTGTGCAATGAAAAGCTCCGTGAGCCTTCCATGAGTGTGCGCAACCTGATTCGCCAGAGCAATGTGACTCTGATCTGCACCACCGATGATCCCATTGACTCTCTGGAATGGCACAAGAAAATCGCCGATGATGACAGCTTCGAGGTGAAGGTGCTGCCTGCCTGGAGGCCCGACAAGGCTATGAATATCGAGAAGCCCGACTATCTGGACTATCTGGATAAGCTGGCCGCCGCCGTGGGAAAGAGCGAGATTATCACTTTTGCCCAATTAAAGGACGCCCTGAGAGAGCGCATGGCTTTCTTCGCCTCCATGGGCTGCAACGTATCCGACCACGCCCTGGAGTATGTGATGTACTGCCCCGCTTCCGACGACGAAATCGAGGAGATCTTCTTAAAGCGCCAGAACCACATGATCCCCACCAAGGAGGAGGAACTGAAGTTCAAGACGGCGTTCATGTTGTTTGTGGGCAGGGAATACGCGAAACTTGACTGGGCTATGCAGCTGCACTACGGCTGTAAGAGAGACAACAATACTCTGATGTACGAGAAGCTGGGACCTGACACCGGTTATGACTGCATCAACAATTACGCCCCTTCTGCTCAGATGGCTGATTTCCTGAATGCACTGATTAAGACCGATGAACTGCCCAGGACTATCCTGTACAGCTTAAACCCCAACGACAATCAGGCCATCGGCTCGATTCTGGGCTGTTTCCAGGACAGCACCGCAGTGGCCAAGATCCAGCAGGGCAGCGCATGGTGGTTCAATGACCATAAGACCGGTATGCAGGATCAGATGATCTCTCTGGCCAACCTGGGCAACCTGTCCGGCTTCGTGGGGATGTTGACCGACTCCCGGAGTTTCCTCTCCTACACCAGGCACGAGTACTTCCGCCGCATCCTGTGCAACCTGATCGGCAGCTGGGTGGAAAACGGAGAATTTCCCGCGAATATGGAGATCCTGTCCGAGATAGTCACGGATATCTCCTACAACAACGCAAAGAGATACTTTAAGTTCCCCTTATAAAGGATTACAAGCATCTTACAAAGGGCCAGACTCCTCCGCGGAGTCCGGCCCTTTCATTCAAGGAGCGCCAAATGTTTGGATATGTTATATATGCAGGAAAGAGGTAACAATGACGCCATTTATATGCAGAGGACGATCTGACATTGACAACATCATCATCTACAAGGGGCGGCGGGGAGACAATACCCCTTTGCAGCCGGACCACTACCATGGTTTTTATGAGATCTTCTGCCTGCTCTCCGGTAAGTGCCGCTTTCTGCTGCGGGACCAGGTGCATGAGCTGGAAAAGGGGGATCTGGTGTTCATCGCCCCCGGGGAAGTACACTATTCCCGATATTATCCCGGCATCAACTGCGAGATGGTGGATATATTATTTAAAAAATCCTTTCTCTACAAGGATGTGGTCGGGAACGCCCCCTCTTTCATGGGCAGCATTCCCAGCCTGTATCTGGAGGAATACTTTGATCTGCTGGGCCGTATGCTGTCCGAAACTACGGGACTGGACGAGTATTCCGCCGATTTTACCACCTGTTACCTTCAGCAGCTGCTTCTGTTTCTGGCCCGGCATTCGGTAATGCACCAGCCCGAGCCGGAGCTTATCAATGTGCGGGACGCGGATATCCAGCAGGCTACCCGCTTTATCTACCAGAATTTCCGCCGCCCTCTGACCCTGGAAGATGTGTCTGAAGTCGCCTCGTTAAGCCCCACCTATTTCAGTAAAAAGTTCAAGCTGGTCACGGGCATGGGATTCAAGGAATACTTGAACTATGTGCGTTTAAAACACGCCCAGACTGCTCTGCTGACCACCAACAACACCATCACGAATATCGCCCTGGAATGCGGCTTCAACGACAGCAATTATTTCAAGGATCTGTTCCGGAAGGTATATGGCCGATCCCCGCGGGAGTATCGAAAGAACCCAGACACCCCGTGATGTCCGGAGCGTGTCTGCGCTGACGGTTATTTCCGGTCCGGCAAGGATATTGATCGGCGATAACATGATTCTTAAACCAGTGCTGTTCTATCAAATGAACGGAATTATTCTTATAATAGTAAACGACGCCCGCCCAAGCTTCATATGCCTTGGACAGACGCCGTTTTATTCACTTTTAAGAAGCAACCCGCTTAGTATACCATAGCCTGCTCCTCGCCGTTTAACACACGGAGCGCGCCCTGGGCCAGAGCCAGCAGTTCGTCCTCGCCGGGATATACTGTCACGGGGGCAATCCAGCCCGCTCTCTCTTTCAGGGCTTCACACACATCCGCGCCGTAGGCAATGCCGCCGGTGAGGATGATCTGGTCCACCTTGCCATTGAGCACACAGGCCATGGAGCCGATGTCTTTTGCCACCTGCAGCAAGAAAGCCGCCTTGGCCTCCGCAGCCTTGGTATCCCCCTCATTAGCGCGCTTTGTCACCTCGCGCATATCATTGGTTCCCAGATAGGCGTTGAAGCCACCCTTGCCCACAATCTTGCCATATACCTCCTTCTCGGTGTACTGGCCGCTGTAGCACATCTTGATCAGCGCGCCGCTGGGCACTGCCCCCGCACGTTCCGGGGAAAAAGCGCCGTCGCCGTCCAGGGCGTTGAACACATCCACCACCTTGCCGCACTCATGAGCGCCCACGGACACACCGCCGCCCATATGCACCACGATCAGGCGCAGGGACTCATAGGGTCTGCCAACCTCCTTGGCATATCTCTTGGCAACCGCCTTCTGGTTCAGCGCATGGAACACGCTGGTGCGGGGCAGTTCCGGCACACCGGAATATCTGGCGATGGGCATCAGTTCGTCCACCACCACGGGATCTACGATGTAAGAAGGAACACCGATGGAATCGCCGATCTCTCTGGCCAGAATGCCGCCCAGATTGGAGGCGTGCTGCCCCTGTACACCCACCTTCAAGTCCGCCAGCAGTTCGTCCGTCACGGCGTAGGTACCGCCGGGGATGGGTTTTAACATGCCGCCACGTCCCACCACCACATTCAGGGTTTTGATATCAAAATTCTTTTCCTCCAATAAGTCGGTAATGATCTTCTTGCGGAAATCCTTCTGGTCCACAATAGAAGCATACTGACTGATCTCCTCCGTGGAATGACGCAGGGTCTCCTCAAACAACAGGTTCTCGTCCTCAAACACACCTATCTTGGTAGAGGTGGAACCGGGATTAATGATTAGGCTCTTCACTGACATCTGTTTTTCCTCCCTATTTTAGTTTCGCAAACAAAATTTCCTCTTGTCTTTTTCATTGCAGGCTGTTTATACCTTACGTAGTTCTGGGTCCCTCTTTAAGCCTATTCTCCCTGGCCCATCTCCGCCGCCACCACTGCCGCCAGGGCGATGGAATTAACCTTGGTCTCAAAAGTGTCCGAGCGGCTGGTCAGGATAACGGGCACTTTTGTTCCCGTCAGGATACAACCGTTTTCTGCCTTGGTCATATGTACAATGGCCTTATATACATTGTTGCCCGCATGGATATCCGAGAACAGCAGAATATCCGCATCGCCCTGAATCTTGCGTTCTGTGGCGCCCTTGTGTTTCGCTGCCTCGGGATCGATGGCCAGATCCAAGGACAGGGGGCCATCCACGATACAGCCGGTGATCTCGCCCGCCTCGTTCATGCGGGTCAACTCCGCGGCATCTACGGTGACGGGCATCTTGGGATTGACCACCTCCACCGCCGCCAAAGGAGCCACTTTGGGGCATTCCACGCCGCAGGCTTTTGCCACAGGCACTGTGTTGTTGATAATATGTATCTTATCCTCCAGAGTGGGATAGGTGATAAACGCCACATCCGTCAAAAACAGCAGCTGCGGAATCCCCGGCACCTCGAACACGGCCACATGGGACAGCGGGTTGCCCGTGCGCAGGCCCACTTCCTTGTCCAGTACGCTCTTTAAGAAGTTCTTGGTATCCACCAGGCCCTTCATATACATGTCAACCACGCCGTCATGGGCCAGCTTCACCGCTTTCAGTGCCGCCTGGGACATATCCGGCTCGTCAATAATCTGATAATCGCTCAGATCCATATTCATCTCCGCCGCGATCTCACGGATCTTGGCCTCGTCGCCTACCAGAATGGCATCTGCAATGCCCTTCTTCTTGGCCTCCCATACTGCGCGCAGCACCGCCTCGTCTTGAGCGGCCGCCACAGCCATCTTTTTCATACTGCATTGGTTTACTTTGTCGATGATATCATCGAATCTCATGTGCGCTTCCTTTCCTGCGGCCTTTCGTCCGGGAGCGGCATTTTCCATGCTGCTCCGACCGCAACTGCGTTTTCTTTTTGCTTTCTCCGCGGTGAGTCCGCCATCCTTCACGATAGAATCTCCATCGCCCGTGATAGTGCTTTCATCGCTATCGTTAAAATAATAACACAGCGAATTGTGAAATGCAATACCGGTTTCAGCGCAAAAAAGGAGAAAAAGAGCCGTCACAGCAGTTCTATGATTTCATCCAATCTATTTACTTTGGCATATAAAAGTCTTTCCAGTTCCGGCTCCGCGTCCGTCTGGTCCGGGACCATCACCACCCGGCAGCCTGCCCGGCAGGCGCTGAGCACACCGTTGGGGGAGTCCTCCACGGCCAGACAATCCCAGGGACGCCTGTCCAACTGCTCACAGGCGTAAAGATAGACGTCGGGGGAGGGCTTTCCTTCCTTTACCATGGCGGCGGATATGACCTGATCAAAGTAGTGGCGGATTCCCAGCCCGCCCAGGTACTTTTCCGTTCTCTGCAGATCCGTGGCGGTGGCGATGGCACTGCGGATCCCGTGGCTTTTTAACCAGGAAAGCAGTTCCAGGGCTCCGGGCTTTAACCCTATGCCCTCCCGGTCCAACCGTTCCTCCATCAGGGCTTTACGCCTCTCCCTCACTGCGTGATAGTCCAGCTGGGAACCAAACATTTCCCGCAGCCGGGCCGGGGCGAAGGGCCGCCCCAGACTCCGCATGGACAGAGCCTGTTCGTCCGTCATCTCGTACCCGAACTCCTTCAGGGCCATGGGCCAGAAGATCCGGTAATATTTTTCTGTGTCAATCAGTGTGCCGTCCATGTCAAAAATTATGGTGTCGATACGCATAAGTCAATTCTACTCCTGTCATAAATATATGCTCCCTGTTTGGGCAATGCCATTATACCATATTCCCGTGTACTTTAGTACTCATTCTGAAAAACCTCTTTTCTCTCCTGATAACTTAAGAATGGGTGCGTCAGCGACAGCACCCATTCCTTTATTTGCATTATTCTTCATATCTCTTGATGCCGTCCGGCGTTTGACAGGCTAATTCTTCCCTGATGCCGCCTCCTTCGGCTGGGCTTTCTGGACTGTCTCTGTCTCAGGCTCCTGTTTCGAGTCCTGCACTTTTTCCGCCTCCTCGGTCGCCAGCGCGGCAGTCCGCTCCTTTCCCCTGTCCCCGGCTCCGCCGCCTGCCCGCTTCGCTTTCCTGCGCTTTACGAGCTTGCGGATAATCAGGAACAGCACAAGCAGGATTGCCCCGCCGCTCATTATGTAATACCGCATGGGAATCTGAGGGGAAACTTTAACCACCTGGAAACTGTCCGGACGCTCTAAGTCAAACACCACATAGCTGCCCATTATTCTATTCTCTATCACGGCGTCTTTGCCGCCCTGCTGTTGCCGGATCTCGTAATGCTCCGGCAACAGGCTCCGATGCAGACGCACACTGACGGGCTGATCATAAAATCCTTCTGCAGTGCGGATTCTGAGATGATAGATATCCCCTTCGTCCTTTGTTACCTCCAACGTATCCTCCGGGTAGAAGCGGCCCTCCACCAGGATCGCCGCCTGCTCCTCTGCAGATTCCAAGCCTGATGCGGACAATGCGGTGATCCACTTGGTATACTCAGCGGCCAGCACCTGGCTCTCTGTGATATGGCTGTAGTCGATCTTTGGCCACTGCCCATAGCAGCCCTCTTTTTCCGGCAGTTCCGGCAGCTGGTCCGCTGTCAGGCTGCTGCCATAGGGCACCTCCAGGGACGCCACTTCCTCCTGAAGTTCTCCGTCCTCATCTATCACCACGAAATGCAGGGGCAGCAGACAAAATTCCTCGGGTAATCCTTCCCGTGCGGAAAACTCCTCATACGCCAGAGGAATCGCGCCGCCGCCATATCCTATGCCATCTATACCGGCCACACTGTCACTCACATAATAGTTGTCGTACAGCAGTCCTTCTTCCCGTAAATCCCCGGCGATGGCTCCCAGTTTTTCCTCTTTGACCTCCAAATGGTTCATGGCATCACAGTAATAGATTTCACTGCCCATGCCCACTATGCCGCCCACATAGCTTTTACCCTCCAAAAAACCCGTGCTGAAGCAGCTGCGAATGGTATAGTCCGAACTTCCTGCGATGCCGCCCACATAGCTGCCGCCCGTACTCTGAATATTTGCATAGGATTCGCAGGAGACAATGGCGCCGAAATCCGCTTTGCCCACTATACCGCCCACATAATTTCTTTTAGCGCTAATCCGGCCCTCGTTCCGGCTCTCACGCACCACGGCCTTGATGCTCTCCTGAATACTCAGGCTCTCCACCCCGGTGAAAGTGATATCGTCCTCGGGGTCCAAATCATGCTCCGTGGCGATCTGCCCCACAATGCCCCCCACATTGGCATCCGCCTCGATCAACCCCCGATTCAGGCATAGGGTAATCTTGCCCTGCTGGAAACTGGCGGTGTCATACCACTTTTCCGTCACCGTATCTCCGGCCTGCACCGTTTCATTTTCCTGTCCAGGCTGCTGATCTCCCTGGGAAGACTGATTGCCTGACTGATTCTCCGCCTCCGGCCCTCCGGCCCCTATATTTTCAATATCCTCGCTGGCGGCTTCGTCCGATGTGTCATTGACGGTAATTCCTTCATAGCTGAAGAGATCGTCCCGGATCTCGCTGAGCAAACGCCGCAGCTTCCTTGCCTGGGCAATCAATGCATCCGCGTCCGCATCCACCACCCCCTGGGCGGCGTCCAGCGTATCCGTCAGTTCGGAAAGCCGATCCATGGCCGCCTTGAGTTCCAGGTTGAAAATCTCCAGATTATTAGATACCTGGCCGTTTTGCTGGGAGGTGGTGTCTGTTATCTTATGTAGATGGTTACTGGTGGCGTCCGCAAAATTTGACAGAGCGTTCCGGTATTCCTGGGTATACTCCGGAGCCTCCCAATCGGAAATATCCCAGTCCTCCGGTTTGTTCCAGTCAGCCTGATCATTACCGCTGACGGAGCCCAAATCGTCACGCCAGTTGTCCAGCCGATCGCCTAAACTTTCGCGTTCAGATGCCGGAGAATCCTGGTTTTCATTTTCCGGTTTGATTTCCTCGGCTTCCTGCCGCTTCTTCCCCTCCTCTTTCTCCTTGTCATTGATGGCCTTGAGATCATCGGAAAGACGGTCAAAATCACTGGAGATGCCGGAGATCTCCTGATTATACACATGCCACAGGTCATTGGTAATGTCCAGCAGGTTCGTGGCTGCGGTGGACACATTGCGCAGATTGGTATTTAACTGCCTGGTGATGGTTGTGGCCTGATCCCCATAACTGCTCAGATGGTCATGACTGGCCTCCAGCATATTCAGAAAAATATCCAACTCCCTGTCCAGTTCATCCAGCTTGCCGTCGATATACTCCACCTCCATGAAGGGTTCCATCTGCCCGGTAATGCCGCCCACGTCTTTTCTGCCCAGCACATGTCCCGTGTTGGTGCAGTTCTGGATATATCCCTGGTGCAGCCGTCCCACAATACCGCCGGTGTTGTAACCCACATGGGCATAACCCACAGTTCCCGTATTGGTGCAGTAATAGATCTTGCCGTCGCTGATCCCCGCGATACCGCCCGTATCCATATGAGCATCCAGCTTGGCGCCGGAAGATGCCTCCTCCAGATTCTCCACGGTGAAATCTTCCAGATCATAGACCATATCGTTGGTGTAAATATTGATGCTACCCTTGTTGGTGCAGTTGTTCAGGACGCCGTGGTTGCTTCCGGTGATGCCGCCGCTGCGGCGGTTGCCCAGCACTGTCACATTGGCCGTGCAGCTGCGGATCTCGCCGCCGGCCTCGTTGACGCCCGCAATGCCTCCCACTTCCTCCTCGCCTTCCAGCACGCCGGAAACCTGACAATTCACGATGCTGCCATAATTCCGGCCCACAAGAATGCCCGCCTGGCAGCCGCTGCCCTGGGGCAGTACCTTGGCTTGGGAAACCACCAGATTCTGAACCACCGCCCCTTGCTGCAGATAGCGGAACAGTCCCATCCGGGAACCCGCCTGCTGAATCGTCAGGCCGCTGATGGTGTGACCCTGGCCGTCAAATATCCCGCCGAATACCGGGATCATCAGTTCTGTGCCGGTCAAATCCAGATCCGCCTCCAGCAGCACCCGCTTATCCCTTGACCATACATCATAAGCGCAGGCCTGGGACAAGTCCTGTAGTTCTTCCACGCTGGTAATGCGGAGAGTCTCATACTGTTTTGTATCGTTTTCCTCCCGGTACTCGCCGCTTATGTATTGTTCATAAGTGGTGGCTGGCTCCTCCTGGGCCAGCGCCGGCTGACTGCTTGACACTAACAGCGCAAGGGCAAGCCCTGCCGCCAGCAGCCGCGCTGGTTTCCTGCCAAGGGCAGAAGCTTCTCCCATGCTCACCCCTGTATTGTCCCTTCCAAATCCGGTTCTGCTCTTCCACGCGCCAGGAATCATTTTTTCCTTACATTCATACCTGTCTATGTTTTCAGTTTTCCTGCCCATGGCCGTCCTCCTCTCTGTACTCCAGTAATTCCCGGGCATTCTCATACATATCCTTAGCCCGGATCACCGCACCCATCTCCCCGTCGATAACCCCGGTGAAGTCGCCCTCGATCACACCGTTCACATATCCCTTGATATGACCTGTCATGCGGATACGCCCGCTGGTCGGCAGGGGCTTCGCAACCTCCCGTTTCAGGGTGAATGCTGTCTTTTCTATAATAATATCTCCCAGCAGCAGTGTCTGGGGCAGTACCAGCAGCACCATGGCAATGGAAGTCAATGTACCTCTTCCCAGGGCCAGACCGATGGCCGCCACCACCGCGTTGGTCGAAATATTGTTGATGATAAAGCCTGCTGCCACCAGCATGGAGCCGCTGGTGACGATGGTGGGGAACGCCTGGTTCAGCGTCAGCACAATGGCTTCCTTGATGGACATGTAACTCTTAAGCTCCATGTACCGGCTGGTGATGACGATGGCATAGTCTATGGTGGCGCCCATCTGGATGGCCGACACCACCAGATAACCCAGGAAATATACCGGTTCCTGCTGCAGGTATGGCAGTGAGAAATTGACCCATATACTGCCCTGGATCGTCAGCACCAGCAGCACCGGCAGCCCCGCCGACTGGAAGGTGAACAGCAGAATAATCATGACGAACACTGCGGTAAGCACAGTGATAATCACATTGTCCGTGCTGAAGGAGTCACTCAGGTCCTTGTTACTGGTGGAAGTGCCCACCAGATAGATATCCTCCAGGTCATAGTACCTGGCCACCGTCTGCCGGATTTCCTCCAGCGCCTCATAGGTGGTCTCCCCTTCGGAGGGCACGTTCAACTCCAGCACAAAACGGCTGTAATCCTCTCCCAGCAGCTGATCCTGGGCAATACAAATCTGGGAATGCGCGTCTCCCAGCATCTCCTCCAGATCCGCATCCAGCGTGATGTTCCCGCTTTCCTTCTGATCATAAATATACAGGAAAATATCTATCAGAGGCAATTCATACTCGCTGATACCGTTCACCACGGCCCCAAGATTGCTGTCGCTCATGGCATAGGCCGTGTACAGCAGTTCCGCCACTTCCACATCCATGTCAATCAATTCGGAAAACGCCCTGGGAGTCATCAGTTGAGTCAGCATATAGCCGTCCATGGCCTCAATGTTGGCCAGACCCATGACGGAGTCCACGCTGCCTAATTTTTCCAGTGCCCGCAGCGCCCTGGCCTCCTGTTCATAGTCGCCGCTTCGCACCAGCACCGCCAGCTGGTTGATACTGCCAAACTCCTGGTTTACCATGGATGCGGAAAACTTGTTTTCACTCATAGTTTTGGCCTCCAGGCTGTTCACGTCATATACATAAGCCGCACGGCTGGAAAAATAAAAAGCTGCAAGCAGGCTCAAAATCAACAGGGGCGGCACAATAAACCGGGTCACGATGCAGAATTTGCCCACCGCCGTGATGTTGGGCACAAAGCTTCTGTGATGGGTCTTGTCGATGGCCTTAGAGAAATTCAGCAGCAGGCCCGGCATCAGGAAGAACACCGTCACCAGGCTCAGCACAATTGCCTTGGCCAGGATAATGCCCATGTCGTAGCCGATTCTGAACTGCATGAACATCATGGCAATCATGCCCGACACTGTAGTAAGGGAACTGGAAGAAATCTCCGGGATTGCCTTGCTCAGGGCCACGATCACCGCCTCCCTGGCGTCCTTGTCCTCGTGCTCTTCCATGAAGCGGTGCGCCAGGATAATGGCATAGTCTACCGCCAGAGCCAGCTGCAGTACCACGGCGATGGAGTTGGTGACAAAGCTGATGGTGCCGAAGAGAAAGTTGGTGCCCTTGTTCAAAATCGCCGCCGTGATAAAAGTCATCAGATACACCGGAATCTCGGCGTAGGTGCTGGAGGTAAAAAGCAGCACCGCCACAATTACCACCCCCGCCAGCAGCAGGATCATGACCATGTCCTTATCCAAATCCGCCGCGTCCCGCTCCTCCTGGGCAATGTCCGAGGTATAATAGACATCATAATCTGACAGGGACTCCAGCACTGCCTCCAGATATGTCTTGGTGCTTTCCTGCTTGGCCTCCCCGTCAAAGGTAACCGCAAACAGAGCCTCCATATCATGATAGCAGTCCGGGGAGTCCTCAAAGTCCAGCATGCTGACCCCCTCCATCTCCTCGATCCGCCCGGCCAGCGCCTCCGCCTCCTCAAAGGTCACATTGCAGACCATGATTCTGGCTGTCCCATATGTAATGAACTGCGCGTTCATCAGGTCCATGCCCTGGCGGGTCTCTGTGTCATCGGACAGATAGGTCGTCAGGTCATTGTTCACCTTGACCTTGTTCATGGAGATCAGACTGAAAATAATCAGCAGGATAAAGACCAGGTAAAAACCCTTCCTTTTATCCACAATCAATGTAGCCAGTTTCATCATAAAAGAGTTGTCTTTCTGCTCTTTTTCCATAATGGTATTCCCCCGTCCTCTCCTACATGACAAAAGTTTTTTATTAGATATGAGTTTTTTTGTCAACAGGAGTTGATTTTCTTTTCGAAAGTAATTATAATGAAAATATAGAAAAAGGCAATATTCAAAATAATCCGGATTGTACATTTTTAAACATTTTTGTGGAACATGTCGAGTTATACCAAAGATTTTATGATTTGTTTAGAATTGGGAAGTGTGCAATATCACAGGCCCGGTCCGGGATATGCATATTCACAATCACCTGCTTTATTTATAGGGAGGAGACCATATGGCACAGGAAAAAATGGACCGCCGAGTGCGCCGCACCAAGGCATTGCTGCTACAGGGGCTGATTCAGTTGATGGAGGAAAAGGATATCAAAGATATTTCCGTCAAGGAGTTGTCCGACTTGGCGGATATCAACCGGGGCACATTCTACCTCCACTACAGCGATGTGTACAACATGCTTGGCAAGATTGAGGAGGAGTTGTTTCAGGAATTTAATGAAATTCTGGAGCGGGATCTGGCCGTGGACAGCATCGGCCCCATGCTCCCCAAACCGGTGCTTCTGGACCTCTTTATCTTTCTGGACCAAAACCGCGCTCTGGCCAAAGTGCTGATCGGCCCCCACGGGGATATGGCTTTCGTGAACAGACTGAAGGAGTTGGTGAAGGAAAAGCTCCGCATGTTGATGGACAATGCGGAGCGATCTGTGCAGCATTTTGAATATTTCTATTCCTTCATGGTCTCCGGCTGCATCGGGGTCATCGAATGCTGGCTGAACCAGCCGTGCCCGGTCTCCCCGGAGGAAATCGCAGGCTATTGCAGCGCCATGCTGCAGGGAGGACTGCCTGCGGCGGTGCAGTAATCGGCCTATGTCATACGGCAGAGATATCCCATATCCAAATATAAGATGCATATCTGTCAGAATAGACGCCAGTTCGGTACTGTTGTTACTGAGGTTTCTCTAACAGATCAGATGCGCTGCCATTACTTTCTGTGCAATAATTCCTCCAGCAGGGCCTGGCACCCCTCCAACACATCCGAGTAGGTGGCGTCAAAATCCCCCGAATACCAGGGATCCGCAATATCCCTCTCCTTCCCCGCCCAGGACAGCAAAAGGGATATCTTATGCTCCGGGTCGCCGCCGCACATACGGGTCATATTTCGGATGTTGGCCCTGTCCATACCGATCAGGTAGTCATATCGGCTGTAATCCGCCCTGGTCAGCTGCACCGCCCGCTTACCCTCACAACTCAGGCCATGCTCCGCCAGTTTCTTTCTGGCGGGAGGATAGACCGGATTGCCCACGCCGTTCCAGATTTCCTCGGTGCTGGTGGCGGCTGAAGCAATGGTGAACTGATGGGAAAGGCCGGCCTGGGAGACCAGGTCTTTCATGACAAACTCGGCCATGGGGCTGCGGCAGATGTTGCCGTGGCAGACGAAAAGTATCGAAATCATGTTATTTCTCCTTCCTAAAATGCCCCGATTTGCCGTGTTTTGGCACGATTTGCGGAGTTTGCTTTTTCCGTGGAGATTGTTAAGAATGTAACGGAAATGGCAAATCGGGGCATATTGATTCCGTCAATCGTAGTAAAAACGTAGTAGGAATTGGGGGTTTTTACTACTGTGGGGTTTTAGCATAAGCCAAATATTCAATCTGTACCAGCTTGAAAATAGTTCTTTGCAATTGCAAAAGTTGTCTTCCACACTTTAATCATCTGCCAAGTCAGTATATTTTGAAAATAATCCCACTACCTTAAGAAGTATTTCCTTCGTATCCTTATTAAACATATATTGCCCAACAGATGTACGATATTCTGTCCTTGTATATTGTTTTATGAAAATCACATTATATAGTTCTTTGACTTTACTCTCTAATGATACCTGTGTTTGCTCTTCGCTGGGTGCTTCAAATGTTTCGTTTTTATTCAACAGTTCGTTAAAAAAACCATCCTCTATATTCTCAAACACCTCCAATAATGGTTTATAATTTTTCCCATTAACAAAATCTTCATATACATCTATGTTATGTATTTTAAGACCTATCATTATTGGTACAACATACATTAAACCAAATTCAATACCATGTCCCTCTGGAAAAGAAAAGTTATATCCATCACCATGAGTTGGTTTATAAGCAGCAATCTTGGTCAACCTTAAATATTTGGCAACTTCCCTAAGTTCAAAATGATATGTCCGAATTACTGCATCACAAACACCATCATAAATATAATGTGTATTATTAAAATTCATTGATGCATAAAACTTTTGATAATCGGCCTTCGGCATAGTTATACGCAAATCAAAAAATCTATCTAGATATTTGCAGGCATTAAAATTCTCACCATAATACCTTCGTATCGTATGCTGTAACTCTTTCATATTTGTAGAAAAGACAAATGTAATACTGTCATTCTCAAAATAATGTTTTACTCTCTCAAGCAACTTTACTGCATACTCCGGCTTACATCTATCCAATTCATCAATAAAAATCACTAGTCGATTCCCTCGTTCATGCATAATACTATCAAGGAACTCACAAATTGCCTTATGTATATCTTTTTCCTTTTTTAACATAGCAAGGGAATCTTCGCCTCTTAGCATTTCAATAATTTGTCCAAAATTCTTTCCAGTAAAAAGTTCCAACACAGAAGCACCTAACTGTAAACAGTCTGGATTCTCTTTCAGCGAATAATCTATATCCACACTTTTCATTATACTATAAATCAAAGATAGCATTGGATCTTCATCGTTATCATTTTCCCATGCATCATAGTATACACATATCTGTGATTGCAGTTCCAACTCCTCAAAAGACCTGTACTTTAAATGTTTTTGAATAATCCTTTGGCGTACCGCTTCATCTCCATCAGCAATGCACCTATTATGTGCATCCATTATCATTTTGATTTGCTTTACAAAAAATGTCTTTCCACATCCCCAATTGCCATCTAAAGCGATAGAACAACTATCTTCTATCGTATTCAAAATATCTATGAAACGAAAAATATCTGTGTCCCTTGAAATAGTATCTTCCAAAAATGTATTCAAAAGATTTTCAGGCGTTGGCTTTAACTCATAGGATTTCATTCTTATCCCTCCATCTGTAAAAATCTATTGTTTATTATAGCAAACCCTTAACTTTTTTACAATTATAGCATTTAGATACTTTTACGAAAAATCATTAAAAAATGCCCTGCCGAAGCAGGGCGCAAAACTCTCCTTATTCAGATCGCCCGGAACATCTTCTGCGAGACGGGCTTCTCCTCCTTGTTCTTTTCCAGTTCCTTTCTGGCGTTCTCCAAATCCTCCATCCGCCGCAGTTCATCCGTGGCATCCTCCAGCCCAAGGTGGGTGTAGGTATTTAACGTCACCCCAATGTCGCTATGCCCCATCAGGTATTGGAGTGTCTTAGGGTTCATGCCCGACTTCGCCATGTTGCTGCAGTAGGTATGGCGGCAGACATGGGGCGTGATGTTCGGCATCTGCATGCGGTAGATATCTGGTACTGCCGCCTCTACGGCATCATGATGTTACAGCATCTTGATGCCTGGGAAATGCCCTCTGCTGAGGCATTTCAAGAATCATTCTTAGGTTTAGCCGCCTAATAATGATATCTTAAGCGATTCCATAAGATTTTTCAAGGCATAGTACCCGCTATGTCCAATGTTTATGTCCATTTTTCTCAAATTTCTTTTCCTGCACGATATTCAGTTGTCAATTTTCGGTTGGAATCACATTCATTGAGATTCTGAGAAGTTATCGGATTCCGGGCAAAAAAATAGCAGGATACCTTTTCAGATTTCCTGCTTGGGTGTGCCGCCGATGGGCGGCGGATATTTAGTTTGTTTGATATGCTATCCGTTCAACAAACTGAAATTTCGCATCTCTATAATTCATCTTCTGAGTGGATGTCTAACCCATTCTTTCGTATTTCATCCAATTGACCAGCACTTAGCGTCCCTGCCCGATAAAGCAATAGGTACTCGTTTTCAATCGAACTGTCAAATATCAGCAGGTCATCGGTATTGATTGTAACCTTAACTCCATTCTCATACAGTATCTTAATAGGGTGGTCTCTATATCCAATTGCATATCCAAGCATTACGTTACTGCTCGGGCAGACATTCAGCTGTATCCGATTATCTGCGAGAAATCGCATGACCTTCGCCGATGCGGCCGCGTTTATCCCATGGTGAACTTCACTAAGCCCTAATACTTCAACTGCCCGCATGACATTCTCTGCTGGCCCGGTTTCACCTACATGCATTTTCTTGGACAAATGATATTGTTCCGCTTTTCTATACAATGGCAAAAAAGCCTCAAATGGCTGCACATTCTCGCCACCGCATACATCAATCGACTTGAAAAAGCCGGTGGAAATATAACGATCGATTTTTTCAGCTTCCTGTTCGACATTGCAAGCTGAAATATATGTAATCTCAGGTTCAAACACTGTATTGGAACAATATTTTAAATGAAAATCTCCGATAATGGATTTGAACGCATCCATCCCACCAATCAGATCAATTTCCGAAGCCCCAAAATTCATCGAAAGCCTCTTGATATTATTCCTCCTCGCTTCCGCAAAAGCGCCTTCCCATCTTATGAGCATCCCTCCAATATCTTTGCAGTATGGCTTGATAGTAGCTGTAAACCATTCCTGCATTCCTCTAAGTCCGTCAAATCTGTCGGGCGGTTTTGGGAAACTGCGTTTCAGGTGTTCTTCCAACCAAGCTCTCCTGCATCCTTTGGTAGAATGATTGTGGATATCACTCTTTGGGACTTCCAGCAATTTGACTATATCATTCTCTAACAGACCCTCACAAAACAGGTTTTGCATATCATTGCTCCTTCCTATAATGTCAAGCCCAAATTTACTTATTTTTCAGGCTTTTCCCAAAT
>ERZ779632.127-NODE-127-length-52028-cov-20.738653_pt1 | contig 52028 bp, 45 predicted proteins | sample MGYA00514194_ERZ779632 | MGnify/ENA primary metagenome ERZ779632 (study PRJEB29562, sample SAMEA4376704) | mouse gut metagenome | isolation source: Cecum | study: EMG produced TPA metagenomics assembly of the A DSS colitis mouse model was used to assess the... | reverse complement strand
CATATATTAACATAGATTCCAAAAATATACAAATTATTTCACGACAGTTCCTTACCTCACCGAAGGAGAGGACTATCACATCGCCGGCTGGTACAACAACACCCAAAAAGGCACCGCCACAATCCTGATCAAAGGCAGTCCCGCAGGCGGTTACAGCGGCATCAAAACCGTAACCTTCAAAATCACTTCCGCCGACAACAACAAGATATGGAGCGGCGCATTTTAGACAAAATCCTGCACTGTTCTGGTTTAGTAAAAAACCTCCGAAATGCCGATATCAGCATTTCGGAGGGACGGTGAACCCTTCGAATCCAATGTAGTCTTTGATTACGCCAACTGCATAACCTCAATTTCCAATTCCCTAACAACATCAAGTGGTAATTCTGTAGCTTCTGCAATATCTTCCAAAGACATTTTGTCCAGTTTAATTAAATGAATTGCTGTTTTTTTCGCCCTATTCAATGCTGCTTCATTTCTCATATCTTCCATAATTTTACACATAGCTGCAACTCCTTTCTCGTCCTGCTTGTAATACCTTGCTTTTTTTGCAAGTACTTCATAGTTCATATCTTCGGGATTGGTACATGAAAAATCGTACATTAACTTACCGATTGCATCATTTCCCCTGTATTTACCATTAACATATATAATATGCGAACCGTCACCAAACAATTCCTTTCCCTCATTGGTTTCCATATAACGTTGTATGTGATATATGGCTTGGTTTTTTCCCATAACATCGTTTTCTGTAATAAAAATCACATAGCTGTCGGGAAGATCTTCTGTATCATCTCCGGGTTTTAAAATATGCGCGTCCAACAGACTGCTGTTGTGTCTTGCCCTTTTAGCGCCTGCGCCGGAATCTTTTCTTTGAATTTCAACATCAAATTCTTTCATGGTGCTGTCAACTGCATGAACGTCTAAAATAGCAGAACGCCCCTGCAAATTCTTTAATGGCTCTTGTGTCCTGACTGACTTAATTTTTATATCTTCCTGCCCTAAAATTATTCGAAGTATCAGTTCCACACCCTCATAATTATCTGCAAGGCAGACAGTCATAAAATCATCGTCCATATATCGGAGTGATTTCAGACGCTCTAAGTCTTGCTGATATGTCTGTTCCTTTGTACTCAAATATATCCCCTTCTTTCGTTGTTTATATTATACATCTAATAATCCTTTTTGAAAACTAATTTTTTCTCTCGTTATGAGGAAAAGGATTTCATTAAAAAGGAGTAGTTCAAATGGATTGTAAAGGAAGGATTATAATGATATAATTGATCTGCTTGGTGGAAAGACAGAGGAGGTACGGTTTTCGCTGGCGAAGTTTATGCAGGACAAACTTTGCAGCCTGTGCCTGTCATGGAACCCCCAAAACGCGTCAGAGCCGTGGTATCCGTTTCATCTTGTATTGCAGCAGGAGGCAGGGCGTTACATGATGGCATGTCTGTGCGGTGACAGGCAGAACCCATAGTATTATGCGGTGGACGGACAAACCTATATAGATCAGAAAGGAAAGAATTATCTGGTTCATGAGGACGCATGCAGTATCCGAAACTGTCTGGATCTCATTTTGGATGATATGGCGGACGTGCCGGCAATTCTCAATCATTTCGGAGCATTTGCCAAGGAGGGACGATGTTATTAAAAAACTATTTTACAAATGAATATAATGAAATAGAAGGGACAGCCTTTTTTCCATATTTCAAGAAAGAAATCCATGTCATATGCTGGGAAGGAACATCTTTAGAATATGCCCAGAAGTGTCTGGAATATTTACAGAAGGTGGATGAGGCGCTGATTCTTCAAATATGTAAATATGCACAATTTTATCTGGAGGATCTCTTGGAAACGACTTCTATAGGGGAATTATACTATGGTGATGAAGAGCCGTTTCCCCATGAACATTTACTGGATATGTTGCGATATATTTGTTTTGAAGTTTTGTACATAGAGGAACCAGCAGTGCCTGTGAAGGATTCTGACCGAGTTCTCAATCTGTACGGAGGCTGTGACTGGCAGGAAGATGACGGCATACAGTGTCTGGTAAAAAACGGAGAAGTTATTTTCTTGGGAGGCTATAATCGTTTTAGCGTATGGGAGGATTTCAGCAAGGAGAAATACTTTAATTATGTTTATTATGAAAAACGTGGTGAAATGAGTGCAGTTCCCGATATAGAAGAAGGAGATTACTGGGCGATAGAAAGAACGGTACGCTGGAAAAACAAAGGGCTCTTGGATCCCCAAAGATTAGAGGAGTTTACGGATACTGTCATAGCAGCCAGAGAAAATGTTTCCCCCAAAGAAGCAGCACAAATACTGGAAGAGACGTATTTATTTCAAATGATGCAGGAATACCCGAAGTTACTGGACGAGAGTAGTGATTTTTGGCTGGAATGCTACTGTACAGAAAAGGAAAAAGACAATGGTGAGCTTGTAAAATATATCTGCGAAAATTGCCAATGGGATTTGTTTTAAATGTTATTAGAGCGGCGTCAGAAATCCGTTTTTATCAGATTTCTGACGCCGTATATTACTGTGATCCTCTTGCTGTGTGGCACGGCTGTCTGACCACACTGCGCCATCATTTCTGTCAATTTTAAGACGTTCTCTGCAAATTCCTAAGCTCCTAAAATTAAGTTTTCAGCGGTATGATGATCGACGGTTTGATAAACGTCAGCTCATGCGGCGACTCCGGGTGCTCTGAGCGGAACAGCATTTGGAGTGCAAGCCGTTTGCCAAGCAGTCCGGTCGGGACGTTTGCCGTCGTGATGCGCCCTGCGACATTCGCGTACTCGCCAGTGTTGTCAAAGCCCGTGAGCGCCACAGGGTGCGGCACGTGCGCTGAATTGCTGTCAATATAAGACTGTACAAAGTTTGCGACAAAATCACTGGCGCAGACAAACGCAGTCGGCCAGCGCTTGAGCTGGTTTAAAAATGTATACAATTCCTTTTCATAAGAAAAAATATCAATACGCCCTGTCAGACAGTATTCCGGGCGGATGGCAAGCCCCTGTTTTTTCATGCAGTCGCAATAGCCGTGGTAGCGCTCCAAATTCGTCATGGCGTAATCGATATCGCCGAGGAAGCCGATCTCGGTATGCCCGTCCTGAATCAAGGTGTTGGTGATATCCGCTTCTGTGCGGAAGCCTTCAATTAAGAGCAAATCGCCGTTGAGCTCACGGTCAGACAGAGAGGGCACCGTATCGAGAAAAACCTTTGGCACGGAGAGAGCGTTGATCATGCCAAGGATCTCCGTATCATAGACATTCAGCACAACAATACCATCCACACTGCCGTTTTGGAGAATAGGCGGCAGGCTGAAGGACTTTGTGTACACCGAGGGAACATAGGTGTAGAGGAGATTAACCTTGTAATAAGAAAGCTCCTGCGCCATACGGTGAATAATGTTTGTCCAGAACAATGCCGAATCTGGCCTTGAGACAATCAGAGAGACCGTGCGCTGTTCTTCGAGGGGCTGTTCTAAGATCTGATAGGGAAGTTTGGCATATCCTAACTCCCGGGCTTTCTCAAAAATCAGTTCCCGCAGGGAATCCGACACACCAGTCTGGTTGTTAAATGCCTTGCTGACGGTAACTCTGGATATATTGAGAGCATCTGCGATATCTTTCATCGTAACTTTTTCCATATGATAGAATCTCTCTTTCCAACAATCGGCGCAGACAGATATCCGCGCAGCGGGTTATTTCGTTCATTTGAGTATTATTATAACACATGAAATATCAAAAAACAATGAATGAGTTTACAAATGTTAATTAAAATGTTGTTATCAACAGATCTATAAATCCTGTGGAGAAAGTACGCCGCAAAACAATGTTAATTTAAAAATGTAAACAAATAAGATCGTTAAATATGTATAAAGAAGTATTAAAATAAATGATATTCCGTTAATTATACTAAAATATGCATGGATTTGTTAGGTAAAATAATGAAAATGCTAAAATGAGTTGACATGTTAATTTATAAATGTTAATATGACGTTAACAAAAATAAATAGAAGGAGGTAAAGCAAATGGGTATTCGCAAATCGACGGACGGAGGGGGGATTCGCCGCGGCAGACCTTGGTGGAAACGATGGTCCCGCGACGACACAGAGCTGTTTGCATTGTCACTGCCGACACTGCTCTGGTTTTTGATTTTCACTTACCTTCCAATGTTTGGCATTATCATCGCGTTTAAGAACTACAGGCTTCAGCCGGGCGGGCATGGGTTTATCTACAACCTGCTGCACAGTGAATGGGCGGGATTTGGAAATTTTAAATATTTTTTTACATCGAACTCGTTCACCATGCTCCTGCGCAACACGATTCTCTACAACATTGCGTTTATCATTATCAGTGCAAGCGTTGCGGTAGGAGGGGCGCTGATGCTCAGCAGTATGCGCAACAAGAGAGGTTCTAAGGTCTACCAGACCATGATGTTCCTTCCTTATTTCATGTCATGGGTTGTGGTCAGCTATTTCGTTTATGCGCTGCTGACACCGGAGCGCGGCTACATCAACGGCATTATCACCGCACTGGGCGGCGAGCGCATCATGTGGTATCAGGAGAACAAGTACTGGCCGTTTATCCTCATATTCCTGAATACTTGGAAGGGCATGGGGTACGGTATGGTAATCTATCTGGCAAGTATCACCGGAATCGACCCGTCACTCTATGAGGCGGCAGTCATGGACGGCGCGACCAAGGCACAGCAGGCAAGACATATCACGCTTCCTGCGATCAAGCCCGTCTTTGTCATGATGCTGATTCTGGACTGTGGCAAGATCTTTAATTCAGATTTCGGCTTGTTTTATCAGGTTACTGGACAGCTGCCCGCATCGCTGTACACGACGGCATCGACATTTGACACATACATTTACATGGCAATCCAGTCCACCGCACCGATCGGGCAGACGGCGGCAGCTTCGTTCTTCCAAGCAATCTGTAGCTGCGGAACAATTCTGCTGGCAAACTGGGTAGTGAGCAAGATTGACAATGAGAACAGGATTATATAGAAGGAGGTGTGTCCCGTGGCAAAACAGGATAAAAGCGGACAGTCCCTGAACCAGATTAAGACATCGACCAACATTGTGTTTAACATCGTGTTTCTGATACTGGCAGTGATGTGCGTGATTCCGCTGTTGTTTGTATTTTCGATATCCATTACGGACGAGGAGGCAATCCGCCAGAATGGATACCAGCTGGTTCCGCAGGCGCTGTCAAGTGCAGCGTATGAATTTCTGTGGAATGAGCGCCTGACAATTCTGCGCGCGGCATTTATGTCTGTGCTGGTGACGATTGTCGGCACGATCATCTCCATCGCGCTCAACACGTCGATGGGATATGTGGTTTCGAGGAGAAACTTCAAATTAAAGAAGCTCTACACATGGCTGATTTTTATTCCGATGGTATTCAACGGCGGTATGCTGGCAAGCTATGTGGTGGTAAGCAATATTCTGGGTTTGAACAACAGCATCTGGGCATTGATTCTGCCCCTTGCGTGTTCGGCGTTCAGCGTGACGATCTGCCGCACATTTTTCCGCACGACCGTTCCAGATTCCATCATTGAGTCAGCAAAGATTGACGGGGCAGGACAGTTCCGCATCTGGTCACAGATCGTGCTTCCGATCTCCAAGCCGGTCATGGCAACCATTGGTATGTTTGCGGCATTCGGCTACTGGAATGATTGGTTTCAGGCATCTTTGTACATTCAGGATACCAAGCTTCAGACCTTGCAGTCCCTGTTGAATCAAATGCAGAAAAATATCGAGTATATCGCGAACAATCCCTATGGAGGGCTTTCCATGCAGGAATACAAGCTGTCGATGCCCACAGAGAGTGTCCGCATGGCAATCGCAATCGTCATTATCGTACCGATTGCATGTACTTATCCGTTTTTCCAGAAATACTTTATCTCTGGACTGACCATTGGGTCTGTGAAAGAATAAGGGTGAAGGAATCAGTGTTAAGGAATCAGTGTTGAGAAAGGAATATAAAGGAGGATTTATTATGAGACTGAAAAAGTATAAGAAAGTATTGGCAGCAGGCATGGCAGCAGTGATGACCATGGGGATGCTCACAGGCTGCGGCGGGGGCAGTGGGAACAGCGCAGGAAATGGCGGCGGACAGTCGGCATCTTCCGGCGGTCAGGGAAGCTCCTCATCACAGAATGCAGGCAGTGGAGAGATCATTCCGCTCAAATGGGTGACAATCGGAAACGGTATGCCCACGAACTATGACGCGTGGATTGCAAAGGTCAATGAATACATTGGCGGCAAGGTGGGTGTCAGCCTTGAGATGGAGGTCATTCCTTGGGGAGACTGGGACAAACGCCGCAATATCATTGTCAGCACCAACGAGCCGTATGACATTATCTTTGGAAACGGCAACAACTATATCGCGGACATCAACCTTGGCGCGTACTACGACATCACCGATATGATTGACGCCAACATGCCGGGCTTAAAGCAGCTCATGCCGGACAAATACTGGGACGGCGTCAAGGTGAAGGACAGGATTTATGGCGTGCCGACTTACAAGGACAGCTCGATCTCCAACTATGCGGTCTGGGACAAAGAGCTGGTTGAAGAGTATGATTTAGATCTCGCATCCCTCACGGAAATCGAGTCCCTGACCGATATATTTACCACCTTAAAAGCAGATAAAAATGACTATCCAGTCTACACGAAAAATGACGGCGTCTACTATATTTTTGATGTGTATGACCAGATTGGCGCAGGTACGCAGATTCTTGGCGTGCGCTACGATGATCAGGACGCGCGCGTGTGCTTTACACTCGAAGAGCCAGATATCTACTCTGCGCTCGAGACGCTGCATGACTGGTATCAGAAAGGCATTATCAATCCCGATGCGGCAACATTGTCTGAAGCACGTGTCTACAATATGTGGCGTGTGGCACAGGGCTGGGAGAGCGCAGGCATCACCTCATGGGGGCCTCAGATGGGCAAGGATGTAGCGGTGCAGAAAGTCGGTGACACGATTCTCTCCAATGAGACGGTGCGCGGTTCTCTGAACATGGTTTCCATCAACACCAAGTATCCTGAGAAATGTTTGCAGCTCCTTGACCTAATCAACACCGACACCAAGCTGCGCGACATGTTCTACTATGGCGAGGAAGGCGTAAACTTCGAGTACACTGAGGATGGCAAGGCGCACAAGATCAACAATGACTGGGCGATGGCAGGGTACACGCAGGCATCGTACTTTACCGTGACACAGGTGGATACGGACGAGTACGACCAGTGGGGCGAGATCAAGGAGTTGAATGAGTATGGAACTGGAAGCGTGGCATATGTGCGGAATCTTCCATCAAAGGGCTACAAGTCCTTCAAGGTCAGCCAGACGGCTGTGGAGGAAAAAACACCGTTTACGCTTGTCAGGGAATACCAGTTAGAAACACCGTTCTATACCATTCAGCTTGACAAACAGGGCATGTTTACCAGCATCTATGACAAGGAGAATGACCGTGAGGTGATTCAGGAGGGACAGCGCGCCAACCTGCTGCGCATGTATGAGGATAAGCCGATTTACTTCGATAACTGGGACATTGATATTTATTATACGGAAAAATACTGGGATGTGGACAGCGTGGAGCATATGGAGTGGACGGAAATCGGTGCTGTGCGCGCTGTGCTCGAAATCACGAGAAAGGCATCGCAGTCCACAATACAGCAGAATATTATCTTCTATGCGGACAGCCGCAGGATTGAGTTTGAGACCTATGTGGACTGGAAAGAGCACCAGACGCTGTTAAAAGTGCATTTCCCGGTGGCAGTGCACACCGATGAGGCGGCGTTTGACGTACAGTTTGGCAACCTGACCCGAAAGACACACCAGAACACGAGCTGGGATGTGGCGCGCTTTGAGAGCTGCGGGCAGAAGTGGATGGATTTGTCGGAGGGACATTACGGCGTATCTATGCTGAACGACTGCAAGTACGGACATTCCGTCAAGGATTCCAACATGGCGCTGACACTGATTAAATCAGGAACCGAGCCAAATCCGACAACCGATCAGGAGGAGCATGTGTTTACCTATGCCATCTATCCCCATGCGGAGGGCTGGCGCGCGGCAGGCACCGTGGCGGAGGCATACAAGCTGAACCAGCCGCTCCTTGTGCAGACACAGACAGCGGAGCAGGAAGTATTTTCTTACGCATCCGCAGCGCACGCCAACGTCATTGTCGAGACCATCAAAGATGCTGAGGATGGCAGTGGAACAGTCCTTCGTCTGTATGAGTCGGAGAATGCTTACACCAAGACGAAGCTGACGGTCAATGCGGATTTTAAAAAGGCTTATATCTGCAATCTGCTCGAGGAGACAGAGCATGAGGCATCCGTGGCAGGAAAAGAGATCGAAGTTGTGCTTAAACCGTATGAAGTGGTGACCGTGAAGGTGGTATAAAGGAAATATAGGAAATGCAGCACTGGCGGCCGGCCCTTTTGACCGCCAGTACTACATAATGGGAAGGATACATTATTGAAAAAGGAGACAGTGTATGATAAAAAGAAAAAAATATGGCAAAAAAATCATGAGCATTATTCTGGCGGCGTCCATGACGATTAGTCTGGCAGCGTGCGGCGGAAAGGACAATGCAGATTCCAAGCAGCCTGCACAGCAGGAGAGCATGAATACTGAAATCAATACAGAAATCAATACGGACACATCTGCGGGGGCAGAGGCAGACACTCAGCAGCCTGCATCAAAATATACCATAACTGGAGAAAATGACAACAAGGAACTGACGATGGCACGCCAGCCGGAGGCATCGTACTGGTTTCCGGCACAGCTTTTGGCGTGGAATCCCGACGAGGATGAGGACTTGATCTTTAACGTCAGCACAGTGCCGCTTGCGGAGCGCGCAGACCTTGCCCTGCTTGAGCCAGTGAACGCAACACAAAATAAGGACACCAAGGTGATGTCCATCTCCATCATGAACGGCAGCACCAGCGGCAATGCGCCCCATGGCTTGAACAAGGCGGAGGCAAACACCTTCACATACTGGCAGTATGTAGATACGCTGGTATACTGGGGCGGTTCGTCCGGTGAGGGTCTGATCGTTGTCCCAAGCCCTGATGTCGTGGACGCAGGACACAAGAACGGCGTAAAAGTCATTGGAACTGTGTTTATGCCGCAGGCGGCGCACGGCGGCAAGATCGAGTGGCTTGACGACCTTTTACAGAAACGGGAGGACGGAAGCTATCCTGTTGTGGATAAACTGATAGAAGTGGCAGAGATTTACGGATTTGACGGATGGTTTATCAATCAGGAGACAGAAGGGGAGGCGCTGACAAAAGACCATGCCGACAGGATGCAGGAGTTTCTTGCCTATTTCAAACAGCAGGCGCCGGATTTAGAGCTGATTTATTATGACTCGATGACCGTTGACGGCGAGATGGACTGGCAGAATGCGCTCACCGAGAAAAACGCGCCCTATATAAAAGACGCGGAAGGCAATGCAGTGGCAGATTCCATGTTTCTGAATTTCTGGTGGACGACAGACACCCTTGCGCCTGAGGAGCTGCTCAAAACCTCCGCCGAGCTGGCAGAGGAGAAGCAGATCGATCCGTATGATCTGTATGCGGGTGTCGATGTGCAGAGCAATGGTTATGACACGCCGATCAAATGGAATTTGTTTGAAAAGCCCGACGGCGGAACGTACACCTCCTTAGGACTGTACTGCCCGAGCTGGACGTATTTCTCCACGGACATGATACAGGAGTTCTGGAAGCGGGAAAATAAGCTCTGGGTCAACGCAAAGGGCGACCCGTCCGCGGAGATTGCGCCGGAGAGCGACACCGATTGGCGGGGCGTTTCCACCTATGTTGTGGAGCGCACGGCACTCACTTCACTGCCGTTTGTGACGAATTTCTCCACAGGAAACGGATATGGTTTTTATAAAAACGGAGAGCTCATCAGCATGCTCGACTGGAACAACCGCAGCATTTCCGACATGCTCCCGACCTACCGCTATATCATCAACGACGGCGAGGGCAATAAACTGTCCGCAGACCTTGATGTCGGTGATGCTTACTATGGCGGAACCAGCCTGATTCTGCGCGGTTCTGTCAAGCAGGGTGTGCCGTCAGCGATCAAACTCTACAGTGCAGATCTGTCTGTTCCCGACAATATGACGTTCACGACGACAGCGCGGGCAAAGGGGGCGGAGATTGCACTCGATGCGGTGCTGACACTCGACGATGGCTCTGAGCTGGTGCTTGAGGGGGACAAAAAGGTTGGGGATGCATGGACGACGGTCACCTACCAGACCGCAGATCTTGCCGGTAAAACCATCCGAAATATTTCATATCGGCTGACATCGGATACCGACACCACAGCACTGCAATTCCGCTTTGGCAATATTACAATGATCGAGGCAGATCAGGAGGAGACTGCTGCGGTGAGCGGCGTGAAAGTGCTTGACACGGAGTTTGACGAAGACGGCATGTATGCAGGGGTGCGCCTGTCGTGGGAAAGTGATGTACAGACAGATTATTATGAGATTTACCGCATCAATGAGGACAATACAAAGTCTCTGCTTGGCGTATCCAACACGAATAGCTTCTATATTAATACCTTGCCGCGCGAGGGGGAGACGAGACAGACATCCTTTGAGGTGCTTCCTGTGAATGCGCTGCTGACGGAGGGCACGGGTGCGACGGCCGTAATGGAGTGGCCCGACAACAGCATTCCAAAAGCGGCGTTTACAGCCGACATCACACTGGCGGCGCCGGGGGAGACCATCACCTTCCAGAGCCTGTGCTCACAGAACACAGAGAAAGTGACATGGACACTGACAGGCGCAGACAAGGAAAGTGCCGAGGGAGACAGCGTTTCCGTTACCTATGCAGAGGCAGGCGTCTATCCTGTCACCGTCAAGGCGGAAAATGCGTCAGGCAGCAGCGAGTCCTCCAAGGAAGGCTATATTGTTATCACGGAGAAGGCGCAGGACGGACTGGTACTGCTCTCGCAGGGGGCAGGGACAGAGGCGGATGCCTATGTCAACGACAGTGAAGCGCCGCAGTTTGCAGTGGACGGCGACGTGACGAAGAAATGGTGTGCGACAGGAAGTGCACCGCACGAAATCACGATTGACCTTGGCGCTGTCAAGGCGGTGAGTGCAGTCGATGTCTACCACGCAGAGGCAGGCGGAGAGAGCGCGGATATGAACACCAAATCCTATGCAATCTACACCAGTGAAGATGGCACCGCCTTTGAGGAGATGCGCAGCGTGACCAGAAACACCGCAGGCACGACGCACGATGCGTTCGCGCCCGTCAACGCACAGTTTGTAAAGCTTGTCATCAACAAACCGACACAGGGAAGCGACAGTGCAGCGCGCATCTATGAAGTAGAAGTGTACGGCTTGGAAGATACACTTGAATAAAGGATCAGGGAGGATTATTATGTCAGACACAGGAAAACAGGTGGCGGTGGGGATTGACCTTGGCGGAACCGCCGTAAAAATTGGAATTGTGAACGCGTCCTATGAAATACTGGCGCAGACATCCATCCCGACAGATGCCGGGCGCCCTTATGAACAAGTGATTGCAGACATGGGAAAGACTGCGTCCGCGCTGCTTGCCGGGAACGGCTTTGCCGTGGCAGACTGCGCTGGCGCTGGCGTCGGCAGCCCGGGAACCATTGACAGCAAGAACGGCGTCGTGCTCTACTCCAACAATATCCGCTGGGACAACGTCCCGCTTGCAAAGGAACTGCAAAAATATCTGCCAGTCCCTGTCTATGTGCAGAATGACGCAAACTGCGCAGCACTCGGTGAAGTGCTGTGCGGTGCGGCAAAGGGATGTCAGAATGCAGTCTTTCTCACGCTCGGAACCGGCGTCGGCGGCGGTATCGTTATCGACGGAAAAATCTTTGAGGGCGGACACCCCGGCGGTGCGGAGCTTGGACACATCAAATGCGGCGTTGAACAGCGCAGATGTACCTGCGGCAGGCTGGACTGTCTTGAGACGTATGCCTCTGCGACGGCGTTGATTCACGATGCAAAAAAGATGGCGCAGGAGCATCCTGAATCCCTGCTCTGGGCGCTGTGTGGCAATGACTTGGCGCAAATGAACGCTAAAATACCGTTTGATGCGGCAGATGCCGGTGATCTGTGCGGCAAAACACTGGTGGACAATTACATTCAGTATCTGGCGGATGGCATTACAGACCTTGCCAATATTTTCCGCCCGGATCTCATCGTGCTTGGCGGCGGTGTGTGCGCGCAGGGAGAGAAACTGACAGAGCCGCTCAACGAGCATCTGAGGGCGAATTGTTTTGGCAATACGGTGGCGTATGTGCCCCGGACAGTCGTTGCAAAGAATGGAAATCAGGCGGGAATCATAGGGGCAGCGGGGCTCGTTTTTTCTTAAAAGCCAAACCAGAATATGCCAAAAGTGTGTACAAACAAAGCGTTTTCGGCTATAATAGGCATATATCACAAAGGAGGGCATATCATGATGGAGAGAACCGCATTCGAGGCAGACAGGGCACTGATTCATACCTTGATTGAAAAGACCCCTGTTGCTTACATTATTATGGATGACCAGTATCGGATTCATTATGTCAATGACAGCTTCTTAAAGCTGCGCAGGCTGGACAAAGAAAAGACTATCGGGGAAATTTGTTACAATATTTCCAATGCCGGAAACCACTGTACATACTGTGCAGTCGAGCAGGCGTTAGAGATCGGGAAACCGGCATTGCTACAGCGCAAGGATGTGCTGCCGGACGGAAGCGTCCGCTATATTGATGACTATGCAGTCCCGTTGTTTTGTGACGCTGCTGCGGGCAGAAAATATCTGCTGGAAATCATGGTCAACCGCACGGAGGAATACTTGGTGCGCGCGCAGTACCAGCAGGATGTGGAGGAGGCAGTGCGCGCGCTGGTGGGATTGATCGAGGCAAAGGATTCCTACACGGCACTTCACTCTAAGAATGTATGTACCTACGCAACACAGATTGCCAGACAACTGCATATGACAGAGACAGAAATCTTTCAGATCTCACTGGCGGCGCTGCTGCACGATCTGGGCAAAGTAAAAATCCCGCTGCAAATCATCAACAAGCCGGGGCGTCTCAGCGACAGTGAATTTCACACAATACAGCTGCACCCAGAGTATGCGTGCGATATGCTCGATGGCTTCGTCCATCTTGAGGATATCTGCGAAATGATACGCCATCATCATGAGCGGCTCGACGGCAGAGGATATCCAGATGGCATTGAGAAGGACTATCTGTCCATTGGAAGCCGTATTCTTGCAGTTGCAGATACCTATGATGCCATGACGACCGACCGTGCATACCGCAAAGCGCTGCCGCGTGAGACGGCGATGGAGGAGCTGTACCGTGTCAGCGGAAGCCAGCTGGATGAACAGATTGTCGCCGCCTTTTCAAAGATTCCGGCGGAAGATTTTGGAGAGGGAACCTTCCACAAAAATCCAACCTGCGAACAGCCGCTGCTGGTCCGCAATCTTGGCGGTGGCTGTTTTTCGGACAAGAAATTATCGGATATCAAAACAGACCAGCTTTTGACGATCGATACCTTGGCGGAAACCATCACGCCGGAGCAGATGCAGGCGGCAGTTTTTGAGCATACCCCCTGCGGCTATGTCGTTTTGGATCAGGACAACAGACTCTGTTATGCCAATCCATTTTTCCAGAATCTCGCTGGCAGTCTGGCATTGGACCAGCCATGCACCCTGTTTATGCCGGATAAGGAGGACGAAGTACGCCAGACGCACACGCGCATGCGCCGTCAGACACAGGCGGGGATACGCACTTTTGACGTATACCGCATTCCGGCTGCGCAGTACCAGCTCTATGCGGTGCTGGACCGCACTGAGGAGGCGGAGATGCTGCGGAAGATGGACATTGAGCTCGATCATTTACTACAACTCTTGCAGCAGCTTTTGCTGGCGGAGGAGGAAGAGCAGGGGATTGACTTCTGTTCGCCGGAAGAGCTGTCCTATGTGAAGGAAAAGGTTGAGAAGATTGCCAGACAGCGCAGGCAGGATGGGATCAGGCGGTTTTAGACAGGAATCTCAATCTGCACAATATAATCTTCAATGCGGTCAATCACATTCTCATTGATCCCCATCTCATAAGAGTAGCCCCTAAGCGTCAGATGACGTTGGCGGGCATAGTCCAGTATTTCCTGATAACGCTGTGGAAGCTGATCCCAAGAGCCTTTATGAAAGGCTCTTAGATACTTTCCGCCGGGCTGTATATGCAGCCCGTTTTTTTGTGCCGTCTCAAGCGGCGAAGCAGAGATCTCAAAAGGAATTTCGATAAAGAGTTTGCAATAGTCATCAAATCTGCCGCTTTGCAGGCTGGAAACAGGAATCATCGAGCCGTAGGAATCATCGTGCAGCCTGCCAAGCTGGTATTTTTCCGTCTCAGCGGTAATCATCTCGACCTCCTCCTCAAAGGTGGTAGCAGGTGTGATGGCAACGGTGACTAGGCAGCGCTCTGTCTTCTCGATAATGCTGATTTCGGATAAATCCATTGTCAGCAGCGTCTCCATGTTCTGTTGGTAGTTGCACAGCGTTTTTCTGACCGCGTGCAGGTGTTTGATGCTGCGGTCAAGGTCTGCGATCTTTTCTTCTAATAAATGTTTCATATTTTCCGCGGAGCGGTTGTTCATAAAATCCTGTATTTCACGAATGGGCACATCGAGCTCGCGCAGGAGCAGGATGGTTTCCAACAGGGGACTTTGATGGTAATTGTAACAGCGGTAGCCGTTTTCGGGGTTGATGGCGGCGGGCTTTAACAGACCAATCTCGTCATACCACATTAGCGTTTTCTTGTTGATGCCATGCATCGCTGCGAACTGGCCGATGGTGAGCAGTTTATTTTTTTCTGTCATAATTTAAGTCCTCCCCGGAGTCAGAAAAAGTATCGTTTCTGTCGTGCCAGCCGCGGAGCAGCAAGTTTCCTTATGCGGCTGTGTGCACCATATTATACAAGTCTGGCGTGTTCTGTGCAAGAGGCAGTCAGCAATTTATAAAAATATTTTTGAAAAACCACTTGACCGTACAGTTACTGTACGGTTTATGATGCTTATTACAGGAACAAAGTAAAAAAGAAAGGAGAATGAAATGGAAAATCAAAATGTCTATCTGAAACCTGTGACACTCAAAAATATCTTAAAGTTTGCAGTTCCGACGATTGCAATGACCGTATTCATGTCGTTCTATACGATGGTAGACGGACTGTTTGTGTCCAATCTAATCGGCACCAGCGCGCTCTCGGCAATCAACCTGACCGCGCCAGTGATCCAGCTTGTCACTGCGGTTTCGACCATGCTTGCTACCGGAGGCAGCGCCGTCATTATGAAAAAGATGGGCGAGCACAAGACGGAGGAGGCGAAGGAGGATTTCACCTTTTTGATTCTTGTGAATGTGGTGGTTGGATTCCTGATGTGCGGACTGGGGTATCTAATGATGGACCGCATTTTTGCGGGAATGAATCTGTCGGCGGACGTGGAGGGGTACTGTGTGGAATACTTGAGCCGTTATCTCTTGTTCACCGTTCCGATTCTTTTGATGAACAACTTTACACTCTACATGATTGCGAGTGAGAAGGCGGCGCTGTCACTTGTCTGTTCGGTGACAGGCGGTGTGCTGAATATGGTGCTCGACTTTGTGTTTATCGCAGGGTTTGGCATGGGGATCAGCGGCGCGGCAGTCGCGACGGGACTTGGCTATTCGGTGACGGCGGTTGCAGGACTGATTGTATTTAGCCGGAAAAAGAGCCTCTTACATTTCAAGAAACCTGTCATGCGTTTCAAGGTGCTTGCGGGTGCGGCCACAAATGGCTGCTCGGAGATGGCGACAGCGCTGGTCACCGGCATTATCACAATGATGTTTAACTGGACGATGCTTCGCTATGTGGGAGAGGACGGCGTGGCGGCAGTCACGATAATCATGTATGTGCTGATGTTTGCAAGCTCTTTATACATAGGTTATTCTTATGGGGTGGCGCCGATGCTCAGCTATTATTATGGGGAACAGAACCATGAGAAGCTAAAAAAGCTGGTGGCGGTCAGCCTGAAAGTCATCGCTGTGATTTCTGTCATGACAGTCGTGATGTCCTTTGCGCTCACAAAACCGCTGGTATCCGTCTTTGCCCGGTCGGACAATCCGGTGTACGGTCTTGCAGTGACAGGAAACCGGATTTGTACTATTGCGTTGTTTTTTATCGGCTTTAATATTTTTGCGAGCGGAATGTTTACCGCGCTGTCAAACGGTGTGGTTTCAGCAATCCTTGCATTTTCACGCTCGTTTGTATTTATGCTGGCCACAATGCTGATGCTGCCGCTGATACTGGGTGTAAATGGCATCTGGCTTGCGACACCCGCGGCGGAGCTGATGGCACTTTTGCTGTCTGCGGGGATGTTTCTGAAGTATAGAAAACGATATGGGTATTAAATCGTTGTGAATGAGAATCATTGAAATATGGAAAGGAGAATAACAAAAATGAATCAAATCAAAAAAGCAGGTATTGTAATAGCAGGTGTCGTTGTTGCAGCAGGAATTGTGTGGGGACTCTGTGGGAAAAAAGTAAAAATGCTGTACACATCCCTGAACAGCTTTAAGGATGAAAATCTGGCGCATACGTTCCAGCACACCCCAGAGATTCAGCCGACAAAGAAAATCAGTGCGGGGGGAGACGTTTTTCAGTTTTCAAAGGAGAACAATGTCACACTTGCGGAGGGATTCTCGTATGAGGATGTCTATTATCCGACAGCAGATTTTATAAAAAATACCAAGACCACTGCCATGATTGTCATCAAGGAGGATGTCATCAAATACGAAAATTATTTTATGGGCGGGGATGAAAACACGCTGTTTTCGTCAAACTCTATGGGAAAATCCTTCGTCTCGGCGCTGATGGGAATCGCTGTTGCAGAGGGGCATGTGAACAGTGTGGAGGACCCGCTTGGCAAATATATTCCAGAGTTTGTGGGGACTGCGCTCGAGACCATTCCAATCCGCGCCTGCCTGCGGATGGCGTCTGGAATCAACTTTAACGAGGACACGGACATGAATGGTTTTTCGATGAAAACGTTGATGGGAACGCCTGCGATGAAGGTGATTGCAAAGTACGGCGTTCAGGAAGCACCCTATACATACCGCAGGTATCAGAGCATCAACACCGAAATCTTAGGAAAGATAATCACGAACGCGACAGGGCGCAGTCTTGCGGAATATATGGAGGAAAAGCTCTGGAAAAAGATCGCCCCGGCGCGGGATGCATACTGGACGCTGAACAATGGGACAGAGCTTGCGATGGGCGGGCTGAGTGTGTCCCTGCGGGATTACGCGCGCTTTGCAAGGCTGTATCTGAATGAGGGCAGTTATAACGGCGAGCAGATTCTTCCCAAGGAGTGGGTGCAGGATAGTCTGGATATCAGTGCAGACTACTCAAAACCCGGCGCCAACTATGACGCCTACAATGCAATTGGCTATGGTTATCAGTGGTGGGTGCCGGAAGGGAATGCAGGCGAGTTTATGGCGATTGGCGTCTATGGACAGTGGATTTATGTCAATCCAACAAACCGCGTGATAATCGTCAAGACCAGCGCAGACCCGAATTTTATGGAAAAAGGCTATGAGCTGCGGCATGTGGAATTTTTCCGCGCGGTTGCAGATGCAGTTTAGTTGAAGGAGTCATATTTTTCCCCAAAAAGCATAGGAGGCATACATGCACCATATTATTTCAACGCAATGGCAGTTAAAATAATATGGAAAGGGGTTGAAAGCATGATTAAATATGATCGGCTTTGGTCTACGATGAAAGAACGGGAAATCAGCCAGTACAGACTGATCAAAGACTATGGAGTAGACAAAGCACAACTTCACCGGCTGCGGAAAAATATGATCGTTAAGACGATGATTCTCAACAATCTATGCCGTATTTTAAACTGCCGTATAGAAGACATTATGGAATATGTGCCAGACGAAGATACGGACTAAAGGGGCTTTGCAGACGTCGATTTGCAAAGCTTCTTTTTTGCAAAGCATCTTTTTGAAAATAACCGCAAGTAAAGTCAAGCGGAAAGCATCTTTGTATTCTATAATAAGTACAGGGTGGTAGAAACGGGGTAGGACAGAACATGTATGAATGGCAGAGGCAGATACAGATGATTGTCGATGAGATCGACAATTGTATCAAAAATCATGATGACGAGGCGCTGACACTGTGCGCGCTGGCAAAACGGCTTGGATATTCCGAATTTCATACAACGAGGAAATTCAAGGAAATATCAGGTATGCGGCTCAAGGACTATCTGCGCTACAGAAAAATGGCGTTTGCCCTGAAGGAAGTGCGGGACAGTGACAGGGGCATGATAGAGATTGCCTGTGATTATGGCTTTTCGTCACACGAGGCATTCACGAGGGCATTTAAGACCATGTACGGAATTGCGCCCAGCGTCTATCGGAAACATCCGTCGCCTGTTGTCCTTCGCACCAAGATTAACCCGTTTGACCGCTACTTTTTTGGATTAGGAGAGATTGGTATGATGAAATCGGCAGACGATGTAAAAATTTACTTAGTGACAATTCCAGCACACAAATTTCTGCACATCAAGAATTATGAGAGCAATGGGTATTGGGACTTCTGGCAGAAGCAAAATCTCATACCCGGACAGGACTGCGAGACCATCTGCGGCCTGCTTGACAGCATCAAGGGAAAACTGGATGATGAGGGCAGCAGTGAGGCAAACAGCGGCAGCGGCCAGATTATGGCATATATCAATGACCCGGCGGGCAGGCTCTGTGACTGGGGCATTCCGCGCGCAGAATGCTATGGGGTGCGCCTTCCGGTGGATTACGACGGAGAGGTGCCGCAGCAGATGTGTATGATGGAAGTGCCCGAGGCAGAGTACGTAGTTTTTGAACATGGACCGTTTGATTACGAGCAGGAAAACCGCAGCGTGGAGGAGAAAATTGAGCGGGCGATGGCAGATTACAACTACGAGGAAAACGGCTACTGTCTGGATACGACCCCCGGCAGACTTGTCTATTTATACCATGATCCAAAGCGGTTCTGGAAATGTATCCGTCCAGTCAAAAAACTTTAAAACTTTAACCAACAATAACCTGCACCAGAAAAAAGGGCTTCTGGTGCAGGTTATTTTTATGATAGCAATATTTTGTGATTTATGATATGATTTTGCTATGTCATGTATTGTAAAGGGAGGCGCGCTATGGGGATTTATTTGAATCCAGACAATGAGGGGTTTCGGGAAGCAGTTTGTTCTATAATATATGTGGATAAGACAGGGCTGATTGCATGTACAAATGCGCTGCTAAGCACACAGCAGAAATATATCTGCGTCAGCAGGCCAAGGCGGTTTGGAAAATCAATGGCGCTTCAAATGCTTGCCGCCTACTACAGCTGCGGCTGTGATTCTAGTGAATTATTTGACGGGCGCAGGATTGCTAAGGAAAGAAGCTTTCGGGAGCATATGAACAAATATGATGTGATTTTTTTGAATATGCAGCAATTTCTGATTGAGGCAAAAAACCAGAAGCTGACAGAATATTTAGAGCAGGAGGTTCTTAACGAGCTGCTGGAAGAATACGGTGAATGTTTCAAGCGGCATGAGACTGGTCTTGCCGCCGCACTGCGAAAAATTTATATTAAGACAAAGAGAAAATTCGTTCTGCTGATTGATGAATGGGACTGTGTGATGCGCGAGCGGCAGCAGTCAGAAGAATTGCAGAGACAATATCTTGATTTCCTGAGAAATCTTCTAAAAGACCAGACGTGTATTGCACTTGCCTATATGACGGGGATTCTGCCTGTAAAAAAATACGGAAACCACTCTGCGCTGAATATGTTTGGAGAATATTCAATGACAGACCAGAAAGCATTCGAAGAGTATACTGGATTTACAGAGAATGAGGTCAGAACATTGTGTGTACAGTTTGACATGGATTTTGAGGAAACAAGAAACTGGTATGACGGATACAGGTTTATAAACTACCAGCATATTTTTAATCCAAAGTCTGTGGTGGAGGCTATGAACTGCGGGCATTTTTCAAATTACTGGACCTCCACAGAAGTGTATGATGCGTTGAAAATCTACATGGAGTTGAATTTTGACGGGCTTCGCGCAGACATTGTACAGATGCTTGGCGGCGGACGTGTCAGGATAAACACACGGAGCTTTCGAAATGACATGCGTAATTTCAGCGTAAAGGATGACGTGCTGACGCTGCTGGTTCATCTGGGCTATCTTGGATATGACTCAGAAGCCAGAGAAGTATTTATTCCCAATAAGGAAATTATCGAGGAGTTTGAGAACGCCATGAGCACAGGCGGCTGGGATGAAGTCATGCGCGTGCTTGCGGCATCGGACAAACTGCTTGAGGATACACTGGCTGGTGCCGCAGAGCGTGTTGCCGAGGCACTGGACAGGGCGCATATGGAAGTCGCGTCTATGTTGACATACAATGATGAAAATTCGCTTGCATGTGCGATAGGGCTTGCGTATTACAGTGCGAGGAAGGATTATCGTCTGGTCAGGGAATTTCCCGCTGGACGCGGGTTTGCAGATATTATTTTCCTGCCGCTTCCCCATACGGGTAAGCCGGCGATTGTGGCAGAGTTAAAATATGGCAAAACCGTTCAGGCGGCGATACAGCAGATCAAAGACAGGATGTATACGCAGGCGCTTGAAAATTATTTGGGAGAGATCCTGCTTGTCGGCATAAACTATGACAAGGATTCTGCGAAGAAGCCGCACAGCTGCATCATCGAAAAATGGACAAAGAAGTAATAGAAAGTAATCGTTTATTATGATCAATCGTTTATTGGGAATGATATATATTCTGATGCGGAAGGGAACTGTGACCGCCGCAGAGCTTGCAGAGCGCTTCGAGGTGTCGGTGCGCACCATCTACCGCGATATGGACACGCTCAGCGCCGCAGGCATACCAATTTATGCCAAGAAGGGGAAAAACGGCGGAATCTGTTTGACAGAACAGTTTGTGCTGGACAAAATGCTGCTCACCAAGGACGAGCAGCAGGAAATCTTATCCGGGCTGGTATCGCTCAGGGAAACCAAGGCGCAGGATGGGGAAAATATCCTGCAAAAGCTCGGGGAATTTTTCCGCACAGATCCGATAGACTGGCTTGCGATTGATTTGTCAGACTGGAGCGGGAGCAGGGCACAGCTCTATGAGAATATCAAAAATGCAATCTTAACGCGGCATCTGGTGCAGTTTGACTATTATGGAAAGAACGGACAGATGAGCCGCCGCACCGTGGAGCCTGTGAAGCTGCTTTTTAAGGAATACACGTGGTATCTCAAGGCATTTTGCAGGGAGAAGGAGGACTGGCGGATATTCAAGCTCTTTCGCATGAAGCGGCTTATGATACTGGAAGAAACTTTTTTGCCAAGAACGGAATGCGTCTGTCAGGAACAAGAGACACAGGGGAGCGGACCACAGACGGACGCTGGCATGACAGTAGTCGATGTAAGGATTGACAAAAAGGAAGCCTACAGAGTGTATGACCGTTTTGAGGAGGAAGAAATCGAGATGCTGCCGAATGGAGATTTTATGGTGCATTTTCATGTGTCCATGGACGACTGGGGCTATGGTGTTCTTTTGGGCTTTGGTCCCTCGGCGGAGGTGCTCGCCCCGGAGGAAGTCCGGCAGGAAATGAAACGGCGCATCCAGCAAATGGCAGAATGGTATTTTTAAAATATGACAGACTGTTGTCAAATTTGATGTGGTATGATTTAGGTAATAAAATCAACAAGGAGGCATTTACCATGATTACCTACAGCAGCATTTACCTGATCGCAAAGGATTTTGAGAAAAGCATTTCATTTTACAGGGCATTGTTCGGGAAGGATGTCCATGCACAGAATAAGACCCGCTTTGCAGTCTTTGACACGAGCGGACTGACGCTTTCCATCATGAACGGCAGGTTTGATACAGCGCATCCAGATGAAGTTATAACCAAAGGGGAGCGCTGCGCTCTCTATGATGATATGGTGTCCATTACGGAGTCTGCCAACTGTGGGAAAGTAGTCATCAACCTGAACTCAGATGACTTGCAGGCGGAGTATGAGCGGATCAAGTCCCTTCAAATCGGTTCGAATCTGACAAAAATCCGCTGTATCAATGCAGGAAATCCCTATTACTATTTCTGCCTGAAAGACCCGGATGACAATACCATAGAAATTACAGGCAGCTATCATGGAAAAATAGACGAATAACATGAAAAAGGAAAACAAAAGATTATGAATAAATATATTTTCAGGCAGTCCATGATTTTATTTATGGCTGCCGCAGTCTGGGGTGTGGCGTTTGTCGCGCAGAGTGTGGGGATGGATTATGTGGGCCCCTTCACCTTTATCGCCGTGCGCAATGTGGTTGCACTGGCAGTACTTGTGCCCTGCGCTATGGTGATGGACAACAATCGCAGAAAAAAAGACAACCAGATTCAGATACATTCAAAGGAAAATAAAAAAGCGCTCGCAATTGGCGGCATATGCTGTGGCATATGTCTTTTTGCCGCGAGTACCTTGCAGCAGTTTGGCGTAAAATATACAACCGTAGGAAAGGCGGGCTTTATCACGGCGATGTACCTCGTGCTCGTCCCGGTTTTTGGCATTTTTCTGAAAAAAAAGACCGGATTTAAGGTGTGGATGGCAGTGGGGCTTGCGTCGCTTGGGCTCTATCTGCTGTGCATCACATCAGGAGATTTTAAGCTGCAAAAAGGCGATCTCTATATGCTTGGCTGTGCCGCGGTCTTTGCCGTACACATCTTGGTCGTAGATTATTTTTCGCCGCGGGTGGACGGCGTGAAGCTCTCCTGCGTGCAGACGCTCACCAATGCAGTGCTCGGGGCAGTGCTGATGCTCCTTTTTGAGAAGCCCCGCCTGTCAGAGATCTTTGCGGCGTGGCTGCCAATCCTCTACGCGGGTGCGCTCTCAAGCGGCGTGGGCTACACATTCCAGATTATCGGGCAGAAAGGCATGAATCCCACAGCGGCATCGTTGATCCTGAGTCTGGAATCTGTCATCTCTGTGCTGGCGGGATGGGTGATTCTGCATCAGGCGCTCACTGCAAGGGAACTGGCAGGATGCGCGCTCGCTTTTGCGGCAATTATTGTCGTGCAGCTCCCCGAACACAAAATAACTTGAAATTGATGGTAAAATAATCTATACTGGTATTACAAAAAAATTGTAATAGGGGGAATCATACTTATGGAAAACAAAAAATACAGGAAAGTTTCCATTATTGTAACTATCAGTGCTTTAATGTTTATCGTTCTTGCAATTGCTTTTTCCATCAACAACGTAGTCGCCTGCAAAATGATGGAGCGGGAGGTTGTGAAAACTTCTGGCATTTCCATGGCAGAGGCGAGGGCAGAAGTTGTGGGGACGGTCAGAACCGCGACGGCGGTGAGCCTTACGGTAGGCGTGATCGCTTTGGTGATACTGGCGGTATTTATGGAATTTTTGATTGTGAGGCCGCTCAAGAGGACAGTTTTAGAGATTCACAGGATTGCGCGCTATGATTTGACAGAGGGGGACATGGCGGGAATCCGTATGATGAGGACAAGGACAGACGAGATTGGAAGTATCAGCAGAAATATCATCCTGATGTATGATAATCTGCGCGATATTGTGAGACAGATTGACCAGACCGCCGGTGCGCTGGCTGAGAATGCGGGCACGCTGGCAGACCACACAGCGCAGATCAAACATTCGTCAGATGAGATCAACACGACGATGAATGACCTCAGCAATGCAGCGATGTCACAGGCAGGGGAGGCGACCACCAGCGCCAATGAAGTAGCAAAACTAGATGGGCTGATTGTGCAGAACATCACAGACACAGAGAATCTCAGAAGCAATGCAGTAGAGATGGACCGCGTGAAAAACAATGGTCTTACTGCCATCAGGGACTTGATGGACAAGACGGCAAAAAGCCGTGAGAGCATAGCGGTTGTGCGGGAGGCGATGCAGCAGAATAACGAGCAGGCACAGAAAATCGAATCGACAAGCCAGAAGATTAATGATATCGCGGACCAGACCAATCTGCTCTCGCTCAATGCAGCGATTGAGGCGGCAAGAGCAGGCGATGCAGGCAAAGGCTTTGCGGTTGTGGCGGAGGAGATCCGGGGACTGGCGGAGGAGACGAACAGCCTGACAAACGAGATCGGTGCGATTATTCAGGAGCTGCTTCAAAAGACCGCAGATGCAACGAAAAACATGGAGAGCATGGAGCGGATTTTCCAAGAGCAGGAGGGCAGCGTCGATGAGACCAAAGAAAATTTCGTACAGATCGAGCAGTGTCTTGAGAGTGTACAGTCCAGTGTCAAGATGCTGTATGAATCCAGCACGAATATGACGGACAGCAAGCAGATTATCGTGGAGATGATCGAAGAGATCTCCGCAGCGTCGGAGGAAAATGCGGCAGGCAGCGAGGAAGTGCTCGCAGCAGTGGAGACGCAGGACCAGTTTATTGCCAATATCACAGGCATGTCACAAAACCTGTCTGCATTGGCGGCAGAGCTGGCGGAGCAGTCACATAAATTTACATATTAAAGATTTTAAATTAGTTTAGGGAAGGAAGCAGAATCAATGAAAACAGACAATCTCTGGCTCAAGTATACCGAGGAGGACATGACAAAAGTAAAGGAAGTCTGTGACCGTTATAAGCAGTGTCTCGACAACGGCAAGACGGAGCGCGAATGCGTGTCGCAAGTCGTTAAAATGGCGCAGCAGCAGGGCTATAGAGAACTGCACAGCGTGATTGAACAGGGCGGCAGGCCAGTGGCGGGCGATAAGCTCTACGCCGTCCAGATGGACAAGAGCGTTGTGCTTTTTCAGATGGGAAAGAAACCAGTATCTCAGGGGATGAGGATTCTCGGGGCACATATTGACTCCCCCAGAATTGATGTCAAGCAGAATCCATTATATGAATCAGATGGATTTGCATATCTGGACACGCACTATTACGGCGGTATTAAGAAATACCAGTGGACAACAATCCCGCTCGCACTTCACGGCGTTGCCGTCAAAAAGGATGGCACGGTTGTGAAAATCAGCATCGGGGAAAAGGACGACGATCCAGTATTTGTCATTACGGACCTGCTGATTCATCTGGCAGGAGAACAGATGGCAAAGAAGGCGGATGTGGTCATCACCGGTGAGAAACTTGATCTGCTGATTGGAAACCGCCCGCTCAAGCAGAGCGAAGAAGAGGACAAGGAAGCAGTACGGGCAAATATTCTCAAACTGCTCTCAGAGTGTTATGGAATAGAGGAGGAGGATTTCCTCTCCGCAGACCTCGAGATTGTTCCCGCTGGGAAGGCGCGGGATCTGGGCTTTGACAAGAGCATGATCTTAGCATATGGACATGACGACAGAGTGTGTGCGTTCACCTCCGTCTTTGCGATGTTCGATCTGGCGGGCGAGGTCACAGACCATACCCTGTGCTGCATTCTGGCAGACAAGGAGGAGATTGGCAGCGTCGGCGCGACGGGCATGGCTTCCCAGTTTTTTGAAAATACCATTGCCGAGCTTGTCGCGGCGGCAGAGAGGGAGTCGCAGCTTCTTGTCCGCCGTGCGCTGGCAAACTCCAAGATGCTCTCCTCAGATGTCAGTGCAGGCTTTGACCCGCTGTATGCGGATGCATATGAGAAGAAAAATGCCGCATTTCTGGCGCGGGGGCTTGCCTTCAACAAATATACAGGTTCGCGCGGAAAACGTGGTTCGAGTGAGGCAAATGCAGAATATGTCGCAGAAATCAGGAGGATCATGGATGATGCCGGTGTGATGTACCAGTTTTCGGAGCTCGGCAAAGTGGATGCGGGCGGCGGCGGTACGATCGCGCACCTCTTGGCAGAGTATGGCATGAATGTGATCGACAGCGGCGTGTCTGTGCTGAATATGCATGCGCCGTATGAGGTGGTCAGCAAGGCAGATGTGTATGAAGCTGTGCGGGGGTATATGGCGTTTTTAAGGGCGTAACCTAATTATATTTATATAAAAAAGCGGGCAGCAGCTGTCCGCTTTTTTATAGCAAAGAATTTTCAGGAGGCAGTGATAACAGTCCCCACCTTGGCATCAATGGCATCTGCGGTCTTGTCCAGAGAGGTGATGATGACCCTGCCCGCAGGGACTGCCTCGAGATAAGCGATTGCCGCTGTGATCTTGGGCAGCATGTCAGTCTCGCCAAACTGCCCTTCTTCGATATAGCGTTTGGCTTCGGCTACCGTCAGTGTTTTGAGCGGTTCCTGATTCTCCTTTTCAAAGTTCAGGTACACGTAATCCACGCTGGTCAGGATCAGGAGTTCGTCAGCCTTGAGGTCGGATGCAAGTTTGCCGGCAATGCAGTCTTTTTCAATGACTGCGGAAGCGCCCTTTAAGATATGCTGCTGCTCGATCACAGGGATACCGCCGCCGCCGCAGGCGATCACAACTTGGTCTGCATCAGAGAGTGCCTTGATGGCTGCGATCTCCACGATGTCGATTGGCTGGGGTGCAGCGACGACTCTGCGATAGCCGCTTTCGGTTTCCATGACGTAGTTTCCTTTGTTGACTTCTGTGTCGGCGTCCTCCTTGGACATATAGCGCCCTATCGCCTTTTTGGGATTATAAAAGGCATCATCGTAGGGATCGACGGTCACCTGCGTCAGAATCGTGCTGACCGGCTTGGAGATGCCGCGGCTGAGCAGCTCTGATTTCAGCGAATTTTGAATATCGTAACCCACATAGCCCTGACTCATCGCAGAGCACACGCACATCGGTGCGGGGGTGTAGTCAATATAGATACGGCGCAGCTCGGTCATGGCTTTGTGAATCATGCTCACCTGATGTCCATTGCTGTGTGTGATGGTCAGCTGGTAATCAGCCTCCACGAGATCTGCCAGTGCCTTTGCAGTTCTTTTGACGGCATCGAGTTGCGCGAGTGTCGTCGAACCCAGCGCATCATGCCCCAGTGCGACAACGGCTTTTTTCTTGCTCATATTGGAATCCTCCTCGTTTTTTATAGATAGTGTATTCTTTATCAGTATATCAAATTGCCAGTTGGTTGTACACTGAAAGTTCATTCAAGCTGATTCGTTTAGAAAAATTTAAAACATTTCAACATATTATATATTTCTAATACATTGACAGTGCTTTTGATGGGTGTTATGATAAAAAATAGGAAAATTTTGTCAATGGAAGTAATGATTTTGACGATTGTGATTCACAGAAGGGAGAACATATGACAAACAGAGAGGCACAGATATTTCAGTGGATTATGGAAAATCCCATGATCTCACAGGAGGAGCTTGCGGCAAAAGCAGGAATCGCCCGTTCTTCGGCAGCAGTACACATCTCAAATCTGATGAAAAAGGGGTATATCTTAGGGAAAGGATATGTGACAAACGGTCCAGACTATTGTGTTGTCATCGGCAGTGCAGGGATTGATATTGGCGGAATGCCGCACGATGCCTTAGTGGAAGGCGGGACGAGCGAAGGCAGGGCAGTGTGGTCGCTCGGCGGCGTGGGAAGGAATGTCGCGCACAACTTAAGACTGCTTGGGATTGGGACAAAGCTGATCACAGCGATCGGAACGGATACTTACGCGCGCAGGATTATAGAGAGTTGTGAGGAGCTTGGCATCGAGCTGGCAGACTCCTTGAAGACAGCGAAGGCGGATACTTCTGTGTATCTGTATATCGCAGATGAGCAGGGAAACAGAAAGCTCGCGGTATCGGACACCAGAATCTATGAGAATCTTACGGCAAAATTTGTGGCTGCCAAGATGGAACTTTTGAACAAAGCGCGCATGGTGATTCTTGACACCAATATTCCAGAGGAGGCGATCGCACAGGTGTGCGAAAGGTGCAGGGCGCCAATCTTTGCGCTGCCTGTGTCCGTCAAGAGCGCAGAGCGTCTATTGGAGGTCCTTGACAAGATCAGTGTCGTCGTGTGCCACAAGGCGGAGGCGGAAGTATTAAGCGGTATTCGGATTCATGACAAGGATACCTTGGAACGTGCGGCGGACATTATGATGGAGAAGGGCGTCAAAAATGTCTTTATCCTCGCAGAGAAGGGTGGTGTGTACTGCGCCTGTTATGATGAACAGTTTCTACAGGGCAGGATTGGCGCAGACCAGATCAATCCAAGCGGCGCGGAGGATGCCTTCATGGCAGGCGTGATACTTGGCTACATGAAACATATGGGAATCCGGCAGATGGCGAAGCTGGGACAGGCAGCGTCGGGCATTGCAATGGAGGTGGAGGAGACCGTCAATACCCAGTTGTGTGTTCCGGCAGTCGCAGAGCGCGCCAAGGTGGAGCTGTAAGAGATCGCATACAGAAAAGCCAGCAGGTTGTAAGAATCTGCTGGCGCGCGAGTAGGGGTCTCTACTCGATTGATTTTGTTTAAAAGCTTACGGAATGGACCAGAATGAACCAAATGGATTAAAGAAACCATCGGTACTGTCATCCTGAGATTCCTGCCGTTTGGGTCTGGACTGTGTGTTGTCCTCCTCGTCGCCAAAGATCTCTTTCGTGCCAAGTGTGACCTGAAAAGTCTTCTCGACATAGCCTTCTGCACTCTGTACCATAGCCACGACATCGACAGTCTCACCGGCGCGGTAATAAGTCAGCAGTGACATCAGCGCCTCTTTGTTCTTGATCGTCTGTCCATCAAATTTTGTGATAATATTGCCCTTGACCAGACCGGCAGTCTCGGCTGGCGAGCCTTCATATATTTTGTAGATATAGACGCCGACAGGCATGTCATACGCCTCATAGATATCATTTGTCACGTCGATGGGGTTGATGCCAAGGTATCCTTGTTTTTCCTCCGCCACGACATCTCTTGTCTCTTTTAACATAAGTTCCTCAATAATGGACTGTACATCTGAGATGGGAATCGCATAGCCCATGCCTTCGACAGAGCTGGATGAAACTTTTACGGAGTTGATACCGATCAGCTCGCCGTTCATGTTCAGCAGGGCGCCGCCGGAGTTGCCCGGGTTGATGGCGGCGTCTGTCTGGATGAGCTTGTTGGTGATGCTTCCACCATTTTCGTCAGACACGGTCACATTTCGTCCAAGTGCGCTGATGATGCCTGTCGTCACAGACTGTCCATAACCGAGCGCATTGCCGATCGCCACAACCTCCTGACCCAGTACCAGATTGGAGGAATCCCCGATGGTGGCAATTTTTATTTTGGAACGCATCTCATCGGTGATGTCGTCGAGGGATACGGCGATGACGGCGAGATCTTTGTCTGCCTCATAGCCTTTGACGCGCGCGCTCACCAGCGAAGGGTCGTCGCTGTCCTCATCGTAGCTGAACACCACACTCAGTTCATTGCTGCCAGAGACGACATGGTAATTTGTCACGATGAGCAGTTCGGTCTCATTTTCACCGATAATAATGCCGGAGCCGCTGCTCTCTGCATCCTGCTGATAGGTGCCAAACATTGTGCGGACTTCGGTGACGCCCCTGTTTGTGATGGAGACAACGCTGGGAAGGCAGTTGTTGGCGATCGCAGTCACATTTGCCGCATTGCTGTTGTTGTAGAGGGCATTGGATGCACTCAGGGAATCCGCAGTCGTGGACAGTGATTTTTTACCCGATGCCGCGGCATTTAAGGATTCCTGCATCTGCTGGATTTCGAGCTTGGTCGCTTTTAACTCTTTGTTTGCGATGGTGACTGGCACACTGAATGCGGCGCCTGCTGTCACGCCAAACACCAGACCAAGGCAGACGACAGTGACTGCTTTTTTGCCGCGCCCGCTTTTCTTTTTATTGTTTTGAGATGGAGGTGTGGGGGACGTATTGATGGTCTGGCCGGAGGAATAATAATATTCATGGTAGCCGTTGTTGTTTTCAGTGGTGTTTGTATTCTGTGGATAGTTTTCATTGTTTTCGTACATAATATTGTTCTCCTTTCGAACGGTATCATTATTTTATTTATGAATCATTTTTCAATATTTTTATCGCTGCTATGGTTATACTATAAGCGGTATTTGTGTTTTAATTGTTATCTAATTGTGATAAATCTGTGAATTCCTTTGGGTCTGGCAATTGAAAATACGCTTTTTTAATGATACAATAGAACTGTGACAGTCCACAGATCGGACTATTGCAAACATATACAGATAAAGGGGACAAAGCCATATGAATATACAAATGCAGCTCTGTGGATTGATTATTATATTGTTGATACTTTATTTTTATAAGAGGCAGGAAACCGTCGGATTGTACACAGAGGCATTGTTCCGGCGTGCAGCATATATATGTATAGCATGTCTGGTACTCGACATTTTATCCGTGATTTTTATTATGGGCAGGAGTATGCTGCCGGATTGGCTTGTCCGGGGAGAGTGCAAGCTGTATCTTGTATCGCTGGTGGGAACAGGTTATGCGGCGCTGACCTATGCCTGCGCGGATGCCTTTGGTTTGATGCAGGTGAACCGTTTTATCAAAAAGATGGGCATTGCGACAGCGGCAGTCAGCGTGATGATATTTCTCCTGCCAATTGGGATCTTTAATAAAGGAAGAATCGTCTTTACTTATGGACTTGCCTGTGTGGCGACTTACATCGGAGCGGTGTCGCTAATCATTGCGACGCTGGTCTATACGGCAAAGCGAGGAAACCGAATGAATCCAAGGCGCAGAAGGGCTATCCGCACATGGATGGGCATCTGGCTTGCGGCGGCTGTGATACAGTTTTTTTACAGCTCAATGCTGCTTGTCGGGTTTGCAGGCGCGCTTGGCATTGTGATTTTGTTTTTTGAGCTTGAAAATCCAGAGTCGAATTTAGACAGAGGTACAGGATTTTTTAACGCGCGGGCGTTTGCAGATTATGTGAAATATAAATACAACAGCAAAAATAAGGGATGCTGTCTTGTCATTTCGCTTGACAATGCGCATTCTAGTGATATCAGAATCGAACATATGGAGGATATTCTTGCGGAAGTGACGGACTTTGTCAGCAGGATACCAGAGACGAAGCGTTTTAAGACGGATGAGAAAGAGTTTTCGCTTGCGTTTGAGAACCGGGAACAGATGGAGCGTGCGTATACGATGATCGCGAACCGTTTTCAGGAGGAGTGGCTCGTGGGAATGGAGAATGTGACACCTGTGAGCTTACAGCCGTATTATCTCTTGGTTCCGGCCGCGGAGGTGGCGGACAGTGCAGAGGAGATGCTTGGGTATATCAAATATTTCAGAGCGCACAGCATGGATAATCCAGATGAGCATACGATTGTGATAGATGCAGACAGCGTGGCAAAGAAGAGAGAGCGGGATGCGATGCTCACCACCATCATACAGGCGATGGATGAGGACCGTGTGGAGGTATTTTTCCAGCCAATCTACGCGACGAAGACGAAACGGTTTGTCTCTGCCGAGGCGCTGGTGCGGATTCGCAGGGAGGATGGCAGCATCATTCCGCCGGGTCTGTTTATACCAATCGCAGAGGAGACGGGGCTGATTGTGAAGCTGGGCGAGCGCGTGTTTGAGAAGGTGTGTATCTTCATCAAGGAGCGTGTGCCCGAACAGTACGGTGTGGAGTACATTGAGATCAATCTGTCCGTCGTGCAGTGTGAGGCGAAATCACTGGCAAAATGCTACAGTGAGATTATGGACAGATACCGCATCAATCCAGCGTTTATCAATCTGGAAATCACGGAGTCAGCGTCGATTCTCACGAGAAAAACACTGCTTGACAATATGCGGGCACTGATCAATTACGGTGTGAGCTTCTCTTTGGATGATTTTGGCAATGGCCAGTCCAATCTGAACTATATCGTAGATATGCCAGTGCACATTGTCAAGTTTGACAGGGATATGACGCAGGCGTATTTTGAGAATGAGAAGGCAAAGTATGTGCTTCAGGCGGCGACAGATATGATACAGGGGCTGGGGCTGAAAGTGGTTGCAGAGGGCGTGGAGACCGCAGAACAGCTCCAGAAACTAGAGCGGCTGGGCATTGATTACATACAGGGATACTACTTTTCCAAACCGATTGAGCAGGACCGCTATATTGAGTTTCTGAAGGTGAAGAATGTCTAAAATTCATTGCTTTCTTTTAATCTTGTGAGTTAAAAGTTTGTACCACTAAGAAGCCAGAAAATCCCAGTGTTTTTCTGACTCTTCCTGTAGCTCATGAATTATCTGTGTTATGTATGATTTAGGCTTTTGCTCCAAAAGGCGGAAAAAATGTTTCCGGAAATAGTGCATAAGGGCTGCTTCGGAAACCCTTCCTTTGGATGGTGTCCTTTGGTAACGGATCTGACTGGAACAAACCTTTCCAATAAAACGGATGGAAAGGGTCTGTAGTATCCCCATTGCGATGCAGGACAGTTCCATATGCACTTCAATGGCACGTACCGTTTTCAGTATTTTTTTACGTGATCTTTCATCCTCCACACGCTCTAAGGGTGTGGGTTCCCCTTTCTTTTGGTAGTAGCTTAGTTTCGGCATGTGCTTTGACCAAAAGTGATAACAGAATGCGCCTGTCTGCTGTTTCAGTTCACGAAATGTGCATTCGATCCGGAAACGGTAGCTGTAAAGCCGGATAATGGATAGCGGATCAAGTGCCAGACTGGTGCTTGCCAGAATGCTCTGGATGCCATCCATTTCTACCAGTACAAACCGCAGTTCCTGGTACAGCTTCTGCCCCCAAAGAAGATCTATGCTGTAATAGCGTATCGTTTTCTTTTTGCCATAGAGTTCGGTTTCCGTTTCCATGAACTGTTCCTTATGGGAGGCGAACAGTCCTTTCAGGTGAACGGCATCCCCCTTTTTGGGCGGCCTGCCCCTGCCAGGTTTTCGGGGACCAGGCTTTTGGAACGCGGTACAGGACTTTTTGGCTTTGGTGACGATTTCCATGTGTACTTTCCCGCTGTTGTTTAATTCCCTGAGTTTTTCAAGGGCTGGCACAGTAAGGAAATACCTGTCCAGCAGGAGCAGGGAGTCTCCAAAAGTGAGGGCGGCATGATAAGAATCCTCCACCATCTGTACCACATGAGAGGCAGTTGAAACAGATGCGCCTTTCCATTCCCTGGCAGCCTGGAGCCCGTCATGGAGCCGGATGCTTAAGGGGATGCACGCCCAGCTGCGGAAGTTCCCGGCCAGTATGCCAAGCCCGCCGAACATATGCCCATGCATGTATTCTGGTTTTGCAGAATTCTCGGATTCCTGGAATAGCTTCTTCACCCCCGGCATACGGCGTCCTTCTTTTGACTGCTTTACCCCGTCACCAACAAGGACATGGAAGTTCCCTTCCTTGTAAAGGGGCGCATACAGTCTGACAGCAGAGAACCAGCGTTTTCGGATATCCTCTAATGACCATGAGGATGCCCTGAAAAAGTGAAGCATGGAATCATAGCAGCCCGGGGCAAGGGCAAGGTCACGAAGTATGGAAGTGACACCAAGCTTATCCGAACGGAGCATAAGCCCTGTGATGATGATCACAAACCAACGGAAAGCAGCTTTACGGGAAAAACAGGATTCAAAATGGCATAAAATCTTTTCAATAATATTTAACATAGTCGTATGGTCATCCGCCAGCAAGTATGATAAACTCATATTTGAAATAACTCTTCTGGTGGATTTATCCTTTTTTAGTTTGGCAACTTATAGGATACCATAAAACCATATGGAAGGGTTATTTTTTTATTGATAACTTACAACTCACAAGGTTTTTTATATTTTTTTCAGAATGACGTTGTTCGTATTCCCAAAAAGGTTTATAATGGTATATAAGGCAGCCATACAGCAGTATTGTATGGTGCAGCAATGCAGCAGTGCATATAAAATGAAACTATAAAGCGCAGAGAATAATTGCGAAGAAGGAGGTTCCCATGATAAGAATCGGAATGTTAACAAGCGGCGGTGACTGCCAGGCGCTCAACGCGGCAATGCGCGGTGTGGCAAAAGGGCTGTTCAATGCAGGCAAAGAGGTAGAACTCTTTGGTTTCCTTGACGGCTATAAGGGATTGATTTATGGAAAGTACAAGATGCTCTCCCCGTCAGATTTCTCAGGAATTTTGACCAAGGGCGGCACCATCCTTGGCAGCTCGCGTATGCCGTTCAAGAATATGCGTGACCCGGATGAAAATGGTCTGGACAAAGTGGAGGCAATGAAGCACAATTATTATAAGCTTTCACTGGACTGTCTGGTAATCTTAGGCGGAAATGGCACGCACAAGACCGCAAACCTTCTGCGGGAGGAGGGCTTGAACGTTGTTACCCTGCCAAAGACGATTGACAATGACCTCTGGGGAACTGATATGACTTTCGGCTTTCAGAGTGCGGTGGATATTGCGACACAGTGTATTGACCAGATTCATACCACAGCAGCTTCTCATGGACGTGTATTTATCGTGGAAGTCATGGGGCATAAGGTTGGCTATCTGACATTGAATGCCGGAATCGCGGGCGGCGCTGATATTATCCTGATTCCAGAGATTCCATATGATATTAACAAGATCATCAAGGCAATCCAGAAGCGTTCTGAGAGAGGCAGCAAGTTCACGATTCTTGCGGTTGCAGAGGGCGCAGTTTCCAAGGAGGTTGCGGCGCTTTCCAAGAAAGAGTTTAAGAAGTACATGGCAGAGTATAAGTATCCAAGCGTTTCCTATGAAATCGCAGAGAAGATCAAGGAAAAGAGCGGTATGGAGGTGCGTGTCACCGTTCCGGGACATACACAGCGAGGCGGAAGCCCCGATCCATATGACAGGGTATTTGCCAGCAGACTTGGCGCTGAGGCTTCCAAGCTGATCTTAAAGGGCGAGTATGGTTATATGGTCGGCTACCAGAACAGAGAGGTCGTGAAGGTGCCGCTTGAAGATGTGGCAGGCAAGCTCAAGATGGTAGACCCGGATTCAACGATCATCAAAGAAGCAAAGATGCTTGGCATCAGCTTTGGGGATTAAGAGCAGGAAAGAACTCCGTCAAGGGGTTCTTTTTTCAGCTTCTTTTTCATTTACAAAGTTTGCGGAGTATGGTAAATTATAGATAATTAATGCACACGACAACATAAGGAATTTAGCCGCTTTGCGGCATGTGGTCGGCGCGACTAAAAGCAAAGAAATATATGAAGAAAGGCGATGACAAACGATGCAGAAGAAAGGCAAATATTATATCACGACGGCGATTGCATACACTTCGGGTAAGCCGCATATCGGAAATAATTATGAAATTGTGCTGGCAGACAGCATAGCGCGGTACAAGAGAAAGGACGGCTATGAGGTATTTTTCCAGACAGGGACGGACGAGCATGGACAGAAGATTGAGTTAAAGGCGGCGGAGGCGGGGGTGACGCCCAAGGAATTTGTGGACAAGGTGGCAGGCACGATTCAGGGGCTTTGCGATCTGCTCAACATTGCCTATGACAAGTTTATCCGCACGACGGACACATATCATGAGAAGCAGGTGCAGAAAATTTTCAAGCGGCTGTATGAGCAGGGTGATATCTACAAGGGTGCCTATGAAGGATTGTACTGTACACCGTGCGAGTCTTTTTGGACAGAGTCCCAGTTAAAGGACGGCAAGTGCCCAGACTGTGGGCGTGAGGTCAAACCGGCGAAGGAGGAGGCATACTTTTTCAAGATGAGCAAGTATGCGGACAGGCTGATTGACCACATCAACCAGCACCCGGAATTTATCCAGCCGGTTTCCCGCAAAAATGAAATGATGAATAATTTCCTGCTGCCGGGACTACAGGACTTGTGCGTGTCGCGCACTTCATTTAAATGGGGGATTCCTGTAGACTTTGACGACCGTCATGTCGTCTATGTATGGCTTGACGCGCTCACAAATTATATCACAGGAATCGGCTATGATGCGGATGGCAGCAGCACGGAACAGTTTAAAAAACTATGGCCTGCGGACCTGCATCTGATTGGAAAGGACATTATCCGTTTTCATACGATTTACTGGCCGATTTTCCTGATGGCGCTTGGCGAGGAGCTGCCGCATCAGGTATTTGGGCATCCATGGCTATTGCAGAACAATGATAAGATGAGCAAGTCAAAGGGCAATATCATGTATGCGGATGATCTTGTGGCGCTGTTTGGCGTGGATGCCGTCCGTTATTTCGTGCTGCATGAGATGCCGTATGAAAATGACGGCTCAATCACATGGGATTTGATGGTGGAGCGGTTGAACTCCGATCTCGCAAATACGCTGGGAAATCTTGTAAACAGAACCATTTCTATGAGCAATAAGTACTTTGGCGGCGTTGTTGAGAATAAAGGGGTTGCGGACGCAATGGATGCGGATTTGAAAGCAGCTGCCACAGGCGTTTATGAAAAGGTTGAGGCGAAGATGGCAGAGCTTCGCGTGGCAGATGCGTTGACAGAGATTTTTAACCTGTTCAAACGCTGCAACAAATATATTGATGAGACAGAGCCGTGGGCACTGGCAAAGGACGAGGCAAAGAAGGACCGGCTTGCGACTGTCCTGTATAATCTGGTGGAGGGGATTTCGATTGGTGCCGGGTTGCTCGAACCGTTTATGCCGGAGACGACACAGCGGATTATGAATCAGTTGAACAGTGCAGTTCGCGATTTTGACTCCACAAAGACGTTTGGCATGTATCCGTCAGGCACGAAGGTGACACAGACACCGGAAATTCTCTTTGCGCGGCTTGACCCCAAGGAGGTGGATGCCAAGGTGGCAGCGCTTGCAGAGCGTCAGATGGCAGAGGCAGGTATCCCACAGGAGCCAGAAAATAACACAGATGTCACAAATTGTATTGATATCGAACCGAAGGCGGAGATCTCTTATGAGGAGTTTGCCAAAATGCAGTTTCAGGTGGGTGAGATTCTGTCCTGCGAGGCAGTGCCAAAGTCCAAGAAGCTGCTGTGCAGCCAAGTCAAAATCGGTTCTCAGGTAAAGCAGATTGTGTCTGGCATCAAGGCTTTTTATAGTCCTGAGGAGATGGTTGGCAAGAAAGTGATGGTGCTTGTGAATCTGAAGCCGGCGAAGCTTGCCGGGGTGTTGTCGGAGGGCATGCTTTTGTGCGCGGAGGACGCAGACGGCAATCTTGCGCTGATGGCACCGGAGAAAGCAATGCCGTCAGGGGCGGAGATCATGTAAAGAGGTATGGGAACGAAGCCGCTAAAAGATGTAGCAAAAAGGATAACATGCACATAAATGAGGAGAATTATGCAAAATAATATAGAAGCAATCATCTTCGACTTGGATGGAACCATGTGGAATGCGCTGGATGGGATTCACAAGACATGGAATCAAGTCGTATCAAATCACCCGGAATACAGAACGGAGCCGATTTCGTATGAAGAGCTGGAGGGATGTCTTGGTCTTCCGATGACAGACATTGCCGCAAAACTTTTTCCGGGCACAGAGATGGCACAGCAGCAGGCATTGATGGATGAGTGCTGTGCGGTGGAGAATGCCTATTTGGCAGAGCATGGCGGGATTCTTTATCCCAAATTGGAGGAGACACTGCTGGAATTAAAGAAAACCTATCGGCTCTTTGTGGTGAGCAACTGCCAGCAGGGGTATATCGAGAGCTTCATCAAGGCGCACAGGCTCGAACAGTGCTTTGATGATATTGAATGCTGGGGAAATAACCTGCTTCCCAAAGGGGAAAACAACAAGCTGATCATGGAACGAAACGGCGTGACAAAGGCGGTGTACGTGGGCGACACCGCGGGTGATGAGGAGTCCGCACGCGTGGCAGGGATTCCTTTTATCTATGCGGCGTATGGATTTGGCGAACCCAAGGCGCCGGACTATGTATTGGAGGAATTTGCGAAGCTGCCGGAGCTCATGCAGCAGATAGAACAGTCGCAGAGGTAGCGTGCAGTGGTCTGTGAAATTTGTAGAGGTGAAACGCATATAAGTTTTGAATATATTACAGAATAGATGGTAAGGAACTGTAGAAAAAGTGGAAATAGGGAGAGAAAAAATGAGTATACGGATAGGAATATTAGGGTATGGCAATCTGGGGCGCGGTGTGGAGTGCGCGGTGCAGCAGAATGACGATTTGGAGCTTGCGGCAGTTTTTACGCGCAGGGACCCGGAAAATGTCTCGATTTTGACAAGCACTGCAAAGGTGTGTAAGATCGCGGATGCAGAGGCATGGAAGGACAAGATTGACGTGATGATTCTCTGCGGCGGCAGCGCAACAGACCTTCCTTCACAGAGTCCGGCGTTTGTAAAGCATTTTCATATTATTGACAGTTTTGACACGCATGCGCGCATTCCAGAGCACTTTGAAAAAGTAGATGCCGCTGCAAAGGAGAGCGGTCACATCGGCATTATCTCTGTGGGGTGGGACCCGGGTCTGTTTTCTCTGAACCGTCTGTATGCCAATGCGATCCTGCCGGAGGGCAGGGACTATACTTTCTGGGGCAAGGGGGTCAGTCAGGGGCATTCGGATGCCATCCGACGGATTGAGGGTGTGAAGAACGCAAAGCAGTACACGATTCCGGTTGAATCTGCGCTGGAAGCAGCGCGCTCTGGCAGCAATCCTGAGCTGACGACGCGCCAGAAGCATACACGGGAGTGTTTTGTTGTCCTTGAGGAAGGTGCAGATGCAGCAAAGGTGGAGACGGCGATCAAGACAATGCCAAACTACTTTGCAGACTATGACACGACGGTGTATTTTATCAGCGAGGAGGAACTGCTCGCAAATCACAGCGGGATTCCACACGGCGGATTTGTGTTAAGAAGCGGCGTGACAGGCTGGGAGAAGGAGCATAAGCATTTGATGGAGTACCGTCTCAAGCTTGATTCCAACCCGGAATTTACGGCGAGTGTGCTCGCGGCATATGCGCGGGCGGCGTACCGGCTGTCACAGGAGGGGCAGAGCGGGTGTAAGACGGTGTTTGATATTGCGCCGGCGTATCTGAGTGCAAAGAGTGCGCAGGAGCTGAGGGCGTCGATGCTGTAAGTGTTTGACTGCATCAGTCATGAGCCCAGTGCTTGCCATATAGAGGAAGGAATGGAGGCGCGAGTATATGGCTTGGATATCAGAACTTGAAGAGTCGAAAGAGGAAGCACGCGAAGAGGGCAGAGAAGAGGGCAGAGAGCAGGTTGCAATTGGTATGCTGAAGGACAATATGCCAATCTCCAAATTGTATTGTATTCGAGTTTGTCAGAATCCCGCATATTGGAGCTGCAACAAAAGTTAAGAGACTGTTAGGAACTGTGAGAAATCATATGGCCTGCAAGGAAAATCCATCTGCACAACGAGTTTGTTCGTTTTGCAAATGGATTTTTGCCTGTTACTGGAATGGAGTGAACAATAGCCAGCAAGGAATCCGTGCCGCAAAATGGAAATAGGATGCAGTTGCAAAAGTTGCTGTGATATGCTATAGTGTAGAGGAGTTAGATATAGCTAACTTATAACCTTTAAAAACTCGAATCATATACTATAATGAAGAAAAAGGGGGAATATAGCATGGATATCAGCGTAGCGGCAGGGGTAATGATACCTTTTATCGGCACGACGCTTGGCTCGGCTATGGTTTTTTTTATGAGAAACCAGATCAATAAGAAGATTGAGAAATTACTGATGGGATTTGCGGCGGGAGTGATGGTGGCAGCTTCTGTCTGGTCACTTCTGATTCCGGCAATTGACATGGCAGCAGAACAGGGAAAGGTTGCATGGATACCGGCAGCGGTGGGATTTATTTTAGGAATGGCATTTTTGCTCCTCTTGGACAGTGTGATACCACATCTGCATCTCGACACAGACAAACCAGAGGGTATTAAGACTAAGGTCAAGAAGACAACGATGATGGTGTTTGCAGTCACACTGCACAATATACCAGAAGGAATGGCAGTCGGTGTGACCTTTGCGGGAGCACTTCTTGGAGATACACAGATCACGATGGCAGGCGCGTTTACACTGGCGCTGGGCATTGCAATACAGAATTTTCCAGAGGGGGCTATCATCTCGATGCCGCTCAAAAGCCAAGGGACTTCCAAGAAAAGAGCGTTTGTGTATGGTTTGTTATCGGGGCTTGTGGAGCCTGTTGGCGCGGTGCTGACGATTGTCCTTGCGGGATTGATCGTGCCAATGCTCCCATATTTTCTGGCATTTGCGGCGGGTGCGATGATTTATGTCGTGGTTGAGGAGCTGATACCAGAGTCACAGTCAGGCGAGCATACCAATATTGGAACAATTGGTGTCGCAATTGGATTTGTCGTGATGATGATTCTGGATGTGGCGCTGGGATAATTCAGTTATTTTTATTTACAGAGGAGGAAGCCATGAAAAAATACAGATCATTTTTTACACTTCGGTTTGCCACAGGGATGCAGTACCGCATGGCATCTGTCACAGCTTTGACGACACAGCTTGTCTGGGGATTGATGGAGTGCCTTGCCTACAAGGCGGTCGCAGAGGCGATGGGCGGCAGGATGCCGATGGAGTACACTTCGATTGTGACGTATATCTGGCTGAAAGAGGCGCTGTTTGTCCTTTTTAACACATGGGCGGCGGACAATGATTTATTTGCGATGATCACCAATGGCGACGTCGCCTATGAGCTGTGCCGTCCGGTATCCATCTATGCGATGTGGTTTTCAAGAACGGCGGGCGCGAGGATGGCAGAAGCCTTGATGCGGAGCATTCCTGTATTGTTTTGTGCGTTTTTGATGCCGGGAGCCTGTCGGATGACGCTGCCGGTAAACGGTGTTTCTTTTCTGATGTTTCTGCTGGCCTTGTTTCTGGCGCTTGGAATTACGGTCAGTTTCTGTATGCTGGTCTATATGCTGAGCTTTTTTACGATCTCACCGCAGGGGTGGCGGATGGTATTGACAGGAGCTGTGGAGTTTTTGTCAGGAAATATCATTCCGCTGCCGTTTTTTCCTGAAAAATATGTGGCGTTGATAAAATGCACGCCGTTTGCCTACATGCAGAATGTGCCGTTTCGGATTTACAGCGGTGACCTTGGCGGCGGGGAAGTATACAGATGTATTGCAGGACAATTCTTCTGGCTCGCGGCATTGATTCTTTTGGGGAGATGCACATGGAAAGCGGCGGAAAAAAGAGTTGTGATTCAGGGGGGATGAGGCGATGAAGCTCAAAGAAAATGTCGTATTGTATCTGAGGTATGCCGCAGTCTGTACGCAGGGGATCATGCAGTATAAACTGTCCTTTGTGCTGATGGTTTTTGCGCGGTTTATGATTTCATTCTGCGAACTGATCGCAATCAAGTTCTTATTTTCGGGTCTTACACAGATCAGAGGCTACACTTATGGAGAGGTTTTGCTGTGTTTTTCGATCGTTCAAATGTCCTTTACCTTTGCGGAGCTGTTTGGCAACGGGTTCAAGGTGTTTTCTGGAATGGTGCGCAGGGGAGCGTTTGACCAGATGCTGCTGCGGCCGCGCAGCTTGATTCTTCAAGTCATAGGCAGCAGATTTGAGGTCGGAAGAACAGGCCCTTTATTGACGGCGCTGGTCACGCTGGTTCTGGGAATCAGGCATAGCCAAATGAAATGGAATCTGCTGGCAGTCTGGACAATCATTGCCATGATTACAGGGGGCACGCTGCTGTTTATCGGACTGTTTATGCTGGAGGCAAGTTTATGTTTTTTTACGATTGAGGACACGTCGATTATGAATGCACTTACCTATGGCGCAAAGGAGCACGGCAAGTATCCAATGGATGTCTACGGAAAGGGTGTTGTGCGCTTTGGCACTTATGTGATTCCGTATACATTGGTTCAATATTATCCGTTGCAGGTTTTGCTGGGAAAATCACAGCATTGGTATTTGGCATTCTGTCCGCTTGGCATTGTTGTTTTTGTCATTCTTTGCTATGGTGTATGGCGGTTTGGGGTAAAACAGTATCAGTCATGTGGTTCCTGAGCTGGCATGGAAAGGGAAAATGCTTGTGCAATGCAGTCATTTGCATTATAATTTGAAGAGACAGAACAGGGGAGGTGCAGGATATGGAGCGGTGTGCATGGTGTATGTGCAATGAGAAGATGATACGTTACCATGATGAGGAGTGGGGTGTTCCTCTGCATGATGACAGGAAGCAGTTTGCGTTTCTGATGATGGAAGTCATGCAGTGCGGTCTGAACTGGAATATGATGATTCAGAAGCGGGAAATCTTTGACGTGTGCTTTGACGGATTTGACTATCAGAAGGTGGCAGCGTACACAGAGACAGATATTCAACGGATTCTTGCCACAGATGGCATGATTCGGTCGCGCAGAAAAATTGAGGCGGTAATCCATAATGCACAGTGCTTTGTGAAGGTGCAGGAGGAATTTGGCTCGTTCAGCGCATATCTGTGGCAGTTTTCCGAGGGAAAGACGATTCTGTACATGGGGCACCAGAAAGGCAGCCTTCCAGCGAGGAACGGTTTGTCTGATCTCGTCAGCAAGGATTTGAAAAAGCGGGGGTTTCAGTATCTTGGCTCGGTCACGGTCTATTCGCATCTACAGGCGTGCGGGATAATCAATGACCATGTGGAGACCTGTTTTCGCTATAAAGAAGTGATGGAAGGCGCAGATACTGTTAGAAAGAGACGAGATCAGGAAGGGTAGGAAGTGAGTTCTAAATATAGAAGGGAGATACAGATATGAAGAGAGATATGAAGAGACAGTATATGCTTGCGGTGTTAAGCGGCTGCATGGTCTTACTGGCGGGATGTGGCAGCACTGCCGCGCTGAACAGCGCAGCGCAGGAGACAATAATACAGAATGTAGAGACGCAGCATACAGAAATGCAGAATATAGAGTCGGAAAATACAGAAACACAGCATACAGACACACAAGAGGTGGAAACAGCGCAGCAGGAAGAACTGAAAAATACAGTGCCCCAAAATCGCAGTTCTGCGGAATCAGCGCCAAAGACCTCGGTGGACACTTCGAAGGCGCTGTATGAGTATTATCTGACGAAGGAGGAGCTGCTTGCAGATGTCGAACAGGGGATTATATTTCGCGTGGATACAGCATTTCAAAAGCCAATGTGCCCGATTGTGACAGGGGGGAACTGGTCCTTTTATGCACATGAGGACAATGTGGTGAATCTGGAAGTTTCTTATTCAAATCTGATTGCGAAAAATGGCAAGACATTTTCCCCTTTTGGGGAGCAGGTCATGGTGGATGTGATATCGCCGGATGGGGACTGTGCTTATCATTTTGAGAAACTGGGTGATGAGATCATGCAGGATGCTTCGATACAGGAACAGATTGCAGTCACGCCGGGAGAATGGAAGCTCAAGATCAGTTTTGTCTATGTCTGTGATGAAGCGCCGTCGTATTTTAAGGTCTGCGCTGCCTATGAGTCGCCGTCTGAGGAGGATATTCGCTGGTTGCAGGAGGCGCGCCTGAAAGAACATGATGCGGGAATCCAGCCAGCGTCGCAAGACAATGCCGCGGATTTTGCGCTGACGGATGACGGAAAACAATTTCTCGAAAACATTTGCAAGACGGTCAATGATTTTGACAGCGGCGATGAGAAGGATGCGGCTTTTTGGCGGGATTTTCTGTTTCTGGCATATACAGGTTTGTGGGAGGACGAGGCGGAAATTGTCAAAGTGCCCCGTGAAGATTTGGGATTTGAGGAGCCGGTGGTGAAAGTGTCTCTCGAGGAGGCGCAGTCGTATGCGAGACTGGTTTTTGGGGAGGAGCTTCCTGATTTGAAGCCTGCTTTCGAGGAGATGAAGGAGGGGCAGACATCGTTCTTTTTTGAAGATGGCTGTTATTATATCGGCACATCGGATTTTCCAGCTTTTCAGTTTCACTATGCGGACGGTTCGGTCTATGAGGAGGAAGGCGGTTCCTATATCACTGTGGAGTACAGCATGGACTTTGAGGGAGAACAGAATGTCGGAATCGTGCGGCTGACGCTTCAACCAGCGGACAACGAAAACGGATTTGTGCTCATTGCAAAGGAGCGGGAATTTTTCGAGGAATTTTAAGCACAGAGAATGGATGGAGAAATGAAACGAATATTTTTTGTGGAGGACGATTTGAGTCTGATAAACGGACTGACATTTGCGGTCAAAAAGCAGGGGTATACAGTAGATGTCGCGCGCACCTGCCTTGAGGCGCAGACGTTGTGGCACAGTGGGCAGTATGATTTGGTGATTCTGGATGTGTCGCTGCCGGATGGTTCCGGGCTGGATTTGTGCAGGCAGATTCGCGAGACTTCCAAGGTGCCAGTCATGTTTCTGACTGCCGCCGACGAGGAGACTGATATTATCATGGGGCTTGACATTGGTGCGGATGACTATATCACAAAGCCTTTTAAGCTGGCGGTATTTCTGGCGCGAGTGAATGCGTTGCTGCGTCGGGGTGACAATTTCAGCCAGCCAGATGCGGAGCGGACTTCAAACGGAATTACACTGCTGTTGACAAAGGGAGAGGGCTATAAGAACGGAAAGCCGCTCGAGCTGACTTCGAGTGAGTACCGTCTGCTGTGCCTGTTTATGGAGCATCCAGATTGCGTGCTTTCCCAAGAGCAGATCTTGGGCAGCCTGTGGGACTGCGACGAAAAGTATATTGACAACAAGACCCTGAGTGTTTATATCCGCAGGCTGCGCATGAAGATAGAGGACGACCCCGGCGCGCCCAAGAAGATCGTGACGGTCCGCGGTATGGGGTATAAGTGGAGTACGAGAGCGGAGTGAGGTATTTCATCCATGAGAAAAATATTGACGAATCCAAATATAAAGTCCCTGTTTCTGCAACTCTTGGCAGTTATCTTGTCCTTTGAACTCGGCGCGGTCGCGCTGTTGGTCCTGAAGCCCGAGTTTGCTGCATTATTGCTGTGTCTGCCCGTTTTGATGGGCGTGGTGATTCTCTTTTGCTGCTGCCAGTTTTTCAGAAAACAGGAACAGATGATTGAGGATGCCGCCGCGAAGGTCAGGGAATATATTTCCGGCAACCGCGAAGCACGCATCGAATGCAACGAAGAAGGGGAATGGTACAGGCTGTTTCATGAGGTGAACACGCTCGCCGCCATACTGAATGCGAAGGCGGAGAATGAGGGGCAGGCGAATGCCTCGCTGAAAAATACGATCTCTGATATTTCGCACCAGTTAAAGACACCGCTCGCCGCGCTCAATATCTACAACGGCATTATTCAGGCGGAAGCGGAGACGGGTGCGCTTGCAGAAATTCAGGAATTTTCTGCGCTGTCCGAGCAGGAGCTTGACCGGATAGAGACGCTGGTGCAGAATTTATTGAATATCGCAAAGTTTGATGCGGGAACCATCGCGATAGAGAAAAAGATGGAAAATCTCTCGGAAATGATGGCGGATGTGAAAAAGCGGTTCTTGTTCCGCGCCGGGCAGGAGGGGAAGGAGATTGTCCTTGCGGGCAGTGACTCCCTCTCTTTTTTGTGTGACCGGAACTGGATGGTGGAGGCACTCGGCAATCTCGTGAAAAATGCACTCGACCACACAGACAGTGGGGATTTTGTGCGGATTGCGTGGGGACAGTCGGCATCGGTAGTGCAGATTACAGTTCAGGACAACGGGAGCGGGATTTGTCCAGAGGATTTGCACCATATTTTCAAGCGCTTTTACCGCAGCAGGTACTCGAAGGACACGCAGGGCGTCGGATTGGGGCTGCCGCTGGCAAAGTCTGTGGTGGAGGCGCATAACGGTACGATTGAAGTGGATAGCTGGCTTGGCAAAGGGACGATGTTCGCCCTTCATTTTTTAATTCCTACAAAATTGTAACTGTAATGAAGCCTGATTGTAGGATTCGGATGTTATGCTGATACTGTGCAGGGGGAGAATGGACTGCACAGTATAGAATAAGCGGTAACAGTACAGCCTTTGGCTTGCTGTTACAATAAGAGAGGTGTTTACAGATGAATTTATTGGAAATTCAGAAATTATGCAAGACCTACGGCAGCGGTGAGGCGGCGGTGCAGGCGTTAAAAAATGTCAGTTTTTCGGTGCGGAAAGGAGAGTATGTGGCGATTGTGGGCGAGTCAGGCTCTGGCAAGAGCACGCTCTTAAACATGATTGGAGCGCTCGACACGCCCACATCGGGCAAGGTGCTGATAGATGGCAGGGACACGTTTGCCATGAAAGAGAAAAAGCTTACGATTTTTCGGCGGCGCAATATCGGGTTTATTTTTCAGGCGTTTAACCTGATTCCTGAATTGACGGTGGAGCAGAATATGATTTTTCCGCTGCTGCTGGACTATCAGAAACCAGACCAGCATTATCTGGAGGAGCTTCTGGCGGTTCTGAATCTCAGGGAGCGGCGCAGCCACCTGCCAAGCCAGCTGTCAGGCGGGCAGCAGCAGCGGGTGGCAATCGGGCGGGCACTGATTACGCGGCCCTCGCTTATTCTCGCCGACGAGCCGACGGGAAATCTTGACTCGCAAAACAGCAGAGAGGTCATCGCATTGCTGAAAGGAACGTCGAAAAAATACGAGCAGACGATTATCATGATTACGCATAATCGCAGCATTGCGCAGACTGCCGACAGGGTCTTGCAGGTGTCCGACGGCGTCCTGAGCGATTTGGGGAGGTGTTCGGAATGAAAAATACGGTCATGAAAAGTTATCTTGATCTGATTCCGATTGCTGCGAAAACGCGCAGGAAGCAGAACCGGTTGACATTGGTCTGCATTGTGCTGGCGGTGTTTCTGGTGACATCTGTCTTTTCGATGGCGGAGATCATGGCAAAGGGCGAGGATGAGGCAATGATCAAAAAGCATGGCAGCCACCACATTGCGGTCAGCGGTTTGTCTGCGGAGGAGGCAGCGAAGATTGCCGCCAGCAGGGAGGTGTCCGTCTCGGCATGGTATCAGGCATTTGGGGAGGATATTTACGAGGGATATCAGATTGACGGCAGACGGGTAATTTTGTATGGAACGGAACAGGCGTATGTGGACGATATCCGAAAGTATGAGATAGAGGGCGCGTTCCCGCAGAATGAAAACGAAGTCATGCTGAACACGCTGGCTAAGGAACAGCTTGGCGTTCAGACCGGAGACCAGATTGCGGTTCAAACGCCGTCAGGGGGATTTACGTTCACGGTGACAGGATTTTGTCTGGATGAAATGGCGCAATATAACAATAAGTTTGATGGTGTCTGTGTCTATCTTCGCCCGGAAGCGTTCGATAACATACTGAAAGCAAATGGAGAGACGAGTGCGCCCTTTTATGTTATCCGCTTCGCGCAGGGAACAAAATTGAAAAAAGCGATTGCGGATATGAAGGAAACATATGGTTTGGCGGACGGGGCTGTAGAGGAGAATCTGGCGGCTGTTGCGCTTGCGGGTGCGAGCAGCAGCCAGCAGATCAATGCTCTTTATCCGCTTGCTGCGGCGGTGTTTGTCATGGTATTAATCGCCGGTGTGCTGATGATTTCGAGCTGTATCAACAGCAGTGTCTCACAGCGGACCAAGTTTTTTGGCATGATGCGCTGCATTGGCGCCAGCAGGAAACAGGTGATGCAGTTTGTCTGTCTCGAAGCTCTGAACTGGTGTAAAACCGCAATTCCTGTGGGCTTGGCGCTCAGCCTTGCAGTGACTTGGATTTTGTGTGTGATATTCAAAAATATGATCGGTGGTGAGTTCAGTGAATTTACATTTCGATTCAGTGCGGTCGGCATTGTGAGCGGGATTTTGGTCGGCGTGACTGCGGTATTGCTGGCAGCGCACGCTCCGGCGCGGCGCGCGGCAAATGTCTCGCCGGTGGCAGCGGTGACAGGCAGCGCAGAGACGGTAAAAACCGTGTCTCATGCGGCAGATATCTGTCTGCTTAAAGTGGAGAGCACGCTTGGCGTGTCTCATGCGGTCTCCTCAAAGAAAAATATGACACTTATGTCATTATCCTTTGCCTTTACGGTGGTTTTGTTTCTGGCTTTTTATGCGCTGCTTGACTTTGCAGACAGGCTCCTTCCAATGGATGGAGAATTAAATCCTGACATTTCAGTCGCTCCGTTGGAGAATGTCAATGCGATTCCAAAGAGCATGAAGGATGAAATGAGCCAGATCCCCGGCGTGGAAGCGGTTTTTGGGTGCGCGATGGCATTTGATCTGCCTGTGCTGATTAACGGAAATGAGGGCAGTGCCGATTTGATTTCTTATGATGCGTATATGTTTGAGTGGACCAAGAAAGCAGTCGCCAGCGGCAGCATGAAAACCATCGACGGGGATACGAACGATATTCTGACAGTCTTTAATATGGACAGCCGTCTGGATGTTGGCGATCAGGTCACGATTGGGGACACAGAGCTTCATATTGTGTGCGTCGTTTCATCGGGAATAGGCACGGAGAGCCGTCCGGCGCTGGTGTGCACGGAGGAAACCTTTGAGCGCATCACGGGCGAGAAAAATTACATGAATCTGAATGTGCAGCTTACAAAAGATGCATCAGATGAAACGGTGGACGCGCTTCGCGCGATCGCAGGCGATCTTGTGTTTATAGATCGGCGCGAGGAGAACAAAGAGAACGCTTCCTCGTTTGGGGTGTTTCAGACTGCGGCGTATGGTTTTCTGGCAATTATCGCCTTGATCACCGTGTTTAATATTATGAACAGCATTTCCATGAGCGTGTCGGCGCGGATTCGCCAGTACGGCGCGATGCGTGCTGTCGGTATGAGCGTGCGCCAGATGACAAAGATGATTGCGGCGGAGGCGGTATCCTACGCAGTATGCGGTCTGGCAATCGGCAGCGTGGGCGGGCTGTTTGTCCACCGGGCGCTCATGAATAAGCTTGTCTATGAACATTTTGGCGGTACATGGGAAATCCCTTTCGCGCCGCTGGCGGCTGCCGCCATTATTTTTGCACTGTCCTGCGCCGCAGCAGTGTATGCGCCCGCAAAGCGGATTCGGGAGATGGAGATTACGGAGACGATAAATGAGCTGTGAATGAAAGCGTTGATTAACAAACTGTCGCTTTACGATTTTTCAATCGCTAAAGTGACAGTTTTGTTTAATGGATTTGTGTATTTGTTGTTAGCAAGAATTTTACAGAATATCCGTATGAAGATGTCTGTTTAGTTTCTTGTCAAAGGTAAATACGGTTTCATTATTTAATATGTGATAGGCAACCAGCAGGCAGTCAACAAAGTCAAGGGATGTATTAGCGAACAGATCTATCGCATGGACAACACAGTCGGAATTTTCAATCTGAATAATGCTGGACAGTCCATGGATGATAATTTTGATTTTGTCTTTGGGGGTAGAGTATACATTTTTCAGAACATAGACAACCTCTGCTATTACTTCTGGCTTTGTATATGCACCGGATGCAATGACCTCCGCAGCACGTTTTGCCATTTCAGTATTATCATTTAAGATAAATCTTAGTATGACGTTAGTATCTATTAGCTGCATATTTTTCCGCAATAGCACGTTCAAAAGCACCCTCTTCCTGTTTTATTAAGTCTGGATTGGCGTATTCGTGAGCGATTCCAAGCATGGATTGTATCGTTTCAGTTTTTTCAGGGACAGATTCAGATGGTGACTCATAGGTATCTGAATCAATAAAACGAACAAATGCATAGACGGTTTCGATTTTATCGTTTGGCATGGTTTCTAATATGCTGATGGTTTTTTCTAAAATAGACATTGATGCGCCTCCTTATTGTTACAGCATAACATGACCAAAAGCAAAAATCAAATAGAATATTAATGGCATTGTGTGTGCGTTTGTGGTAGAATAAAGGCGCTGAGTCATTCAGTAAATCAGAATTGTTATGGGGAGGCATGGGCTTGTATAATCGCTATGAAGATCGCTCAAAGTTCATAATGGATATGGAGCAGCTGTGCATTGCAGAAGATGGGTATGTATATATTTCAAAAGAGGAAGATTACGGGATTGCAATTGATATGGAAAGCTGCTATGGTACACTTGATGAAGTAAAGTCTTTTATTGTTTTTTTGGCAAAGCATATTTGTGAACTGGACAATCTCGTTCAACGCTTCAACCAGAAAAAATGACCCTTCCCCACAAGAAAAAGCGTTTCCTTTTGAACTGGAAATTATTTACATAGAAGAGCCAGATTGCATTGTTTTTGATTATTGGTGTACCGTAAAAAACACACAGCTTGATGTTACTTTTGAATACAAAGAGAATCACTTTTTCTTGCGGAAGTATGGCGCTTTTGATTGTATTCCCGATAATTGGGAAGAAACAGAATAAATTCCAATTCCTAAATAATCATCAAATCACAATTGGGATTTATGGAACGAAACAGGAGGATCAAGGAATGCAGTATCAATTTCCTAGAGTGAACAAGATAAGTAGAGATGAATTTCTGAAAATAAGGGAACAGGATTTACTTTTTATCACCAATCCCGGAAGAATGGGGGATGAAGATGGTTCAACATTCATTATAAATACGACAGATGGGTATAAAGTATATCGAATTGATGGCTGGTGTTTTGGAGATAGAACGGGACCCAATTTTATTTCCTATTCAGAGATGGCAGATAAATTTCCTGATTGGAGTTCATCTATTGGAACAGTAGAAGAAAACGAAGATTCTCTATATCGATATGTGTATATGGGATTTGGCAATGGTTTGAGTATAAAAAAGGACTTATATGAACCATTTATGAAGCATTTGGCGTTCGCAGTTGACAGGTATGCAGAAAATAGAAATATTGATCGTTCTGAGAAAGAAAAGAACAAGTATGCAATTATTTTTAATGTGTGGGATGAAGCAGTTGTAAATATGGCTGCGGATATCAATGTGGATTTATTGTAAGAGGAGGAACTGCAAATGAGCAAAGTCATTATTTTAGTGGGAAGCGTGCGCAAAAGCGGCAATACGGATTTGCTGGCACAGGCATTAGCCGAGGGCGCCCGCAGGAAGAATACAGTGGAAATCGTATCCGTTGCGGATTATAAGGTCAATCCCTGCATTGGCTGCAATTCCTGTTTTGCGCGGGAGCAGAATCAGTGTTTTCAGCAGGACGATATGGCGCGGATTTATGAGAAGCTGAAAACAGCAGACATCGTAGTGGCAGCGTCGCCAGTCTATTTTTATGGCATCAGCGCGCAGCTCAAGGCAGTCGTTGACAGGCTGCACACGCCGATGCGAAACACATTTTCCATAAAAAAACTTGGACTGCTGCTGGTGGGTGCGGCTGAGCTGCCAGCGCTGTTTGATGCCATTTTAATGCAGTATCAGCTGATTCTTAATTATTTTCATCTGGAGGATATCGGCAGGGTTCTGGTGCGCGGCGTGCGGGAGATGGGAGACATCAGGGGAAATGATGCGCTGAAAGAGGCATATGCGCTGGGGCTGTCAATTGGCGAAGGTGTTGAGGGGAGCGCTTTATAAAAGGATCATGAACGATGCACTTGAATTTGAAAGGAGGCGTGTGCATGCCGTTTACTGTTTTGGTGCAAATGAAAAAACCCGGCAGGCTGAACCGCACAGACATTGCGCCTGTTCCGTATGAGCTTGACAGGAAACCACAGACTGTGCAAGAGCTTCTTGCCAGCCTGACAAGACTTGGTGTCAGACAGTACAACGCGCGGAAGGATGAGGGGCAGATTCTGGCGTATCTGACGCAGGAGGAGATAGCGGCGCAGGCGGCGCGCGGTAAGATTTCATCAGGTTTGCGCGGCGGTGCGGACGCGGTGGAGGACAAAGCAGTTGAAAACACACTGCAATGTTTTGAGGATGGCATATACCGGGTGTTTGCCGGAGCGCAGGAGATGACAGCCCTGAGTGATGAAATTCCGTGGACAGAAGATATTGTGTTTACGTTTATCCGCCTGACGATGCTGGCGGGGTGGTAAAAATGGGGGATACATATGGCAGGATTTAGTTATGAGTCCAGAGAGAAACTGACAAAGACCATACGCGCAGCGCTTGTAAAAAAGGCTGCAAAGCTGTCTGAAAGCGAGCAAAAGATGCTTCCAGATGCGTTTTATAATGATTTACCGCAGGAGGTATGCGAGGATATGCGCCAGCTTTTGCGGCAGAGCAAGAGCGGGAAACTGAGTGGTTTGTACCGCAGTGTTTACTTTATAGGAAATTGCGATATTCAGAGATACAAAAGGAACAAGAGTTTACCAAA
>ERZ779632.125-NODE-125-length-52888-cov-19.474779_pt1 | contig 52888 bp, 58 predicted proteins | sample MGYA00514194_ERZ779632 | MGnify/ENA primary metagenome ERZ779632 (study PRJEB29562, sample SAMEA4376704) | mouse gut metagenome | isolation source: Cecum | study: EMG produced TPA metagenomics assembly of the A DSS colitis mouse model was used to assess the... | reverse complement strand
GTGCTCAACTTCGGCCAGATCATCGCCAAGGGCACCGCGGAGGAGATCCAGTCCAACCCCACGGTCATCGAGGCCTACCTGGGCAAGCAGCAGTGAGGAGGGTGCGAATATGCTGAAGGTAAACGACATCAACGTCTATTACGGCGCCATCCACGCCATCAAAGGGGTGTCCTTCGAGGTGAACGACGGCGAGGTGGTCACCCTTATCGGGGCCAACGGCGCGGGCAAGTCCACCATTTTGAACACGGTGTGCGGCTTGCTCCGCTCCCGCACCGGCTCCATCGAGTTTTTGGGCAGGAACCTGGCTTCCGTCCCCGCCCACAAGATTGTGGAGCTGGGCATGGCCCACGTCCCGGAGGGGCGGCGGGTGTTCCAGCAGATGACGGTGGAGGAAAACCTGGAGATGGGGGCCTATACCCAGGCCCGCTCCGCCATTGAACCCGGCCTGGAGCGGGTGTACGGGCAGTTCCCCCGGCTGAAGGAGCGCCGCCGCCAGGTGGCCGGCACCCTGTCCGGCGGCGAACAGCAGATGCTGGCTATGGGCCGGGGGCTGATGTCCGGCCCCAAGCTGCTGATGCTGGACGAGCCGTCCATGGGCCTGGCCCCCATCCTGGTGGAGCAGATCTTCGACATCATCCGGCAGCTCCACCAGGCGGGCGTCACCATTCTGCTGGTGGAGCAAAACGCCCAGATGGCCCTCAGCGTGGCGGACCGGGGCTATGTGCTGGAGACGGGCAAGATCGTGGCCACCGGCACGGGGGCGGACCTGCTCCGGGATGAGGCTGTGAAAAAGGCGTACCTGGGCGGCTGAGGCCGCCGGGCAAAAAAGGCGGGCGCTGCGATACGCAGCGTCCGCCCTCTCTTTTTTAACGCTTCAGCCGGTCGATGACCGCTTGCTCCAGCCGGTCGCCGTACTTCATGGCCAGCAGGAACACCGCCAGCCCGCCCGCGCCCAGCAGCGCCATCCCCCACCAGGGGATGGACAGGGTGGCGCTGCCCACCATGCAGGCCACCAGCAGCCCCCAGGGCCGGGCGGTGAGGGCAAGCAGGAAAAACCGCTTGAAGGGGATGTCGGTCAGCCCCGCCAGGATGCACAGGATATCGTCGGGGAAGAAGGGGAAGAGGAAGGCCAGGGCCAGAAACACGTCCCGCTTCCGGCGGATCACGTCCAGATACTTGTCCGACAGCTTTTCGCTGACAAATTGGCTGACAAACTGCTGGCCCAGGGCCCGGGCCAGGGCGAACACCAGGGCGGAGCCCAGGGTCACCGCCCCCCAGGTGAGCAGGAAGGCGGGCCACAGCCCGAACAGGTAGGCCCCCGCCGCGGCGGTGATGTTGCTGGGTATGGGGGCCACGATGACGGACACCAGCTGTACCCCGAAGTAGGCCAGGTGGGACCAGGGGGCGCACCGGGCGATGTACTCCCCCAGCGCCTGCTGGGAGCCGGCGGCCTCGAAAAAGCCGGTGGCGTACAGCGCCCACACGCTGCCCCCCAGGATGGCGATGGTCAGCGCCCAGAGAAATATTTTCAGCGGTTTATTTTCCATAAAAGCCCCTGCCTTCCGCAGTGTTTTTGTCTATGCCTATTATAGCGGCTAATTGGGAAACCGCAACAAAAGTTCTCTTTAAAAATCATGAAGATTTCTTTAGGGCTGGGGCGGGGGACGCAAAGACCCCCCGGAGCCGCGCTCCGGGGGGTCCATTGCCTGTTTAGTCGGTGACGTAGGGCAGCAGGGCCACGTGACGGGCGCGCTTGATGGCGTCGGTCAGCTGGCGCTGGTGCATGGCGCAGGTGCCGGTGGTGCGGCGGGGCAGGATCTTGGACCGCTCGGACAGGTAGCGCTTGAGCTTCTGGGCGTCCTTATAGTCGATCTGTTCCACCTTATCCACGCAGAACGCGCACACCTTGCGGCGCTTGCGGTTGCCGCGGGGCTTCGCATTATCCATAGCCATAATTGGCAGACCTCCTTATGTTGAGATAGCCCTCCGCGTTAGAAGGGCAGGTCGCCGTCGTCGTCAGCCAGCTCGGCGAACTGGTCGCCGCCGGTTGGGACGCCGTAGTCGGCGGGGGGGGGCGCTGGGGCGGCGGGGCGGGAACCATAGCCGCCGCCGCCATAGCCGGGGGCGCCGCCGTAGCTGCCGCCCCGGTCGCCGTCCCCCTCCCGGCGGGAGTCGGCGAAATACACGTTGTCCGCCACCACTTCGGCGGAGGTGCGGCGGTTGCCGTCCTTATCGGTCCAGTCCCGCATTTGCAGCCGGCCCTCTACCACGGCCATGCGGCCCTTGGCGAAATAGCGGCTGACGAACTCGCCGGTGCCGCGCCAGGCAACCACGTCGATCCAGTCGGTGGCGCGCTCGCCGGTGTTTTTGTCCTTGAAGTCCCGGTCCACCGCCAGGCGGAAGGTGGCCACAGGGGTGCCGGACTGGGTGTGGCGCAGCTCGGGGTCACGGGCCAGACGGCCCATGATAACGATGTGATTGAGCATAGAGTCTCCTTCCTCAGGCGTCCTTGCTGACGATGATGGAGCGCATGACGCTCACATTGATCCGCATCAGACGGTCCAGCTCGGCGGGGAAGGCGGGGTCGGCGGAGAAGGTCATCAGGACGTAGTAGCCCTCCTCCAGGTCGTTGATGGGGTAGGCCAGGCGCCGCTTGCCCCATTCGTCCACCTCGGACACGGAGCCGCGGCCTTCGGCCAGCTCCTTGAAGCGGGCCACCAGGGCGGCGGTCTCCTCCTCGCCCAGGGCGGGGTTGAGGACGTAGAGCACCTCGTAATTGCCACTCACTTTTGCCATTGTGTTTGCACCTCCTTATGGTCTTATGGCCTCCGAACGCGCCGGAGGCAAGGATGTTATTGCCGTGCGCATGATGGCGCAGACTAATTTAGTATACACGAAAACCCGCCTTTGTCAAGGGGTCAAGGGTGGTTTTCCGGGGATTTTCCCGCATTTTTTCCCGTTTGCGGCCTGCCCCAGAGGTAGAGGAACGCCCAGCGCTTTGCGCCGGAAAGGCAGGCGCACAGCCGCGCCCGCTCCCTGTCCGCCAGGGCGCGGGCCTCCGCCCCCTCCTCACGGGTGAGGGAGTGCCGGCTGAAGCGGGCCTTTTGGGCCAGCTCCTCCGCACGCGGGTCCACCCGCCCGCCCCAGCGGCGCAGCCGCAGCAGGCAGCGGTAGGCGTACAGGGCGGCCCGGCCGGGATCCGGCCCGGACAGCCGGCGGGCCCGGAGGCGCTTGGGAAGGAACTGCCCCAGCCACAGCAGCACGGCCGCCCCGGCCAGGAAGGCCGCCCCCTTTGCGGCTTTGACCAGGGGGGCGGTATCAAACCCGCCGCCCTGGGGGGCGTCCTCCCCAGAGGGGAGGGGGGCGCTGGGAGGCTGGGAGGCGTCTATCCCCTGGGAGGGCGCGGGGGTGGGTGCGGGTGCGGGCGCATGGCTTTCCGGGGCGGGGGCGGAGGATACGGCTCCGGGCTCCTCGCGGATAAAGGGGGCCCAGTCGAACGCGGCGGCGGGGGTGGCCTCCACCGGATACCACCCGTAGCCGTTCACATACACCTCCACCCAGGCGTGGGCGGCGTAGTCGGGCACGCGCACCTCCTGTCCCGGCTGGGTCTGGACGGTGTAGCCCTGGACATACCGGGCGGGGACGCCCAGGGCGCGCAGCATCAGCGTGGCGGCGGAGGCGAAGTGCATACAGTACCCCCGGCGGCCGTCGTTGAGAAAATAGGACACCGGGTCCGTTCCCTCCGGGGCGGCGGGGGCGGCGGGGTCGTAGACGCACAGCTTTTCTAAAATATCCCCAATCCGCCAGGCGTAGGTCAGGGGGCCGGGGGAACCGTCGCCCGGCAGGTAGTGGTAGTTGTCATAGTAGAGCTGCTTGAGATAGTCCTCCATTCCCTCCGGCACGTCCAGATAGTGGCCGTATACATAGTTCTGGTAGAGCTGCTGGGGAACGCCGGCGGATACGTGCATGGGGGCGGAATCCGGCGGCATGAAGGCCAGGGTGTACCGGGGCAGGCCCGGGCGGTGGGCCAGGTAGCTGTCCCGCACCGGCATTACCCCCGCCTGCGCCCAGTCCTGCTCCAGCAGGTGGTAAGGGGCGAACACGGCGGAGGCGCCCACGGTGCTCACCTTGACGGTGTATTCCTCCGAAAGAAGCAGCTGGCTGGATATGGCCTTGACCTCCACGCTGTTCAAGTACAGGGCGGGGAAGGCCAGCGGGGTGGGGGCGTTCTGCGCCCCCGCCTCCTCCAGGGCGTCCAGGTACTCCTGGTAGGTTTCCTCCCCCAGCTCGGTCCAGCGGCCTTCCTCGTACCGCCCCAGGGCGGAGCCGAACAGGTAGAGCCGCCCGTCATAATCGCTCTCCACCCGCAGCATGGTGCGCCCGGTGTAGCGCAGGGGGCCTGCCGCCGCCAGGTCCGCGTCCTGGGCGGAGCCCATATAGGCGAGGGTGGACTGGAGAGGGCCGTCCCATTGGGAGAAAAAGGAGGACAGGCGGTCCCCGGCGGCGTGGAGCCGTTCCTCCGCCCGCAGGGCCCAGTCCGGGCGGGTGTAGCCCTCCCGGGGCAGGGCCAGGGTGAGGGCGAACAGGGCCAGCCCCGCGGCGGGCAGGGCCGCCAGGGTGAGCGCCCCCCGGCGGCTGGGGGCGGCCCACTTGCACAAATCGGTGAGCAGCATGGCGCACCAGCAGGCGGCCAGGGCCATAAAGGGGGGCCAGTCCGGGTACAGGTCGGCCAGCAGGCCGGGGAGCAGGGGGGGAAGGGTGAGGGCCAGCACCATCCACCACCGGCGGGCGCGTACCACCGCCCAGCCCAGGGCCAGGGCCAGCGCCGCCAGGGCCAGCAGGAGAAACAGCCTGACGGCCTCCCTCTCCTGGGCGAGGGTGAGGCCGGGGGCGTACTGGAACGCCCACCCCCAGCTCACCCGGGCGGCGAACAGGCGGGTGATGGTGCGCGCGGCGAGCCCCGCGCCCTGGACCACACCCTCCCAGCGCAGCGCGGCGGCCCCGGCCAGCAGGGCGGCCAGCCCGCCCGCCGCCAGCCCCCGGAACCGGGGCAGAGACCACGCGCACAGCGCCGCCAGGGCGAAGGCCCCCGCGGCCAGGAGGAAGAAGTCCGTCCGGGCGGCGCACAGATCCAGCGGGGTGGGCCGCCCGGAGGAGGCTGCCGCGGCCCCCCGGCCGCCGTACAGGGAAAGAAAGGAGCCGGCCAGCCCCATGAGGGCGCAGGCCAGCAGCGCCCCGTCCCCCAGCAGGGTGAGGGGGGACAGCCGTTTTTCCTGGTCAGCCATCGACCCCACCCCCTTCGAGTGCCACATGGATGCGGAAGGAGGGGCCGCCGGGGGCCTGGAGCAGCTGGGGAAACTCGTCCAGCGCCGGGCCCGTCCGGGGCGCGGAGGAGCCCAGCAGGGCGGTCAGGCAGTCCCGCAGCTCCTTCTCGTCGGAGACGGGGCAGAGCCGGGGCTGCCCGTCCCCCTCCAGCCAAAGTACGGCGTGGGGCCGCCCTATGCGCAGCAGGGCGCGGCTCAGCCCCAGCAGCTTGTCCAGCAGCCGGTCCAGCTCGCCGGGGGAGCCGAAGCGGTCCAGGGTGAGCAGGGGGAGGGGGAGGGCGGCGTCCGCCCGCTCCCGCACGATGAGCTTGTCCCACTTGGAGGACAGCTTCCAGTGCACCGCCCGTATGGGGTCGCCGGGGCGGTAGTCCCGCAGGTCGTATTCCTCCCCCGGCCCCCGGCGGACGGCGCCGCAGGGGGCGGGAGCGCCCAGCCCCTCTGGGAGGAGGGGGGGCGGCGTCTCAGCGGGGATGGGGCGGCACAGCAGGCGGGCCGGGGGCGGGGAGGGCAGGCGCCGGGAGAACAGCCCCAGGTAGTCGTACACCCGGATTTTGTCCGCCCGGAGCTCCACCACCCCGCAGTGGCCGGTGGGGGCGGACAGGTCGGCGGGCCTCCGCCGGGCCACGCCGGACATGGACAGCCTCCGGCGCTGGGTGTGGCCGGTGAGCAGGTTTTTCTCCTCGGTGCGCAGGGTAAGCCGGGCCAGGGGCAGATGGCCGGGAATGTCCACCGACACCTGCCAGCGGCCCTCACCGTCCCGGTCCGCCGCGGCGGGGAAGGCGGCCAGCGCCAGGCGGCAGCCCAGCATCCCCCGCAGGGACATGGCCAGCGACAGCAGCGGCAGGGCCAGGCACAGCGCCAGCAGAAAGTGGGCCAGGTAGTTTTCATTGGTGATCTGGAACAGCAGCGCCCCGGCCAGCGTCAGGGCGTATATGATGCGGCGCAGGGCCATGGCGCTCACCGGAGGCGGGGGGCTGGCACCGAGGCCAGCACCTCCCCGGCGATCTGGACGGCGCGCCGTGCGTCGAGGGCGGACCCGGCGGGGAGCACCAGCCGGTGGGCGATGGCGTCCGTCCAGGTATAGCGCACATCGTCGGGCACCACATAGTCCCGCCCGTGGAGGAAGGCGCACGCCCGGCACAGCGCCGCCAGGGAGATGCCCGCCCGGGGGCTGGCCCCCTGGGCCAGCTGGGGGTGGTCCCGGGTGGCCTGCACCAGCCGGAGGATATAGTCCAGCACGTCCTCGTGGACAAACACCCCGCCGGCCTGGGCGCGCAGCTGGGCCAGCTGGGCGGCGTCGGCGGCCTGCCGCACCTCCTCCATGGGATCGCCTTGCAGCTTGCGCCGGAGCAGGTCCAGCTCATCCCGGGGCTCGGGATAGCCCATGGTCAGGCGCAGGGCGAAGCGGTCCAGCTGGGAGTCGGGCAGCAGCTGGGTGCCGGAGGCCCCCGCCGGGTTCTGGGTGGCGATGACCAGGAAGGGGTCGGGGACAGGGCGGGACACGCCGTCCACCGTCACCCTGCCCTCTTCCATGGCCTCCAGCAGGGCGGACTGGGTGCGGCTGGTGGCCCGGTTGAGCTCGTCGGCCAGGAACAGGTTGCACAGCAGCGCGCCTGGCTGGTACTCCATCTGCCCGGAGGCCTTGTTGTAGAGGGAAAAGCCGGTGAGGTCGGAGGGCATGACGTCGGGGGTGAACTGGACGCGGTTATATTTCAGCCCCAGGGCCTTAGAAAAGGCGATGGCCATGGTGGTCTTACCCACGCCGGGGATGTCCTCCAGCAGGATGTGGCCCCGGGCCAGGATGGCCATGAGGATCTTGACCACGATCTCGTCCTTGCCCACCACGGCCTTTTTCACTTCGTTGACCACCTGGGCGGCCAGATGGATTTCGCTCATGGTATCTCACTTCCTTGGAGAGGTTTACAAGCTATTATAACAAAAAAAGCGGGGCTTGAACAGCCCCTTGTGCCCGTGCCTGTGATATACTGCTTTTGCCTTCCCGTGAAAATTTGGGCCGGGCCCGGAGAAGGCCCTGCTTCGGAGGGAGACGGCCATGGCCCCCCGCCGGCGGCTCCATGGGCTTCCCGAGCCCTACCGGGAGGTGTTTTCCCTGCGGGCGCTGGGGGAACTGCCCTTTGCCCAGATTGCGGAGCTCTTTGGGAAATCGGAGAGCTGGGCCAGGCGGTTCAGGACGCCGTCCTCCTCTGGAATCGAACGGAGGGATGACACAAAAAGCGCCGCCGGGATTGCCCCCAGCGGCGCTTTTTCAATGTCGTACCCTGTGCCTCTCAGGCCAGCTTGGCCTTGGCGGTCTCGGTGAGCTGGGTAAAGGCAGCCTTGTCGTTGACGGCCAGCTCGGCCAGCATCTTGCGGTTGATCTCCACGCCGGCCAGCTTCAGGCCGTGCATGAAGGTGGAATAGTTCATGCCGTTCATCTTGCACCCGGCGCTGATGCGGGCGATCCACAGCTGGCGGAAATCGCGCTTCTTCAGCCGGCGGCCCACGTAGGCGTACTGCAGGGACTTCATCACCTGCTCGTTGGCCATCTTGAAATGCTTGCTCTTGGCGCCCCAGTAGCCCTTGGCCAGCTTGAGGATCTTATTCCTTCTCTTGCGCGTCATCATCGCGCCCTTGACTCGTGCCATTGTTGTTCAGCCTCCTATAATTGAGTGAAATATGATGTTATCCCTTATTTGTAGGGGACCATGCGCTTGATGGTGGCCGCGTTGGTCACGTCGGCGTAGCCGCCCTTGCGGAGGCTCCTCTTGAGCTTGCGGGTCTTGCCGTGGCCGTTGAGCAGGTGGCTCTTGTTGGCGTGGGCGCGCTTGACCTTCCCGTTCTTGGTCAAATTGAAGCGCTTCTTGGCGCCGCTGTGGGTTTTGACTTTAGGCATGGCGGTTATCTCCTTTTCGTTGTAAGTTAATGGTGTCACGCTTCGCGTACGGCTGGACGCCCGGCCGCTTTCGCTTCGCCTCGGACAAAATCCGGCCCCGCTCCGCGGGCCCTGGGTTTTTGCCCTCGCTCCGCTCCAAGCTCCTGCGCAGCCGCCTGCTCAGCGCTTCGCTGTTTTGGCGGATAAAAAGATGCTCATGTGCCGGCCCTCCAGCTTGGGCTCCTTGTCCAGCACGGAAAGCTCCGCGCACTGCTCGGCGAAGTCCAGCAGCAGCTTGCGCCCGATGTCGGTGTGGGCCATCTCACGGCCCCGGAAACGGACGGTAACCTTCACCCGGTTGCCCTCCGCCAGAAACTTCTGGGCGTTGCGCAGCTTGGTGTTGAAGTCGCCGATGTCGATGCCGGGGGACATCCGCACCTCCTTGATTTCCACCACGTGCTGGTTCTTTTTGGCCTCCTTCTCCCGCTTGGCCTGCTCGAAACGGTACTTGCCGTAATCCATGAGCTTGCACACAGGGGGGGTGGCGGTGGGGGAAATCTTGACCAGGTCCAGCCCGGCCTCGTCGGCGCGCTCCTGAGCCTCCCGGGCGGACATGACGCCCAGCTGGGCGCCGTCGGCGCCGATGAGCCGCACCTCCCGGTCGCGGATCTCTTCGTTGATCTGATGAGCCGTATTAGCTATGGTCACGCACCTCCAGATAAAAAATAAATACGCGGATGCGAAAAGGCACCCACGTCCACAACGAAGCCCGCACATAAGCCGTGCGGAGTTCACCATGTTAACCCCCTCGCCTGCGGCGGGAGGTGAGGACGGCGGCGCCATTCCTGCTTCCTTTTGCCCAAGTATCATACCAGATGAAGGAAGGTTTGTCAACAGCTTTTTTTCCGGGGCCCTGTGTGGTATGATGGAGAAAAACCGCGAAAGGGGGCCGGGCCATGCTGAACCTGCTGTACGCCCGGGCGGGGAGGGACATCCGGGGGGAGCTGCTGGAGCGGATGGGGGCTTCCCCCGCCCGCCGCCGCCTGCTCATCGTGCCCGAGCAGTTTTCCCACGAGAGCGAGCGGGCCATGTGCGCCGCCCTGGGGGGCGGGGCGTCCATGTCCTGCGAGGTGCTGTCCTTCACCCGCCTGGCCGGGCGGCTCACCGACGCCGCCGGGGGCGGGGCCGCCCCCATGCTGGACGCGGGGGGCCGGATGCTGCTGATGTACGCCGCGCTGCGGAAGGTGTCCGACGCGCTGGCCACCTACCGCGCCCCCTCCCGCAAGCCCGCGTTTCTCACGGGCCTTTTGGCCACGGTGGACGAGTGCCGCTCCTACCGGGTGGAGCCGGAGACCCTCATGGCCGCCGGGGAGGAGCTGGGGGGCCGCCAGGGGGACAAGCTGAAGGATCTGGGGCTGATCTACGCCGCCTACCGGGCGCTGGAAGCCGGGTGCGCCGCCGACCCCAGAAGCCGGCTGGACCGGCTGGCGGTCCAGCTGGAGGACACCCGCTGGGGGGAGGGCATGGCCTTTTATGTCTACGGCTTCACCGATTTCACCCCCCAGGAGGAGCGGGTGCTGTCCGCCCTCATGGCCCAGGGGGAGCTGACGGCGGCCCTGGTATGCGATACCGGGGACGATCCCTCCGGCATCTTCCGCCCCGCCCTGCGCTGTGCCAAGCGTCTGGCGCGGCTGGCAAAGGCCAACGCCGTCCCCGCCCGGGAGGAGACCCTGGACAGGCCGCTGGCACGCCACCCCTCCCTGGCCTTCCTGGAGCAAAACCTGTTCGGCCCCAACCCGGAAACGCCCTGGGCCGGTGAGTGCGCCGTGGTCCGGGTGTCCGCCGCCACCCCCCGCCAGGAGGCGGAGTGGTGTGCCGCCGAGATCCTGCGGCTGCTGCGGGAGGAGGATTACCGCTGCCGGGATATCGCCGTGTGCGCCCGGCGGCTGGACGGGTATGGGGAGCTTGTCGAGAGCGTATTCGCCCGGTACGGGGTGCCGGTGTTTTTGTCCGCCATGGAGGACATCCTGGAAAAGCCGGTGCTGGCCTTGGTGACCTCCGCCCTGGCCGCGGCGGGGTCGGACTATCCCTATGAGGAGCTGTTCCGCTACCTGAAAACCGGGCTGACGGGCATCACGGAGGAGGAGCGGGACCTGCTGGAAAACTACGCCCTCACCTGGGACCTGAAGGGCTCGGCCTGGACGCGGCAGAAGCCCTGGGACATGCATCCGGAGGGTTACGGCAGGGAATTCTCCCCGGCGGATACGGCCTTTGTGGCGTGGCTGGACGGCCTGCGCCGGAAGGTGGTCGCCCCCCTGGAGGCACTGCGGAAGGACCCGGACAAGACGGGAAAGGGCCGGGCCCTGGCCCTGTACCGGCTGCTGGAGGACATCGGCCTGCCCGCCCGGCTGGGCCGGCGGGCGGACAGCCTGGAGGAGCGGGGGGAGCGCACCGCCGCCGCCCAGTACCGCCAGCTGTGGGACATCCTGGTGGGGGGGCTGGAGCAGTGCGCCCTGCTGCTGGGGGAGACGGAGCTGGAGCTGGAGGAGTTTTCCCGGCTGTTCTCCCTGGTGCTGTCCCAATACGACGTGGGGGCCATCCCGGTGTCGCTGGACGCGGTGACGGTGGGGGACGCCCCCCGCATGGCCCACAAGGAGGTCAAGGCGCTGTTCCTGCTGGGGGCGGACGGCGGCGCCATCCCGGACCGCGCCGTCTCGCCGGGGCTGTTCAGCGACCAGGACCGGGACGCGCTGTCCGCCATGGAGGTGGAGCTGGCCCCACGGCAGGAGGACAAGCTGCGCCGGGAGATGACCATCGCCTATGAGACCTGCTGCCGCCCGACCCGGCGGCTGTACGTGAGCTATTCCACCGGGTCGGGGGACGAGCAAAAGACCCCCTGCTTCCTCTGGGAGCGGCTGGGGGCGCTGTTCCCGGCCGCCCCGGTGCGGGACGGGGGCGGCCCCCTGGCCCGGCTGGCCGCCCCGGACGCGGCGCTGGAGCTGGCGGGGCGGGACCCGGCTGTGGCGGAGGCTTTGGGGCGGGTGCCCGGCCTGGCCGGCCGGGTGGAGCGCATCCGAAGCGCGGCCGGCTGGCGGCGGGGGCGGCTGTCCCGCCCGGCGGTGGACGCCCTGTTCGGCGCCGTGGCGCCCATGTCCGCCTCCAGGCTGGATCTGATGAACTCCTGCCACTTCGGCTATTTCCTCCGCTTCGGGCTGGACGCCAAGCCCCGGCAGCGGGCGGCCTTCCGGGCCGCGGACTACGGAACCTTTGTCCACGACGTGCTGGAGAACACCCTGCGCGGGGCCAAGGAGGAGGAAATCGCCCTGGACGACGTGCAGGCGGTGGAGCGGCTGTCCCAGGCGGCGGCGGAGCGCTATGAGCGGGAGGTGCTGTCCGGCCTGGAGGGGGAGCCCGCCCGGCTGCGGTATCTCTTCCAGCGGATGAAGGGGGCGGCGCTGGCGGTGGCCCGGAGCGTATGCGCGGAGCTGGCCGCGTCCGACTTCACCCCCGCCGCCTTTGAGCTGGGCTTCGGCCCGGGCAGGGACCTGCCCCCGGTGGAGGTGGAGCAGGGGGTGCGCCTGCGGCTGACCGGCTTTGTGGATCGGGTGGACCAGTGGGAACACAACGGGAAGCGCTACCTGCGGGTGGTGGATTACAAGACGGGCAAGAAGAGCTTCGACTTTGCCGACGTGGAGGACGGGCGGGGGCTCCAGATGCTGCTCTACCTCTTTGCCCTCAGCCGGGCGGGGGGGCGGCTGTTCGGCCCCGGCGAGGCCGTCCCCGCCGGCGTGCTGTACGTCCCCGCACGCACGCCCCTGGTGGACGGCGAGCGGGGCATGTCCGACGGGGAGGTCCGACGGGCCAGGGACCGCCTGCTCCGCCGCCAGGGGCTGGTGCTGGACGACCGGCCGGTGCTGGACGCCATGGAGCGGGCCCAGGGCGGGGAATACCGCTTCCTGCCCGTGGGCACGGGCCGGGGCGGGGGCGATTACCTGGTCACCCCGGAGCAGATGGACGCCCTGGACGGGTATATCACCGCCGCGCTGCGCGCCGCCGCCGGGGAGCTGGCGGCGGGCAATATCGACGCCGACCCCTATTGGCAGGGGGCGGACAAAACCCCCTGCCGCTGGTGCGACTACAAGGCGGCCTGCCACTTCGAGGAGGGCTGCGGGGACCGGCGGCGGTTCCGCCGGGGTGTGAAGGCGGCGGAGTTCTGGGACTGGATGGACAGGCGGGAGGAGGATGGCCATGGCCGTTGAGCTGACAAGGGAACAGCGCGCCGCCGCGGAAAACCGGGGGGGCGACCTGCTGGTATCCGCCGCCGCCGGGTCGGGCAAGACCCGCGTGCTGGTGGAGCGGCTGATGGGCTATGTGGAGGCGGGCGAGGACATTGACCGCTTCCTGGTCATCACCTTCACCAACGCGGCGGCGGCGGAGCTGCGCGACCGCATCGCCGGGGCCATCCAAGCCAGATTGGCCCAAAACCCGGGAAACCGGCACCTGAGGCGGTGCGCCACGCTGGTATATAACGCCAAAATCTGCACCATTGACGCTTTCTGCCTGGAGCTTCTGCACCAGTGGGGCCACCTGGCGGAGCTGGACCCGGATTTCGGCGTGTGCGACGAGGGGATGGGGGAGGAGCTGCGCCGCCGCGCCCTGGAGGAGGTGCTGGAGGAGCGGTACGCCAACATCCAAAACGACGCCGCCTTTGCCGCGCTCGTCGACGCCCTGGCGGGGGAGCGGGACGACCAGACCCTGGAGGACGCGGTGCTCTATATCCACAAGCGGGCCCAGGCCCAGGCCGACCCGGCGGGGTGGCTGACAGATCGGAAGCGGGATTTTGTGCTGCCGGCGGGCATGGGCCCGGAGGACACCCCCTGGGGCCGGGTCCTGCTGGAGGACGCCGGGGAGCTGGCGCAAAGCTGGCTGGACGCCCTGCGTCGGCTGCGGGACGAGATCTATTTCGACGAGGCGCTGGAGAAAAACTACGGCGCGTCCCTGGAGGGCACCATCGCCGCCCTGGGACGGCTGCGGGAGGCGGCGGGCCGGGGCTGGGACAGCGCGGCGGCCTGCTTCCCCATCCCCTTTCCCCCGGCGGGGAGGAAGAAGGGGGAGTGCGACGAGGCGCTGAAGGCGCGCATGACCGCCCTGCGCAAGCGGTGCAAGGCCCAGCTGAACGAGCTGGGGGAGCGCTTTGACCTCACGGCGGACCAGGCCATGGACGACCTGCGCGGGGTGGGTCCGGCCATGGCCGCCCTGCTGGACGTGACGGTGCAGTTCGGCGCGGCGTTCACCGCCCTCAAGGGGAAACGCCGCCTCATCGACTTTGCCGACGGGGAGCACCTGGCGGCGGCGCTGCTGCGGGAGGCGGACGGTTCCCCCTCCCAGCTGGCCCTGGACGTGGGGCGGCAGTTCCGGGAGATCATGGTGGACGAGTACCAGGACACCAACGCCGTGCAGAACGCCGTCTTCGGCGCGCTGTCCTGCGGAGGGAACCTCTTTATGGTAGGGGACGTGAAGCAGTCCATCTACCGCTTCCGGCTGGCGGAGCCGGGCATTTTCCTGGCCAAACTGGACCGCTTTGCCCCGGCGGACCGGGCCGCGCCGGGGGAGGGGCGCAAGGTGCTGCTCACCCACAACTTCCGCTCCCGGCCCGAGGTGCTCAGCGGGGTGAACTTTGTGTTCCGCAATGTGATGACCCGGGCCGCCGGGGAGCTGGACTACGGGGAGGACGAGGCCCTGCGCCCCGGCCGGCCGGACCTGCCCCCCGACCCCCGGTACTGCGTGGAGCTGGACTGCGTGGACCTGTCCGCCCTCACGGACGGGGGCGGGGAGGAAAAGGCGGACAAGGACCTGGTTGCCGCCCGGGCCGCCGCCAAACGCATCCGGGAACTGCTGGACAGCGGCCTGGACGTGGGAGGGCGGCCCGTCCGGGCGGAGGATATCGTCATACTCCTGCGCTCGCCAGGCCCGGTGCTGCGCTGCTACGCCGCCGCCCTGGGGGAGCTGTCCATCCCCTGGTCCGCCGAGGGGGGGCGGGAGTTTTTCGGCACCACGGAGGTGTCGGTGGCCATCGCCCTGCTCCAGGTGCTGGACAACCCCCGGCAGGACGTGGCGCTGCTGGCGGTGCTGCGCTCGCCGCTGTTCCAGTTCACCCCCGACCAGCTGGCCGGCCTGCGCGGGCTGGGGGAGGGGACGGTATATGACTGCCTGTGCGCCGGGGCGGAGCGGGGGGAGGGGGACTGCGCGGCCTTCCTGGAGCTGCTGGCCGGGCTGCGGGAGCTGGCGGCGGAGGAGGGCAGCCACCGGCTGCTCTGGCACATCTACGGGGAGCTGGACGTGCCCGCAGTGTTTGCCGCCATGCCCGACGGGGAGCGGCGGCGGGCCAACCTGATGGCGCTGTACGACGAGGCGGCCCGCTTTGAGGGCGGCGGCCACCGGGGGCTGATGGCCTTTCTGCTCCACCTGAGCCGGATGGCGGAAAACGGCGTCCCCGTCCCCGTGCCCGGGGGGGAGGCGGGGGGGGTGCGCATCCTGTCCATCCACAAGTCCAAGGGGCTGGAGTTCCCGGTGGTGCTGGTGTGCGGCCTGGACCGGCAGTTCAATGAGGCGGACAGCAAGGCCGCCGTCCTGTTCCACCCGGAGCTGGGACTGGGTCCCAAGCGGGTGGACCGGGAGCGGGGGCTGCGCTACACCACCATCGCCCGGGACGCGGTGGCCCTGCGCCTCAAGCGGCAGCTGCGGGCGGAGGAGATGCGGCTTTTATATGTTGCCATGACCCGGGCGGAGCACAAGCTGATCTTGTTTACCGCCGTCAACGGCCGGGGCGGGGCGCTGGCCTCGCTGGCGGGCCAGGCCCAGTGCCCCCCGCCCCCCCGGCAGATGGCCTGCGCCCGGTCCATGGCGGAGTGGGTGCTGGCCCCCGCCCTGTGCCGCCGGGACAGCGCCCCGCTGTGGGCGGGGCTGGACGTCCCCCGGCCCGTCCCCCCGGCGGAGGAGGGGCTCCCCTGGGACATCCGGCTGCTGTCCGGGGCGGACTTTGAGGCCCCCCAGGGCCGGGGCGGCGGGGAGGGGGCCCAGGCCATCCCCCTGCCGGACGGCTGGGCGGAGGGGCTGGGCTGGCGCTACCCCCACATGGCCTGCGCCGCCATCGCCTCCAAGCTCACCGCCACCCAGCTCAAGGGGCGGGAGAAGGACGCGGAGGTGTCGGAGGAGGGGGTGGAGCTGCTTCCCGCGCCCCCCCGGCCCGCCGCCCCCCGGCCAGCGCTGCGCCGCCCGGTGTTCGAGGGGGAGCGGCCCCTCACCCCCGCCCAGCGGGGCACCGCCCTGCATATGGTGATGCAGTACCTGGACTATGGCCGCACAGGCAGCTTTGGGGAGATTGCGGACGAGGTGACCCGGCTGGTGGAGGGCCAATACATCACCCCCCGGCAGGGCAATGCCGTCAACCCGGCGGACATCCTGGCCTTTTTCCGCTCGGAGCTGGGCCTGCGGCTGCGCCGGTCAAAGCGGGTGGAGCGGGAGTTCAAATTCTCGCTGCTGGCCCCCGCGCAGGACTATTACCCCGAGGCGGGGGAAGGGGAGCAGGTGCTGCTCCAGGGCGTGGTGGACTGCTGGTTTGAGGAGGAGGACGGCACGGTGACGGTGGTGGACTTCAAGACCGACCGGGTGGCCGGGGACGGCATAGAGCGCCGGGCGCTGGACTACCGGCCCCAGCTGGAGGCCTACAGCCGGGCGCTGTCCCAGGCGGCGGGGGCGCCCGTCAAGCGCCGGTGCCTGTGGTTTTTCAATGCCGGGCGGGCCGTGGAGCTGTGAAAACAGAAAAAGGTTGGGGAATTTGAAAAAAGTCCTTGCAATTTTCCGCCGGGCATGATATCATACACCTTGCGTTTAATAAGGAGCCAGTGCGCTCCTGGACTTTTGGCAGCGACAGAAAGAGGTGAATCCCCATGAAGGAAGGCATCCATCCCAAGTATCAGCAGACCACCATTACGTGCGCCTGCGGCAACGTGATCGAGACTGGCTCGACAAAGAAGGACATCAAGGTGGAAGTCTGCTCCAAGTGTCACCCCTTCTACACCGGCAAGCAGAAGATGGTGGATACCGGCGGACGCGTCAGCCGCTTCAACAAGAAGTTCGGTTTGGGCTGAGCCACAACAACCAGTCAGTTCAAAGACCCGTTGCAGGTTTGCAGCGGGTCTTTCTCTTTTTTCACGGCCGGGCGTCCAAAAAATACCGACGGAAACGAGGAAAATCAACCTGTATGTTTGAAAAAACCCAAGTAAAAGAGATCAACCGCGCCATCCTGGCCGGGCTGAACTCCCCCTGCCTTTCCCGGGAGGAGAATGCCACGGAGGAATCGCTGGACGAGCTGGCAGCCCTGCTGGACACGGCGGGGGGGACCTGCCTGGGCACGGTGCTGCAAAACAAATCCGCCCCCGACCCCCGCACCTTCATCGGCGAGGGCAAGGCGGAGGAGATCAAGGAGCTGGCGGGCCGGCTGGGGGCGGACATTGTGATTTTCGACAACCCCCTGTCCCCCTCCCAGCAGCGGGTGCTCACCGGGGAGCTGGGGGTCACCGTCATGGACCGCTCCGCCCTCATCCTGGATATCTTCGCCAAGCGGGCGAGGACCAGCGAGGGGCGCTTGCAGGTGGCGCTGGCCCAGTACAAGTACCTGCTCCCCCGGCTCACCGGCATGTGGAAGCACCTGGAGCGCCAGGAGGGGGCCATCGGCACCCGGGGCCCCGGCGAGACCCAGATGGAGACGGACCGGCGGCTCATCCACCGAAAGATCGACAAGCTGGAGGACGAGCTGCGCGACGTGCGCCGGGTGCGCGCCACCCAGCGGGAGCGGCGGGAGAAGAACGAGGTGCCCGTGGTGGCCATCGTGGGCTATACCAACGCGGGCAAGTCCACCCTGCTCAACGCCCTCACCGGCTCGGACATACCGGCCAACAACCGCCTCTTCGACACCCTGGACACCACCACCCGGACGCTGGTAATCTCCGACACCTGCACGGCGCTCATTTCCGACACCGTGGGCTTCATCTCCAAGCTGCCCCACCAGCTGGTGGACGCCTTCAAGGCCACCCTGGAGGAGCTCGCCTTCGCCGACCTGCTCCTCCACGTCATCGACGCCTCCGGCCCCAACTGGCGGGAGCAGGCGGCGGTGGTGGACCGGCTCATCCAGGAGCTGGGGGCGGGGGAGACCCCCCGGCTGGAGGTGTTCAACAAGTGCGACAAATTTGTGGGGGATATCCTGCCCCATGGGGAGGATATGGTTCCCATTTCGGCAAAAACCGGGGCGGGGCTGGACAAGCTGCGCTCCGCCATCGCCAAGCGGCTGGACGCCGGGGCGCGCCGGGTGGAGCTGCGCCTTCCCTACGGCAAGGGGGGGCTGCTGGACCAGCTGTACCGGGAGGCGAAGGTGGAGAAGGTGGAGTACGGCGAGGCCATCCGGGTGACCGCCGTGTGCACCCCCAGGACGCTGGGACAGCTGGCGGATTATCTGGCGGAAGGCTGAGAAGCTGTTTGAAACCACATAAAATTTGGAAGGAAAGCCCTCCTTTGGGCTTTCCTTTTTTGCGCGCCCATGGTATAATAAATCAGTTCATACATTTTAGGGCTTGTTTGAAAATTGTCAACGCGCCCAACCGGCGGGCCTTTTTCCACCAAGCCGCGTTGACTTGCCTTGAAATACACAAAGTATTTCTGCGCCAAATCGCCTTGCCCGGCGAAAAAATTCCTCGCCGCTGGGCATATTGCCAATTTTCAAACGGCGCCTAAACGTGACTGGCGGCAGAGAGAGGAAACGGCTATGAAAATTGTGGTGAAAGTGGGCACCTCCACCCTGGCCCATCCCACCGGGCGGCTGAATATCCGCCGGGTGGAGGGGCTGGTGAAGGTGCTGTCCGACCTGAAAAACGCGGGGCACAGACTGGTGCTGGTGTCCTCCGGGGCCATCGGCATGGGGGTGGGCAAGCTGAACCTGCCCGGCCGCCCGGCGGACATGCCCACCAAGCAGGCCGCGGCCGCCGTGGGCCAGTGCGAGCTGATGTATACCTACGACAAGCTGTTCGCCCAGTATAACCACACCGTGGCCCAGCTGCTGCTCACCGCCGAGGACGTGGGCTTCCCCCTGCGGCGGCAGAACTTTGAGAACGCCGTGGGCTGCCTGCTGGAGCTGGGCGCCCTGCCCGTGGTCAACGAGAACGACGCGGTGGCCACCGACGAGGTGGGGGTGGCCACCACCATCGGGGAGAACGACACCCTGTCCGCCATTGTGGCGCAGTGCGTGGGGGCGGAGCTGCTGATCCTGCTCAGCGACATCGACGGGCTTTACACCGCCGACCCCCGCAAGGACGGCCGCGCCGCCCTCATCCCCGAGGTGCGGGAGATCACCCCCGAGCTGCGGGCGCTGGCGGGTGAGCCCGGTTCCGCCCTGGGCACCGGGGGGATGGCCACCAAGCTGAAGGCGGCGGAGATTGCCATGGCCTGCGGCTGCGACATGGTCATCGCCAACGGCCAGAAGCCGGAGCTTTTATACGATATCGTCACCGACGGGACCCACACCGGCACCCGCTTCATCGGAAGGAGGGAGGGCAGATGACCACCCGGGAGCTGCTCCAGCGGGCCAAGGGCGCAAAGGCCGCCATGGCCCTGGCGGATACGGGGATGAAAAACCGGGCGCTGCTGGCCATGGCGGACGCGCTGGTGGACAACACCCAGCCCATCTTAACCGCCAACGGCCTGGACCTCATCGAGGCCAAGGGAACGGTGTCCGACGTGATGCTGGACCGGCTGGCCCTCAGTGAGGAGCGGATCTTCGGCATGGCCCAGGGGATGCGGGAGGTGGCCGCCCTCCCCGACCCGGTGGGGGCGGTGCTCAGAAGGGAGGAGCGGCCCAACGGCCTTGTTATCGAAAAAACCGCCGTCCCCATGGGGGTGGTGGCCATCATCTATGAGAGCCGCCCCAACGTCACCTCCGACGCGGCGGCGCTGACGCTGAAGGCGGGCTCCGCCTGCGTGCTGCGCTGCGGCAAGGAGGCCCACCGCTCCGCCGCCGTCATCGTGTCCGCCCTGCGGGAGGGGCTGGCCGCCGCGGGGCTGCCCCAGGACGCGCTGGGGCTGGTGGAGGACATCTCCCGGCAGTCCGCCAACGAGCTGATGACCGCCTCCGGCCTGGTGGATCTGCTCATACCCCGGGGGGGCGCGGGGCTCATCCGGGCGTGCGTGGACAACGCCACCGTGCCGGTGATTGAGACGGGCACCGGCATCTGCCACATCTATGTGGACGGGGACGCGGATATGGACATGGCGCTGGACATCCTGGAAAACGCCAAATGCTCCCGGCCCAGCGTATGTAACGCCGCCGAGGTGTGCCTGGTGCACAGGGGCATCGCCGGGGCATTCCTGCCCCGCTTGCGGGAGCGCCTGGTGGACGCCCGGAAGGCCAGGGGCCTGCCCCCGGTGGAGCTGCGGCTGGACGGGGCCGCCGCGGCCTTCATCCCCGGAAGGGGAGCCGGGCCGGACGACTTCGACACCGAGTTTTTGGACTATATTCTGGCGGTGAAGGTGGTGGACGGGGTGGACGGGGCCGCCGCCCACATCGCCGCCCACTCCACCGGCCACTCCGAGGCCATTGTCACCGCCAACGAGGGGGCCGCCCGCCGCTTCACCGCCCTGGTGGACTCCGCCGCCGTGTACTGGAACGCCTCCACCCGGTTCACCGACGGGGGGGTGTTCGGCCTGGGCTGCGAGATGGGCATATCCACCCAGCGCCTCCACGCCCGGGGGCCCATGGGGCTGGCGGAGCTTTGTACCTACAAGTATGTGGTGCGGGGGGCGGGGCAGGTGCGCTGACGGCTTGACTGGCGTTTCACGTGAAACGTTAGTTCGACGTTAAACCGGGATGGTGAGGAAGGTGCGCACCGCACCGCCCAGGTCGGCGAACAGCGCCGTGTCCGGCGGGAAAAAGGTGAACCACACGATGAGCCCACCCAGCAGGGCGGTGAGGAGGAGGGCGGCCTTGTCCGTCCCCGGCCACTCGCACAGCGGCCACAGCGCCCGGGGCAGCAGGAAGCCCACCGCCAGCAGCACGAAGTACAGCGCCAGGTCTACGTACAGGCTTTCCCCCCGCAGGGTGATGTGGTACAGGTAGCCCACCCCCGCCAGAATGGCGCAGGAGACCGGCAGGCTCAGCAGCCAGGGGGCGCGGCCCATGCCGTTTCCGCCCCGGCCCAGCAGAAGCGCCGCCCCAAGCAGGGGAAAGTAGAGCAGCTTTACATGTTCCCACACGCTCTCCCGCACCGGGGAGACCAGGGCCGTTATGGGGTTGGGCAGCCAGGTGAAGAGGAAGTGGAGCGCCGCGCCCAGGGCGGCGGCAATCAAATAGTAAAGCAACAATTTTCTGGTCGTTTTTTCCATAGTCACACCTCGCTTTTTTCTATAAAGTATGCGGCGCTTGGGGCAGACTATGTTTGTCCCCCGCTCCGCTTTTTTCGCGTGTTTTGTCGAATTTTGTCCAATCATTGCCGGAGGGGCCAAGACCTTCCAGCATAAAGCGGGGATGGCCCTGCGTTCCGGCCCTGCCCCGCTTCCCCCTGTCAAACCCGCCTGACATTGCCACGGTGAAAATTTGTCCCCGCCGCCATATTAACAGGGCGGGCGTTACGGCGTCCATGGAAAGCATGTTCCACGGCCGCCGGAGCACCTGCCAGTTATAAAAAGGCGGTGAATGGATTTGAATGAAGAAGCCAGACCATGTATGGGGGCGTCCGCCGCGCGGTTTGTGGGGCTGCTGCTGGCGGCGGTGCTGGCCATGTGGCCGGCGGTGAGCGCGGCCCACGCCAGCGCGCCCACGGTGATCCCGGTGGGCAGGGCGGTGGGCATCAAGCTCTTTTCCGACGGCGTGGTGGTGGTGGGCACCTCGGACATTGCCACCGAGGGGGGCAGCGTCAACCCGGCCAAGGCCTGCGGGCTGAGGGAGGGGGACATCATCACCCACATCAACTCCACCGAGGTGGACACCATTGAGGAGGTATCCGCCCTGCTCCAGGAGCTGGAGGGGGAGGCCATGAGCATCCGGGCCATCCGGGACGACAAGCAGGTGCAGCTTACCGCCACGGCGGCGCTGTGCGCCGCCGACGGGGCGTATAAGCTAGGGGCCTGGATCAGGGATTCCATGGCGGGTATCGGCACGGTGACCTTCTACTGCCCGGACAGCGGCGCCTTCGGCGCATTGGGCCACGGCATCAACGATGTGGACACCGCGAAGCTCATGCCGCTGGACAGCGGCTCCATCCTGCCCGCCACCGTGGCGGGGGTGGAGAAGGGCAAGGCGGGCGACCCTGGCCAGCTCCAGGGGGTGTTTGACACCGATTCCACCCTGGGCCTGCTCAGCGCCAACACCGACGGAGGCGTGTTCGGCGTGATGGCGGACAGCGGCTGGGTGGAGGGCACCCCGGTGGAGGCGGCGGCCCGGGACGAAGTGCAGCCCGGGGAGGCCACCATTTTGTCCAATATCTCCGGCCAGCGGGTGGAGGAATACGCCATCCGGATTGAAAAGGTATTTCCCCAGCGGGAGGACGACTGCCGGGACTACCTCCTGAAGGTCACCGACCCGCGGCTGCTGGAGGCCACCGGCGGCATTGTCCAGGGGATGAGCGGCAGCCCTATTTTGCAGAACGGGAAAATTGTGGGGGCGGTGACCCACGTGCTGGTGGACGACCCCACCAGCGGGTACGGCATTTGGGTGGGCCGGATGCTGCGGCAATGTGATAACTAAGTGTAATTTCTTGTTTTTTGATTCTGAAAGCCGGAAAGTGGCCGAATTTTGACAAGAGATGTCGAAGAAAAATTTGAAAAAATGTGAAAAACTTTCTTGCCATGTGGAAGATTCTGTGGTATTTTAAGAGCATACCAAATCTTGGTAAAACAGGATGTTAAACACAGGTCACAGACCGGAAAGGAACAGGAGACATGGGCGACAAGAAGAGGATTGTGCTGGCGGATGCCGCGGAGGAATTTCGCCAAATGCTGGCGGATATGATCAGCGGGGAGGCGGACCTGACAGTGTGTGCCCAGACGGGCAGCGGTGAGGAGCTGCTGGACCTGATTGCCCGCCACCGGCCCGACGTGGTGATTATGGATTTGATGCTGGCGGGCATGGACGGGCTGGAGGTGCTGGAAGAGCTGGGGGAGGACCGGCCGAAGGTGCTGGTGCTGTCCGCCTTCGGCGGGCCCGCGCTGGCCGGGCAGATCTCCCAGCGGGGCGGGAATTACTGTATGCTCAAGCCCTGCCGGGCGCAGTCGGTGATTGAGCGCGCCCGCCTGCTGTGCGACGCCCCGGCGCTCCAGCTCCAGGAGGAGGGCGACGCCCGCGACATGGAGCGCCAGGTCACCGCCATCATCCATGAAATCGGCGTGCCCGCCCACATCAAGGGCTACCAGTACCTGCGGGAGGCCATCGGCCTGGCAGTGGCGGACATGGAGATCATCAACGCCGTGACCAAGGTATTGTACCCGGCGGTGGCCAAGAAATTCGGCACCACCGCCAGCCGGGTGGAGCGGGCGATCCGCCACGCCATCGAGGTGGCCTGGGACCGGGGCGATTTGGAGACGCTGCAAAAATATTTCGGCTACACCGTGTCCAACGCCAAGGGCAAGCCCACCAACAGCGAATTCATCGCCATGATCGCCGACCGCATCTCCCTGGAGCGCAGCCGCAGGGTGGGCTGAACGGACAAAATGGAAGGGCCGCCGTGCGTAAAGCACGGCGGCCCGTTTTTTCAATTCCCAATTCGCTGAAAGGGAAATTAGGCGCCGTTTGAAAATTGGCAATATGCCCAGCGGCGAGGAATTTTTTCGCCGGGCAAGGCGATTTGGCGCAGAAATACTTTGTGTATTTCAAGGCAAATCAACGCGGCTCAGCGGAAAAAGGCCCGCCGATTGGGCGTGTTGACAATTTTCAAACAAGCCCTATACCGCAGCAATCATAAACTTGTAATTCTCAATATAAACCTCAAACGCATAAACTCCCCACGGCTGCAACTCAATATCTGTTGGAGCTAGCTGACCATGCTTTTTGTGTACTTCTTCAAAAAACTCTGATGGAATGGTAAGATAGATCTCTACACCACAGCCAAGGTATTCTTTCTCACTATTGGCTACATAACCATCTGTGACCCCTAACAGAATCGAATTATCGAACAGTGATATGCCAACCAAGGGATCTCCGCTTTCTGGGGGCTGCGAAAAGTCAAGAGCCCATCCAGCATTTATAAATTTTGATGCAGCGTCATACGGATCTTCACAAGCTAATATTGGCCGAATCATTTGAATATTCCTCAAACCTCTAATGTATCTAACTACATCATTGCAGTGGGGGTCAAAGCCTGAACTCGTATTCCAGCTTGTCCACGGTCCAATCCTTGATGACCTGAGCGTAGTAGGCGCATTCCTTCCGGCACACCGCCACATCCAGGTTGCGGTAGTTGCCGCACTCGTAGGGGCTCTGGCCGGGCATCTCCTTGTCCCAGGCGGCGGCCTCGTTAAAGGCCCGTTTCAAAAGCTCCACAATGCCGTCCAGCGGGAGCTTTGCCTCGTCGAACAGCACATAAAACCCGGTCTGGCACCCCATGGGGCCGAAGTAGACCACCGCGTCCTTCTCGGGGCTGTTGCGCAGGATGGTGGCCACGATGTGCTCCAGGGAGTGGAGGGCGGAGTTGCTGAGCAGGTCGTCAGTGTTGGGGCGGCGGAAGCGCAGGTCCAGGGTGACCACCGTGCCGTCCCGCCGGGAGAGGTACATCCCGGGCTGGAGCCGGGTGTGGTCGATGGAAAAGCTGGCGATTCGTTCCATATTGATTCACTCCTTTATGTCCATGGCCGCCGCCAGGGTGCGGTTGAGCGCGGCCACGGCGGCGGGCAGATTGGCCTGGTACTCCTCATATTGGGACGGGTGGAACAGGTGGTCGGACACCGCCCGGACGCAGCGGAAGGGCACTGCGTTTCGCAGGCACACCTGGGCGGCGGCCCCCGCCTCCATATCGCACACCAGCGCCCCGAATTCATCCCGGATGCGGGCGGCCCGGTCCAGATCCCGGCCAAACCAGTCCCCGCTGGCCGCCACGCCGGGGACGGCTTGGAACCCGGCGGCGGACAGCCGCGCCAGGGTTTCTTCCGCTTTGGCACAGGGCAGCTCCACCCGCTCCAGTACCGGCACCAGCCCGGGGGGGTCGCCGAACACGTCCAGGTCGTGCTGGACGCAATGGGTGGCCGCCACCACCGTCCCGGCGGGCAGGTCGTGGAAGCAGCCGGACACCCCGGCGTTCCACAGCTCGGCGGGGGCAAAACGGTCGATGAGGTACTGCGCGGCCAGGGCGGCGTTCACCTTGCCCACGCCGCACACGCACACCATGAGATCCCCCGGCAGGCGGCGCAGGGTGAGCCCCGCGCCGTTTTCCACCGGCGTCCCCCCGTCAAAAGGGGGTGCGACCTCCTTGTGCATGGCGAATATAACCGCGCGCATACTCAATGCTTGGCGGCCAGCAGGGCGGCGCGCACGTCCCACAGCTTCTGGGACAGGTCCACATAGTAGTTGTGGGGATATTCAAAGCGCTTCACCTCGTCCCAGAGGCTGTCCACCTCCCGCTGGCAGTAGGCGCGGGACTGCTGGATGGCGGGGAGCTGGTACACCAGTCGGCCCTCCTGGAAGACGGGGACCAGCAGGGGCCGGGCGGTGAAGTCCGTGACGGTCTTGCGCTTCCAGGTGGCCTCCGGGTCGAACAGCTCCAGGGGCTTTGCAAAGTCGGGCTGCTCGTCGTAAACGCAGATGTAGTCGGCCATGGCCTTGCCGGTGGCGTTCTCAAACAGGCGGTACACCTTCTTGAAGTGGGGGAGGGTGACCTTGGCGGCGTTCTCGCTGATCTTGATCTTGGGGGTGACGGAGCCGTCCGCCTCCTCAATGGCGGCCAGCTTGTACACCCCGCCGAACACCGGCTCGCTCTTGGAGGTGATGAGCCGCTCGCCCACGCCGAAGGCGTCGATGCGGGCCCCCTGGGTGATGAGGTCGCGGATGATGTACTCGTCCAGCGAGTTGGAGGCGATGATCTTGATGCCGGGAAGGCCGGCGTCGTCCAGCATGGCCCGGGCCTTTTTGGACAGGTAGGTCAAGTCGCCCGAGTCGATGCGGATGCCGCCGCTGGTGATGCCCAGCTCCTGGAATACCCGGATGGCGTTGGGCACGCCGGAGTGGAGGACGCTGTAGGTGTCCACCAGCAGGGTGGCGGCGGTGGGGTAGACCTGGCAGTAGGTTTTGAAGGCGGTGTACTCGTCGGGGAACATCTGCACCCAGGAGTGGGCCATGGTGCCGGTGGCGGGGGTGCCGTACAGTTCGTCGGCCATGGCGCAGGCGGTGCCCCCCGCCCCGGCGATATAGCTGGCCCGGGCGCCCAGCACCGCGCCGTCGGAGCCCTGGGCCCGGCGGGAGCCGAACTCGGACACCGGGCGGCCCTGGGCGGCCCGGACGATGCGGTTGGACTTGGTGGCGATGAGGGACTGGTGGTTCAGGGCCAGCAGGATATAGGTCTCCACAAACTGGGCCTGGATGGCGGGGGCCCGGACGGTGAGGATGGGCTCCCGGGGGAAGATGGGGGTGCCCTCCGGCACGGCCCAGATGTCGCCGGTAAAGCGGAAGTCCTTCAAATACTCCAGGAATTCCGGGGCGAAGCACCCCTTGCCCCGGAGGTATTCGATGTCCTCCTGGTCAAAGCGGAGGTTTTGGATGTAATCGACCACCTGCTCCAGCCCGGCGGCGATGGCGAAGCCGCCCTCGTCGGGGACGCTGCGGAAGAACACGTCGAAGTAGCACACCCGGTCCTTCAGCCCGGTCTGGAAGTAGCCGTTGCCCATGGTCAGCTCGTAGAAGTCGAACAGCATGGTGTAATTGATGTCGTGTCTCATGCGGAGAATCCCTCCCATTGCAAATGCTAGTCCCTATTATATGCTGTCATGACAGTAAAATCAAGCCTAAAAGCGCTGAGCCGTCGAGAGCAGCGGGCTAAGGCCGGAGCGGAGCAAATTGACAGAAGCCACCGAAAGGGAGGCAAGGGCAATTTGCGGAGTCGGAGGACTTAGAACCGCGCAGCGAACAGGCGAAGCGTGACAACAAAAAGCGCTGAGCCGTTGTGAGCAGCGGGCTAAGGCCGAAGCGGAGCAAATTGACAGAAGCCACCGGAAGGGGGGCAAGGGCAATTTGCGGAGTCGGAGGACTTAGAACCGCGCAGCGAACAGGCGAAGCGTGACAACAAAAAGCGCTGAGCCGTCGAGAGCGGCGGGCTAAGGCCGAAGGAAGCCCCGGATTTTATAAATCCGGGGCTTCCTTACAGCCGGGTTCAGCGTCCGGCGGTATACGGCGCCCAGTCCAGCCGGACGAAAAAGTCCTGGCCGTGGCGGCAGACAGGGCAGACCTGGGGGGCCAGGGAGGAGGTAATGATCTCCCCGCAGTTCAGGCACATCCACACCGTCTGGTGGTTGTCCTCGCCGAACAGCGCCCCCCGCTCCAGCAGGTCGGCCAGCAGCCCGAAGCGGTCCCCGTGGGTCTTTTCGATCTGGGCGATGAGCTCGAATTGCCCGCCGATGAGGTCGAAGCCCTCATCGTGGGCGGTCTTGGCGAACTGGGCGTAGTCGTGCTCAAACTCCTGGTACTCGTTGTGGCGGGCGGCGCGGAGCAGGTCCAGGGTCTTGTCCGACAGGTCGATGGGGTAATTGCCGTCGATGGCGATGTTCTGCCCGGCGGAGGGCAGCAGCAGGTCGTAGAACACCTTGGCGTGGGCCCGCTCCTGGTCGGCGGTGAACTCAAACACCCGGGCGGCCACCTCCAGCTTTTCCTTGCGGGCGGCGGAGGCGGCGATGGTGTAGCGGTTGCGGGCCTGGCTCTCCCCGGCGAAGGAGCGCATCAGGTTTTCCCGGGTCTTGCTCTTCATGAAGTCCACATTGCCCTTGTGGTAGTTTTCGTAGGCGTTTGGCATGGCGATCCCTCCAAATGTATTTGGTAGGGGTAGTATGCCCGGTTTTGGGAAAAACTTGCGCGGGCGGTGAGAAAAACGGGCCGTCAGGTTTGCTGTGGGCGGGCGCGGCGCAGCGCGGCGGCGAGGGGCTTGTATAAAAGCATGGTGACGGCGGCGTTCAGCCCGCCTTTGATGAGATTGAAGGGCAGAAAAACCGGGAGGAGCAGCTGGGCCGCAGCCTGCCTTGAACAGCCCATGTAGATGGGGGCGACCAGGTAATTCCAGAACAGCATGACGCAGACCATACATCCCCATCCACACAAAAGCCCTGTGGCGGCGCCCAGGGCCGTCCGCCTCCTTTTGTAAAGGAGAGAGGCCGTACAGGCGAAGGAACAGCTGGAGATAACGTTCATAAGGAGGCCCCACAGGCCGGTTTCGCTGATGGTGAACAGCTCGGCCAAGGAGACCGCCAGGGCGATGGCAAAGGAGGCGGACGGGCCAAAGGCAAAGCCGCCGACGGCAATTACAATGTCCTTGGGGTCGTACTTCAAAAAGAGCACCAGGGGGACCCGCCCCGCCGCTGCGGCGGCGTAGGCCAGGGCGCAGAGCGTGCCGGTTGCCGCGATGGTTCTTGTCCTGCTTTTCATAAAAAGACCTCCTGAAAAAATTCACGCCCGAACGCAGCAAAATGCCGTTCAGGCGTGAAAGAATCCAGGTGTGCCGGACATGTCAGCAGGGCGTCGGGCGCGGGGAAAAAGAGCGCAGACAGCCAATGGTCCCACTGGCTGTTCCAGCACACCTTCTTCGAATCCAGACTATCACTGTCGGTTTTGGAATTACGCCAAATCAGCGCTTGCGCGCTCGCGGACTGTACCGCCGATCGGGAATTTCACCCTGCCCTGAAGACATTACCGCTATTCAGTTGTGTATAATCAGTATATCAAATTGGACAGGCCGTGTCAACGGCAAACCGGGCAGTCACCCGTCCTCCCCGGCGGGAATACACTGGACTGATGACGAACATCGGACAGGAGGGGTTTCAAATGCTGCGGGCAAAAAATATCTGGGTAGCGGGGGGCGACCCCCGGCAGGCGGCGCTGGCGGCGCTGCTGGCCGACGACGGCCACAGCGTACATACCTACGCGCTGGAGCGGGGGGAGGGGACGGCCTGCGAGCCGTCCATGGCGGGGGCGGACCGGGCGGACTGCGTGGTGCTGCCCCTCCCGGCGGCGGGGCCGGACGGACGGCTCAACGCCCCCCTGGCGGCGGAGGGCCACGGGCTGGAGGAGGTGCTGGACGCCCTGCGCCCCGGCCAGCTGGTGTGCGCCGGGATGGCGGGGGAGGGGCTGGAAGGGATGGCCCGGGAGCGGGGCCTGGTCCTCCGGGACTATTTCGCCCGGGAGGAGCTGGCGGTGATGAACGCGGTGCCTGTGGCGTTAGCGGTATGGTAACGAGGGGTAGAGGGGGCAAATGCCCGGGCGGGTGGGTCCCGCTCGGGCATTTTTTAGGCTAAATCGTCTCGTACAGCCTGTCCACCTCGTCAAGCTCTTTTTGTAGCCTGCTTGAAATCTCGCTGTCGATGAACTCCTGTTTGACCCGCAGAATAAAGCGGATATCTGTGAACAGGTGGGTGATGGTATTGAGCAGGCTGCCGATATCCAGGTTTTTGGGGTTGGCGGTGATCCCCGCGTGGATGATGGTGCTGGTGGAGGCGATGCTGTTGGAAACCAGCAAGATTTTCCGCGTCCTGCACTCAAACAGGTCTTTGTCCTCGCCTTCGGTACAGAACAGCCCGTGGACGAGGGAGATGACAATATCAAAGAGCTTTGACACGATGAATGATGCGCCCACGATTTTGGCGTCACGGGCAAAGCAAAGGGCATCGTACTGCGACCTGTAGAGCTTGCTGGCAAAATTTTCGTTGAGGCTGGAGAGAATCGGAACCGGGAGCCCGCATTTTGTGTACTCGTCAGACTTGAAATGCCGTGCCTGGGCAAAGACTGCCGCAGGGAGATTGAGAAAGTCATCCCGCACAAGCTGATAGCTCTCCTGAATCATTTGACCAATGGAAACAGGCTCAGGTGTGATTATCATTTTTGGCTTTCGGATGACCCGATAAGAGCTGAAATTGTTCAATGTGATGACATCCGTCAAAATGTTCATGGTGCCGAAAAGCCAGCCCAGGATCGGGTCATGGCCCAGGGTATACATTCGGTGATAACGCCCACCCATGTTGATGCCCATAGCTGCTGAGCCTTTGGTAATGTCGTATGGGGGTGTTTGATACAGGAGGTTTATCCAATACCCTGTGCCATGGTTGTCCAAATGCTTGTCCCGGAAAGCATCGTTGGCCTGACGGTGGTCGCGTTCAATGGACTTATCATTATGGGCTTTTCTGTTGTTAGGATCAAAGCTCTCGCCGTACTGGAACATCTTTGCAACATAGGGGAAAACCAGGCTTTTGGCGACTTGCAGGGCGGTGGCGACAGTCAAAAAAGATAAGTCTGTGGGGTTGATGATGCTGGTTTTTTCCGCAAAGCGTCTGCGGATTTCATCCCGCTCGTCAAACGCCGCCTGTATCTCGCGGTCGGACATGATATCTTCCAGTATGACAGGGGCAGGGCAATACTCATTGGCCTGACGGACAATCTCCTCCCAGGGCTCTATTTCGGGCCGATGCTCCAGGTGCCGGTCTTTCCCATGTTCGGAAACCTCCTGGGCCAGTTTGCCCACTTCTTTGCCTTTTCCAAGAGATTGCAGCAGTTCCAGGGAGGATGCGATGGCGGCGTCGGCTTCTTTGCGGGTGGAGGCCATTCCAGAATCATCTTGCAAGACTTTGGAGGTGTCCAAATTCATCTTCAATACTTTATTCAGGTCTTTCTCTTGATCGGAGTATTTAAATTGGCTCATGGATGCTGTCCCCCCAAACACTACGCAACTCCCAAATCATGCTCCAAGTCTTTAATAGCGGCACTCAAAAGGTTATTCAGTCCGTTCAGGTATTCGATTCTTTTTTTGTCCGTTTCGGTTTCAAATACCAGTGCTTCCAAGATAGCCGTTTGCTTTTTTAGGGCATTCTGATATACCAGTTCTTTTGCTTCGCGAAGCTTTTCCTCCTCGGAGGCCGCTCCAATTGCGGCTCCAAGAATCCCCAGTATGACAGCAGGAGCCGCCGCTACGGCGAGCCCTGCCGCCATTCCCCCGCCGATCAATCCGCCAGCTGCGGCCAGCCCGCTGGTGATCCCTGCGGCGCTTAGGCCAGTGACGGTACCGCCAAAATAAAGCCCAGCAAATCCAAGGGCACCGCCCGCACCCGCGCCCAGTGCCCCGGTAATTGCCCCGCTGATGGCGGAATCCTCAACCCGCAGCGAGGGATCGTTCAGCACCTTGCCCGCCTCATCGATGACGTTCTGCACAGGAACCAGGGCCTCCTGGCTTTGGAACTTCATATCTTCTTTCTTTGTGATGTATTCTCCCATGAAAGATACCTCTTTTCTATAAGCTGCTGTAATGTGCAAGCGTATTGCCGGGATTTTCAAATTCCCAAATCATGCTTCAAATCCTTAATGGCGGATTGTAAAAGAACATTTAGCCCCTGTAGATACTCAATTCGGCCTTTGTCCGCATTTGCTTCCTCTTTTAAGGCTTTGACGATGGCTGTCTGCTTGGCAACCGCTTCCTTGTAAAGAAGTTCTTTTGCCTCACGCAGCTTTTTATTTCTCACGTGTGAGGCAATCCCTATTCCAGCGCCTCCCAGTATGACAGCAGGAGCAGCCAGGACACCGATTCCAGCTACCATGCCACCGCCAATCAGATGGCCAGCTGCTGCTAATCCGCTGGTAATCCCTGCGGCGCTTAGTCCCACAGAACCGCCAAGATATAACCCCGCAAAACCAATACCCGCGCCCAGTCCTACACCCACCGCACCCGCCAGGGCGTCGGCAATCGGGGAATCGGTTATCTTTCTGGACTTGTCATTCAATGCCTTGCCCGCTTCTTCAATTACGCTTTGTACTGCGTTCAGCGCGTCCTGGCTTTGAAATTTCATATCTTTTTTCTTCTTGACATACTCTCCCATAGTCATATCCTCCCGTATTTTTGTGTAATGTGGAGATTAGGCCCTATCCCGGCTGTACTGTTGTAGTGGTCTATCATGTTAAATATACCCCAGCAGTTCTCAATAGTCAACCCTATAAGTTTATTTATAACTACAACTATCCGGGTTAAACTACAGAAGGAACGGAGGGATTGAATGGACTGGGGCGCGATTGGGAAGCGAATCCGCACACAGCGGGAATTCATGGGCTACACCCGGGAGCAGTTTGCCGAGCTGCTGGACGTGACACCCAAGTTCTGCTCGGATATCGAGCTGGGCGTGAAGGGAATGTCCGTCCCCACCCTATGTAAAATATCCCGTGCCCTCCGGCTGTCTACGGACTATATTTTATATGGTACGTCCACAGTGGAGGAGAGCAATACCATAGCCCTCATGCTCCAAAGCGCCACACCCACGGAGCGGGAGTACGCAGAGCGGCTTCTGCGGACGTTTCTCATGGCGATGGACGAAAAAAAAGATCAGCCGATGGGCGGCTGATCTTTTTCTTTACGGCAGGGCTTTCACCCTCCGATAAAACGTGCGCGGCTTCATATCCAGCCGCCGCATGGCCTCCACCGCCGTGATCTTCCCCTCCCGCCAGAGCTCCGCCACCTGGGGAAACTCCGGGCGCTGGATGGGCCTCCGGCCCTTGTAGATGCCGTTGGCCTTGGCAATGGCAATCCCCTCCTGCTGGCGCTGTAGGATATACTCCCGCTCCAGCTCGGCCACAGCTCCGAAGATGGTGAGCATGAACTTCCCGCTGGGGGTGGTGGTGTCGATGGCCTCCTTTTTGGATACGAACTCTACCCCTTTGGCCGACAGCCGTTCCACCAGCTCCAACAGGTCGCGGGTATTGCGGGCAAACCGGCTGATGGATTCCACAATCACCGTGTCGCCTCGACGCACGTACTCCATCAGCTTTTTTAACTCCGGCCTGTCTGTGCTCTTGCCGCTCATGCGGTCGATGTAAACCTCATCCGCACCCAGGCTTTCCATCAGCAGCTCCTGCCGGATAGTGTTCTGCTCCTGGGTGCTGACACGGACGTAACCTATTTTCAAATCAGCCACTTCCTTTCAAGCAAGTTTTCTTGACGCGAGGGAATACTTGTAGTACAATAGCACTACAAGGAGGCGGTGGATATGGCAATGGACGCCACCCTGCAAATCAGAATGAACAGTGACCTCAAAGCCGAGGTAGAGGAGTTATACCGCAATTTAGGCACTTCTTTTGCGGAGGCCGTGCGCATTTTTGCCCAGCAGAGCTTGCGGGAGGGCGGGATGCCTTTCCGTCCTACTCTCAAAGCCTGGGAAAATATGACCACCCAGGAGGTCAACGCCAAGCTGCTCCGAAGCGAAGCTGACATTGCGGCGGGCCGGGTATACAGTCAGGACGAGCTTGACCGCCGCATGAAAGGACGGTTCGCCCATGGCACAGATACCGCAGTATAAGATTGTCTACACCGAAAGCGCCATACAGGACATTGAGGAAAAGGCGGACTATATTGCGGCCCAGTTTCATGATCCAGCTTTGGCGGAGGAATGGTATTTTCGACTGAAATTTGAGATTCAGAAACAGCTCACCACTTTCCCGTTCAAGTATCAGCCCTATCATGTGGAGCCGTGGGCAGGGCGGGGTGTGCGGCAGTATGTCACCCGGAATGATGTGGTGCTGTACAGTGTGGACGAGGACGGGCGGCAGGTCTTTATTCGGGCCGTCTGTACCAGGGGCCAGAATTTGGCGGCGCACCTGGCAGAACGGGAATAAACAGATTGTGCCAATAGGGCTGGTTCTGGGCGCGGCATATGCCAAAACCCGGAAACCGGCCCTATTGCTATGCTTTTTCGCTGTGCCGTTCGGGTATACCCCAGAGGCACACTCAGCGCACCCCGTACTCCGCCATGATCTCCCGGAGGCAGTACGCCCGGAACTGCTTGTCGTAGATCATCTCCTCCAAATCCAGCGCGTCGTACCCGGCGTTAATCAGGAGCCGCAGTTCCCGTTCCGGCACCCCATGACGCTTGCCGTATTCCATCAGGGTTTCCATATAGTCGTCTGGTTCCTTGGCGGGTTCATACCAGCCCCAATCGGAGAAGTATCGCTGAGGCCGCAGTTTGGTATCGTCAAATCGGGTGACAGTACGCCGCCCCTGGGGGTTGATTGCCACCACGTCCCCCTGACCAATGGGGATATCGGTGCAGGCCAGCTTGGGAATCCCCAGCGCGGCCAGCGCCATGTTGAGGATTTCATCGGTGGAGGCGTAGAGGTAACACCCCAGGCTGGGGAACAGCCGGACAGACAGGGGGTTGTTTCCCCGGACCAGATACAGGGTGTTTTCCACGTCCAGCACCGTGAGGGTGAAGCTGCCCTCCAACTGTTCCGCCATCCGGCACAGGCTGTCCGGGCACAGCTTCCCGGCCTTCTCCAAAAGCTGTACCGCCACATAGCTGTCCGTCTCAATCCTGGTGGGCGGAAGACGGTGGTTGCGCCGCAGTTCCACATCGTTATAGATCACCCCGTTGTGGGCCAGGGCGAAGGGCTGGCTTCCGGCCCTGCCGAAAAAGGGGTGGTTGTTATAGTTCTTGGATGCCGCGCCCTGGGTGGTCATGCGGGTGTGGCCCATGAGATACCGGGCCTGGGTATGGATGCGCCAGCGCATTTTGCAGGCGGGCCTGGGGGCTTTCTGAATCTGCACGGCTCCGTTATGGACGTAGGCCACCCCGCTAGCGTCGGTGCCCCGCGCCTGGGAGGCATCCGCCAGCGCCCGAAACAGCCCGGTCCGCTGGGGCGGGGTCAGCTTCCCCTGATAGTCCAGCACTCCGAAAATGGCGCACATGGTCACACCTCCTCGGGGACGGCCACCGGCTCGTTGATGTAGAGCCGCCGCTCCTTGAGGTACTGCACCAGCTCCGGGGCGGTACAGCCGGACACAAAATCCGCCTAGGTCAGGCCCTGCATCTCCTGGTCGGACAAATACAAAGCCACCTCGCAGATGCGGTCAACCATCTGCAAGGTGGCGATCAGGGTATTGAGCTTCAGCGTTCCCCGGAACATCCGAAACTCTATGGTATCATAATTGGTCAGGTTCACGCATTTGTACCGCTGGTAGTGCTCCTTTTTGGCGCTGTCCAGCACCGCCTTGGGGTCATCTTTCCGGCCATACCGGGCCGCCCACTGCTCCATCTGGTCTCGGGTGCGGCGGCTGAACCGCAGCAGCTCGTTCCAGTGGTTCTCCACAAAGAACAGGATGCGGGCGATCACCGCCTCCTGTGCCTCCTCGGATGGGCCAAAGGCCGAGCGGTTGACGTGGACATGGAGGCCGCAGGTACAGGCTTTATGGCTGGTGTAGCCCATGCGGACGGCCTCGGCCACTACCGCGCCCCAGGGCATCTCGGCGAGGTGATAGCCCAGGGTCATAGGGTGGGTGACGATCTCCATGCCGTCCTCCAGGGAACCGTCATGCTTGATGTAGATGTGCTCCAAACCGTTGCTGTTGGCCGCGTTCACCAGCTGCCACGCCCGGTCGCTGCGCTCCCCCGCCCCGTCGATTTCCAGCTCCACGCCGAAATAGCGTGCCCCTTCCCCATAGAAAATGGGGTCCGGCTTGTAGTAATAGCTGTGAATTTCCCCGGGATCGGTACGCAGCGCATAGCAGCCGTGACATAACGGCTCCTCCTCGTCCGCGTCATCGTTGAGGTAGTAGGCGCGGTCCAGCTCCAGCAGCGCCCCGCAGCGGGTGCAGTTGGTGTAATAGCGGTCATAGCAGTTCTGGCACAGGGGCGTGGTATCGTCCCCCGCGTTATCCTCCCGCATGATGCGCCGGCCGCACTCGCGGCACAGCAGGGTTTCTTCCTCCAGGCAGGGGCGGCAGAACTCCTGCCCGTCCACCACCGTCCGATCCTCCAGCGGGTGGGCCTCTCCACAGGCGGAACAAATAAAGGTTTCTGTCATCAGTCTGTTTCCTCCTCTAAAATGTAGTCGATGGCCGCGCACAAGCCGGCGGCCACAGCGGCGGCCAAAAGGCTCAGGATATCGCTGCTCAGTTCATCATTGGGGATCGCGCTCCTTTCCGGGTGATTTGTGGTGTTACGCGCAGCAGACGCCGCGGAGCAGGCAGACCGCCACTTCGTATAAGACGGCGCGAAGTGCGGACAGGAACAGGTACAGCATGGGGATTCCTCCTTTCAATTTTTTGGGAAAATCGCGGCTGATTTTTGGATTCCAGACGTTCTTTCCGTTTTTCCCGCAAGAAATAAAAACATCCGCAGAACCCGTAAGCGTAAGGAAACGCCGGGTTCTGCGGATATTCTCTTAAATAATGTATCGTTTGGGAATACCGGGATAACGTCAAACAAACCGATAAGGCCCCAATTGGGCCGGAAAGGAGTAAAACCATGTACGATTATGATGATTATGAGGGTTTGGACGAGCGGGAGCCCATCAGCGAGTACCTGACGCCCAAGGAGGTCATGGACTTGCTGTACATCGGGAAGAACACGCTGTACGGGCTGCTCAACTCGGGGGAATTGAAGGGGTTCCGGGTGGGGAAGCAGTGGAGGGTGACTAAAGACAGCCTGCGGGCATTTACAGAAAAATTATAGTACTGTGGGGCGGATGGGCAGACGGGCAGATAAAAACTCTGTCTTTGCATCGGATATTTGGCATCTATGCTGCTTTGATTTAAGCCATTTTCGCGGTGCCCATCCGCCCATCTGCCCAAGAATGAGTTGATTTGGGTTGACATTATACTTCTGCCATGTATAATTTTTGTGTGCATCCTTTAATTGAGATTTTTGAATGGGAGGGTATTCATATGGGTGAGGAGTACGAAAGCCTGAGTTCTATTATAGAACGGGTGTATACATGGAAAAAGGAGCATGGGAAGCATAAAAACGATCCGGATATTGAGAGTGCAAAAAAAGAATACCGCGAAATATTTTTTTCGCTTTGCAAGGTGATTGGTTTAGATAAGAAAAGCTTTCTTGATAACAGGGGTTATTATTGCTTTGCAGAAAAAGAGAGTATGTACCTACACAGATTCCTACTCAATGCGTCGGATACCCCATTCCTGGAATTGCGTAAAGGACAGTTCGATAGGGTGCCAATTACTGAATTTAAACAGTTAGAGGAATTCATATGCGGATGCATGAAAAACGCGGAAAAAGATTCTGAGAGCATTGAGAATCAAATCGTTGCATACAGGCAGCGAACAGGCTGGCTCTATAGACGGGATATTGACAATGTCCTGAATTCGTCACGCAGTAAACTGTGTCGGCTGTTTTCTCAAATACAAGGGACGCCCTGCTTCAATGCTAACAATAGGCTGGATATGATCTCCGCGATCAATTATTCGCTGGGTAAGCTGCTGGATACATTTTGTGAGCAGTGGAATGATGCGATGGGCGAGGCAAGCGAGAGCCTGAACGAGATTTTGATTGACCATGGGATAAAAATGGGCGATTGCGCACCGCCTGAATATTGGAGCGCTATAAAAGAAATGGAAGATAAAACTATCGGAGATATGCAGGACGAGACGCTTCGCGAGTTGGAGAAAAAGTTGTCAAAGTTGGAGAATGGAACGATAGGCAATGTGAATGAGGCTGCGAAAGTGCGTCTACAAATAGAAAAACGCAAAGCGGAAATTGAAAAGGAATGCTTTGAGAGATATGGCGTTGACCCTGCGGCTGTGGAAGAAGTAGAGAGCATGGGGGCGGCAGGGCATGGGAAAGATGGCTTGGTTATCAAAATAATTGAAAAGACGCTGAAAGAGGTTTTACAGAATGCCGATAACGCAAAAGGCACAGTGGAGGCGGGAACTGCGGAAGATGGGGGTAGTCCATTAACGGATGAAAGAATTGAGGAAGTTCAGAAAGAGCTTGAAAGCAAAATGGATACAAGAGTTTTGAATAATTGGTTTAGGTAAAATATCGGAGGTATTGGGAAATGATTGGCTTCCCAATACCTCCGATATTTTTTGTGGTGCCTATTGACACTGGGGGGGAGGGGGAAAAAGTTTTTTTAATCCCCCCCTACAAGCACACCAGGGGACGTGCTACACTGAAAATGCGAACGGCGCCGAGCAAACACACAATCGACGAGGAGGAGCTTGTTATGAAAAATTTCCAAACCACGACCCTGCTCAACGAGCTTTTTGAGAACCTGAACCTGGGATATCCCAACTGCTTCGGTGTGAAGCGAGAGCCAGACTGGGAGAACCTGCCCACGCTCTACACCCAGCGGCGGCGGGCGATCCTCACCGATCTTTTTATTTCCTTGCGCACAGTTAACGGGCAGCAGATCATGTTCACCAAGGACAGCTTCCGGGGCTTCATGCTACTGGACAATAAGGGCGAACGGCCCAACCGTGTCCGCGTCGTTCTCTTGGACGAGAACGGTACCCCGCTGCTTGCGTCTGACCGCGAACAACTGTGCGGGCAGATTATCGTCATTGCCGACCAAGCAGTTAGCTCTGACCCAAAACTCGTTGGGATCAAAACGGTCTTCGGTGAAGGTGAGGATGGGCCGTCTAGTGCTATACTGTGGGATTGCTCAAGGCAGCTCATCAGGCTTTGGACGCTGGAAGCGCAACTGATGGGACAGGAAAGAGGTGCCGTTTGTGAACCTGTCATTCATTTTTGAGCCGGGTCCAATCCCTTGTCCGAGGGGTGAGGTGGACTTGGAAGAGCCTGCCCTGGATTCGTTGCCACTTGCGCCAGATTTCGGCTCGCCGCCCTTCCTTGTCGGAGGGTGGCAGCCGGAGGGCGAATTTGACCTGCCCGAGGACAGTGAATTCACCCCTTGGGAGCTGCCGTTCAAGGGAAACGTGGAGTTGGAGCCGGACATTTCCGTGGATGCCTGGGCAAGGGACGTAAATGGGTTTGAACTCCCAGACAGCGCCAAACCTAAAATTCCAGATATTTCCAAGGGCTTGGGGAAACGCAGGGATCGAGTGGATTTGGTGGCGCTACAGAAGTTTGTGGCCCAATCGCAACGCTTTATGCTCCTTGGCGACCAACTATGTGTCTATTACCCACCCTGCTGGAGAAAACTGTCCGACCTGGAAGCCGAGCGAGAAATTCGGGCGCTCATAGAGTCACATAACCAGGGATACTGCCTGACAAACAGGGAGTATGAGCAGCTACGAAAGGGGCTCCTCGGCGATCCAAGCGTGCTGTGCCTGACAGGAGAAGTCACTCCGGCGGCTGGCAAAATCAACTTTTTGGATGGGGCCTTCGATATTGCGAGCGGGCGATTTCTTCCCCATGACCCTCGCGACAACTTCTTTTCAGCAATAAACGTCAAATTCAAAGACGTTCCACGTTGTTCTGGACGAATTTTTGAGGATTTTGTGTCGCATATCTCAGGCGGGAACCCGGATGTGCGGGAGCAACTGCTCCAGCTTGTTGCCCTGACCATTCTGCGCAGACCGCTCAAGCACTTTTTTGTGCTTGTCGGCCCCAGCAACACGGGCAAAACCCAGTTTGGACGTTTTTTAGAGGAACTGGTGGGCCAGGAGCAAACGATGTGTGTCCGTGATGTCCACGATTTTGGTGATCGGTGGACAATCGGCAGTCTGGAGGGAAAAATGCTGGCGCTTTGCCTGGATTTGCCGGATTCTGTACTTCCACCTCGGGCTGTTGGGATTGTCAAGCAGCTTGTGGGGGATGACGCAATCAAGGCGGAGCGCAAATACGAGAACTCGCGTACCTACCACAGTAAACCCCTGCTCTTGATGGCAGGGAATCACCCTCTGCGCATACCAAAGCTCGAACGTGAAGCAGCGCTCCTCAATCGAATGGTCACAATTTATTTTCAAAACCCTGTCGGGGAACGGGAAATGCGGCAGGAATTGTACAAAGATTTGCTGGATGAGGCTCCATATATTGTCGGGGAGGCTATTGAGGCGTATTACCGGCTGGAACAAAATGGGTTTGAGTTGACCAGAGTACCAATTCCTGCGGAATACGCGCCGCAGGACGCCCGCAGCGGCTACCGCTCGGTTGGGCGTTTCCTGGAGGAGTGTTGTGAATTTGCGCCGGGATCTGAAACGACAACCCAAGCGTTGTTTGAGGCGTTTTGCACTTATAATGAATCGGCTCCGATTTCGCAAATTGATTTTTCGCGGAAGCTCAAAGAGCAGATGAAGCAAAGGCCGCAGGTATCTTGGCAACCGCGCATTGGTGGCAAGGATCAGCGGGGATATCGCGGCATTCGCCTTTTGCCCCAATTCTAACACACTGAGGAGCTGTTTACAAGCTCGTCGGGTGCTAAAACAGCGGCCAGGAGTATATATTATTTCTGTAAATATATGGAAAGAAGGGCAACTATGCGTCAACAAAACCATGAAAGCAGCGGCCTGGGCAGCCTCATCAAGCAGGGCCTCATCCGCGAACTCTACCGCCAGCACCACATCACCCAGGCCCAGTTTGAGCAGCTGATGCGTCTCCAGCGGGCCTGACCAACCGTGGGCGCGGTGTCAAACCCTGGCCCGCGCCCACCCCATTTCAAAAGGAGGAGGTGAACGCCATGCCGCTGCGGGTAGCGGCCTACTGCCGCGTGTCTACAGACCGGGAGGATCAGGCGAATTCCCTGCACAGCCAGCAGACTTATTTTACCCAATATATCCAGGCCCGTCAAGATTGGATTTTGACCACAGTATACGCCGACGAGGGCACTTCCGGCACCAGCACCCGCAAGCGGGAGGAGTTCAACCGCATGATTGCCCAGGCCGAAACAGGCGGGCTTGACTTGATCCTCACCAAGGAGGTGTCCCGTTTCGCCCGAAACACCGTGGACACCCTGGAATACACCCGGAAACTGAAAAGCCTGGGCGTCGGGGTTCTGTTCATCAATGACAACATCGACACGCGGGAGAATGACGGGGAACTGCGCCTGACCATCATGGCCAGCATCGCCCAGGAGGAGTCCCGCAAGACCTCCCAGCGAGTGAAATGGGGCCAGCTTCGCCGCATGGAGGCGGGGGTGGTGTTCGGCAACAACTCCACCTACGGTTTCGACACCCGAGGCGGGCAGCTGTTCGTCAAACCGAAGGAGACCCAGGTGGTGCGGCTTATCTACCACAAGTTTCTCAACGAGGGAAAGGGCACCCACGTCATCGCCCGGGAGCTGTACGAGGCCGGGATCGACCCGCCCAAAACCGCCACGGGGAAATGGTCCTCCGTGATGATCCTGCGTATCCTGCGCAACGAGAAGCATGTGGGCGATCTGCTCCAGAAGAAGAACGTCACCCCTGATTTTCTCGACCACAAGAAGGTGCCCAACCGGGGCCAGGAGAAGCAGATCCTGCTTAGGGACCACCACGAGGCCATCATAGACCGGGAGACCTGGGACGCTACCCAGCGGGAGCTTGCCCTGCGCAGCGCCAAGCAGGGGGACAAGTCCAAATACTCCAACCGCTACTGGTGCTCCGGGAAAATCCTTTGCGGGGCCTGCGGAAGCCGCTTCACCCTGCGCAAGCGGAAACGGCCCAACGGCGATCTGTACATGGCCTGGGGCTGTCACAGCCGGGTACACTACGGGAACTGGAAGCGGGACAGCCGGGGCGAGGCCGTGGGCTGCAATATGCGGATGGTGAACGACAAGAGCCTGACCACCATCGTATCCTTTGTGCTGGGGCAGTTGGAGCTGGACAGCGACGCCATTGTGGCCGAGCTGCTGGCCGATATCCAAAAGCTGCAAAACGCCCCGGATGACGGCGGGAGCGCAGACCGCCTCCAGGCCAAGCGGACGGCCATTGAGCGCAAGCGGGAAAACGCCCTGGACGCTTTTCTCAGCGGGACAATCTCCGATGGGGAGCTGCAAACCATGCGCTCGCGGTATAACCGGGAGCTGGCGGCCATCGACCGGGAACTCCAGGCAATTACGGAGGCGGCCCGAACTCTGGAGAGTCAAAAAACGGGGCTGGAGGACATTGTGCGCACCATCCGGGCGGGGCTGAACGGCTCGGAGGAGGTCTATCGGGAGGTCATTGAGAGCGTCACGGTGTTTGAGGACTACATAGACGTGCGGGTGAAGTTTGTGCCCGGAACCTTCCGCATCTGGTACACCACCAGCGGCAAGCGGGAGGAGTACACCACCACCATCCAGCGGTGGGAGGTGGTGTGAGCGTAGGAACCCCGGCTCCTGGAATGTTCAGGAGCCGGGGTTCTTCACCCGGAAAAACAAAATTCTCCCATGTGTCAGTTCGATTTGCCTTTTACTTTTTTCTCTGCTGTGCTATACTAAAAATAATACCGATATTTTTTAAAAGAGGTGGGATATATGCTGGCCGGAACCGGGATCAAAGAGCAGGTGCAGAGGGAAATCTGCCGGTTTGCGCAGCGGCATCAGCTGGACAAAGTGGTTCTGTTCGGCTCCCGCGCCAGGGGGGATCACCACCGGGCCAGCGACATTGATCTGGCGGTCTGGGGCGGCAGCGTCGCACGGTTCGCGACGGACATTGACGAGGAGACATCCACTCTGTTGAAATATGATGTGGTGGACATGGGCCAGGATGTCTCTCCAGACCTGCTGGCTTCGATTCAAAAGGAGGGACGGGTTCTCTATGAAAAAGCTTGACCATTACCGGGCCAATCTGGAAGTTCTGTCAACGGCGGGCCAGCAGGACCTGGAAAATGAGTTTGTCATAGGCGGAATCATCGACAAATTTATGATTCAATTTGAACTGGGGTGGAAGGTGCTCAAGGAACTGCTCCAATACGAGGGCAGGAGCGAGGCCAGATCCGGCTCCCCCCGGGAGATTTTAAAGGCGGCGTTTCAGGTCTATGATTTTGTGGATGAGGACCTCTGGATCGCCATGCTCCGTGACCGTAATAATATGAGCCATATATACGATGGAAACGCCGCTCGGAGATTGGCGCTGACGATTATTGACGCCTATATCCCCGCGTTCCAGCGCATGGAGCGGGAAATTGTGAAACGGTATTCCGCGGCTAGCCTGTCATAGCTGTAACACCTCCCCCTCCAGCGGTGGGAGGTGGTGCAGCCGTGTCAGACGGAGATAGAACCCCCGGCCTCCCCTCTCAGGAGGCCGGGGGTTTGCTCGGTGCAAAAATTGTCGAAAAAAGAAAAGTTTTTGCACTGTAGTGCAGAAACTATAAAAAGAAGAAAGTTTTTGCAGTATAGTGCAGAAACTCAAAAATCCTGCGCAAAATTTTTCCTGTCCTGCTTGGTTGGCTTGACAGGCACTCAAAAAGATATACAGGAAAATGAAATCCTTCGAGCCTCAGTTCGATTTGTCTTTTACTTTTCTTTCTGCTGTGTTATACTAAATATTGATAATGCGTGTTTGAGGTGATGGTGATGATTACCTATTTGAAAGGCGATATATTCAGCAGTCCGGCGCAAGTGCTGGTCAATACGGTGAACACTGTAGGGGTGATGGGAAAGGGCGTTGCACTGGAATTTAAAAAACGTTACCCCGCAATGTTCAAAAGCTATGAGCGGGTATGCGACGAAAAGCAGTTGGAGATTGGAAATCAAAGTTTTTTGAAAGATAAAAAGGGGCGGCTGCAAACCAGCCGTCTCTCTTTTTTTGCGTTACCATACCGCTAACGCCCTACCCACCGCCGAAGGCGCCCTCCAGATCGCCATGGAGGAGCTGCCCATCACCATCCACGACGCCCGGGCGCTGGTGATCGGCTTCGGGCGGCTGGGCCGGGCGCTGGCCCCCCGGCTGCGCGCGCTGGGGGCGCGGGTGTGGGTGTGCGCACGGCGGTATGAGCAGCGCGCCGCCGCCGAGAGCATGGGGCTGGGCAGCGAGGGGACGGACCGCCTCCCCGACTGGCTTTGCAGCTACGACCTGGTGTTCAACACCGTGCCCGCCCAGGTGCTGGGGGTGGAGGAGCTGGCCGCCCTCAAGGAGCGCGCCCTGGTGATCGACTTGGCCTCCCGGCCCGGCGGGGTGGATATGGACGCCGCCGCCGCCCTGGGGGTGCGGGTCATCTGGGCCCTGTCCCTGCCGGGGAAGGTGGCCCCGGTCACCTCGGGGCGGTACATCAAGAACACCATTTATCATATCATGGAGGAATCAGACCTGTGAATCTCAAAGAATTGCGCGTGGGCTTCGCTTTCTGCGGGTCCTTCTGCACCATGTCCCAGGCGCTGGGCGCCCTGGAACAGACCGCCGCCCGGTTCGGACCGGTGACCCCCATCGTGTCCGAGACGGCGGCGTCCACCGACACCCGCTTCGGCGCGGCCCACGACTTCATGCGGGAGATGGAGCGCATCTGCGGCAGGCGGGTGGTGTCCACCGTGGCCGGGGCGGAGCCCATCGGCCCCAAGGGGCTGCTGGACGTGCTGGTGATCTGCCCCTGCACCGGCAACACCCTGGCCAAGCTGGCCCACGGGGTCACCGACACCTCGGTGACCATGGCCGCCAAGGCCCACCTGCGCAACGGCAGGCCCCTGGTGGTGGCGGTGTCCACCAACGACGGCCTGGGCGCGTCCGCCCCCAACCTGGGGACCCTTCTCAACCGAAAGCATGTGTTTTTCGTCCCCTTCGGCCAGGATGACTGCGTGGGCAAGCCCGCCTCCCTGGTGGCGGATTTTGTGCGGGTTCCCGACGCCATCCAAGCCGCCGTGGGCGGGGAGCAGCTCCAGCCGCTGCTGCTGGCGTGAGGCTAGCCGCCCGGTAATGCGTCCAATCGGAGCGCGGAAGCTGCCCGCGAGGATGGCCGCGCAGGGGCGGATGATTTTTCCCCTTGCAATCGGGGCGGAAAAAGCATATAATGTAAAAAACCGCAGTTGCGCGGAAATCAAACAGATAAAGGAAGTGAGATGCGTCGTGTCAGGCGATCCGTTGAGTCAAAGCCGTACACAAACCACACGGCGCACCTGCTGAGCCGGCTTGCCCTGCCTCCCCGTGCGCCCGCCGCCTGTTGACGCCGCTGTCAACGGGACGATTTTACATGGGGCGCGGCGGGGGATTTTTTTACCCTTTTCCGCCGCGCCGGGAAAGGTGTGAGCGCGTATGCTGACCATCCACAAGACCGTGGAGGGCAAAATGACCCAGCTCAGCTCCGTCACCGACGGCTGCTGGGTGAACCTCATCAACCCCAGCGAGGACGAGCTGAAAACCGTGGCCGCTACCCTGGCGGTGGAACCCTCCTTCCTCCGGGCGGCCCTGGACGAGGAGGAGACCTCCCGCATCGACAAGGAGGACGGCTCCACCCTCATCATCGTGGACACCCCCGCCATGGAGCAGGACGAGACCGGCGTGGTCTACTCCACCCTGCCCATGGGCATCATCGTCACGGATAAGCACATCATCACCGTCTGCCTGAAGGAAACCTCGGTGGTGCGGGATCTCCAGAACGGCGTGGTGCGGGACGTGCAGACCGGGCAGCGCACCCGGTTCATCCTGAATATCCTGCTGCTGGTGGCCAAGCGGTACTTGAATTACCTCAAGCAGATTGACAAGACCTACAACCACATGGAGCGCCAGCTCTACAAATCCCAGCGGAATAAAGAGCTCATCCAGCTGCTGGACCTGGAAAAGTCCCTGGTTTACTTCAACACCTCCCTCAAGGCCAACGAGGTGACGCTGGAGAAGATCCTCCGGGGCCGGATCGTCACCCTCTACGAGGAGGACCACGACCTGCTGGAGGACGTGCTCATCGAGGTGCGCCAGGCCATCGAGATGGCCCAGATCTACTCCGACATCATCTCCGGCATGATGGACGCCTTCGCCTCCGTCATCTCCAACAACCTCAACGTCATCATGAAGCTGCTGGCCTCCGTCACCATCCTCATGACGGTGCCCAACATCGTGTTCAGTTTCTACGGCATGAACGTGGGGCGCCTGCCCTTTGCGGGCAGCTTCTGGCCGCCGCTTATCATCTCCGCGGTTATCATCGTGGCGGCGGGGATCATCCTGAAGAAGAAGGACCTGATATAAAACAAACGTTTCACGTGAAACGCCCGGGCCGGGCGCGGAATTGTTCCGCGCCCGGTTTTTTGCAGCTTGGGCGGCCATTCCGGCAGGTCGCGCCCGCGCCCCTTGCCAAGAGGGGCGGGGGCGTGTATGCTCAGGGTGCAGCTGCGAAAGGAGGATGACGCCTATGAAAGTGACGGTGGAGGAGCGCCCGGAGGTGGAGCAGACCGAGGTGACCGTCCGCTGTAAACGGATGGACGCCCAGACCGCCCGGCTTATCGAGCTGCTGCGGCTGGCCGACGCCCGGCTCACCGGGGAGAAGGACGGCGAGACCTGCATCCTGGACGGCGCGGAGGTGCTCTACATCGACACCGTGGACCGGGGCACCTTCCTGTATACGGCGGGCGGGGTGTATGAGACCCGGCTTCGGCTGTACGAGCTGGAGGGGCAGCTGGCCGGCTGGGATTTCGTCCGGGTAAGCAAATCGGTGATTGTCAACTTCGGGCAGGTGAAGTCCCTGCGCCCCGACTTCGGGGGGCGGCTGCGGCTCACCATGTCCAACGGCGAGGTGGTGGTGGCCAACCGCCAGTACGTCCCCGCCATCAAGGCAAAATTGGGATTGTGAAAGGAGTGCGACCCATGAAAAGGTTTTTTGAGGTGGTAGTGGCCGTCAAGGAACGGGCGGCCATGAACTACGCCGCCGCCATGTGCATCTATATCTTCTTCCTGTGGGTATTCAAGCAGGAGGGCGCGTCCCTGCCCGTGCTGTTCTCTCTGCTGGTGGTGGGCGTGATGTCGGGCCTGATGCAGGTTGTGGCGTTTTCCGACCTGCTCATCAAAAAGCTGGCCTACGGCTGGCGGATGGTGCTGTTCTTTGTGGTTTTCGGGGGCATCCTCACCGCCTTTGCCGTGGGCTTCGGCTGGTTCCCCACAGACAGGACGGAGGCGTGGGTGAGCTTCGCAGCCATCTTCGTTGTGATTTTCGCGGCCATCGCGGCGGGTATCGAGATATACTACCGGGCCAGCGGGCGGAAATGGGACGACAAGCTGGACTGGTACCGCAAAAACCGGGAGAAGAAATGAGAAAACCGCCCCTCCGGCGCGCCGGAGGGGCGGTTCCATTTTGAGACGGTTTTACAGCCCCAGCTTGAACAGGTTCTGGTCGGTGGAGAAGTTGGCGGCGGAGTAGAGCACCAGCACCTGGCCGATGCCGTTGTCCGCCACGTACTGCTTGAGGGACAGGTTGTTATAGCGCAGGTCGAACAGGTGGACCTCCTGGAACGCCTCCGCCAGGAAGGGGGCCAGGGAGTCGGCGTAGGAGTCCCGGATTACCAGCAGCTTCCCGTTGGCGGCGTCCGGGTTTTTGATGACGCACAGGGGCTGGTTGCCCCCCAGGAAGTAGGCGTACTTGTCCTTGACGGCCAGCTTTTCAGGGTGGTACAGGGAGCTGTCGACAGGCGCGCCCTCGGGGTAGCCCGTGACGGTAATATTCCCCTTCGTGCCCCCCTCGGGGATGATGGTATAGATGGTGTCCGGCTCCACCCAGCCCGCCCCGGCGGCGGAGTAGGTGGTGCCGTAAAAGCTGCCGCTGACCTGGGTACGGGGCAGCCCGCTCCAGTCCGCCGCCTGGAGGCCCATGCCCTCCATCAGCTTCTGAAAAGTCCGCTGCGCCCCCATGGCGGTCCAGTGGTGGTCGGTGCGGTAGAAGCTGTCGTCCGCCGGGGAAGCCGCGTTGCCGCAGGTATTGCCCAGCGTATACGACAAGTCGATGAACTTCATGTGATAGGCGGCGCCGTCCGGCGGCGGCTCGGACCACGGCTGGTTCTTGTCCGGGATTAGATCGCCGCACAGCTCCCGGGTCATCCCGATGGTGGAGCCGTCGTCTACATTGGGGGCGTTGTCCGGCAGCAGCCCAGCCCAGGCCCAGCTCTTGTCCGGCACCAGGGAGAAATACACCGGCACGTCCAGGTTGGCCCCCAGCTTGTTCACAAAGCCCACCTTCTGCTCCAGCGCCTCCCGGGTGGGGGCGGTGAAGTGGGCGAAGAGGGTCTGTCCGTCCGTACCGAAGTAGACCTTGTTGTTCTCCTGCTTGCCCAGGGCGCGCTCGGAGTACGCCTTGAGCTGTACCCACTGGTCCCGCAGGGGGAACTGGTCGGTCACATAGTCCTCAAACTTCTCCATGAACTCCCCGCTGCGCAGGGTTTTCAGCGTGGGGGCCTTGAACTGGGCCAGGTAGCGGTTCTCCTGGTCGGAAAAGTCCCGGCTGGGGGAGAGGATGAGAGCAGCCCCAAAGCCGAAGGTGAACAGGCAGAACAGCGCGGTGATGAAAACAGAATATTTTTTGCTCATAAACACATCCCTTTATCGAAAAAGCAGACCTCTTAGAAGCGGAAATACAGGAACGGGTTATAGGTGCCGTCCACCAGGTAGGCGGTGGTGAATACCAGCCCCGCCAGCATCAGCACCGGGAAGGCAAGCTGCCGCGCCCGCTCCGGCAGCCTGTGCCAGACGTTTTTCCCCAGCGGGGTGGCGGCTGCGATGGCAACGATCAAAATGGGCAGGTAGTTGCGGAAATAGTAGAGGAAGTCGCCGTCCAGCGCCCCCGCCCCAAAGCCGAACATGGCGGCCAGGTACGGCCCCATAGCGGCAAAGTCCTCCACCGCGAAGATGGCCCAGCCCACCACGGCGACGGCCACGCCGTAGATGTGGCAGGCCCAGGCCGGGGCCTTGTCCAGCGCCCTGCCCAGCCACAGCTTTTCCAGGGTGATCCACACGAACCAGTACAGCCCCCACAGCAGGAAGTTCCAGCTGGCCCCGTGCCAGATGCCGGTGGCCGCCCAGACGACCAGCAGGTTGAACACCATCCGGCCCCGGCCCGCCCGGCTGCCCCCCAGGGGGAAGTACAGGTACTCCCGGAACCAGCTGCCCAGGGAGATGTGCCACCGCCGCCAGAACTCGCTGGCCGACTTGGAGATATAGGGATAGTTGAAGTTTTCCAAAAACTCGAAGCCCAGCATCCTCCCCAGGCCGATGGCCATGTCCGAGTAGCCGGAGAAGTCGAAGTAGAGCTGGAGGGAGAAGGCGGCGATGCCCAGCCAGGCCCCCAGGGTGGTGAGCCGGGCCCCGGGCGTGGCCAGATACACGTCCCACAGCGGGCCCAGGGCGTTGGCAAGCAAAACCTTTTTACACGCGCCCACGGTGAAGCGCTGGACGCCGGAGGCGAACTTCTCAAAGGTGTGATCCCGCCGCTCCAGCTGGTCGTCCAGGTCCTTGTACTTGATGATGGGCCCGGCGATGAGCTGGGGGAACAGGGTGACGAAGGCGCCGAAGGTGACGATGTTCTTCTGGCACCGGGCGTCCCCCCGGTACACGTCGATGGTGTAGCTCATGGTCTGGAAGGTGTAGAAGGAGATGCCGATGGGCAGGGTAAAGGGGATGGAGCCGCCGGGCAGGGGGAGGCTGTCGATGACGGGCAGGAAGCCCAGGCCCACCGCCGCCAGGCTGCCGGCGATGAAGTTATAATACTTGAAGAAGCCCAGCAGCAGAAGGTTGAACACCACCGACGAGGCCACCGCCAGCCTGGCCCCCCTGTCATTGCCTTTGGCTTTACACCGGGTGACGATCCGCCCGTGGGAGTAGTCGATGGCGATGGACAGGAACATGATGAGCACATACACCGGCTCGCCCCAGCCGTAGAAGACCAGGTTGGCGAGGAGCAGCACCAGGTTGCGCCAGCGCAGGGGGGAGAGGTAGTAAAGGGTCAATACAATGGGGAAATAGAGGAAGAGAAAATACGGGCTGGAAAAAATCACGGGCTTTCACCTCGCCGGATAAGTTAAGCTGCCCCGGCGCTTGCGCCGGGGCAACATGGGGTTAAAAGAGGGCGTTGAACGCGGCCACGATGTCGTCGCAGTTCTCGTGGACCACCATCATGACGTAATTCCCGTTGGACACCACCCGTGAGTTATTGGTCCACTGCTCGGTGGGCCCGGGATACCACGCGCCGCCGGGGCTCTCGCCGTCCCCCACCATATAGTCGATGCGGGCCTGGAAGATGGCCTTCACCGTGTCCACATCGGTGCTGTCCTTCACCTGCACCAGGCCGAACTCGCCGTTATTCATGGACAACATGGTGATATAGACCAGGCACTGCTGGGTGTCGATGGCGCTCATCCCGGCGTAGTAGCCGTCCAGCAGTTCGGTGGAGGCCAGCTCCAGGAAGCCGAATTCGTACTGGCCGGTGATGTTGGAATAGAAGGCCGCCAAATCCACCCCATCCCCAGTCTCGGGTGCGGGGGTGGCCTCCGGTACAGGCGCTGGGGCCGGGGTAGGGGTGGGTGCCGGAGTGGGCTTCGGCGTAGGCGCGGGGGTAGGCGTGGTGGGCAGGGGCTTGAGGGAGGGGTTCTCCACCGGGCCCGTGGAGGGCTCCTCGCTGGGTTCCACGGAGGGCTCGGCGGAGGGCTCCTCGGACGGCTCCGGGCTGGGGGTGTCGGAGGGCTCCTGGGTGGGGTCGGGGTCGCCCAGGGGGCCGTCGGTGACGGCGGGATCGGTGGGGATGACGCTCTCCTGGGCGGCGCGGTCGCTGCACGCGGCCAGGAGGGAGAGCGCCAGGGCGGCGCACAGGGTCATGGCAAGAATACGCTTTTTCATATGTCACAGAACTCCTTTACTTTTGGTGCTATTGCTTATGTCGTCACGCCGCTCAGGAAAAAAGGGCGTTGAATTCCTCCACGATGGCGTCCGCGCCGTCGTGGCACACCAGCAGCACATAATTGCCGTTTTCTGCCACCTGGGCGCTGCGCTGCCACATCTCTACCTCCTCGGGGTAGTTGCCCGGACCCTCGGTGCTCTTGGCGTCGATGCGGGCCTGGAAGATCTCCTTCACCTTGGCCGCGTCCTCGGCGCTCTTGGCCTGGACCAGGGCCAGCTCGCCGCCGCTGAAGGAGATCATGGGCAGATAGACCTCCGTCTGTTCCAGGTCCATGTCCTTCAGGCCGGGGTAGTTGTTTTCCAGCATGATGGCGCCCAGCTCCTCGTCGGCGGGGTCGGCCTTCTCCAGGGAGGCGAACTGGTGGTTCTCCTGGACGCTCTGGGCAAAGGCGGCCAGATCCACGGGCTGCGCGTCGTGGTCAGGGGCGGGGCCGTTTCCTTCCGGCTTGCCGCCGCAGGCGGACAGCAGGGCCAGGCACAGCACGGCGGCGGTGCAAAGGGAAATGAGCTTTTTCATTGCGGTACTCTCCTTAAATAAAGTGTGTTAGGCACGCAGGGACAGGCCGGCGAAGCGGCGCTGTGGCCTAGTGTGCCCAGCCGGGAGGGTTTTCTTCCCCTAGCGGCTTTCAATGTGGCTTTTAATGCGCTGGGTAATCATGTCCAGCGCCACCAGGTTGTGCCCGCCGGCCAGCACCACGATGTCGGCGTACTGGCGGGAGGGCTGGACGAACTGCTCGTGCATGGGCTTGACGGTGGTGAGGTATTGGGAGATCACCGAGTCCAGGGAGCGGCCCCGCTCCTTCACGTCCCGGAGGATGCGGCGCAGTATCCGCACGTCGGCGTCGGTGTCCACAAAAATTTTCACGTCCATCAGCCCCCGCAGGGCCGGGTCGGCGAAAATGAGGATGCCCTCCACGATGACCACCTTGGTGGGGCACACCTCCACCGTCTCCTCCGAGCGGTTGTGGATGGAGTAGTCGTACACCGGGCTGCGGATGGCCTCCCCCGCCGCCAGCTTTTTCAGGTCGGCCACCATCAGGGCGGTGTCAAAGGCGTCCGGATGGTCGTAGTTCAACGCAGCCCGTTCCTCGTAGGTCATCCCCACGTGCTTTTTATAGTAGTTGTCGTGGTAGACCACGGACACGTCCGCCCCGAAGGCGTCCTGAAGCCTGCAGGTCAGGGTGGTTTTGCCTGAGCCGGTGCCCCCGGCGATGCCGATAATCATGGTGTCCATACGCTCATCCTCCCCGTTTATGTGCGCTTTTGCGGCAATTGCCGATATTGTAGCACACGCGTGGGGAAATGGCAACCTCTGCCTCCCGGCACTCCATGCAAGTCAGTCCGTCCTATTGACAATACCCGCTGCCGGGGCGGGTGGTTGCGCGGGATGATGAAAAATTCCGTCCGTCCCCGGGATTTTGCCCATCTGCTCCTGAAAATTGGAAAATCAAAGGGTTGCTGTTCAAAGTGCCAGCAAAAACGGGTAAATTTTTGACAGTTTCGCCACATTTTCTCTTGCCTTTTTTTTGTCAAGCGTCTATAATGTGCATGGTCGAGAGAGAATTTGGGGGAGCATATGGTCAATATCGTGCTGGTTGAGCCGGAAATCCCGCAGAACTGCGGCAATATCGCCCGGACCTGCGCCGCCACCCGCTGCCGCCTCCATCTGGTGGAGCCCCTGGGGTTTGACATCAGCGAAAAGGCGGTGAAGCGGGCGGGGCTGGATTACTGGCCGATGGTGGACCTCACTGTTTACCAAAGCCTGGAGGAGCTGTTTTCCCGAAACCAGGTGGACGACCTCTGGCTGGCCACAACCAAGGCCCCCCGGGACTACGCCCAGGCCCGGTTTTCAGACGGGTGCTGGCTGTTCTTCGGCAAGGAGACCGCCGGGCTGCCCGCGCAGTTCCGCATGGCCCATGAGGACCGCTGCATCCGCATACCCATGCGGGAGGGCGCCCGCAGCCTGAACCTGGCCAATTCTGTGGCCGTACTGGCCTATGAGGCCCTGAGACAGCAGGGCTTCCCGGGGCTGAGCGGGACGGGGGAGATGGCAGGAAGCGCGGAGCCGCGGTGAGCAGCGCGGATGGACCGAAGCGAGGGCAGGCGATGGGGCCGCAGGCCCCAAAGGCCGGCCCGAGACGGAGGGAAGCCGCGCGCGGCGAACAGGCGCAGCGTGACAGGCAGGAAGCGCGGAGCCGCGGTGAGCAGCGTAATCAACACAATTACTTCAAATTGTAATACTGAAAGGAGCCAGATCACCATGAATTACAACAAGAAGACGGTCAAGGACATCGACGTGAAGGGCAAGAAGGTTCTCCTTCGCTGCGACTTCAACGTGCCCATGGCCAAGGACGGCAGCGGCGTCATCACCGATGACAAGCGTATCCGCGCCGCCCTGCCCACCATCCAGTACCTGCTGGAGCAGGGCGCGGCGGTCATCGCCTGCTCCCACATGGGCAAGCCGGTGGCCACCTTCGAGTCCTACAAGAAGAAGCAGCTGGAGAAGGGCAAGGACGAGGCGTCCATCACCGAGGAGAAGTGGAAGAAGTCCCTGGCCGAGCTGCGCATGGAGCCTGTGGCCGCCCGGCTGGGCGAGCTGCTGGGCAAGGACGTGATCCTGGCCGACGACGTGGTGGGCCCCGATGCGAGCGCCAAGGCCGCGGCCCTGAAGGGCGGCGAGATCATGCTGCTCCAGAACACCCGCTTTGAGAAAGGCGAGACCAAGAACGACCCGGAGCTTGCCAAGAAGATGGCGGATCTGGCCGGGGCGGACGGCGTGTACGTGTCCGACGCCTTCGGCGCGGTCCACCGCGCCCACGCCTCCACCGCCGGGGTGGCGGCCCACCTGCCCGCCGTGTCCGGCTTCCTGATCCAGAAGGAGCTGGATTTCATCGGCGGCGCGCTGGCCAATCCCAAGCGCCCCCTCGTCGCCATCCTGGGCGGCTCCAAGGTGAGCTCCAAGATCGGCGTCATCAACAACCTGC
>ERZ779632.123-NODE-123-length-53240-cov-14.322723_pt1 | contig 53240 bp, 44 predicted proteins | sample MGYA00514194_ERZ779632 | MGnify/ENA primary metagenome ERZ779632 (study PRJEB29562, sample SAMEA4376704) | mouse gut metagenome | isolation source: Cecum | study: EMG produced TPA metagenomics assembly of the A DSS colitis mouse model was used to assess the... | reverse complement strand
CTTCGTAGTCTTCCTCGTCCTCATAGGCTACTTCATCTTCGTAGTCTTCCTCGTCTTCGTAGTCTTCCTCGTCTTCGTAGTCTTCCTCGTCTTCGTAGTCTTCCTCGTCCTCATAGGCTACTTCATCTTCGTAGTCTTCCTCGTCCTCATAGTCTTCCTCAACATATCGGACAGGACGGGGTCTGGCCGCCGGCACATGCTTCTTCCCCTTAGCGCCGCGCGCCTTTTTCGCGGACTGTTCCTTCTGATATGATTCGATCATATCATCATCAAGGCTCAAAAATTCCAGCGTGTCGTCGGTCACATTGTCATAGTCTTCATCATCAAAACGGTCGTCTTCCAAAAGATCCTCAAACCGAACCTTCCCATGATGTTTTTTTGCCACCGGTTTTCCTTTTTTTCTGTTTTGCATAGATACTCCCACCCTACTTCTTTGCTGTTTCTTATGTAAACCATGTTTTTCGACAATTTTGTAATATTGTAGCATACAAACTGCGTAACATCAAGATTTATGTCTTATTCAGGCAAAAAATTTTATGTAAATCGTCAATTTATAAGGTATTTTAAACTTTTACGCGGTGTTTTCGCATTATCTGCGCGATATTTGAACTTCTTTTATTGCATTTTTCGATAATATACTCTTGACTTTGCCCGCTATAACTGACACAATAAAGGTGCAACTGACAAACGGATAAGTTACAGTTATTGTGAGAAAAGGGGAATTTTTCATGATGTACATGCACTACTGTCAACATTGTCATCGGGTTCATATGCTGAACGGGCACAAGCAGTTCTGTCCGAAATGCCACCAGAGAATTACCGAGCTGAAACTCAGCTATCTGGATTATGTATCCATGGATGCGACGCAAAGGACTACTTTGTGCGGTTGCTGTGCCGATGATGAGCAGCTTCAACGCCTCAGCACTACATATCGGATGTATAAGTACAGCAAATGGTATAAGGAAATGCAGCGGCAGATGGTACAGCCGACGATCCATTCCTACACGATCAGGGAACACAAACCGATGGAAAACGCCGTATCAATCTTCTGATACGCCGGACAGAAAAAGAGGGCGCAGTTCGATTTCTCCAGAATTCGGACGGCGCTCTCTTTTTGTTTCACCTGTCTTTTTCCAATCTTTATGAAATCTTCACTTTTTAATGGTGGATTTTTGGAAAAAATCATAGTAGAATAGCGTGAGAAGAAGTAAGCAGCTCTTATCTTGTATGACTCAAAATCGAAAGAAAGGATACAAACGGGACAATGGGTGAAAAAAAGAAAAAAAATACATTGCAGGATAAAAATATAGCGAAAGAAAATATGACAGATTTGTCAGAAGATATGGATGAGTACGGTTCGACAGGCCGTTTCCACGTAAACCTGAATTTGATTCTGCTGGCGGCCATCGTGCTGGTTCTCGGCTTTTCCGCCTACCGCCTTTACCGGTGGAATAAGGGCACCGTCGACTACCACTATGACCCCAACGAACAGACCACGGATTTTGACGTCGAGGTCATGGATAATCTCATTCCGCTGGCTCCCGACAAGCGGGAAGGCTATGTGGACGATGGCGTGACGACCATCCTCTGCCTTGGCGACGACCCCTTCTCTCTGGAGCTTGGAGAAAACGGCCTTGCGCAGCAGATTGCCAAAAAGACAGGCGCCACCGTATACAACGGCTCCTTCACGGGAACCACCATGGCGGCCCAGTTTGCCTCCTACAACGACGGTTATATTCTGGACGCCTTCTCCTTTTCCTATGTGGCAAAAAGTCTGGCGAGCGGAGATTTTGAACTGATGAAGACGGCCGCCTCCTACAGCTACGATGAAAACTTTGCGAAGACGGCACAGATGCTTTCGGAGCTGGATTTAAACAGTGTGGACATGATCTGCGTCATGTATGACGGCAGCGACTATATCAACAAACGTCCCTGCGACGATCCAAACGCCCTCTACGCGGAGATCACCTACACCGGCGCGCTGCGCTCAGGCGTAAAGGCGATTCAGGAAGCCTATCCCCATATCCGCATCGTGGTGATGTCCCACACCTTCTGCCACAGCATCGACGAAAACGGGAATTTCCAGAACGGCGACCGCACCGATCTGGGGCACGGCACCCTGAGTCACTATTTGCAGAAGGAGCTCGACGCCACTATGGACGTCAGCGTTTCCTTCATTGATAATTTTTACGGCTCCATAAACGAAGACAACTATCTGGACTACATGACGGACTATATTCACTTTAACGACGCGGGAAGAGAGCTTCTGGCGCAGCGCTTTGCGGACTGCCTGTTCCCGCAGGAAACTGCCGAATAGCATTCATAGTTTTTCAACAGCAGGACACGGCCGCCGAATTTCCGACAGCCGTGTCATTCTTTTTCAGTATTCAACGGAAAACAGTGTTTCAAAGTCAAACCGTTCTATCATGTCCCTTGTCTCGTCAAGAACCTGCTCCATCTCCTCCGCAGAATTCACCTCGCAGTTTCCGTCCGCAAAGCACTCCGTCATGTAGCGGTTGATATCCCTGTGATAGTGGGTATAGTCCGCATAATTATTCAGATCCGTCACAATCCCTTCCTGATTCGGGAAATAGTAAACCCGCACATTATCATAAGCAAGAAGGGTCCGGGCAATATAGGCGTATTCCTGCATGGTTGCCTCCATATGATTTTCCTGCGCAACATCATTCCAGTACAGAATGCTGTAGGGCGGAAAAAAGATATGGAAAACCGTATCCGGGTTCTGTTCGATATAGGGACAGAGGTTTGTGCGAAGATTTCTGTCCGTGCTCTCGATATAGGCGTCCGCCGGCGTCTCCTCCTCCACCCGCTCCGGCGGCTCGTAATTGTGCATGACCCACTGGATATTGTAATATTCGTCCGTCCACCAGCTCTGGTAAACGGTGGCAAGATCCGTCCTGTCCGGATCGGCCAGCGGCCGCAGCACATAATTTAGGAGCACGTCCTTATTCAGAAGATACTGCACATCGTTCAGATAATTATCGTCATAAAGATACTCAGGAATCGGATATTTCGTCTCTTCCACGCCGCCGGTGTAGGTCGTCACGTCAACCCCGAGAAAAACCGATTTTACCTCATGGCCGCTGTCAAAAATAATATCCATGATATTGGCCTGATCCTTCGGGTAGGCGCCGCTGTAATTGAGCTTGACGGCGTGAAGTCCCATAAGCTCCTCAAACCAGCGGGTATCAAAATTCACCGTCATAGACGAGCCCAGAATCACGCTGTCGTATTCCAGATGTTTTGCCATACCCGGATTCTGGGTCAGCTGGTTATCCACCAGATAGGGAAAATCGGCAAGAGGCGCATGGTACTGGAAAAACGGATCAACCGCCGCCACCGCCGCCGCCGAAAGAATCAGAAATATTAAAATTACCGCCACCGTGGAGAGAAGCCACTTCTTACATTTATTCATCATCATATCCTTTTAAAAATTAAAATACAGAAAAGTGCTGACCCCCGAAAAGCTGAGCACGCACCATACCATCAGAACCGTAATCACCGCCGCCGCGCCCGTTCTGTATTTGAGACGCGCCGTCCGCTGCTGCGCGTTCTTCCCGATCATGGCAAAATACAGTCCCGTCAAAAGAATCGCAAACATCAGAATATAGCGGCTGACAGGCAGGCTGTCCAGACGCAGGACCTTAAGCACATACCAGAATTCATCCACCCGAAAGCATTCAGCAAGCTCAGGCGAAATGCCCTGCATTTTTCCCCGAAGGGCGGTCAGAAGCATACTGTTTGCCTGTCCCAGATCCGCCGCCCGAAAATAAACCCAGGCCACGCTGACAAAGAAGAAGGTGGCTATTTGTGACACTATCGTCATAATCCTGCCGCCCTGTTTTCCGGCCGCCGCCTTTCTCTGTCCGGCTTCCGTCTCACGCCGGCCCTCCGCATTCTCCCCGTTTCCCACAATCGCAGGCCTAATCCGCTTCTGCCAGAATCTGGTTGCCACATAGAGGACGCCGTGAAGCATGCCCCAGACAATAAAATGAAAGCCTGCGCCATGCCAGAGACCGCTTAAGAAAAATACGACCAGAAAATTCACATACATCCTTCCCTCTCCCCTGCGGTTGCCTCCCAGCGGAATATACACATATTTTGTGAAAAAGCGGTTCAAAGTGATATGCCACCGCTTCCAGAAATCAACGATATTCACCGCCTTATAGGGGGAATTAAAGTTGACGGGAATCTCCACGCCAAGCATCCTGCCGATGCCAACAGCCATATCGCAGTAGCCGCTGAAATCAAAGTAGAGCTGTAACGCGTAAAACACAATGACAAGCGCCGCGTCCAGTCGTCCCAGCGCCGCCGTATTTTGATAACCGTAGTCCACCCCCGCGCCGAACGTATCCGCCAGAAGCACCTTCTTTGCCATTCCCAGCGTAAAGAGCGTGAAGCCTCCCGCAATCCGCTCCCAATCGGGCTTTTTTTCTCCCATTTTCTCAAACTGGAGCAGCATCTCGCCGTGATTGACGATGGGGCCCGCAATCAGCTGGGGAAAAAAGGAAACAAAGAGCGCATACTCGTCAAGCGGGCAGTTTCGCACTTCTCCCCGATAGGTATCCACCACGAACGATATTTGCTGAAAGGTAAAAAAGCTGATCCCCAGAGGCAGTAATATGCCCCGCAGTACAAAGGACGTGCCGAACGCCCCGTTGACCGTGGAAAGAAAAAAATCAAAATATTTGAAATAGAATAATACGCCCAGATTAAACGTTACCGCCGCAAGCATAAGCGTTTTTCGAGACACCGGGGCTTTCCCGCCGTCCCCCGCTCCTTCCTCCCGCGACAGCAGTCTATGAAACGCAAAATTTACGCCGATGCTGCAAACCATGATAAGAAGGTAGGAAAGATTAAAATAACCGTAAAACCAGAAAGACATGACAGTCAGAAACACTCTGGCCTGCCGCCTCCTCTTCCCGTGCAGAAGGCCGTAATAGCCGAGCAGACATATGGGAAAAAATGCAAACACAAAGATATAGGAATTAAATAACATAAGATCTTCTCCTGTCAGGAAGCAGTTTTCCTTCCGCTTATGACTGTTGCAGCGTCATATCCTTATAGACCACAAATTCTCCTGCCTGACCGTACACCGTAAAACCGTAATCCGTCAGCGGTTCGCTGATCTGCCTGTCCTTTTTCAGGACCACATAGGCGCAGGGATATTGGTATTGCCTGAGCAGCTCCACAAAAGACGGGGTATCTATCACCTCCGCCTCCTCCATCGCCTCGTACACCGCATGATGATAATCCCAGCGGGCAATCAGCATTTCCCGCCCGTAGGGCAGTTCGATATTCGTGCTGTACTGTCTGACATAGTAAATCAGATCGGCGGGAACCAGCGCCGTAATGCGCCCCTCCTCAGGTTCAATCAGCTCCACAATGTCAATCGCCTCCTGGGGCAGATGATAAGCGTTTTCCGCTCTGGAAATATGCTCGCTGTCATAAACGTAGTCTCCGCCTGCCGCAATCATAACGCAGACCACGGCAAGACCTATCCTCCTGTGCCGTCCCATCAGCTTAATCATTCCGTAGGCGCTGACAAGGCTCATCTGCAACAGCCATAAAAGACGGTAATACGTCTCGGAATCCTCCAGAACCCTCACAAAAATCTTTCTGAAAAGGGGACAGAAAAAGCCCAGCAAAAGCAGGGTTGGCGCATAGACGAAGATCGCCCTCCTGCGTTTGTCCTTCTCCGCAAACCACAAATACAGGAGAATAAGAAGATAAATCGCCGCAAGGAAGTGATTTTCGTGAAAACCCATATAATTTTTAAAAATGACCACGCTTTCTAAAAAGATACCCCACATATACCGCTCTCCCTCAGACCTTCGCGCCCTCGCCGGGTTCGTGCCGACGCTGTCCGGCTACGGGTCCGGCTGAACTGTTACAATAAATAACTATACGCCACAACGACGTAAATTCCCATATAAATCACGCTGGGCACGCAGGCCGCGCCCATCTTCAAAACAATCCTGAGATCCCGCCGGGCAAACGCCAGACAAAAGGCCGTCAGCGCGGTGAGAATGCACACAAGAAATACCGCGATGGAACTGCATACGCCCGCCGTCATATGAATCAGCACAAACAGAATCCATACGCCTGCATCCGTTTTTTGCTTTATGACATCGCTGTCATGTTCTTTCAGCTCTTTCCCGTAAAGCATCAGAAAGACCCAAAGCATGGCCGGAATGACAAGCGCGCCCGCCACCGCCTTTCCCTGCCAGGTGCGGGTCAGGAAAAATGTCTCGTTGGTGTAGATGGACACGTTGCCGAAAATCTGAAACACCGCCATGATAATCATGAATATGGGCAGATTTTCCCTGTGAAATACATTTCCGTTCCCGCGGCCGCCGTCCCGCCCGAAGCTTTCACGCCTGCCGTCCCCCTGCTGCCGGACATCGGGCTCCCCGTCCGTCTGTAGCGCTTTGCCAAAAAGCAGGCGGCCAATCTCATAATATAAAAGATAGGTCAGCGGAATCAGCAGAAGCGGCATCGCCACATGGGATACGATGGTCGCATGGACGCCGGCTTTCACCGACACGAATGCCACCCACATGGGAAAAACCGCCAGCGCATGGCGCACGTCCAGATCCGTGGGCCTGCCCGTGTATGGCAGAATCCGATACATCACGTCCGATTCCTGGGCAATCAGGGACTCCACCACGTAATAGGCGTCGTCGCCGTCGAAGGAGGCAAAAGCCGCCGCCTTATACATCTGAAAGCCAAGCAGGAGAAAGAACAGAAGCCACTCCGCCCATTCGGCAGCGGATAACCGTTTCAAAAAGTCCGCCTGCCCGCAGACCAGTCCCGGGCGCCCCGCCCTGTAATTCCTGTACATAAGCCACAGCCCCGCCGCCGCGAGGAGGAGGGCAAGCACCGTAAACGCCGCAGAAGCCGCCCTGAAATTATCGTACTTTACCCACAGAACCGCCGGGACCGCCGCTATTTCAAAAAGCGCCCACATGCCAAAATATCCGGCAAGGAGCACAACCCCCGGATTTCTCTTTTCGGATGATATAAAGTTTGCCGGAATCAACCCGATGCAAAAGGGAATGACCCCCAGCCAGAACAGGAAACTGATCATTTCCGTTACATGCAACATCAAAATTTTTCCTCCATAACAAGCACTAATACTATAGCATACTTTTGTTAAACATGGTAAACTTATTTTATCTGTGGACAAACTATTAGAAAAGAAGCAAACGGAGACATTTATGAAAAAAGTATATGTGATCGGCGCTGGGCCGGCGGGACTGACCGCCGCCTACGAGCTGTTACGGCAGAGCAGGGAATACGAGGTGATCGTACTGGAGGAATCCGACGCCATGGGCGGCATCTCCAAGACCGTCAACTATAAGGGAAACCGCATGGATATGGGCGGACACCGCTTTTTCTCCAAGGTGCCGGAAGTAAACGACTGGTGGGAACGGATGCTGCCCGCACAGGGCGCGCCCTCCTATGACGATATCGTACTGCGCCGGGAAATGCCTCTTGCCCCGGGCGGCCCGGACCCGGAGAAGGAAGACCATGTGATGCTGCGAAGACACCGCGTGTCCCGCATTTATTTTAACCGAAAATTTTTCGACTATCCCATCACCCTGAAACCGGAAACTTTTATTAACATGGGATTTCTGGCCACCGTGCAGGCCGGGTTCAGCTATCTGGCCTCCATGATCCACAAGCGGAAGGAAAACTCTCTGGAGGATTTTTATGTAAACCGCTTCGGTAAAAAGCTCTACTCCATGTTTTTTGAAAATTATACGGAAAATCTCTGGGGAAGACACCCTTCGGAGATCGCGCCGGACTGGGGCGCACAGCGGGCAAAAGGCCTGTCTGTCTCCGCCATCTTAAAGGACGTTTTCGCCAAAATGCTGCCCGGCCGGAAAAACCGCGAGGTGGAAACCTCCCTGATCGAGGAATTCAGCTATCCCAAGCTGGGCCCCGGCCAGCTCTGGGAAGTGACCGCAGAAAAAATTGAAGAAATGGGCGGAACGATCCTGCGCCACAGCAGGGCTGTCAGGTTCCATAAAGACGAGAATAACCGTATTACCTCCGTCACCTATGAAACGCCGCAGGGCGAAGTGACAGCCGGGGGCGATATCTTTATCTCCTCCATGCCCGTAAAGGATCTGGTCGCAGGCATAAACGACGTGCCAAAGGATATGGCCGCCATTGCCGCAGGCCTTCCCTACCGGGACTACATGACAGTGGGACTCCTGCTGCCGAAGCTGAATCTGGAAAATAAGACAAAGCTGAAAACCATGGGCAATATCGTGCCCGACTGCTGGATCTATGTTCACGACAGAACCGTCAGACTGGGACGCTTCCAGATTTACAACAACTGGTCTCCCTACATGGTCCGCGATCTGGAACACACGGTCTGGATCGGTCTGGAATATTTTGTTACCGAGGGGGACAGGTACTGGTCGATGTCGGATGCGGATTTCACCCGTTTCGCCGTGGACGAAATCGTCAGCATGGGATTAATCGACAAAGCCTCCGACGTGATGGATTCCCACGTAGAGCGGGTGAAAAAGGCGTACCCCGCCTACTTTGACACCTACAAGGATATGGACGCGCTGACGGCATACCTGAAAACCATCGACAATCTCTACTGCGTGGGAAGAAACGGCCAGCACCGATATAACAACATCGACCATTCCATGATGACCTCCTTCGAGACCGTGAAAAATATTATAAACGGCATCTCCTCCAAGGACAATATCTGGAATGTCAACACGGAAAAGGCCTATCACGAGGAAGTGCAAAAAGACAGTTCCTGTGTGGGAGACCAGATCGAAGTCGACTAAACGGCCACGCCGCCCTTGTCCGATGCTGCAGGCGCATCAGCTGCCGGAAAAGCCATCAGCCGGCGCGGCGGTTTAAAAGACGCTGTAAAAGCAGTCCAAGGGCCGCAAGCACAAGCGTATAAGCGGCCATGAGATACAGATAACGCACATTATGAACAGATTGCAAATAATACCAGGGCGGGAGAAGCAGTTTCCCCGCCCTGAAATGCTGTAAATTCAGGAAAACGGAACAGAGCGCCAGCATCACAGCCAAAAGGGGCAAAAGCGTCACGCCCAGTTTCTGGGGCGTGCGGCACAGCAGCCGCAGAAGATTGACAAAGGCCGTCACGCAGAGAACGAAAACCGCACAGCTTACCACTTCTTTCTTCCAGTCCGTAAACACCCCTGACAGTTTCACGGAAAGCAGCAAAACAACCGAAGCGTCGGCAAGGAACACACCGCACGCCCCATATGATGCGGTCAGCCGTTTCGCCATCGGCACTCTCCCGTACACGCCCCGCTCCTCGTCCTGCATAAACCAGAGGGCGCCGGCCAGTCCGCAGAAGGTAAGCCAGATGGCGAGAATCCCCCGCAAGGGCGCCTGTACATAACTGTAATCCTCCGTTTCCCCGGGCGTCTGGTCCGGGTAAACCATTTGAAAAAGACTGCCTTCCACAGCCACGCTCTCATAAACCGCGCGAAGCTTCTCCTCCGACGCTTCCTCCATGCCAAGCGCCCCTCTCACATACCCCTCATAGACCGCATAGGAATAGGATGGGTAGATGGCCGCCGCCAAAATCTCTCTGCCAAGCGTAAGGGGCACGCTGTCCCTTCGCTCCACCACCGTCACCACGGGCCGCACCCGTCTTCTTTCGGCTAACTCCCCCAGTCTTTCTTCCATATCCTCCGCAAAAATCCAGGCGGCGTCCGCCTCCCCGCTCTCCACAAGAGCGCGCGCCTCGTCCTCTTTGCCGCAGGAAAGATATCGCAGAACGCTATCGCCGTCGAGAAGTCTTTCGGAGATTTCCGCCGCCGTCTCGTCCCCTTCCGGCAGATACAGGGCCACTGTGGCAATTCCGGCGGATCCTTGGGAAAGCCGTCCCACGCCGGCCGCAAAAAGAGGCGCCATACACATCATGAGCAAAAAGCTCCTGCGCTTTAGCAGGCGCTTTTGCAATAGCCAGAATCTGATCCACATTCCCTTCACCATAGCCATTCTCTCCCTGTCCTTCTTCCCCTGACCGCCGCCGCCAGGATGAGAAACACCGCCGTATACATAAAAACCGGCATTACCGCGGCCGCCGAAGCTTTCCCGAATAACCCCGCCTCCACAAAGCGCGCCGCCGCACCGGAAGGCAGAAAGTCTCCCAACACGCGCATTCTCTCCGGGAAAAAGGAGGAGGGATAAAAGTAGCCCGAAAGATATCCCATGCCGATGCCGCACAAAAGCTGCATCAAAATACCATTCACAATGCCGTCCGCCGCTTCAAACAGGAAAAACTGCCCGGCCGCAAACATGATCGTCACGGGTATCAGGCTTCCCACAAAGGCCCAAAAAGGAGCGGCGCCCATTCCCTCCCACTCGGGAACCACCATAATCCCCCGTTCCAGAAGCAGGGAAAGCGGCAGGCACAAGGCTAGAAGCCCCATACCCACAAGACACAGATACGCCAGATACTCTCCGGCGACCTGCCACGGCGCGCCCACGCCCCCGGCTTTCAAAAACTGCCACAGCGCCTCTTTCCTGCGGGCAAAAAACACACAGTTCAAAAGACCCGCCAGCAAAAGAAACAGCAGTACCGCACTGCAAAAATAGTAGAGCTCCATGGACAGGCCGTCCGCATATCCCAAAAGCTCCACCTCCCCAAAGCCGCTTCGGGACAGCACCAGATTAATAAGCGACAGGTTCAGCCGGTCCGTCTCCCTGCCGACCTCTTCTTGCCGGCCCTCCTCCACGAGCATGCGCTGCATGGCGTAGATGGCGCTCTGAGAGCTGGTCACAAGGGTGGACGCGATATCCGTAATCTCTCCCATCACCATGGTGCCAAGGCCCTTGCTTCCCTCCGCCGGCGTATAGGTGATCAGGCAGTCGTTGCCGCCGCTCACAATAGACTCCAAAAGTCCGTCAGGCACCCGCATGACCGCATAAAGCTCGCCTTTCTCAAAAGCTTCGTCAGCCTCCGCCTCGGACATGCCCACAAGCTCGATCATGAACCGGGAATCGTCCATCTCCTGCAAAGCCGCGATCCCAAAGCCCAGATAGGAGTCCGACAGATCCCCCACCATGCCGATCCGATATCTCGCCCCGCCTGCCGCAAAGGCTCCCTGCGCCACCAGCAGATACGAAAGAAGCCCTACGCAGGCGCAGATCAGAATATCCGCCGCAAGCTGCGGGAAAGCCAGCCTGAACGTTCGTTTCAGTTGTGCCAGAAAATAGGCCCTCACCCTCGTCATATCACCCTCCATACAAAAAAAGCCCTTTTCCCGTCTCACAACAGCGCGCCAGCCAGCCTATGGAAATCCCCGTCGTAATCATAGGTCTGCAAAACGCCGTCCTTTAGAATATAGCAGGCGTCGCACAGCTCCAGATCCTGCGCGTCATGAGTCACCATCAGAATAATGCCCCCGGACTTCTTATAGGTCGCAAGATAAGCGCGGATATTCTCCTTGCAGACAGGATCAAGGGCCGCCGAAGGTTCGTCCAGAAGTAAAATCGCCGGATCGGACACCACCGCACAGCCGATGGAAAGCCGCTTTTTCATGCCGCCCGACATACGGCGCACCGGCGTCTTTAAAAATTCCCCAATGCCCAGCATGCGGAGCGCGCCTCCCGCAAGGGACTGTTTCAGCGTCTCTCTGTCGTGCCACATACGCAGATTATCCCAGGCGTTAAGCTCCTCCATCAAAGGATCCCCCTGGGGCACATAGCCCAGCGCCTTCGATAAAGCCTTTCGACAGTGCAAAAGATCGACGACGCGCGCCGAATGAGCCGGATTCTCTTCGTCCCGCATATAAAAAGAGCCGCCGTCCGCCTTGCGCACGCCCGCCAAAATAGAGAGCAGAGTAGATTTTCCACTGCCGTTGCTGCCAAGAATCCCCACACAGTTCCCCGCCCGAACCGAAAAAGACGCCTCCCGTAAGACCGTCTTTTTCGGATATGCTTTTTTGATTCCCGCCACTTCCACTTCCATAGATAACCTCATTTCCCATCCGGCCGCAGGCGAATCCTATTCCCCCGTAATTCCCTTCTTCACCGCCTCGGCAATAAAGGCCATTCCTGCGGCCGAAGGATGAACGCCGTCGCTTGTGGTCTCCTGCAAATTCTCCACCGCAATGCCGCAGCGATACAGGTCGATCACGTAAAGCCCTCTGTTCTTCGCAATACCAGCAATCACGTCCCCGTAGTCCTGCGCCGTAAGCCCTGCGCCATTGACAAACTCCACATAAGGCGTCTCGGTGCCGTAATTTCCCATCTGATGCAGAGTACAGCAGTAAATTTCCGCCGCCGGATATTTTGCCTGCAGCTTATCAAGCATCAGGGTATAGGCATCGCTGAAAGCGGCGACCTCCCCCTCCTGCACCGGCCTTGTGCCGTCGTTGTCCCCCAGAGGGACAGCCTGTATCATATCATTTGCCCCCAGATAGACGATAATCCTGTCAGGACAGGCCCCGTCCGGCCCCGCAAGCGCACCTGTTCGAAGCTCGTTACAGCCGCATTGCGGGTCTGACCCGGTGGAGTCCCCCGCCACAGTTGCGCCCGAACTGGAGCCGTTTGTTAAAAGGGTCAGCTCCAGATCTTCCGCCACCTGCTGCCACCAGGTATCTTCCACCGCAGACACAGCGCCGCTTTCCGGGAAAAAAGCATAATATCCCGCAGGGTTATGACCCTGAAAGGTGGAGATGCTGTCCCCCATGACCGAAAACGTGTCGCCCGCGCGCTCTGCCGTCATTATCTCATCGTCCGTCTGTCCGGCCTCCGTCGTTTTCCCACAGCCCCACAGCGTCAGGGAAGCCGCCAGAATGCCAGCAGCCCTCATCATTCCTCTTCTCATCGGCCCCTACCTTTTCTTGAACATGGACTGTCTCGCGCCGTGCATCTGCCTGTGCTTTAACACATCGTCCACCGCATCCATGCGAAGTCCCGCGTCTATGAAATCGCAGTATTTGCAGAAAGGATAATTCTGCCTGCCCTCCGCAATGGCCTCCCGCAGCTTCCTGTACTGAGGGCTGTTCCACCCCTCCCGCAGAGAGGTGTTGTTCAGATCCGCCAGCGAAGTCACTTCAAAATTATCGCAGCAGCAGATTCCCAGCTTTCCAAAAGGTGTAATCCACAAATCCGTAAAGGGCATCAGACAGGTTTCCTTCACAATCTTTTCCTTCGACTGTTTGTTGGGCGCGCTGCCCGCCCGGTTTGTCAGTACCTCCTTCAGATACCGAATCTGTATCAGAATATCCACATCCTGGAACTCCTCCGGGTGAGCCTTTACATAATCGTGGATCTCCTGCACATTGTCGTGCATCTTCATCTCCAGACCATAATTGTTGATGATCAGCTGATTCACATAGGGCACAATCGCCTTCACCCTGTCCACCGTAAGCAGCAGGCCATTGGTTGACATGAAGATAAAGGTGTCCGGCAGTTTTTCCCTGGCATACTTATGAAACTCCACAATCCGGGAGTCAAGCCAGGGCTCGTTGTTCCCGTAAAGCGTCAGATGGCCCTTGTAATCCCACTGCGCCAGCTGGTCTATGATGGAATAATACAACGCGTCCTCCATCTTTTTGTAGGGTCTTTTTTCCGCATTGATATTGGCCGTACAAAACTCGCAGGTGCTGTTACAGCGGTTTACCGTCTCCAGATTCACCACGAGAGGCTGCGGCGCCTCCTTCTGGCCTAAAAAAAAGTCAATATAGTTTTTCTGCGATTTCCTGCGGCTGATAAACTGTAGCTTTAAATAGCTCTCGCTGGAAATCCGGGGCAGATATTTTTTCGCGTTCCACCCGATAACGCCTCCGAAATTGTGTACTCTGATTGGCATAATTGCACTCCTTACTGTATGATTGCCGCACATGCGCACGGCCTACTGTTTACACGCGTATACATAAATTGTCATACTCCCGTCCACCGCGCCGTACTCCCCTGTCAGCTCCAGATCTGCCTGCTCCGCGTTGGCAAGCCGGATTCTGGAAAAAATATAAGTTCCTCCAAGCTCACGAAAGGCCTCCGTGTCGATGTAAATAGTATCGTCCGTGGCATACACGGTTTTTGTCGCGCTCACAATGCTTAAGTCCGTCCCGGAATACAGGTAGGCCCTGGCCCCCCAGTCGTCATAATAGATTCTGGTTGCCTCCACCCGCGAAAGAGCCGGGGCGATAATCTTTCGAAAATCTTCCTTATACTGCTGGGAATAAAAACCAAGATAGCCGTCCAGTGTGGCGATCCCGTTATATTCCAGCACCGCCGGATGAAACCCGTAGGCCGCCGCCCATTCCCCCTGATACCCGATGCCTTCCTTAATCTCCTCAAACAGCGCTTCCCCGTAGAACTGCCCGTAAGTAAGCTCGTCCACCTCCGTGCCGTGAAAATACTCATAGGCCCTGTTATAGCAGGTGTGATACAGATCGTTATAGCGGGTGGGCGTCAGGATCACCGCCAATACGGCAAGACATACTATGCCATTGGCCAGCCACATCTGCCACAGGCCCGCGTCATACAGGCGGATCAGCACAAGAAACAACGCCCCGTACCAGAGAAAGGGATTAAAAAAGATGGTTCTGTTAAACTGCCAGCCCTCAAGGGGCGGAACCAGCCTTTCCACGAAAGACCGCAAAGGCTCGAAATCGTACAGGCCGTAAACCACGCAGTTAAACAAAAGAAAACCCATCACCAGATTAAAAGGATCGCGGCAAATCTGTCTCCACTGTTTTTTCCACAGATAGCGGCCGTTATTTACCACAAAATAAACCGCGCACACAGGAAGCGCCACCTTCCCGTGCACACCGTCCGCATGAAAGATTCCCTCCCGGAACACCTGCCCGATCTCCTTTATGATCTCAGGGACAGGCAGGCTGGCATTCACCATGGAAGAGCGGATCGTCACCTCGTCGCTAAAGAGCATCTGCCCAAACAGCCGGTACTCGCAGACCACATATCCTGCCGCCAGCACAAAAACCGCCGCCGCAAGCCGCAAAACCGGCTTCCAGTCCCGCTCATCATCTACGGCCCGCTCCCGCGCGGCACGCTTTCCCGCTGACAGCGTCCGGCAGGCCAGCCATATAACCGCCAGAACAAGATAGCCCAGAATAAAAATCCCGTGGTAGGAAAAATAGGACACAAGCGGGTAAGCAAACAGCGCGGCATACCAGCCGTACCACCGTTTTCCCCGCCCCCGATACAGCTTAAGCAAAATCCAGACGCAAAGGGGAATGGAGGCAAAGGCAAACCCGAAAGCCGGAAAAAACCAGATAATGCCGTAGGCGAAGCCAATCATGTAGACCACCGGCCTGTAGGAAAGATACTTTTCAGGAAACAGCTGCGCCGCAAGCAGCCGGAAGGAAAACATGCCAAGCAAAACCTTACAGATCAGTCCCAGCACATAGGCCGTGTAGGTGGGGAAAATCATGAAAAGCACACTGTAAAGAGAAAGCTCCGAAGGCAGGTTATCCCGGCTTACCCCGCCCAAAAAGGGCGCGTCCACCCCATGCTTCCAAAATGTACCCGTATTTTTAAGCATCTGAAACTGTGCAAGAAACAGATCCATATTGTCATGAACGCCAATGTAGCTGCGCTGTCCGTAACCGAAAAACACCCCCGCCATAAGCAGAAGAAAGCCAGCAATCGGAAACAGGAACCAGTATTTTGTTATCCATAGAAACCACTTCTTCTGTGTCATTCTTCCGCCGCCTTTATTCCTCTTTTGCGGAACACAAAGAACTTCTGTCCGAAAAAGTTCATCACAATAAAGAAACACATGCCCAGAAACATAGCGATATTGTCAAGTAAAGCCACTGAAACACGTCCGTCCGCAGAAAGCCCCAGCGCATCCAGCGCCCTTGCGGTAAAGGGCTTGGCCACGGTAAAGGCGATCAGATAGCACACGATAATGTTTGCGGCAAACCGCCAGGGCAGCCATTTGTCCCGCTCTTCCACCTTGAAGGTCAGCTTCGCATTGGCATGATAGGAAAACACACTGCCAATAAAATAGGAAATCCCGCTGGAAACCCAGTAACTCATATGGATCAGATTATAGAGCACCGCCATGATTACCCAGCCCATCAGGGTATTTATTACCCCCACCATGCCAAAGTGGATGACCTCCATGATAAAATCCTTATATTTCAAATACAGAGCTTTCATTTTTATTAATGCCTTTCTGTGGTTTATATGGTACAATAGACGCAAGCTCGACAGGAGCAGACCAAAAAGGAGCACTTATGTCAAACTTAAAAATACACCATATCGGCTATTTAGTCAAAAAAATGGAACAGGCAAAGAAAACCTTCGAATCCCTCGGCTATCAGGTGGAGCAGGATACCGTCTACGACCACATCCGCAAAGTGGATATCTGCTTTCTTAATAAGGACGGCTGCCGGGTGGAGCTTGTCTCCCCTGCGTCGCCGGATTCTGTGGTGGCGGGCCTTATAAAAAAATATAAAAACACCCCCTACCACATCTGCTATGAGACCGACGATTACGAAGCCGCCTTTGCCAAACTGCGGGCAGACGGATTTCTCCCCACCGAAAGCCTCACGCCCACTCCCGCGCCCGCCCTTGGCGGCCGCAGTGTCATATTCCTCGTAAGCGCGGCCATCGGTATGATTGAACTGATCGCCGACTGAAACTGCGTCAGCGGTTCCTCACATACATGGTGATGGTGCCGCATTTTTGTTCCGTGAAATCGGACAGATCCAGACTTGGTTCGTAACACCAGTGCCTGTCGTCCTGATTGTACATCACTACCACGTCAATATCTGCAAACTCCGCCCTCTCATTTTCTCTCGGGCCGAAGGATCGGTCGATTTTTTGCTCCTCCTCACTCCAGTAAAACACCTCGTCATAGCCGTGAAGCCGGAACCAGTAGTACATGGTTCTGTTTCCCTCCAGATTGGGCAAAAAGCAGGACAGTACCTTTTTGTCCGTCCCCGCCACAAGGGCAAGGGTATTCTCCATCATGGTTCTTACGCTCTCTCCTCGGTGGGCAAAATACCGGGCTTCCCGAATCGTAACCCTGCCGTGGGCCGCAAGCATCAGAAGCAGGCACAGCATATAGGCGATTCTCCTCTTTCCGCTTAACGGCCTGAAATTACACCCTACAATCACAAAGAAAAAGGCAAATCCCAGCGCCCATGGCAGAATATAGCGTTCCTCCAGAGCCGTTTTGCTGTAAGTTATGCACTGCGGCACAATAATCGCCGCTGTAAGAAGTATTTCCCACAAAAGCTTTTTGGTCTGCTCCCAATAGGTGAGAAAAATCAGCCCCATCAGAATCCCAAACCGCACATACCATTTCAGATTACCATGGGCCGCATTACTCCACACCTGTACATACTGATCCAGCGTTACGCTCTCGTCCAGCCCCACATAGGAATAATTATTGGTACCGATCACAAACACGATCAATATCATTTCCACCGTAAATAGAATGCCGATGGCAAGCAGATAGGGCAGTCTCTTTCGGGCCGCATCCCAAAGCCCGGCAATCGTCGTCTTCCCTGCGCCCGTCTGCGCATACAGCACATAAAGGCTCACAAAGGGCAAAAGCAGTATAAACGGTTCCTTATAGACCGACATCAGAAACAGGGCGCCAAAGCTTGCATAGGCGTATCCCTTTTTGCCCGTGGAAAGCCATTTTAAAAGGAAGAAAAACCCCACGGCAAACATCATGATATCATAGGATTCCTGAGGCCCAAGCTTCCACCAGACCGCGGACTGATACCCCACCATCACCGTCAGGGAAAAGAGCGCCGCATGGAGCATATTGCACTTCATCTGTCTGGCGCAGTAATAGAGCGCCACAGACGCTGCAACGATCTCCGCCGCCTTCAGAACTGAGATTGCAGTCAGATTAATCCCAAATACATACGCCGTCAGAACGCGGTTGATATAGTACAGGGGCCGAAACCGCAGGGTCAGGTCGGAACCCACCGCCTCTTTGAGACAATCCCACAGACTCATATGACCAAGGGTCATCTGATCCGTATATTGGGCAAATTCCCAGTCGTCCACCAGATGAAATCCCGAAGTCAGCGTGCCTGTGACTGTCACAACGCCAAACACCAGAAGGGCAAAAAAGCACCATACCAGAAGGGCTTCCCTTTTCCTGTCCATTTTTTCCAAATTATCCTTTCCGATCCTATCCAATCTGCGCAAGAATGATATCCGCCATTTCTCCCACATTCTTCATGGAAACAACCTGTCCCATATTGAATTTCATGCCAAACTCCTGCTCCACCGCGGCCAGAAGGTTGATGTGCTCCAGAGAATCCCACTCCTCAATATCGTCCGCCGTGGTGGCGTCCGAAACAGTAATCTCCTCGTCGTCAAACACATCCCGGAACACTTCGTTTAATTTCTCAAATACTTCTTCTCTGCTCATATTCCTTTTGCCGTCCTTTCCACTAATCTCAACTTTCCACGCTTATTACGCTGTTCTTATTCTGATAATCTTCGGGAATGTCAAAGTGCCAGATTGTGACGCCCGTGTCGGTTTCTTCTCTTTTCTCAAAACCCATCCCCGCGTAAAATTCCCTGACCATGGCGTTTTTCGCCGTCGGATAATAATAGCCCATTATGGTTCTGACGCCGCATTCCGCGCAGGCCTCTGCCACGCTGTCCATCATGGCGTACTCCATATCCCGCTTGAGCACGCGGCAGCTCATAAGCCACAGCTCCAGATGCAGGACATCCCCCGCCTCCCTGGACAGGGGCCGCTCTCCCTGCCGGTAAACCGCCACGTCCTCCATAGTCCCTATTCTTCCGATCACCACCGAAACCACGCCGTTATCGCCGAACTTATCCACGAGCTTGCCGTAACGGGTAATATACCCCGGATCAGCCGCAAAAGCCTCAATATCCGACTGGGTGTATCTTCTGGTTGTCAGATTAAACTGGTTGCTCTTATTGGTAAGCTGGGCGATCCGCGCCATATAGACCGCCTCAAAGGGCCGTATGATTCCCTTCATCTCAAGAGACAACAGATAGGCGCGATAATCGGTAAAATTTTCCTGCTGCTTTGCCCGCTCTCTGTTGGCTCTGTACATCTCGCTTCGCTTCCTGTCGTCTTCCGACAGAGTTGTCACCTCGAAAAACCCCCCGTGATCCAGCACCCGGATATACTGCTCCGGCGTGCCAATCTCCGGCGCCGCTACGCCAGCCGTCTGTGTCCGCACGATTTCCCGCTCCGCCGGATTGTCGTCCACAAACACCAGACTGTCCGGCAGAATGTTTAATTCCCGGGCAATTTCGTTGATATTACTGCTCTTGGGCTCCCAGTTGGCTCTGATTGCCACAAAATCTTCCGGCTTTACTATGCCGTCCGGGTGATTCAGCCCGGCCATGGCGTTATCATACTCATTTTTGGAATTGACGGTGAGCATGACCCCGATTTCCTTCTGGGCTTTGACATATCCCTGAAACTCCGAATAGACCTGTCCCATCGGTGTTTCCTGCCCAATCTCCAGATTCTCCGGCCCGTCGTCTCCCACTACGCCGCCCCAAAGGGTATTGTCCAGGTCAAGCACAAGAGCTTTTTTGTTTCCGCCAAAGACCGCCTTTATGATGTTGGAAAGGTTATGGGCAAAAGCCGGGATTGCCTGCATACAGCAGGCATACTTGTACATGTGCCAGTACAGCGGGTCGGACCACCGGTCCAGACCGTATGCTGCCGACAGGTAGTTTATATCATGTATATAGAAATTTTCATGCTCTCTGGCATACTGATAGAATTTTTCGTTCAGCCTGTTTAAAAAACTGATCTTTCCCTGTAAATATACCGCCTCCTGATTGCCCAGAAGCCGGTAGAAGGGATATTCAAAATTATTCTGTATCACAGGGCAGCGATACTTTTCCGCAATCTTTTCCCACATCCCGGAAAAATGTTCGTACTGCCCGGCAAGCAGCTCATCGACTCTTTCCTCCTGATCCTGCACGGAAGGATACGCCGTCACGTTACGATTTGAAGTGTGAATAAAAATCAGATCGGGCGAAAATTCGTCAAGCGTGGGATTGTCAAACATCACATCCTGCCAGTACTGTCCGTATTCTGACTCGTAAAATGTGGGACGGATTCCCTGCTGTAATAAAAACAGTTCCAGAATCCGTATGATATCGTGGGTGGTGGAGCCTCCCAGAACCGCGATCCGTTTTTCCAGAAAATCCGAACGCTCCTCCAAAAGGGCGCGCTTAAGCTTTTTTGATTTTTTCAGTATCTGCTCCCCGTCAAAGGGGTATTCCAGTTCCCGCATAGGCTTCTCCTGTCTGGGTCCTTGCATAAACAGTTCTTATGCAGCATAAATATGAGGCAGGTTTTTACACCTGCCTTTTATCATACCATATTATGTCCGCTCTATGCAATCACTCCTCCGGCGCGAAATCCTTTCGGATGATCTCGGCCGCCTTTTCCGCATAGACCCGGGCGCCCAGAGGCGTCATGTGTATGCCGTCCGCCAGATAGTCGTCCGCCGTCTCCGCATCTATGCCGCTCTCCTCGAAGGCGTTAAAATAGAGCACGCCTTCTTCCTTGTACAGATCCGCGATATAGCCGCCTCCCCTTGCGAAGGTGATTAACGGCCCGTATCCGTAATCCAGCGAATACCCGTCGCCGATAAAAGTACCGCCGCTGAAAACCTGACAGTAATGGGGCCCGATAATCAGGATTCCCGCGTTGGGGAACCGATTTTTCAGCCTCTGCACCGCGTCCTCAAGTGCCCCCGTGTATGTGTGGGTGCTGTCTATCGCCAGCGTATCGCCGCCCTCCAGATACCTGCTGTTGGGAATTTGTCCCGTCAGGAAATCGTTCACGCCATACTCTATGATAAAATAGTCCGTCTTATCAAAATCGCAGGTCTTTAACACCTCGCCCGCAGCATATCCGTCAAAAATATCCGTGTTGATATTGCCCACAATGGCGTTCACCACCCCCATCAGACAGCGGGAATCCCATGTGGCAAAATTGTACTGTTCATTTGGCATAAGAGCCGCCGTCGTGCCGCCCATGGACATATTATAGATCTTCGCGTTCAGCTGCTGGCCTATGATATCCGCCGCGCCGCTCTCCGTCCGATCTCCGTCCATAATGCTGTCGCCAAGAACCACTATCTGCATGGAATAACGGCTATCTTCCTTATCCTCATCTTCCTCGTCTTCGGATTCTTCCGGCTTCGCGTCGCCCTGATTGGCATCCTTGTCTTTTTGCTGTTCAACGGCCTTCACGGAGGTATCCTCCGGCTCTTTCCCGCTTTCGACAGTCTCCGGCTCCTTCTGGGCAGTCACCACGCTGCTGCCGTCCTGCAGCTTTCTCCACTCCTCTTTCAGCTCCTCCACGGTCTGGCTGTTCTGTTCTTCCAACGCAAGCCGTTCCCGCTCCACCTTCATCTGCGCCTGTCCATACACGATTTCTATAATTGCCAGCACACAGAAGCCGATCAGAACTACAAGAAGCATATTGATATTCTGCCTGCCTCTCCTTGTATTTGTCATAATTGTCTCCATTCTGAAATCCGCAAAGGATTACGCCTTCTATCTTATCATATCATTCCATATTTTTACAGAGCGTACGCAGGAAATTAAAGAAAACTTCCACAAATCTTAATGTTTTTTTCCGGAATCATTTATAGTATAGTATATAATAAGTATATAAATGTCCGAAAAAAATATGCGAAACAATTTTCAATCTTCTTTTTACGAAAGGATAAACATGCTCACATTCCGACACAGAGCCCAAAATACACGCGCCGTCTTCTCATCCCCTCTCTGGTGGGATCTTTTTTTCCTCCTGCTTCTCACCTTGTTTTACGCCCTTTTACTGACCGTCATAAAGCCGGTGGACGGCATCAACGACGACTGGGGCATGTACAGCACATTATCCGGCGCTTATACCGGAACGCCTGACGCCCATGTCATGTTTTTCCTCTATCCCCTTGCCTGGCTGCTTGCAAAGCTCTATACGCTTTGTTCCTTTATTCCCTGGTACGGGCTTTTCCAGCACGGCGTGCAGATCGCCTGCCTTTTTGCTGTATACCGGCGTTTTCTGCGGCTCAGACGCAGGCACAATCCGAAGGCTTCCTTCCTTGCGCCCGCCCTGTCCGCCTTTCTGTTTCTGTTTTTCATTGTGGACCTTAATGTGATTTCGGAGGTGCAGTACACCACCACCGCGGGACTGGCGGCGGCGACGGCCCTTTTTTGCTTCATCACCGCCCGGATCAACCAATCCGCCGCAGGCTTTTTTCTGGACAATGTGCCCACCCTTCTCTTTTCCTGGATCTCCTTTTCCATGCGGCAGAACATTTTCTTTCTCATGCTGCCCATGGCGGGCATGCTCTGGCTTTCCAAATGGATCATCGCACGAAAGAGCGGCACTGAAAATATGGCCGGCAAGCTCCTTGGCTTCGCCCTGCTTTTATGTCTGGGCCTTGGCATTTTATGGGGCGCCAACGCCGCCGCCTACGCCTCCCCCGAATGGTCGGATTTCAGAAAAATAAACCATTACAGAGAGCGGGTAGGAGATTTTTACGGTTGGCCCCAATATGAGGAATGCCGGGACGAACTGGAAGCGCTTGGTCTGGACGAAGAGGCCTACATGTACCGCCGGTGCGGCGCTCCCTACATCGGTTACGATATGAGCGTGGAAGACTGGAAACAGATGCACGACATCGCCAGAAGCTGTTATCTGGCACGCACCCGCCTTACGGACCGGCTGAAAAACATTGCAGTCTCCCTGTTCAATGTGTTTTTCTACGGAGGCGGTATGCAGCCTGCCAATCTGTGCGCAGGTCTTTTGCTGCTCCTGACTCCGGTATTGATTTTTTACCACCGCAGCCCGCCCGCCCTTTTTGTCTATCTCATGTATCTGTTCGGGCGGAGCGTAAGCTGGATTTATGTCCTCTACGAGGGACGTTTTCCAAGACGTATTGTACAGCCCCTGATTACCGTTGACTTTCTGGTTCTTTGCGGCATCCTTCTCGCCTTTAACCTGCTGTACTCGGAACGGAAGAACAGCTACGCCCTGATCCTGCCGGTTCTCTTTGCGCTCAGCATCCTTTCGGTTGTCATCACGACAAAGGACGTAAAGGAGAACTACCGCATACACGAGGAGGTATGGCAGGGCCTAAAATCCTACTGTTTCTCCCATCCGGACAACTTTTACATATGGACTTACGCCTCCGGAACGCTGGAGCATTTCTGCGAGACGCCCTTCGCCCCGGGACAGGATACCTATCAGAATTTCATGTATACAAACTGGGGCGTAGTCTGTAACCCCAACACACAGAAAAAACTCGCCGCGTGGGATATCGGCGAGTTTGGACAGGATCTTGTAAAAAGCGACCGCGTCTATTTTATTTTACAGGACGCGCCCTACAATGAAGAGCATCCTGTGGTCATGTATTTCCGTCACACCTACCATGCCGAGCTTACCGTGGCCGACACCTTCACCCTGGACGGCCTCACCTACATGGTCTATCAGCTGCGGCCGCTGTGATTATCCTGCCTCTTTTGTCCCAGCAGCAGCAGCGCCAGCACCGTCACCGCCAGCATCAGCGGATACATATAACGGGTGAGCACGCAGGGTCCGAAAAGCAGCGTCCCCCAGAGGGCCAGCAAAAAAACAGCCGGGAGCAGGCGCAGGGGCTTTTTGGGGCCGATGCAGCAAAGGCAGTAAAACAAAAGCAGATACGTATAAAAAGCCGGCTGCATCACAAGAGCCATGGGCGGACAGTACCGCCACAGCTCGTCTCCCGCCGCAAAATAGCGGTAAAGTGACTGCAAAATCTGTAATTTCTGATGTCTCACATAGCCCGGCGCAAGGGCTTCCATATAAACCTGCTGATCGCTGGGATAGGTGATTTGCAGATATCCCTTTGCGTAAGTATACACGTCATTTAGATAGGTCGTATCCGTCAGATCCCACATCCCCTTATTTTTCAACAGAAAAGCCTTCGTGTACTCCCCGGGATACCGCAGTCCCAGCGAAACCCATTCGTTTAAAAGGATTTGCAGCGTCTCCCGATCCCCTTCAATATCCCGCTTGCTTCTATCCGCAATGGCCGGTTCATATTCCGGCAGCCCCTCTTTCCAGACCGTCGACAGGGCCGTCATATCCTCCCCCGTCAGCTCCTCCCCGTGATACTGCACCACTCTGGCAATCTGCTGGGCCGGAACGCTAAGCATCTCCCGCGCGTATGTCGCGCTGGTGGCGGACGCCGCGTGAATCAGCAGACCGTTTACCATCAGATACAGGAGAAGCGCCGCCCCGTGGCAGGCCAGAAGCCTTCCGAAAAAGGCTCGGTTTTTCCAGGTGCACAGGGAAATCACAAGCACATATAAAACCCAGGCATAGACGCTGTTATTCCGAAACAGCAGCAAAACGGCCGTCAGAAGAACGTAACGGACAAGCCAGCCCTTTTCCGGGCAGGCCCGGCTCCCCGCAAGCTCCCACACAAAGGCCGTAAACACCATGACCAGCGCCCCATATATGGTATCCTTTGTAATGGAAACGGCCAGCATCCCATGGGCCGGAAAAAACGCTGCGCACAGCACAAAAGCACAGCACAGCCATCGGAAAACCCCGTGTCTGCGAAGAAAAACGGATACCCAGGCAAAACAGCCCGCCATCACCGCCATCTGTAACAGGGCGTACATGGCAAGCCCCGCCCTGTCCGCATTGGGGAGAAAGGACAAAAACTCTCCCATGGCAAGACAGCCCTTTAGCATCAGGGTATGAATCAGCGGATGATGCGTGGTAAGACCGCTGATTCGTATTTGATCCAGCTGTGGAATCACATCGTAAGCCATAATGGCCGGATAGTAGGTGGCAAAGGGAATGCAAAAGCCTCCGAAAATCAGCGCAAACGCGCCCCAGAACTGCTTCCTTTCCGCGTTTTTGTTCCGGCAGACAGCATTCCCCGCCGTCCGTCCGGCCAGCGAAAACAGCACATTCTGTCCCGCAAAGGCAGCGGGCGTCAGGCAGACCGTCCAGACGAAGGCCTCCGCCGCGCCCGCAATCCCGGCATGACTCCAGAAAAGCCCCAGCACCTGCAATCCGGTAAAACCGGCCGCCAACAGCATCCGCACGGGAACAGAAAAAAAGACTTCATCATAAAACAAAGCCTTTTTCCACAGACAATATAAACCAAACAGCAGGGCCATAGGGAAAATCCCCATGGTATACACACTCCCCGTCCCCCGAAGGAGGAGGAAAATCCGTCCCGCACACAAAAGCGCCGCAAGCGCACAGCATACCGTAAGCGCAAGCTCCCGCGCCGTAAACCGTTCCGTTATTTTTTTCATAGCCACCCCTTTGTCCCGGCTTTTTGTCATGAGTTATCCCGCACCCGTCTCGTCACAAGGGTGAGGCGGTATTCAAAGTCGCGCCTGTTTTTCAGCGCCATATTGGAAAGCATCAGTCCCGTAAAAAGCGACTGGATCGCCGCCAGCGCCATAAACCCACAGACAAAAAGCGTCGGGAACCTGTCTACCATTCCCGTCTCTATATAAGTAATGAAAATCGGAATAAAGAGCACCACCGCAACGAGGGTGAGAATCGCGGAACATATGCCGAAAAAGCCAAAGGGCTTGTAATCCCGGTAAAGCTTTAAGATCGTGCGAAGCACCTTAAAGCCGTCCGAGAAGGTATTCAGCTTGGACTCGCTGCCCTCCGGCCTGTCCCGGTAATCCACAACCACATTTTCAATCTGCATGTTATTGTATACCGCGTGAATGGTCATCTCCGTCTCAATCTCAAATCCGGTGGACAACACGGGGAAGGTTTTCACAAAGCCGTAGCTGAACGCCCGGTAGCCCGTCATTATATCCTTAATATCGCAGCCGAAAAGCCGGTTGATGCTTCCCCGTACCACGGAATTGCCCAGATTGTGGAAAGGTCTCTTATTCTCCGTAAAATAAGTGGATGAAAGCCTGTCCCCCACTACCATATCCGCATTGTGGGAGAGCACCAGATCCACCATCTGTCCCGCGTACTCCATGGGGTAGGTGTCGTCTCCGTCCACCATGATATAGCACTCCGCCTCGATCTCCCGGAACATCCTGCGCATTACATTGCCCTTGCCCTGCATATTCTCATAACGGATCACCGCACCGGCGTCCCTGGCGAGCTCCACCGTGCGGTCAGTGGAATTATTGTCATATACATAAACCACCGCATCGGGAAGAGCCTCCCTTGCGTCCTTTACCACCTTCGCAATGGTCTTCTCCTCATTATAACAGGGAATTAATACCGCTATCTTGTCCATCATCCGTCTCCTATGCTGAATATACTATCCTATAGTTTACCATATAAAACCATTCTTTAAAAGCCCTGATAAATAAACTCTGCCGCACTGTATCCGGGGCCGTAATACCCCAGCAGAATCACGGCAAACAAAAGCGCATACCACAAAATCCAGCGCACAGGCAGGGGCTTTTTTGCAATCCTGTCCCGCACCGGGCCCCTGCGCCCGGCAAAAGAAACCGTCCACAAAAGAAGGAGCGACAGCGCAGTCACCGCCATTTCTATGCCGTCAAGCCCCAGCCGCAGCAGAGAGCCGTCCCACAGAATATGCGGGTTCCATACATGCACCGCCTCCCCCAGCATACAAAAGGCGTCACCCACCGTTGCAGCCCGAAAAAACAGGTCGCCGATGCAAACAAGAAAGAAGGTGCGAAGAATACGCACGCACGCCACAAAGCGTCCCTCCTGCCCAATGGAAAGCCGCTCCATCATGCGCGCGCAGGGCGGTGAGAGCAATTCCTCCATCACGATATAAAACCAGTGTAACAGCCCGGAACCGATCACGAACTTCCAATCGCCCCCGTGCCAGATTCCCACTGTCAGCCACAGCACAAACATAGCCGCAAAGGTGGCGTACTGCTTTCCACGTTTCTTTCCGAATTTGTTTTTAAAGGATTTGTTCAGGTTTGTAAAGAGTTTTGACCGAAGAAGGGGATAAAAAACATAATCCTTCATCCAGATTCCCAGCGTAATGTGCCATCTGCGCCAGTACTCCGCCACGCTTTTTGAAAAGAAGGGCGTCTGAAAGTTTTCCGGCAGCATAATGCCAAGGCTCTCCGACAGTCCCAGCACGATATCCATACAGCCGGAAAAATCCGTATAAAGCTGAAACGCGTAGCAGGCGGTGGCCACCCAGATATACGCGCCGTTATAGCTTTCGTAAGATCCGTAAACCGTATTCACCAAAACGCCCAGCCGCTCGGAAATCACAAGCTTTTTGAAAAACCCCCAGACCATGCGCTGGAGTCCCCTCGTTACCTGCCTGTAATCAAACGCATGGGGCGCAAAAAACTGGTCCGCATGTTCCCTGTATTTTAAAATCGGCCCGGAGATCAGATTCGGAAAATACAGGCCGTAAAGCGCCAGTTTCAGGCCATTTTCCTGATGTGCGGCAAGACCGTAGTAAACGTCGATCACGTAGCCCAGCAGGGAAAAGGTATAAAAGCTCACGCCAAGAGGCACCAGAAAGTCTACTCCCGAAATCAGGTCTTTTGGCCCGCCCAGAAGGTGCACCACGCCATCCGCCGTATTAATCAGGAAATTCACATATTTCAGGGCAAAAAGGATTCCAATATTGACCAGAATGGTCACGGCAAGAACCGCCCTGCGCTTCTTTTCTTCCTCCGCAGGCGTCCCGGCTAACAGCCTCGTTCCCGTATGGCAGGCCGCTATTGATACAAAGGGATAAAGGATCAGCGCCCCCTGCCCCGCAAGGAGGAGATAAATAACGCTGCACAGTAAAAGAAACCCCCACTGGAATCTGCGGGGAATACTATAGTACAGGAGCAGCAAAGCCGCAAAAAAACACAAAAAATAAAAAGAAGTAATGGCCATATCCGCCTCCGCTTTTTTGCCCGAATCTGCGTCGATTATATCATATTCTTCCCAAACCCGCAATTCCGCGCCTTGTAAAAAAAGCGGTAATACAGTAAAATGAATTACAATGTGAGAACATTGGAGGAAGGCTTATGATCAGCAGAAAATTTCCCGTCTGGCTTACGATAGAAAAGAAAGAACGCTCTCTTTTTTTTGCACTGATGGCGATGTACGGCATCTATGTTCTGCCGGTCATCCTTGCCAACCGGCTGTATCAGGACGATTTAAGCCACAGCCTTTACGGCGTCACCGGCTGGTATAATGACGCCAGGCCTCTTTCGGAGAAGCTTATCGTCTGGCTTTGCGGCGGTTCTCCCCTGGGGGACGTATTTCCCCTGCCGCTTCTACTCTCCATCCCCCTTCTGGCCTTTGCCGTCACACTGTTTGTAAAGCGTTTTCTGCCCTCGCAGGGGCTTTCTTTTCCTGCCCTTTCGCTTGGTTTTTTAGTGATTGCAAACCCTTTTCTTCTCTGCAATCTCTCCTACCGATTTGAAGCCGTCACCATGATCCTTGCCCTCTGCGCGGCCATGCTGCCCTATGCGGCGCCGGCGGAAATGCCTCCCCTGAAAGTGTTTATCTTTTCCTTTTTCCTTTGCATGATTACCTTTACCACCTACCAGTCCGCTATCGGCGTCTTTATCAGCCTTTGGTTTATAGAGCTCTTTTACATGCTTTGTTCCTGCCGCATTGATCCGCTGCGGCTGCTGGCCCGTCCGGCTGCCTGCGTATGCGGCGCGGTCATTTACAAATTCATTATTCTGAATCACTATATCCGTCCCGAAAACGGCGGCTGGCAGTCCGACGCTTACCGTTTCGGCCAGAACGCTGAGGGAGGATTTTTTTCCGTCATCCTGTTGAATATGGAAAGCCTCATGCAGCATATCAACCTTGTTTTGCAGGGCGTTCCCATGCCTGTGCTTATACTGTTCCTGTTCCTTATGGCAGCAGGCATCCTGTTTGCATGCCTTTCGTTTTTCCGACAGGACTTTCCCCTGTACCGCAGGCTGCTCTCGATACTGTATGCGCTCCTGCTGCCTTTTCTGATTGTTCTTGGCGCGGCGGCTCCTCTTCTGGTTCTTACGCCCACCTCCTTCAACATCAGCGCCCACTCTCTGATATGCCTGTGCAGCATCGGGATATGGGCCGGCGTCATGCTCTCTTTTCTACCCTCTGCCGGCAGACAGCTTTGGGCGCTTCTGTTTCTGCCCTGCCTGCTCTTTGGCCTGACCTTTTCCTACACCTACGGAAACGCTCTGACCAGCCAGAAGCAGTATGAAGAATACCTGACTTACAGTATCGTTCATGATCTGGAAACCATAAATGCAGACGGCGCATACCAGACCGTCACCATAGCAGGCCGGGCGCCGTACGCGCCGGAAACCGCAAGGCTTTGCGAAAAATATCCGCTCCTTACCCGGCTGGTTCCCACCTATATTACAAACTCCTCGTATCTGGGCGGCGTACAGCTTTTGCTCTACGCGCAGGAAACCTTTTCCTTTGAAAGCCTGACCGAAGAAGACGAAACCCTGATAAAAACCGGCGAGCCGGTTGTGACAACCAGTATTTATTCCTGTTATAAGGCAGACAATAAAATTATCATCCACTTTAATCGGTGAAACGCCGCTTCATGCAGGCGTTTTACCTGAAACCCGGAGGAAACCATGCTTTTTAATTCCATGACCTTCGCCGTTTTTCTGACGGCGGTATTTATCCTGTACCATATCGTGCCCGTAAGGCTGCGCTGGATTTTCCTACTGGCGGCAAGCTATGTCTTCTACATGAATTTACATGTGGCCTACGGCCTTCTGCTCCTTTTTACCACAGCCCTCACCTATTTTCTGGCCCTCGGCCTTGAAAAAGCCCCCGACCGCGCCGGTAAAAAACGCTGTCTTCTCGGCGGCGTCCTGCCTCTTGTGGGTATTCTCCTTGTATTCAAGCTGGGCGCGCCCGTAATCGACAGGCTCAATGCGCTGGCGGAGGCAGGACGGCTGTCCATGCATCCTTTGACCATAAAGATTCTGCTGCCCGCAGGCGTGTCTTTCTATTTCTTCCAGTCTATGGGCTATCTGATCGACGTATATCGGGGAAAAAGCAAAGCCGAGCGGCATTTCGGTTATTACGCGCTCTTCGTCTCCTTCTTCCCCCAGCTGCTGGCCGGGCCCATTGGCCGGGCGGACTCGCTTCTTCCCCAGTTAAAGAAAGAGCGCAGCTTTGATTATGAAAACGTGACCTACGGGCTCAAACTGATGGCCTGGGGCTATTTTAAGAAACTGGTAATCGCCGACGTCTTTGCCACGGTGGTGGACAAGGTATACAACAATCCCTACAGCTATGTTGGGCTCGTCTTTATCATTACCACGGTGATGTTCGCCATCGAGATTTACTGCGATTTTTCCGGCTATTCGGATATCGCCATCGGCTGTGCGAGGCTCTTTGGCGTGGAGCTTGCATCCAATTTCAGAAATCCCTACCTTTCCTTTTCAATCAGGGAGTTCTGGAGCCGCTGGCACATCTCCCTGTCCACCTGGTTTCGGGATTATGTGTATATTCCGCTTGGCGGCAGCCGGGCGGGACGTTTTAGGCACTGCCTGAATCTTTTTCTCACCTTTCTGGTCAGCGGCTTCTGGCACGGCAGCAGTCTGACCTTCCTTTTCTGGGGCGGTATTCACGGTGTCCTGCAAATTCTGGAAACCTTTATCTACCCCAAAACAAGAGGGGGCGTTTCGGTGATCCGTAAAAAACACTGGTGGCAGCTTCCCCTTACCTTTATTGTGCTGTGCTTTACCTGGATCTTTTTCAGGGCCAACACCATTCAGGACGCCTTCTGGATCATCTCAAGGCTGTTCTGGGATATCGGCAGGCCCTTAAACTATTTAAAAACCGCCGTAATCTGTCTGGACATGCCCTATCTGTCCATGTGTGGCATGGCCCTGTCGGCGGCGGCGCTTTTTGTCTGGGATCTGCTGTCCCTGAAACAGGATGTGATCAAACTGATATCCAGACAGCGGGGGCTGGTGCGGTGGCCCCTGTATGTGCTCCTTCTGGTGGCAATCGCGCTGTTTTCCCATAAAGGGATCGCGACGGAGTTTATATATTTCCAGTTTTAACAGTTCAGCCATGAAAGCATGTTAAAGATGCGTGGAGCTCGCGCACAGAGCAGCTTTGACATGGTTTCATGAGCGGAGCCGCCCCTGTTACAAGAGTTAAGAAAGGAAACCCTATGAAGCAAAATAAACAAGTACCCGTATTTATCATAAAGTGCATCGCCATCCCCGCCGCGGCTGTTCTGGTTCTGTATCTTCTGAACATTCCCTATCGGAAGATAGACGACGACAAATACCGGGATCTCTGGAATCTGCGGATGCTTGGCAACCAGATAAACGAGGTGGAAATCGCCAACGTAGGAAGCTCCCACGGAGCCTACGACTTTGTCTACGACGATCTTACCGAAGAGGGGTATTCCTGTTTCAACTTCGGCAATGTGAGTCAGACCTACGACTACGATCTGTCGCTTTTAAAAGAATACGGGCATCATCTGGACGACGGCTGTCTGGTTTTCATCCCCGTGTCCTATTTCTCCTTCAATAACGAAACCGTAAATGAAAACGAGGCGCAGGCTCTTTCGGTGAAATACTACCACTGTCTTTCTCCCCGGAATATTCCCGACTACGATCTGTTTACGGATATTGTTACGGCCAGATTTCCCATTTTGTCAGCCGGGGAGGATATTGTGAAGCTTCTGCCGGACAGCCTGACTGTTTTTGCAAAAGAAGAGGAGACAGAAACGCCGGAAATGGACGAGGCCGCCGTGGCCCAGTTTGCCGACCGGGCCGCCGCCCGCTTTGATCGGCATTTTAACAACAAGGACAACTATTTTCTGCCGGAGCGCGAGGCCCAGCTTCGGGAGCTGATCGACTACTGCAAAGAGCACGGGTTTACGCCCGTGCTCATCACCACGCCGTTTTCCGTTTACTACAACGGGCCGGTGCCGGAAGATTTTCTCGACCGGTTTCACAGCACCGTCAATCAGATTGCATCTGACACAGGCGTCAATTATTACGATTACTCCCACGATAACAGATTCATGGAAAATCTGACTCTGTTCTCCGACTCCGACCACCTGAACGCCGATGGCGCGGACTATTTCATGGAGATTCTGGCAGAAGAAGTGCCGGAGTTTCGGCAGATTCTGGAGTAAGCCGCTTTCTCAAAAAGTAATGCCGCCTTCCCCGGCGTTTCCTTCCGCCGCCTCACCACTTCATGGAAAGAACGGCCTCCTTCTCCACATGCCGGTCCTTTCGCATATAAAACTCCTCCACCGCCTCCTTGGCGATCTCGGGCGTAACCTCTTCTGGCAGGGTAATGCCCGGGTGGAAGAGGATTTCCAGATTTCTTCTGTCCTTATTCGCCTTTTTCAGCATTTTCCCGTAAAGCTTTTCGATTCTCTCCCGGTCCATGCGGCCGCTCATCACAAGCCCCCACAGATACATCCGCGGGATGCCGTTTTCGTCGCAATACCGATCCGCCCTGCCGGCATAAAAGGCAAGCAGCCGGTTCTTTACAAAGTTGATAGGTCGGTATGTCCGATACAATGACACATCTGTCAGAAATACGCCAAGGGGCTCTCTGGAATTACGGATATACTCTACCCGGTATCCTTCCTCGGCCACCGCCTCCAGAATGGCCTCCCACACCACGGGAATCATGTGGGCATGCTGGTGGCTGTCGATCCGCAGGCCCTTCTGTTTACAGGAAACGCCAGCCTCTTTTGCAATCGCCATGCACTTTTCAATGGCTTCCTGGGTCTGTTTAAGCTGGGCTTTGATTTCCCGTTTTAACTGCGGCTTGATCTTTCTCCTTTTTCCGGGCAAACAGGAGGCAAGAAAAAGACCGCCCCAGCCAAGTCCCATCAGCCTGCCGCCCTCCTTTACCAGATCAGGAACCGCCGCCACCCCGGCCAGACTTCGTCCCTCCACAAAGTCCAGATGCACTGACATGCAGGGCAGAAAAGGCAGGTGCGGTATCTCCCCGTACAGAAGCTCCATACAGGGCTCAAAGCTGAGCATATTCGGCACAATACTGATGCTGTCAAGCTTTCCCGCCCGCATACACTCCAGCATATCCTTCGACGTATTTAAGGTAAGCGCATAATCGTCCGCGTGAATATCCGGCCTACTCATGTTGAAATCCCTCCTTAAAGCTCTCTCCCCGCAGCACAAGCGTTTCCAGCTGTTTTTTCTGAGAGGTTGCGGGGAAAGCAAAATAGCCGATCAGATCCCCTTCGTCCGGCATCCAGATATGCACATTTTCCACCGGATACTGAGTCGCCGGCCAGGCAAGATAATCCGGCTGTCTGATAAAAGCCTTTGCCTCCATCTGCGGGATTTCCGTGACCTTCCACCCGTATGGAAGCGCATAAAACAAAAGTACCGCCACCGCCGCAATGCGCAAGATCTTTATACCTGCCCCTGAAAATCCCATCCGCCCGCTTCCTGCAAGCGTTCCAAGGGTCATGACCACCAGTATATAAATATAGGGGCCGCCGTAACGCATATGGGGCGCGCTGAAAAACCAGAAGGCAAGATTCACCAGTCCCGTCGAAATAAGCGCCGTCAATGCATATTCCCGTTTTCTGAAACCCCTTACCAGCAGATACAACAGCACAGGAATACAGATAACCCCCGCCAGAAGTACAATACGGTTTCCCATATTCTGGGACAGAAACCAGCCGGGCACCCAGCCCGTAAGAGAATTGTCATACTCCGCCGCGCTCCGAAGCCCTCTTGCAAACATCTTGATATCCAGACTGTCCTCATAAAGCACCGCCGCATCCATCTTCCAGTCCGGATGGAACAGGTCGATTCCGGCGTAAGGATATACCACATAGCCCGAAATAATCACGTTCCGGATCAGCCATGGCGCCAGCACAAAAACACCCGCCGCCACATGGGCGGTCACCGCCTTCCCGTTCTTTTCTTTGATAAACAGATATAGCGGATACAAAGCCAGAAGCACCGTAGACGCGGCGGACAGCTTCACCGTAACGGCGTACACGCTCAACACGCAAAGAAAGCCGTACAAAGCGCCGTCCTTCTCCCCTTCCTCCCAAAACCTTGCCCACTTCGTAAGAATATAGAGAATCAGCAGCATGGCCTCAATATCCGTGCCTGAGGAAGCAAGATCGTAAGATTTCTGCATCACATAAACCACCGTCACGCACTGTAACAGGTCTGAAACCCGCAGGCTCTTTTCTCCCCACAGTCTTACCGTGAAAGCCGCATAAACAAGCGCCGCCAGACAAAAGAACCCGTTCAGGCTGTGAAGGGACTGTCCCAGAAGCCAGCCAAGGCTGAACAACGCCTGCAGGCACATAAAAGCGCTGTTATAGGCAAGCCGCATGTGCAGGTTCCCAAGGCCCGGCACCACCCCGTATTCCTCCACCCAGCGGATGGCCTGGGCGTGATACAGCCCCGTATCGTACTGCCCGGGACTCTGCGTCGTCCAAAGCAGGGTAAGAAGAAAACACAAAACCACAGCCAGAATCCGCCACGGACTCGGTTTCACCCCCACGCAGCCGGGAAAAAGCCGGATATCCTTTTTCCTGTAAAACCGCCTGTACAGCCAGATAAAAAAGAGGATCATGCCTGCCGCTCCCAAAATGGTGCAGGCGATCCCCGCCACTTTATAGAATAAGCTGAAAAACTGGGCGTAAACATTCAAAAAAAGAATGCCCGTCACGATATAAACGTCGGGCCTTCCCATCGTCTCCAACCGGTTCTTGTACACGCTGTCCACAATCGCCTTGCCAAAGAGCAGGGAGGCTGCGCAGATCACCACCCACGAAAAGAGCACTGTCAGCATTCTTTCTCTTCCTCCTCTTCGCCCTCGCGCCACACAAGCGTGTCAATGATATACCGGGGCCTGTGCTTGGTTTCCATATAAATCTTTCCCACATACTCCCCGATAATTCCGAGAGACAGAAGGGTAACGCCTCCCAGCATCAAGGTCACGCACAGGGTCGTCGTGTAGCCGGGCACATTATTTCCTCTGGCCCAGTCCACCAGACCGATCACGCACATGATCACGCTGAACAGAAACACCAGAAACCCAAGCCCGCTGATCAGCCGGATGGGCCGTATGCTCATGGAAGTAATGCCGTCCACAGCCAGCGTAAGCATCTTGTTCAGCGTATACTTGGAATGCCCCGCCTCCCTGGCCTTCACATCGAAATAAACCACGTTGGACGTAAATCCCATGGTGGGAATAAGCCCCCGCAAAAACAGATTCGTCTCCCCATACTCCGCAAGGGCATTCAGCGCCTTTCTGGAAAGCAGACGATAATCCGCATGATTCGTAATCACGCGGCTTCCCAAAAGGTGCATCAGCCTGTAGTAGGCCGTAGCCGTGGCCTTCTTGAAAAAGCCGTCGGAGTGCCTGTCATTGCGCACGCCGTAAACCACCTCGCAGCCCTCCATATAGCTTGCCAGAAAAAGATCCAGCGCCTCAATATCCTGCTGTAGGTCCGCGTCAATGGTAATCACCGCATCCGCATGCTTTCTGGCCGTCATCATACCCGCCAGGATGGCGCTCTGATGTCCGTAATTTCCCGCCAGACTCACCACGCTGAAACGAGTATCGCCGGCGGCAATCTGATGGAGCAGGCGAAGCGTATCATCCTTGCTCCCATCGTTCACAAACATGATCTTGGAACCCGCCGCTATCTTGTTTTCCCGCTCCAGACGGGCCAGCTTTTCTCCCATAACGGCGGCTGTTTTCTCCACCACCTCCTGCTCGTTATAGCAGGGCACCACCAGATATAAAATCGGAATTTCTCTCATTGTCATTTTTCCTCGTAATAGTCTCTGTACCACTCCACAAACCTGGCAAGTCCCTCCTCGATGGGGGTGTCGGGTTTAAAGTCATAATCCCGCATCAGATCGGCCACATCCGCATAGGTCTGATACACATCGCCGGGCTGCATGGGCAGATACTCTTTCTTCGCCTCCACGCCAAGACACCGCTCCAGCGCCGCCACATAGTCCATCAGCTTCACCGGCTTGTTGTTGCCGATATTGTAAAGCTTATAAAAGGCGCCTTTTTCATTCTCTGCGGGCGGATTGCACAGAATGTTTTCCACACCCCGCACAATATCGTCGATATAGGTAAAGTCCCGATACATATCCCCTTTGTTGTAAATCTGAATGGGTTCTCCCGCAAGGATTTTTTTCGTAAATTTAAAGTACGCCATATCCGGCCTGCCGAAAGGTCCGTAAACCGTGAAAAAGCGAAGCCCTGTCACAGGAATCCGATAGAGCTTACTGTAAGCGTGGGCCATCAGCTCGTTGGACTTTTTGGTGGCCGCATAGAGACTCACCGGCTCGTCCACCTTATCCTCCGTGGAAAAGGGCACTTTATCATTTCCGCCGTAAACGGAACTGGAGGAAGCGTATACCAGATGCTCCACCGGGAAGTACCGGCATCCCTCCAGAACATGAAAGAATCCCATCATATTGGATTCCATATAGGCTTTGGGATTATCTATGCTGTAGCGGACGCCCGCCTGCGCCCCCAGATTCACCACAATCTGCGGCCTGAACTCCTGAAACACGCGTAACACATCCGCATTGTCCGCCAGATCGCCCTTAATAAAGCTGTAGTTGTCATAAGCGTCAAGAACCGCCAGCCGGTCTTCCTTGAGCTTCACATCATAGTAGTCGTTCATGTTGTCAAAGCCGACCACCCTGGCCCCCTTCTCCAGAAGGCTTCTGGATAGATGAAAACCGATAAAGCCTGCGCCGCCGGTAATCAGATATGTCTTAGAGGAATCCAATGCTTTCATATTTCCTTTACTCCCTTTCCGCCTAGCGCCCTATGCTGTAATACTCAATTCCCGCTTCCTTCATCTTCGCCACGTCATACACGTTTCTTCCGTCGTACACAAGCGGAATCCGCATCTTTTCCTTATACGTCTCAGGCGCCAAGCCGCGAATCTCCTCCCACTCCGTAAAGACGAAACAGATATTGGCTCCCTCCAGCGCCTCAACGGGGCTGTTTACATAGGAAATGGAACCCCTGCCGTTTTTCCCTTCCGGGTAAACCTTCTGGAAATTCTGTGCCGCCACAGGATCGTAAGCCGTAATCTGCGCGCCGTTATCCAGAAGCAGCTTTACGTTATCCAGCGAAGGCGCCTCCCGCAGGTCGTCGGTGCCCGGCTTGAAGGCCAGTCCCAGCACCGCCACCTTCAACCCTTCGAAGGTAATCATTCTCTTACATGCCTTCTGGTACAGTCTGGTCTTCTGGGCCGCGTTCACATCCACCGCCGCCTCCACCGTCTTTAACTTATAACCGTACTGCCCGGCCAGATATTTTAACGCCTTCGTATCTTTGGGGAAGCAGCTGCCGCCGTAGCCGATGCCGGCGTTTAAGAATTTTGCGCCGATACGGGCGTCGTAGCTCATGCCCTGCGCCACTGCGTCGATGTCCGCGCCGACCAGTTCGCAGAGGTTTGCGATATCGTTCATATAGGAAATTTTCAGGGCCAGAAAATCATTGCAGGCATACTTGATCATCTCTGCGGAACGCCGGTTTACCGACACGATGGGCAGACCGAAGGGCTCATAAATCTTCTTAAGCGTCTCCTCCGCTTCTTTGCTCTGTGTGCCGATAATAATGCGGGCCGCGTGGAGCGTATCGTGCACCGCAGAACCCTGCGCCAGAAATTCCGGGTTGGAAGCCACCTCCACCTTCACATCACGAATCAGGAAATCCCGGATAAACTGTTCCACCTTATCGTTTGTCCCTACAGGCACTGTGGATTTCACCACCACCAGACAGTCCCGCTCCACAGATTCCGCAATCTGTCTCGAAACCGTAGCGATATAATTCAGGTTTGCAGAACCGTCCGGCTGCTCCGGCGTTCCCACGCCGATGAAAATAGCGTCCTTATCCCGGTAGGCCTGCGCGTAATCCGTGGTATAATGCAGCCTGCCAGCGGCGTTGTTCTTTCGCATCAGCTCTTCCAGCCCCTCTTCGAAAATAGGGCTTTCTCCGGCCTCCATCATCCTGACCTTTTTCTCATCCACATCCACGCAGGTGACGTCGTGACCTTTCTCTGCAAAACACACGCCGGCCACCAGTCCCACATATCCCGTTCCTGCCACTGCTATTTTCATTTTCCCTGTATCCTCCTTCGCATTGATTATTCCCGATATTTTCTTTTCCAATTTCCATATAAGAAGAAAGACGGCAGATAACAAACCAAATACAGCAGTTTGTTTGGTATTTCCGCAAAAAGCCGCTTCCCATCATATCCCGCAAAGTATCCGTAGATAATGTAGAGAACCATCATCTTCACTTTCACCTTAAAACAGGTCTGTGCATTCTCCAGATATATTTTTGAACGCAGCAGCATCCCTCTGGGGGAATGTATTTTCATCCTGCGCCCCGTATTGGTCAGCCCGTCCTCCAAATAATCGCAGATATACACGTTTTTATTGATGTGCACCATCTGGTAGGGGCCTGACATCTGCATCCACACCACATCCTCGGGCATGTATTTTTCTCCCGCAAAAACGGGAAAAGGGTACTGTTTCAGGATGTCCGTATAGAAGACCTCCGCCTTGTCCCCGCCGATATTTCCGTTAATGCGCACATGCAGATAGGTGTCGATCTTCCCGTCTTCGGGAAAATACGCCGTATTCACCCTGCCGTCGCTGTGGCACCTCAAAAAGCTGTAGCCGCACAGATTGGGCCTGTCTTTGTATTTTTCATGGCAGGAAAGAATGACGGCCACCGCATCCTCTGGCAGATAATCGTCGCTGTCCACAATATAGGTCAGCTCCGATTCTATCATGGCGATGCCTCTGTTGAGGGCCACATGTTTTCCGGCATTCTCCTGTCTTTCATAGAGAATGGGAATTTTGTTTTCCTGTCTGTAGCGCCGGATCAGCTCGGACGTGCCGTCGCTGCTTCCGTCGTCCACCACAAGCCATGTGAAATTCTGACTGGTCTGCCGCAGCAGGCTCTCGTACAGCTTCGGCAGAAAACCCGCCCTGTTATACGCGGGCGTTATAATCGTAAGCAAACTCATAGGCTTTATTTCCCTGTAAACGAGGAGGACGAAGCCTCCGTTTCCAGCCCGGCCGCCTCCAGAAATTTTTCCGCTATCTTTTCCACGCAGTACTGCTCCCTGATCCGCGCCGCGCCCTCTGAAAGGCGCGAAGAAAGCGCTTCATCGGAAGCGATGCGGCACATCGCCCGGGCCATCGCCGCCTTATCTCCCACGGGCACAAGCAGGCCGCTCTCCTCGGGCTTAATATAGATTCTCGCCCCGCCGATGGGACAGTCCGTGGAAATCGTAGGTATCCCCATGGCAAGGGCTTCCAGCATGGAATTGGAAATGCCCTCATAGTCCGAGGACAGCACGAACATGGCGGCATCCTTTATCTGTTCCCTCACATCCGCCTGAAAACCGTGCCACACCACCAGAGAGTCAATTTGCAGACGGGACGCCTGCTCCTTCAGCTGCCCCTCCAGCTCCCCTTCTCCGTATATATGCAGCTCGTAATCCGGGAATTTCTTTGTAAACTCCGCAAAGGCCTCCAGCAAAAGAGCCTGATTTTTCTGTTTGTGCAGACGGCCCACGGTCACGATCCTGTGACTGCGGCTGCCGGTATGGCGGGGCGGCACGTCCGCGTCAACCGGATTTGGTATCACAACGGCTTTTTTACCTATCTCTTCCGGGAAATAGGAAATACCGTCCCGGGTCTGAAAGGTAATCCGCCCGGCCCGTCTGTAGGCCCAGTTTCGCAGCGCCTTTACATTGCAGCTGTCCGGGCTGTTTCGTTCCGCCACCAGAACCGGCCGCTTCATCCCCCGGGCCGTCATCACCGAAAACACCGCGCCCATGACGCAGAAAGCAAAAACGCAGCTGTCCGGGTTCTTCCTAAAATACCGCCGCATGGCTGCAAGCCGCTTTATCATCACAAGGGGATTGCCGTTTGATTTCGGCGCAACGCTGAAATCCTCCACCTTATCGTTAAGGGCATAGGCATGCTCATACCCGGCGAACTGCATAATGGCCACTTCAAATCCCCTTCTGACATACTCGTTGGAGAGAAGGGATATGACCCGTTCCGTACCGCCTCCCGTCATGTTGGGAATAATAAATATGATCTTCATACTGTCAATCATTCCTCTTTATTTTTCGCCGCCAAGGATTCTTCTGACCTTACCCAGGGCCCGGTCAAAAAGCGTGGGCCCGTGATAACGCCGCGCTTTCTTTTCGTCAAACAGGCATGTAAGATCCGGCTGACTGTTCACATATTCCCACCAGAGACTGCCCAGGTTCGTATCGTAACGGTTCCAGGGCTTGTCCCCCGCATAGTGAATGATCACAGGCGCTTCCATGGCCTGGACATACTCCTCCTCGGTACACAGCCCCTGTTCCACAAAGAGATGGTATTCTTCCTTTGGCATATAAGCCAGCCGATTATATTTTGGCGGCAAAAAACGGATTGCCCCCTTACAGGTAATATTTAAAATATCCTGATCCTGATAGTAGAGCTTCCGGCGCGCCAGTTCATCCCACGTCTTTTTCAGATTCAGGCGGCGAAGCTTGGAAAGGTTTAACAGGGTAACGCCCGCGTTAATATAGCTTCCCTTCTGCCCCTCCAGCATATGCCAGTAATCCCGCCTGCTGTTCCACTCCCATTTGTCGGACAGGTTCACCGCGCCCTTTACCGCCGCAAAGGCCATGCCGGACAACGGCGTCTCCCAGAGCTCCAGCAGGCTGTCCCTGATCAGGATATCCGCGTCCAAATACAGAATCTTATCCGTATCGGGCAGCAGTCCCGGCAGCGCCAGTCTCAGATATGTCCCCGCCGAGATCCCCCTCACTTCATAGGAATCCGCATAAGGATTTTCAATACAGTGCATGAAAAGAACCGATTCCGGGTCTCTTCTCACAACCGCCTGCCGCAGCTTTTCTTCCACCCATCCGGCTTTCTGTGTGCAGACGCAGTGAATCTCGCAGTGGCAGGACGCGCGGACGCAGCTGTCCGTCAATGAAGCCGCAGCCGCCTGTACCGGCGCAGTCAGATTTTCGTCAAAGCAAAAAACGGCTTTTATCCTTTCCACCTTGCCCCTCCCTACGGTTTTCATGCAAACCCGCCCTGAAAATACTTTGCGGTTCTGCGCGAACAATATTATTCTACCCTGATACCATGAAAAAAGCAAGAAATCCTGATGAATTCCCCGCCCGCCCCCTCCCTTGCCAAAAAACGCAAAGAAAGATATAATATCCGCGAAAGCAAAAACACAGGAAGGAGACCGCCATGTCCAACCCGTTTTTATCCGTCATCGTACCCGTATACAACGTAGAACCCTATCTGACGCAGTGTCTTGACAGCATTCTGTCCCAGACCTTCGCAGACTTTGAGGTAATCCTTGTGGACGACGGCTCCACCGACGGCTCCGGCGCCCTCTGCGACAGCTATGCCGAAAAAGACGGACGGTTTCTCTGTATTCACAAGGAAAACGGCGGGCTGGTATCGGCCAGACAGGCCGGTTTCCCCTATGCAAAAGGCCAATACGTCACCTTTGTGGACAGCGACGACTGGATCGCCCCCGGCATGTATGCGCGCATGTGCGCCGCCGCTGAAGAAACCGGCGCGGAAGCGGTCTGCTGCAATTACACCGCTGTCACAAAAAAAGGCGACATCCTTTGCCGTTCTTCCTTTTCTGCAGGCCTCTACGACAAAGCGCAGCTGGAAGAGCATGTCTATCCCCGCATGATATACTCCGGCAGCTACTTCACCTACGGCGCGGCTCCCAATCTGTGGAACAAGCTGTTTCGAAGGGAACTTCTCGCAAAAAATCTCTGCCACGTTCCTCTTACGGTCAAGGTGGGAGAAGACGCCCTTGTATCCTATATCTGTCTGCTGGAAGCCTCCAGCATCTATTTTTGCGATGAATATTTTTATTTTTACAGAAGCAGTTCTTCCTCACTGACGCACAACATGGATCAAAACCGCCTTGCGGAAAACCATGTGCTGTTTGAGACTCTTCTTGGGACAATTGACTTTTCCCTCTATCCTTACATGGAACGGCAGCTTAACTATTATATTGTCTACCAGTGTCTGCTGACCTTTGTTCCTGTATTTTCTTCCATGGCTGGAGGAGACGGGGATTCTCGCCGCCTGTTTTTGTCAGAGTGCGCCTGTCCGCCTGTCAAAAAAGCCTTCCGCCATGTGAGAATCAGCAGCATCAAGGGTCTTCACAACAGGCTTTACGCCCTCTGCATCCGCTACAGACTCTACCGCCTGTTTCGTTTTTTCCTGATCCATTAAATCCGCTCAGTATCCCCGGTCCCATTGTCCCGTCTGATAAAACTGCGCGCTGGCGTCAATGCCGTTGTAATCGTCGTTTAAGGCAATCGTCCGATCAAAAAGATTCGTCCGGATGAAGGCCGCAAGCAGCAGAATAAATACTGCCGCCAGGACTGCCGTTACCCGCTGCCGCCTTCCTAATGAGAGTTTTTCCGGCCCTGTCTGTTCCCGCAGTCTTTTCGCCATTTTTTCCAGAAATACTGTCCACTCCACCATGCCCCAGACCCCATAGGGAATGAGAATCAGAAAATACGGTATCGTATAGGATGCGCTGGACTCCCAGAACAGATGAAAAAGCCAGCCGCCCAGAAAAATCACCGCTCCCATCAGTTCATAAAGATTCCCGCTTCGCCATCTGAGAAGCAGGAAAAGCAGCACGCCAAGCAAAATGAGCGTCTGCATGTAATTGAGGAAGACGGAAAGCTTCACGCCGCTTCGGCCCTCAATAAGGCTTTTCAGCCACAGCGGCATATCTGCATCGCCCTTCCTTCCCCGCGTGCGGTCCAGGCAGATAAAGGTGGGATCGTTCCACTGAAAAGCTGTTTTTCTCGCCAGAAAGGGCAGCCCTTCGTCCAGCGGATTTTCTGACATACGCGTCACAATCTTGTCCAAATCCTCCAGACAGGCCTCCGTAATTTTTTCCGTGTCATAATTATTTTCGGTAAACACCTCGCTGTTATAACCGTTGTAACCGCCCGGCCCCAGCGGCGCTTCCTGCATCCCCATCACCACCCAGGAGAGCATCACCTCGCCCTCTCCAAGCTCCCGGCCGCAGATTCGCTCTACCAGACAGTTGGAAAGAGAGGTGCAGAGAGCCACGCCGACCACCATGCATGCAATAAAGAGCAGGGAAACCGCCCATTTCCGGCCTGCGTCCTTTTTTCTCCGGCAAAGTTGTTCCAAGGCATCCCAGACAAGAAAACAGGCGATGGCTATGAGATAAATCAGGCAGTTCATCTTTATCACCGTGGCAAGTCCCATACAGAGGGAAGCCGCCGCGATATAGCGGTAACGTCTTGCCAGAAGATACCGGCCTGCAAAGTAAACCGCCCCCAGAGACAGCGCCATCCCCGGCAAAATGCCGTAAAGATACGTCACATAAAAGGACAGGGGCACCCAGAGTAGCACTCCGAGATACACTGCCGTCTGCAATCTCTCTTTTTCCTCCTTTCCTCCCAGCGAAGAAAACAAGCCAAACTGTTTTACAAGCAGACCGTAAATCGCCGCCAGACAGATCACATTCACAAGCTGGGGCCCGACGAAATTGTCCACGCCAAAAAGAAAGCTTAACAGATAATAAAACAAAATAATTCCCGACTGAAAAGGATAGCGGAAAAGATACCCCTCCACATCAAAAGCCGAGAAATCTCCCTGCCGCCACTGCATGGCGATGGCAAACACCTTAGCCGGATCGGAAGAGGGATGGAGCTTCGTCATAAGCACATAGGCGCATCCCGCAGCAGCCGTAAACAGGGTCAGCCCCCAGAATACCGCCTCCCTGCGCCGCGCCGGAATGTGCTTTCGCAGCATTTTCGCAATCCGTTTCCCTGCCAGAAGCGCCGCCGTCAACACGAGAAAAACGATAAAATGACGCAGAGGGCTGTCCGCAATATTAAACGTTCTCTCCCGTTCGCTTCCATCCTCAAGAACCAGTCTGCCCACAAAGCTGGTGCTGAAAACGCTGTGCAGAAGCAGCAGAAATACCACTCCCGCAAGCAGCAGGCGCAGCGTACCGTTCACTATTCTGTTAAACCAGTGTTTTTGATCCATATCTCTATCCCGTTCCCATCCGCATTCTGCACTTTATCGTAATGCTTCGTCAAAAATTCCTCCAGCTCCTCGTCCATCCCCATATGAATTTTCATACAGTAAATTTTATCATAGGAAAGCAGCTCCTCTTCGGAAAACTGCGCATAGTTCGGATAAAATCTGGTCTCCTCCCTGCAATGCACCTGACTGTCAATAATGTTTTGCGGCGGCTCATATCCCCTCTTCTCAAAATAGTAAGCAATGAATCCGTCCAGCACGCAGAATTCATTCGACGCCAAAAACAATGTGTCTTCCTCCCGGATATCTTTCTCCTTCACCAGATAGTCCGCCGCCTGCCGATACTGTTCGAAGGGCTTGCGGATCGCGATGTACTGATTCCGATAGCAGGTGGCAAAAGCCGCCGCCATTACCAGAACAACCGCTGCCCTCACCGCCCACGCACCGCCTTTTCGGATAAGCGCATAGGCGCCGGCCGGCCGCCTGTATATCTGATCCGCCATATCCAGAACATAGTCCAGGCCAAAGGCCGTTACCGCCAGCAGATGGGGCTGTATGACAGTAAAGTATTTTTCCATGTACAAGGAGCTTTCCGGCCTGATATAGCGGCTGAATACAAATACGACGCCGATCACCCAGCCTGCAGACGCCACACAAAACGCCGACAATAAAGCCCTCCTCTTTTCTTCCGAATCCGGCTGGCGCATCTGTCGCAGCGCCAGAAAAACCAGAACCGCGCCCGTAAGCAGACACAGATACCATAAAATCCGATTGCCGCTCAGATAAAACAGCACCGTCCAGGCCATATCCTTCCAGACCGGCGGATTGCCCCAGTAATCCGCAATCACCGCATATTTAAACCGCAGGGACGTTATGAGCCAGAAAACGCCAAGGATTCCCGCCGGCACATAACACAAAAGATTTTTCCATGACCGTTTTCGCCCAGCCGCAAGCGCCAAATCAACCAGGCCGTAAAAGGCAAGCAAAATATAGGCAAACCAGTGCACCAGCAGAAAAAGCGCGCTTACTGCGCCAAAGCAGACCATATGCCGTCTGTCCTGCTTTTCGTTCCTAAGAATGTACACATACAGCACAATCGTCGAGAGCAGAAAGGCCAGTCCGTAACAGCGGACTTCCCAGGCCGCCTGCCAGATCAGCGTGCCGGAGGATACGCCCAGACATACTGCGAGAAACCCCGCCCTCTTCCCTCTCAGCTTTTCAACCGACGCGGCCAGTATCACAATCCCCGCCAGACAAAACAGAATGGACGGAATCAGCAAAAACTTTTCTCCATAGGGCATGATCCTGTATACCGGGTACAAAACCAGCGAGTAGAGCGGCAGGTTGCTTTCTCTGTACAGATATGTCTCAAAAAGCGCTTTAAATCCGATGCCCTCCCGGACAAATCCCACCGACGACAGCTCGTCCGCCCAAAGCGACTGGCAGTTTCCGTTCATAAATGCAAAAATTCCCATCCATAACAGCAGTATTATGGCGGGAATCCAGTATCTGTTCTCTATTTTTTTCATGCGCCGCTCAATTCCTTTCCAATTTCTTTCCTTTTCCACAACAATCCGTTGTGCCACGCTCCATTTCTATTCTATTTATGGTATTCGGCCTACAGCCATTTGTTGTGTGCTAGCATGTATGACAACAAATTTGTCAATAATAACAAAGAAGGGAGCTTTGCAGCAATGAAGGAACTGCGCATGGTCATCAAAGATTTGCGGGAAGACAACGACATCAAGCAAAAGACCGTCGCCGAATATCTGGGCGTATCGCAGCAGACCTACTCAAACTATGAGAACGGCCACCGCGAAATCCCCATCTGGGTTGTGCTCAAGCTCTCGAGATACTATAAAGTAAGCACGGACTACCTTTTGGGCGCTGACTCCGGGTATCTGGGAAACACCAACTTGAGCGGAAAATATCTGGGCGACACCACGCTGCATGACGTGGTCTATGAGCTTCAGCAGTTAGATACCGCGGATCGCCGCGATCTGCTGAAATATATTCAATTTCTGAAACACGACGATTGACTCCCCGCTCCTCTTCTTATTCTTCGGGCTCGTTCTCCTCAAAGGGCAGTCCGTTTTCCTCTGCATAAGCCTCGGCGCTGCTTCCCTTCTGTGCCGCAATCACAAGTTCTTCGGCTTCCTCCGCTCCCGGAATGGCGTTTTCGCCAATAGACTCAGGCCCTTTCTCACCTCTGAAATAAATCATTTGCAGCTTCGTATCTCCCTGAAAAGCTCCCGCGCCGATTGCCGTTACCGACTTCGGCACCGCAATCTGCGTCATAGCCGTACAGTCCCGAAACGCTTCCTTTTCTATCGTCTTTACCGTGGAAGGCAGATATACGCTTTTTAAAGCCGTACATCCCCTGAAACTCTCCGCCGTGACAGCAGTCACTCCGACCGGCAGCTTCACGTAGATAATCTGCCTATTGCCGCCAAACAGATCCGCCGCGATGGAAGTGTATTTTTCTCCTTCCACAGGCTGCTGCAATTCCACAGTTCCCTCAAATTTATGCGTTTGCTCTGTGACCGCTCCCGTATCGTCAGCCTTTTTCACCTTAACGCCTGTAAGTACCCCGTCCTCTACCTCATAGATATATTCTCTGGAAGCGTTGGCATCGTAAGTCACATGCATGCCGGTGCAATCCGTAAAGCTTACGATCCTGCTCACATATGGCTCTTCCGAAGACGCTTCCTGTGCCGCCGCTTTTACATCCGGCTCCGTCAAAGACGCTTCCTGTGCCGCTGCCTCCTCCACATTCTGCTCCGCCGCAAAAGCCGTCATGCCGCTTGCGCCAGCCAACAGCCCAAATGCCCATAACAATGCGAATACCTTTCTCTTTTTCATCTCTGCTTCACCTTTTCCCCTGCGTACTTCATTCCTGTCTGTTGGGTTTCTTTTCTGCATCTTCCGTGCAGTGAGTTCCATAACATTTTATTATGTTACCCAATAACCATTTTGATTATAACACCCGTAATTGTATTATGCAAGAGAAAAAGCACCATATCTTGTGTTTTTTTGATATATTTCCCAAAATATTCAGTTTTTCATAAAAGATTCGTCTTCCAGAAGGTATTCCTTTTTGCTGAACTCCGTTACATGCCCATAAGTCCGGCCGCCAATTTTCACCGGCTCCTCGGGCAGACTGCCAAACCAGATAATGCAGTCCGGCACAAAAGTTTCGTCCACATAACCGGCCGTCTCATTCTCCACAAGCACATGCTCCAGCCGGCATCCGTCAAGCACCGCCCAGAAAGGATATTCGAAGTCATCCGCTTTGTACAGATAGAGCCCCACATTTTCGTACGCCCGGGACTTAATCGCATCTGTCAGCTCCGCATAAGGCCCCATCTCATCCCATCTGGCCGTAAAATAGCTGTACGGCCTGGTGCGGGCATGATCGTGGAAAATATTGTAATGATGGCGGGACAGGTTTGCCAGTTCCATCACGCAAAGAAAACAGACCGTACCCACAATTCCCCATCGAAGAGGCCTTCGGCCCTCTTCCTTTGTCTCAAGCTGAACAACGACCGCAATCAGCGGACACAGAAGCGCCAGATAGGAAATCATGTATCTGCTCACGTAAGGCTCCCAGCGAAGTATTGTACAAAAAGCCAGAAAAGAAATGGAGGCCGCCACAATATATCCTCTGCAGCATTTCTCCCACCGGGTTTTCCCAACCCTCAGAATTACCCACAGAACACAGAAAATGAACAGCCAGAGCACTGTGGGATTCACCGCCGTGTCACAGCCGTAATCTCCCGCCTCGTGAAGTGAATATCCCCTGCACCCTTCCGAAATCGCCTCCGCGTCCAGCTCCACCCCCAAAAGAGAAGCGGCCTTCACCGCAATAACGGCAAAAATCTCATGTCCGTCCCGCACAAAGTGGGTCGGCATATTAAAGCAAAAGGTTTTTAAAAAATTTACAAAAAGATACGAGGGCTGTAACGTCCCCACCAACTGCTGGGCCCCGGCGCTGGGACTGGCATAGGCGCCAAAGCTTTTGAAATTCCGCAGGATCTCAGGCGCCATGGGCAGCGCCACACAGGGAAGCGCACACACAACAATCCCTGCAAGATCCCCTATTCGGTCTCTCCTTTTGATACATACCAATAAAAGCCACAGGGCAAAAACAACCATTCCCACGCAGACGGAGGGCTTGGCCAGGTATCCCCACGCCACGCAAAGTCCCATTGTGCCCACTCTGCAAACAGTCGTCCGCTCAAGCCTCATGGGCTTTTCCGAATCCGTATACTCCAAGAGTCGATATACAAAAAACAAAAGCCAGATTGCCGCAAAATTATCCACCTGCGTCGTCAGCGCCTCCGCAAAGGCGATGGGCATGGACATGTACAAAAGCGCCGCCAGAAACCGAAATACTCTGTCGCAGGAAAGCCGCCCGGCGATGGCCGCCGCCATTACCGCACAGGTCACATAGGACGTCCCCTGCAAAAGATTAAACAGCAGGTCATGTCCCCTGCAAAGAATATAAACGTTCAGATTGACAAACTCCGCCAGCACAGGGCTGGAAATCTGCCTGATGGAATTGGTGGCAAAGTGGGCCACCGAACGGTTCTGTGCCCAATGGGCGATCCGCGGCAGATGATAGGTCATGGAATCCCAGTTATAAGGGGTGGTAATCAGCGACAGGCAAAGAACCGCCGCGCCAAAAAAAAACAGAATGCCATAGCAGGGCGCTTCCTTAAGCATCTGCTTCCCGCGTACAAACCCTTCCCCTATGACAGACTTTAAGGAAAGACCGGATCCCTTCCACTGCAACGCCAGCAGAAACAGAAGCAGGACGTCCAGCAGCCCCCATGCCACAGACAGATACCGAAAACGCATGGCATGCAGAACAGACAGCCCCTCCGTCAGCGCAAAAAGAAAAAGCATCCACAGACAACAGGCCTCAATATAAGAACCAAGGCCTGTGTCTTTTATGCTTTTTCGCTTTTTATAAATATGAATATTGCCAAACAACGCCGCCATCGCAAACAGCATATGGGTTTCCTTCCTCTAAGCCCTGCACTCTCCGTCATGGGAGATGCAGTTGATCTGCGTCATGCACTTCACTCTGGAAAAGGCCTCCAAAAGCTCTTCTTTCTTTGCCGTTTTGATCTCGATGATCAACTCAGACTCGCCGTTTTTAATACTTCTGGATTTCTCTTTATGATATTTGCAGTTCTCTTTTAAAATCTTCTCCACTTCCCCGTAGTCCACCTCTTCAGCCAATGCACGAAGCACAAGCAGGTCAGGCGCTTTCGCATTCGGCACCATGTCCAGCACAAGAAGCAGCACCGTCATGACGATACACAGCACGAAGGCCAGCACATAAAGCCCTACGCCCACAATAATACCCGCGCTGATGGACCAGAACAGATATAAAAGATCTATCGGATTTTTCACCGCATTACGGAAGCGGACAATGGACAGCGCGCCTACCATACCGAGTGATACAAGCAGATTCGACTGCATGGCGATCATGATCGCCGCCACAATAATCGGCATACCCGCCATTGTTACATTCAGGTCCTTTGAGTAAAAAGCCGACTTGGAAGACAGCTTGTACACTGCAAATATGTAAAGCCCCACCAGAGCCGCAATGGCAATCAGCAGCAGAATGCTCTTGGCCGACAGGTTTGTCCCACCTCCCAGACTCTCATATACACTGTTCTTGATTACATCTTTAAATGACATCATTTCCTCCATTCCGAAGCGGTCAGCGCTTCTTTTCTGTATTCTGAGCTGCCAGTCTTTACAACTTATATCCCCTTTTATAAAACGGCCGTCCGCTCCCGGCACAGCTGGTACTTGGAATAGGCCGACTGCTGCATATTTCCCAGCTCCAAAAGTTGTAACAGAAAATCCGGTATGAACTCGTCATACTTTACTTCTAACACTTTATCATATTCCTGCAAAAAATCATAGACAATATTTTTTTGGCCAAATTCCTCCACCCTGCCGCTGGCGCGGACATTGCGGTCAAATGTAATTCTCACATTCCCCGGTTCGTACACATAAGCCTTACGCTCATAGGCGACGATCACTCTGGGGCGAAGCCCCCTCGTCTTAATCGCCAGGTTAAAAAGCGTCGCCGGATCCTCTTCGGAAGCGGAATCTTCGATGCACTCACCGTTTATCAGACTTTTCATCTCTGCTATCGAAATGGTTCTGGAACGCTTCAAAATGCGGTTATCCCGCTTTGACTTGACCTCCAGCTTAATTACGTCCAATGAATCGTTGTAAATTCTGATGCGGTATTTGTTTCGCCGGTTCACTCCATCCTCCGTATCATGCAGGCAGGAATCCTCCAGATCGTCAAAATAGAGACTTGTAATACGATATCCCTCAGAATCTCCCTCATTTACATCCGGACGAAGCACAGCCTCCATCCGCGACTGGAGCATAACAAGCTCCGCGGCAGTACAGTTATATTTGTCTTCTACGCGATACATTTCTTCTCCTTATCAGTCCCGCCCGGCAAGCCAGCCGTCATTTCAGGCTTATTCACAGGTAAACGCCTCTATCTGCCTGCACATCAGCGCATAAAGATCCCCCTTATCCCGATATGCCAGCGTCCATTCCACGATTTTTTCCATGGCAGTCTCCAGATTCCATACAGGCCGCCAGCCAAACGTCGTTTTCAGCTTTGAGCAGTCGAGTTTCAGATAATTGGCCTCATGGGGCCCGCCGTCCGACACATTTTTCCACCCCACATGCTCGCCCGACGCCTGATTCCATTTCTCGCAAAACAGCGTTACCAGGTCTCCCGCCGCATAACAGTCCGTCTCATCCGGCCCTACGTTATAGCTTCCCGCATATGCCGGGTTTTCATACTGCTTTTTCGCCATAAGAAGATATACCATAAGAGGCTCCAGAACATGCTGAAAGGGTCTGATGGAAGCGGGGTTTCGCACAATGATTTCCTGCCCGGAAAGCGCCGCGCGCACACAGTCCGGCACGATTCGGTCCACCGCAAAGTCTCCGCCGCCGATCACATTGCCCGCACGCGCCGTTGAGATCGCCGTATGCCGCCCGGATTCCTCTCCAAAAAAGGAATTTTTATAGCTGGACGTCACCAACTCGGAACAAGACTTGGAATTGGAATAAGGGTCGTAACCGTTTAGCTCTTCGTTTTCCCGATATCCCCAGGCCCACTCCCGGTTCAGATATACCTTGTCCGTAGTCACATTGATAAAGGAGCGCACGCTTTCGCACGTTCTTACGCACTCCAGCACATGCACCGTTCCCATCACATTGGTCTCATAAGTATAAACAGGATCTTTATAGGACTCCCGGACAATCGGCTGGGCCGCCATATGAATCACAATTTCGGGACGGCACTCTTCAAAAGTTTGCCGCAGCCGGGCAAGATCTCTGATATCACCAATCACGGAGTTTATCCGCTTTTCCATATCCGCCAGCGCAAAGACCGACGGATCCGTAGGCGGCTCCAGCGCATAACCTGTCACCTGCGCGCCCGCCTGCAAAAGGATGGCGCACAGCCACGTCCCCTTAAAGCCCGTATGCCCTGTCACCAAAACTCTTTTACCCCTGTAAAAATCCAGTCCAAAGTCAGTTCGCGTCATATTCTCTTCTTTCCCTTTTTTTCCGTCACTGCGATACCGCCTCTATCAGCGTTTTCGCCATGTAGTCTATCATTTCATCCGTCATGCCGGGATAAACCCCGATCCAGAACGTATCCGCCATAATACGGTCTGTATTCTCCAGACTGCCCACAATACGGTAGCCCTCGCCCGTCGCGCGCATCTCGTCAAAGCAGGGATGCTTGGTCAGGTTTCCTGCAAACAGCATTCTCGTCTGAATACCATGCTCCTCCATGAAGCGCACCACCTGACTGCGGTCAACGCCGTTCTTACAGGTAAGCAAAAAACCAAACCAGCTGGGCTCGGAATCGACGCACGCTTCCGGCAAAATCAGCTTGTCCGTGATATGCGCGTCTGCATCCGCCGCAAGAAGCTTTTCCTTCATCCTTTCAAAATTATGACGCCTGCGCTCTACAAAGGAGGGAAATTTCTCTAACTGCGCACACCCGATGGCTGCCTGCAAATCCGTCGCTTTCAGGTTATATCCGAAGTGAGAGTACACATATTTATGATCATAGCCAAGGGGCAGTTCTCCATACTGCCTGTCGAACCGATGGCCGCACAGATTATCATGCCCGGAAGGACACACGCAGTCGCGCCCCCAGTCCCTGAATGAACGGACGCACTTATGCAGCAGCGGATTGTCCGTATACACCGCGCCGCCCTCTCCCATGGTCATATGATGCGGCGGGTAAAAACTGGACGTTCCGATATCTCCCACCGTACCCGTCAGCTTCTTTTCTCCGTCTATCGTATATTCAGAACCCAGCGCGTCGCAGTTATCCTCCACCAGCCAGAGGCCGTGCTCTTTACAGAACGCGCTGACCGCCTTCAGGTCAAAGGGATTGCCAAGCGTATGCGCAATCATGACCGCCTTCGTCTTCTCAGAAAGGGCCTTCTCCAGCATGGTCACATCAATATTGTACTGCGGAATCGTTACGTCCACAAATACCGGCACCGCGCCGTACTGTATCATCGGCGCCACCGTCGTGGGAAATCCCGCCGCCACGGTGATGATCTCATCCCCCCTGTTAATCCTGCGTTCTCCAAGAAGCGGAGAGGTCAGCGCCATAAATGCCAGCAGGTTGGCGGAGGAGCCGGAATTAACAAGAGAGCAGAAACGAATGCCCAGATAATCCGCCATCTGCTTTTCAAACTGATCCGTATATCTTCCTGACGTCAGCCAAAATTCCAGCGCACTGTCCACCAGATTGGTCATCTCCCCACTGTCATAAACACGGGAGGCATAGGGAATTCGGTCGCCTTCCTGAAAGGGTTTCTTCACGTTGTGGTAGGTGTCGCAGTATTCCTTTACCAATGATAAAATTTCTTCTTTTGCCTGTTGTTCGGTTTTTTGGGTTGTCATGATTTCTCCTCTGGTTTTGTTAATGCATCAAAAAATATTCTCTTCTATAATAGCGTTATTTTATATTTTTTTCAAGTGGGAGGGATTGCATGCAAAAAAAGGATCTAATGTAAGCGCATCTTATAATTTTGTCGTTTATAAACGAAGGATAATTCCTGATTATCGGGCAGATGTTTCAAATG
>ERZ779632.122-NODE-122-length-53750-cov-13.537052_pt1 | contig 53750 bp, 52 predicted proteins | sample MGYA00514194_ERZ779632 | MGnify/ENA primary metagenome ERZ779632 (study PRJEB29562, sample SAMEA4376704) | mouse gut metagenome | isolation source: Cecum | study: EMG produced TPA metagenomics assembly of the A DSS colitis mouse model was used to assess the... | reverse complement strand
ACGCTGTGGAGCTCTTCGCCATCCGCCGCTCGGGTGTGGGCCACAACAGCTTCTTCATGTCCCGCCTGCGAAACGACAGCCGGGGCGGATTCAACGTCAATGGCTCTGGCACGTTCACGGACGCCGCCATGCTGCCAGCAGCCAGCGCCTGCTCCTGTCTGAACGTCTGAAAGGCCCGGACAGCCAGCTCAAGCAGAGTATTCTTGATCTGCGCATCCAGGCTTTGGCCCGGGCTATAGACGAGATGACAGGGGGCAAGCCCATGGACTACTCCCGGTTCGTCCAGGAGAACATTGCCTGCCACTTTGCGCCGGAGGACGAGGGGAACATTCCAATCCGCAGAGCGCTGAACCTTGCCGACGGATGGGACGATGGGAAAGCCGCCTGCGTCTACCACTACTTGTTGGCGCCGCCCTGGTGCCCATTGAGTCGCCTCAGGAACCCTTCTGGGAGTTTTCCGCCCGGATTTATTTGGAGAGCATCATCGCGTTCGTGCTGGAAACAGCCGGGGCAGGCCATCCCCAGCGGCAGCTGGTAAGAGGACGCTGCCTGTTTTATGACAATGCATCCAGCGGGGACAGCCTGCAGGACAAGTACGGCTTTCTCTACCTGGGCGAGCTGCTGGAACGCTATGAGGCCCGGTTCGGCATGGCCCTCTGCGACCTGCGGGCCATTGCCCTGGCTTTGGGTTACACCATGGAGCTGCTTACGGACGAGATGTTCGTGGGCTCCCAGCGCGGGGACTTCCTGCGGAAAGTGCGGCAGCAGAGCCAGGGGGACATATACCTTACCGCTGCCCGCTATCTGCTGGCGGACGAAAAGGACGCCGCCCGTTGGGAACGGACGCTGCTGGGGACGCGGTACGCAAAGACAGAAGAGCTGCTTTTTGCCATGAGCGTCCTGCCGGACTTTGCCCAGGCCGAACAGGCCCTGCGCCCCCAGCTGAACGCCTTGCTGGGAGCCGGCCGCACCCTGCCCGTTATTGGTAATATGCGCCTGTTCGACTGGCTGGTTTCCCACGCGCTTCCCCATATCAAGACCATGCGGGGCAAGGACATGGCCCTGCTCCGGGCCCTATGCGCCCTGCCCGGGTCCTATGTCAAGCCTGGAAGCAGGCCCTGGGGCGTGCTGGAATCCCAGGGCTATACGGCCTTTGGGACTGCCTGCCTGAACACACGGGCCGCGCTCACCCTGGAGGGCGGGCTGGCGGGGGTTGAGCATCCGGCCCTGGGCGGCTTTGATATCCTAGACCTGAACCAGCGCCGCCTGTCCCTGGACTGGCTGAAAGAGTACTCCCTGCCAAAGCTGCGGGAGGCCTGCGGCCGCATGGCGCGGGAAATCCCCGAAGACGTGGCAGCGGGCCTGAACGTCCAGCGGGAGCTGATCCGGCATCCGGCTTTATGCCCGGGACCCTATCTCCAAGGTCAAATCCGACTTGGGCGGTGGCAGCCATTACCTGACAGGCTATGGCGTGACCCGTCAGGCTATAGTGGACGAACTGAGCGCCCACGAGTATGAAACCATTACCTGGGCACCCGCTATGCTGGTGGTGATGTACAGTCCTCTAAGCGTATCGCGGCGATGGGCGGGGGATACGGTTATACATAAAGGCAAGGAAATGGTAGTGCCAGAGAGGTGTTTTTATGTGGTGGGGAATAAAAAAGAAAAATCGACAGACTCAAGAGTTTGGGTTTGTCCGTGGGTGAAAGGCGAGAAAATTTGGGCAAAATGCATCGTTTTATTTAACGGAATAAAAAACATTGATATCCAACTACCGTTTATCCCAGAAAATCACTGTTTGTCCCAATTGTATTGACAATACATAAAGCTTAAATATATAATATTATACATTAAGCATAAAGAGATTCGTAGTTTTCACATAACAAGGTAGTTTCCACGCTTCTTAAATGTAAGAAGAATAGTTCCCTACCAGATGATGGAGTTTATAATATTTATATCAATTCTTTCATGCTATAAATCCATTGTCGTGTGTAGTCGTTATCCAAAGAAACTTTGATTCATCAACACTGGAGGCTTCTAAAATGAAAAAACATATCCGCATATACAGGTGTTTCGTGTGTCTATTATTTGCCATGAGTTTAATTACAATTTCAGGCTGTGAAACTGCAAGCCCCAAGGAACCCATTCGTGAAAAAGAAGTGAGCCAGGGAGTAGATACAGACAATTCAAGTGAAACATTGACAATTTTGACTGTCTACCAGAATGATGAGTTGACCAGGCTCATCAAAGAATTTGAATCTTTGCACCAGGAAGTGGATATTGAGGTTGAGGTTGGCATCAGATCTTCCGCAGATGTGGGCCGGCTGGATTCTTGGGATAATTTTATGGAAGAACTGGCCGTGAATCTTATGAGCGGCGATGGTCCGGACATTTTAGTAGATCCAGGTGTGTTCACCCCGCTGCAGTATCATCAATCTGGAGTCGTATACAATTTGCGGGAATGGATGGATCAAGATCAAGAGTTTCATTTGGAAGATTATTACGAGAATTTATTTCAAGCATATGAAATTGAAGGGAAGCAGTACACGATGCCTACTCGTGTATCCTTGAACGTAGTATATTTGAATAAGACGCTTTGCGACATTGCGGAAAAAAGTTTTTCCTCTTGGGATACGTTAGACTACACTGAAATACTGGATATCTGGCAATCTGCAGAACGGCTTGGCGCAATCCCGCCGGATTTTACTTTGGAATTTATGGACCAACGGGGAAAATGTAACCTCTTTATAGACGCGGAACTTCCCGACTTTGTAGACGTACAAGCTGGGACCAGTTCCTTTGATTCTCCCGAATTTATCCAATATCTGCAAGACACAAAGGCCATTCCTTCGACTCGCGCTGCTTCAGAGATTATGATGGTAACGGGTGGGAATATTTTAGAGCAGTTTGCGTTAAGCAATGAAGAAACCAATTCCTCTTTACTACTGATCGATACTGTGGGCGTCGAAACACTGAGAAATGTATTACAGGTTCCCGAAAACTGCGTTGGCCCCCTGTTTCTCACTTCGAGAAAAGGAAATATCTCTTTTACGCCCGCTTTGGCTTCTCTGGTGGTTCCCAAGAGTTGTTCAAATCCTGACTTAGCCTGGGAATTCCTGAAATTCTGCATAGCACCTGTGGATGAACCCGCGTATTACTCAATCTACCATCCAAAAGGCAGCGTAGACATTATCCAGGGGAACACCCTGCCGATAGCCAAAAAGAACCTGCGCAATTATGGGGAGCTTTATGGGAAAGTGGGTTCTGTCTTAGAAAAGGATAGCCAAATAACGGACGATTTTGATCCCACCTTGATCGAGAGCCCTTTCTCTGACGGTTTTTTTGAACAAGTTGACCAAGTGCTTTCTCTCTATAAAAATCCTGTGGACAGCCTTGGCCGCCTTGGAACAATTTATACGCCTATTTTGCAGCAATATTATGATACGGGTACTCTTTCCGCAGAAGCGTGTGCAAAGAGCATCCAGCAAAAGGCTGGCATTTGGCTACGGGAATAAAGAATTACTGGATTCGATCCATTAATTCATATTATTTATTTTATAAATGTAAGTAAAGAAACGCCTAACCCTAAGTGCGGCTGGCGTTTCTCATTGTGCGCCTTTAGGCCCTGCTGGTATTATGCCCTTTTAGGGCTTGTTATTCATACCACGTCCTTGGGGCGTGGCTTTGATTTTGTTAATAGGATTAGCTATACCAAATAAACCCCGCCACAAACAAGTTCGCCGGGTGGTCAAACACCTCTTGCGGCGTATCGACCTGCTGGATGAACCCATCCTTCATAATAACCATATGGTCGGCCAATGGCCACTTTCCGCAGCTCCATTGGAAAATCAACGTCCCCCTACATTTTTATTTAGATAGCACAAGAGAAATTTTTGAACCAATTCATTTACGCCCGCCAGTTACTCCTCCCTGAGTATCTTTGCAGGCAAGAACCGCAAAACTTTTTGGCAGACGGTGAAGGAAGCCAACAACACCAGGAGGAGACTGCACCCATACACGGGCGCTATTTGCTGGTAGGTGCTTCCCTCCGGGATTTCCACATTCAGTGCCAAGGCGGCCTGCCGTCCCGCAAAATCGCCGATGCAGGCCGAAAGCGTTACGGCGCACAACATAGGCAGGAGGATTTCCAGGATAAGTTGGGCCAATATTTTCCCTTTATGTTCCCCCATGGCCAGCAAAATCCCGATTTCACGCTCCCGCGCTCCCAGGGACAAAAATGTCATCAGGGGTAAAATGGTGGCGCCCAATACCATAGCCGCCCATACCATCACAGTCATAATACCTGTAAGATGTGTCAACGGTCCGGCTATGCGGCGGTATTCCTCATCTTCGATGGTGAAAAAGAGCCTTCCCTCCTGTTCATCAACAATAGCCTGCGCTTGTTGGACGGTGCGGCTTGCCTGTTCTGGATCCCGAAGGTAAAACACGGCCTTTGCCGCTTGTTCGCCCTCAGTCAGCGAGAGCGCATCCTCTGCGGGTATGTATACGCCGTTTTCCGGCAAAGCGGCAATGCCCTGGGAAGGGGCGCCCTCAAAGGCCGTGGCGTACAGCCCTATGACCTGAAAATCCGTTGGCTTCTCTTGATATTGTCCCCGTATGCGAACCGTATCCCCCAGTTTTATCCTGTTTGACTTTGCCAGCGCCTTGTGAAGCAGAGCGCAGCCGCTATCCCCTTGAACCAGATGTCTGCCCTCCAGAAGGGAAGCCGCCCCGCTTCGGAACGCATCTCCCAAAGAGGAGTCTGTCTCCCCATAGAGCCGTATATCCGGTACACCTTCTAATTGTTCCCCTGCTTCTTTGGGACCCTGTGCTTGGAAATCCCTGGCAAATCCGTCCAGTACCACGGAAAAGTCCCATCCCCGTATCCCTTCCAGAGCCCCGACGGCCTGCACAATCTCCAGGGAGATATTGTTCCGTTCTGCCGTCTGAAAGACCTCCGTGGTGTTGGTAAGCAGGATATCTGTGTCCACATTGCTCCTGACTTGCGCAAGGGAGCTTTCACAAGCTGCCCGTATGCTTAACCCGGCCAGGACAAAAGTGAAGAGCAGCAGGAAAATTAAAATGGTGCTTACCGTTTTTTTCCAATAATACCGCAGGCTGGACACAACCCTTTTGAGAAAGTTCATAGTTTTCCTTTCCAAGTCATTGTCTGTCGTTGCTCCGCATGATGGCTTTTGTTACACAGTCTACAATCCGACCGGCTGTCTTAAAGTTCCCGGCTTCTATCTCTTCTGCCTGTATGGATATCCCCACTGCTTTTTCCAAGTCAAAGTATATCCACAATAACTCTCGGGAAGGAAGCCGTATTTGTTCTCCCAAAAGCGGTTCATCTATCCATTCAGGATGGGTTTGGAAATCTACTCCGCTTCGGCTTTCTATAATGGACAGCACATCTTTTCGGATTTGGCTTGTCGAAGATTTTGATTCCACAAATGCTGGGACGTCCTCTCCTTCTGTTTCGGTTGAAACGCCCGGAAATGTCTGTGCTGTTTTAAAATCGCTCTGCATTTTATACCTCTCACACTTAAAAAGTTCCTAAATAGGGTTATTAAGATCATCCTACTGTTTAAACAGAACTTGCTGTTTTTCATAAAGCTCTTTTATCTACATCCTTATGCCTCTGACTAAAAAGGCCCATGGAAGCTATGATTTTTCAATTGTATCACAACATCTGCCCTTGCGGCAAATTCCTGGGAATGTGTAACAACAATCACGCATCTCCCATCGCAGGCCAGTTGCTGAAAGATGTCCATAATTCCGCTGGAAGTATCCACGTCAAGGTTCCCGGTAGGCTCGTCAGCCAGCAGAATTTCCGCATTTGTCGCTAGCGCCCTGGCTATGGCAACCCTCTGCTGTTCCCCTCCGGATAGCTCGTTTATATTCCTGCCCATCTGCTCTTTTGTAATTCCCATATCAAGGAGCAGGTTTTCGCTTGTCTCTCTTTTGCTGGGAATGACATTTGACGTGATTTCCATAGCGGACAGGACGTTTTGATAGGGGGTAAGATAGTTTAACAAATTGTAGGATTGAAAAACAAATCCGATTTTCTGATTTCGATAGGCTGTATATCCTATTTCTTTGAGATTTTTGCCTTTATACAAAATACTGCCGCTTTTCGGATCCTCTAATCCCCCCGCCAACGTCAGAGATGTTGTTTTTCCCGATCCGGATGGCCCCACAATGGCATAGAGCTTTCCGGGGAAAAAATCGAAACTGACATTTTCCAATATCTCTACTCTCTGGTTCCGGCTTTCATAATAATAAGTTACCTGATCAAATTGTAATACAGCTTCCATCCTATTGCCCTCCTTATCTCAGGCAGGTTCAGTCTCTTTTTACCATCATCCGTGCCGGATTTGTACGCATCATAAACAGAAGCTGGAGGATTAGTGCCAGCAATATCCCCCCAAAGCAGATAAAGAAGTACAACCCGTACACCTGGGGCGCAACGGTAAAATCCAATTCCTGGTTTGCCACGGCCTTTCCTGGGGAGCGATCCCACAAGACGTCAGCCGGTAGTTTTTCATCGCCCATGTTTAAGCTCTCTGCTGCTGAGAGCAGCGCCTGCCGGTCTGCCTGGGTCTCATCCACTTGGGAATCCAGCAGGCTGGCGGAATATTCCTCTATTAAGGGCGTGGCCACCGCCTGGCTCAGGACAAAGCCGATGCCCGCTGCCAACACCATGGGCAGCAGGATTTCCAAAAAGATTTGTGCAGACATTTTCCATTTGTGTTCCCCCATAGCCAGCAGGATCCCAAACTCACGTTCCCGTCCCCGCACGAAGATGGCCATAAGCAGCAGAAGGATGGCCAGGCCGCCGATCAGCAAGGCCAGAAGGAAACCGCCCATGATGTTCCGGGTATTTTCCATGGGCTTTGCCACATAGTCGTAAAATTCCTGATCCCTTATCAAAGTATAATGAGGGGTCTTTGCAAAGCTTTCCTGAAAGTCGGACAGGGACAGGTCGCTCCATTCATAACCAAAGCCCGAAATAGAACCCACCACATCGGTAATATCCAGTTTGCTCTTCACCTCCTGGATAAAGGATTCCGTGTCTGCGGGGTCATAGAGATAAGCGGTTATCCGGGGGTAGCTGTCAGACCGGTTATAAAGCACCTTAGAAGAGGCGGCCTCCGAAGCAAATACGATTTGCTCGGCACTGTCCCACACGAAACTGTCCCGGTATTCGTTCTCATCCCTGTCTGGAGGGTCAAATATGCCGCAGATATGTAAGGTGGCGAACTGGATTTTACCTTCATCCTTCAAAAGATGTGTTTTTACATAATTAGCTGTGGAGAATGTGAGTTCATCCCCCACCTCCAGACCATTCAGCTCTGCCAAGGCCCTGGAGATCAGCACACCGTCAGTGTCAGCTTCTGTAAAATGCCTGCCTTGGACTAGCCGGTAGCCATAGACGGTGAATGCCTCATAAAACTCAGAGTTTAACATGGGCACAAGCGTCCCGTCAGCGCCGATGTTCCCCGGCTCGTTTTCCAGCTGGTATTCATAAAAATCGCGGGCGTACTCATGTACCACCGGCTCAATGCCCTCCATGTCCACCGTACCAGAGTCACCCACCAAGTTGTATCCACGCACAAATGGGCTGTCTACGAACTTCTCCCGGTCTTCTTCCGGGATAGACATAATGCGGGATATACTCCCATTCTCTGTGGAACCCATATAAGTGGGTGCATGGAGCGTTACAGAGGAACCCAAGGTGCTTTGCATAGCATCCAGTTCCCGGTTCACTGCGAAGAAGGACACCAGGATCCCCAACGTCACCCCAAAGATGGCGGCATAAAGCAAAACCAAAGCCAGGTTTTTTGCCCAACTGTGCTTTAAGCTGTACAACGCCCGTTTGATATACACTTGTTTTCCTCTTGTCCTTGAGAAGATAATAGACAAGCACCAGTAGTCGTATTGGCATGACTACCGGCGCTTATCTCAGCCTTGTACTTTAGCTTTGCCAGGAATTGCCGTTATTAATCGTGTTGTAGATACTCTCGCCGGCATAAGCAGAGCCCTGGCTAGAGCACTGATTAGTACAACCGCAAGAACAACTAGCAAAACTCTCGACAGTCTTAATTTCGCGAGCTTTCTTTTCCAGTTTTTTCATCTTTGCACCTCCTTATCGTTAAGTTCTATTTTTAATAATTCCAATTCAAGGGAATTATTAAAAATCAAAGCAGAATTGGCATGTCCCCTGTCATCATTTGTATGACAGCCTTATATAGATTGTCTTTATCGCGTTCATCAACTAAGGAGAAGATGCGTAAGTCATCCATTTTTTTAACAATATTTTCTACAAAACTTTCATCCAATGTTAGATACGTCATTTCTTTAGCTGAGAGAGATTCGCTCTTATCTAATGTGAATTCAGATAACACATGAACGTCTACAGGAATATCAAACTTATTTTCAATTGCTCGTTCGATACCTTCAAAATATGTCACATCACAATATGGAACATAAAGTGAACCCAAGACAAGACAATCTGGCTCGATTGCTTGCAGCATTTCATACCCTAAGATCCCAAAATCATGTGAATATTTTTTGCTATACAACATAATTGAGCCTGGAATACCTATCAAGATAACAGATGGCTTTTCCTCTTTTTCAAGACAGCAGACATAATTATTAAAGGACAAAATTTTTCTATTTTCAGAAATTTCATTCTGGAGAAGGAAAGAAGGCAAACTATGTCCTCCCATCAAGAGAGCTTCTTTCCTTGAGCTAAGCCACAATACATTGTACCCATCCTGTTCCAATCGCCCCTTAAGAGTTGCTTGAATTTCAAATTTTTTTGTATTCTGAGCAACGCCCGCGACATATATTACAGGAGTATCTATTCTAGAAAGTAATCTATTACTTTGAGTAGTCTGTGGGATCTTTTCTTCTTGATATTCTTCGAGAGTCAATAATGAGTCTCCCGCTATCACCCTTATTTTACTTATTTCTGTAGGAGTTAAATTACGAGTCAAGAATATCTTTTTTTGCTTTTCAACTGCATTTCTAACAGCGGGAAGAATAAACTGTTCAAATGGGCAGGTATTCCAAGAATCGCAAATCCAAAGGACATCACACATTTCTATCCCGATTTCAAAATCACATATTACGGGATGTGTTTCTTTGGAAGATATCCCAATCCCATCTGTATATCCCCATCCTGGAAGAGAAATCAATGAGACTATCTCAATTGACTTAAGCAATTCCTTGCTATGAAAAACTGGTACAAAATCCCTGTCGAATGGGTATACGGCTGCCTTGATACTCATAATCTTTCACCGTCCTAATAATACATCATTCGGGCAATCTTTTCTTCATCGAACTGATAACCAAGTTCTGAAAGAGTACAATAATCCGCAAAAGCTTTCTCTGTTGCGCTTTGTACTTCCTTACATTCCTGATTTGCAAGCTGTGGATCCATTTTATCTAGTCCGTCAACAGCTCCTACACAAATGGTACAATGCCTATACGCCCAACAGTTCATACACTTCTTGTGCATAATCTTCTCAACATTTAATACAGCAACGGCACGCTCCAAATCAACCCCACAATCTATCCTACCTATACACGAAACTGTGGATTCCTCACTTAACCGTTCACACGGATAAAAATCGCCATCAGTACTTACAAAGAGACGCAACACACCGGGTTTACAGGGACCGCCATGATGCCATTTCGATGGTAACTCAACAGTATTCTCATATTTTTTGTTTAAGCAAGTTATACACATTGAATTGAAAATCGGCTTAATTAGAATCGAAGTCCTCTCTGCTGGGAATCGATTCAGCTTACTTAAATAGAATTTAAACTCTTCATATTGCCACTCCTCAACAAAACCAGAGTTGATTTCAATAGACTCAGAGGCATATCTAGATGACACAACAGATGCCATAAACTGCACATCATGAAAAATTTCATGTCCCATGACAAATTTATTTATTGTTTCAAAACCATCCTTTGTATCAATTACAGCATTATAAGAAATACATTTCGAGTAATATTCAGGATATCTTTTTTGGATTTTTTTAATATTGTTCATTAAAACATCGAAAGAGCCTTTGCCAGTCGATGCAAATTTTCTATTTCTGTCATGTATATTTCGAGGCCCATCCAAACTGAACATTATCCTTAGGTTTTTGGAAGCAAAAAAATCTATCATTTCATCAGTAAGTAGTGTTCCATTCGTTGTAATATTGAATGATACTTCTTTACCAGATAGCACTTTTTCGCAATAAGCTATGCACTGGCGAATAAATTCATACCGAAGTAACGGCTCACCTCCATAGAAAGAAACTGCAAGTTTTCTACTATCTCGGGAATGGGAAGCGAAGTAGTCAATGGATTTTTTAGCAGTTTCGAAAGACATCTTCTTTCCAGAATGTACCCGGTTCGCATATTTACCAGAATAAGCACAATATTCACAACGCAAATTGCAACCTTGTGTAACTTGTAAAATGAGTTGTGCCATTTTGTTCTGTAGATAAAAGGGTAGAAGTTCCGTATCCGGATGCTCCACCTCATTTACCCGATTAGTTTTTAGAAAACCAATATCACGTAATTTCAAAATAGAGGCCTTGCTTTCTGGCGTACTGCCACAAGACGTTGGATCACTCTTTAGGTCATCATAAACAAAGGGGCTGACTTGTACAATCTGATCCCGATTCACGTCATATAAATATCTCCCTTGTGATGTCTTAAACAAATGGATAAATGGAAGATTTTTCAATATTTGTCCACTCCTAACTATGTTTAATCACTTTATGTCAGTCACAGACTAAGCCGCCCACTTTGAAAGGATCTGATCGATGAGTTTTTTTAAGCCTGCCGCTGACGAAAACTGGAAGTTGATATTATTGAAGCTTATCATATTTTCTTCTATTTGTAAATCGGAGTTAATAGTGTGGTTTTTTTTGCTATGGATAGCAATGATATTTGGTTGATAAATCTTTTCTATAATTTTCCAAAAATTGTCTCCTAAAACATTTGTATATTCTGCTAAAGGAATTTCACATTGGTCGGAAAAAGCTGCAACTCTATATCCACTATCCCGAATTATTTCCAGGCAATCTTTAAAAAGTGTTACTTCACCACATATAGAAATAACTGGGATAGTTTCTGATTCACCATGAAGTACAACTTTTTCATAGTAAGGAAGATCAATTATCTTCTTTGAAGCCGTTTGTTTAAGTAGTATAATGCATTCATTTAAAGACAAGTTGGGAAATTTCTCCAGTAATTTTGAAACATATGCTGTAATTACAGGTGCGGCAAAACTGTTGGAATGCTGATCTTTATAAATATGTCCGGATGGAGCTTTATACAGATAATTCACCCCTACCGTAAATATATAGTTAGATGTGCGATCATCTTTTCGTATCACATATTCATCCCGGTTTAGGGTTCCAGTTACATCACTCTCCACCCCCAAAACTCCAGGGAAAGCTGCAGGATATGCCGGTAAACATGTATTGTGACATGCTGCTATTATAAATGTGTTTTTTTCGCATAAACTTGCAAGCACAGGCGATAAAGAAGAAAAGTCATAATAGTTTGCGGTACCCAAACTTGCATGGATTATCTTTACTCCATTATCCACACACCATCTAAGCGCAGTGACTAAATTTCCAATCAAACCCCTGCCTCTTTTATCTAAAACCTTTAAACTCACAATTTCACATGGCGCATCTAACCTTTCTAATATAGAAGCACAATTTGTTCCATGTGTGATAAAAGTTGGAAAATTCACCTGATTCTGTACTTTCCCATCTGATATTTCTAAACAAGAACTTAATGGAGGTATCGGAAGGAATCCAGGAACCACACCGTCATCTATCACAACAACTTTTACCACCTTTTAGAACCCCCTAAAAACTTTTAATGGCGATTTCAAGTTAATACAGTACATTAAGAATACACCTGAATCCCTTTTTCGATGAGTTTTCCATCTACCAAACGATAAATCTTGTCCATTCCTTCATAACAATATAGCGATCCGTTACAGAAAAACCTGGGAAACGTCCATCTGCAAAAAGCTGAGTATCTCGGTGTTGTTCTTATCCTCAAAATAGGATTTCTCCAAGTGCAGCAGCTTCTCGAAAACCTGGTGGAAAACGGCGTAATATGACTTGCTATGTATGTCCACGAAGATGCGGGACTGCCAGAAGTCAATGGCCCAATTGACAAGCACAAGTCCAGCCAATACCAGCGCCGAGCGGACAATCACGGCCATGTCTTGCTGGAGCATGCCGTCATCGGTGATGACCCGGATCCCCAGCAGTTGCGAAAATCCCATATCAGTGGAAATGAGCAGAGCCAAACCCACTAGGAGGAACTTCTTTTTGTAGGGCTTTAGATAAGGAAGAATACGTTTCGATTTTGAATCTATTTTTTCATTCCTATCCTTCTGGCGCTATCAGAAGAGTTTTATGAATCTTTCCCGTTTCTCTTTATATATCACTCTACACTTCAAAATAGAATCCGTCAATATATGTGGGACAAACGGTAGTTTTCTGGGATAAACAGCTTTATAATTATATAAAACATAACAAAGGAAGCCATCCTGTGTTGGATAGCCGCCTTTGGATAGAATCATATTTCATGTTGTGGGAAAATGGCTGTTGCAATAAACAGATGGTCTCCTTCCTGATACCGGATGGCCCCATCTATCTCCTCCATGGTGCGCTCAACGCTTTTGTGGCCGATTCCATGCAAAAGGGCATCCGGTTTTGTTGTCTTCAAATCTGGGTTCTCCCCTGCGGCTCCCCTCTCCGTGGCGTTCGTCACACACAGCCGGGTGTAGCCATATTGGTTGAATGCCTCTACCTCAATATGTTTTTCGGGTTCCGGCAAAGGTTCTTGCGCTTCTATGGCATTATCCATCAAATTCCCAAAAACCGTACAGAAAGCCAGTGTATCTACAGCGCGTAGATCTGTAAAAATGCTGCATTTCGTGTCGATTCCCTTTTGCTTGCTTTCCGAAAGCTTTTCGTTCACAATGGCATCAATGATTTGGCTGCCCGTTTCCAGGAACACGTGGATACCGTCCACCCTGCCGGTGATTAACTGGCACTCCTCTTTAGCTTTCTTGTACTCCCCTTTTTCAAGCATGTGCTGAAGTGTCAGCAGATAGTTTTTCATATCATGGCGGATGGCCCGGACTTCCTCATAGGAATTTGCCATCTGTTCCAGGTTCTGCATTTGGTATTCTTGGTTTTGCTTTAGCAGCTCATATTCCAGCCTGACCTGGTTTCCCTTCATCATCTTCCCCACTAAAAAATAAGCCATGAAGCATAAGGCCCAAATGCAGCAGACGATCACCAGCAGCTCTATACGGTCTGCAGTACTTCCTTCCGGCAGGTTTCTAGCCAGTCTTATGGCTAATGTACCGGCTAGCGTTGACATGAAAAGGCTGGCCCCTGTAACCGCCCACTGCCAGGTGAGCAACTCTCCTCTCTTTGAAAATACCCTGATAAGGATTCGGCCGAGGAAAAAGTACGTTACTTTCGTCAGTAAAACAGTGAGTACACGCAGCTCGTCCTGCTGAGAGATAAAGTCCCCAACATCTGTATGCAAAAAAGCTCCTGCCAAAAAGAGGATCAGGCTGTTTGAAATGGTTACCAGTTCCCGGGCCATAACAGCACCCACTGCTTTTTTCAGCAAACTGCCTTGGGCTGCATATAGGGCATAGAGAAATAACGCAAGGATCGTAATATAGGGCTCCCATATAAAGTAAGGCGGTTTACTTTCTACAAACGAAAAAGCAAGTCCAAGCAAGGTCATTCCTGAAGTGAGAAGGATATGCTTTATGCCAGAATACCGAACCCCCAAAAAATGATTTATAAAGAGCACAAGCAAAAAATTCTCCAACAGGGATATGCCTACCTCAAAAATCGACCAGAAAAGAGGACTATCCATTTTTTTGCACCCCAAACAGTATACGTTTTAGCTCAGGCATACTACTGCGCGCTACAGGGAGAACCGCCCCTGTAGTAAGCTGCAGCCCGTCATCAAGCAGTTGTTTAATATATCTGGGGTTTATCAATATCCCCTTATGGATACGGGTAAACCCGTACGCTTCCCACTGTTCTTCCGCTTCGGATATTTTCATCCGCACCCTTACCGCCCGCAAGGGTTTGTCACAATAAAGCACTAAGTAATTCTTTTCGCTTTCCGCATAGGTAACCGTTTCCATGTCAATCCGGATCGTTTGGCGGCTTGCCTGGAAGGTTTCATATGTATGCTTAGGGTGGACGGAGTTGTAGAGCTCCATAAGCTGCTTTTCCAATTCCGCTTGCAAACGATTTTTTCGCAGGAAGAAAAAGGGATGGTATTCTAAGGATTGGAAAACCAGCTCGTCTTTGTTAGAGACAAAGACAATGCGGGTATCGCCATTTAGGCAGCGGAGCTTTGCCGCCAACTCAAAACCCGTCATCTCTGGCATATCAATATCCAGGAAACAGACAAAGCCCGGTTCTCCTGCCTGCCGCGCAGCTTCTACAAGAAAGGATTCTATCGCTGTAAAGCTTGCCACGGTTAGGTCTATACAACAGTTCTCCGCTATTGTCAAGAGCTGGGCTTCCAGATCCGATACAAAATTTTTGTCATCATCACATAAAGCAATGTGCATAGGGACACCCTTTCTCTAAGTGATAGAGAAAGTATACCATTTCTGAGGGAGAAAATCAAAAAAACTTGCGGGAAGGCAAAAAGGAACTGAAACTTTTTGCAAAGTTTATAGCTCGAAAATACGATTATAGTAAAAAACAGCTTAATTCACTACAAAAACACAACAGTGCGGAGACAAAAATCTCCGCACCTTTCGTCATAAACGTAGCCCTTACATCTTGGGACGCTTGGGCTGGTACATACCTTCTTTTGAAACCTCGCGGGTGCTCCCCTTAGCAGACTTCGGCGCTATGGAAGCAATTGCCTTGGCAACCTTACGGGTTAACATTTCCCTTCTTTATAATACATAAGCTATATCAACGGTAGATTCAACGGAAAAATCTTCCACGCTCTTTAGCTCTCGCTTATTTCCTTTACAAAGAAGTTGTTCCTGCTGTCCAAGTAAAGTAGAAATAACACTGCTGCGATTAGTTTCAGACAGCAGCTCTTCTATGCTGCTAATCAAGATACCAGCGTCACGAAGAAAGCAGATGATTTTCATTCGCCTGCAGTCGTCCTCTGAATAAAGCCGCCTGCCGCCCTCGGAGAGTCCGCTGGGCGTTAAAATACCACGGGTATCATAGTACTGCACTGTCCTGACAGATACGCCACAGAGCTTTGCAATTTCTCTAGTCGTGTATTTGGACATAGCCTTTCACCTCCTTCCGCCCATATTTTACTTCATTACGCAGCGTTACAAGCTATACGTTACGCGGGGGATTTTTGTAAATTTCAAAATCTTATTCAATTTCATCTCCTCCTGTATTCAGTTTGGTAAAGGGGATTTATCTACCCGTGTTCTCAAATGAAAATTGACCTCTGCGGACAAAACACCCTGCCTGCCAGTTGCTGTTCCTTCGTATGCTTACAGCGTTTTTTGGTCATTCTCACCAGCAAAAAAGGCCCTAGCGGAAATATTTTGAAAAAGCAGCCCAAACTTATACGTTTATAGAGTAGACAGTTTTGCGGGCAAAATAGTAAAATATACGAAAACAAGTATGTTGCACGAAGATGAAAATTCACAAAAAATTTATAGAAAAGAGGTTGTAATTTTCATATGAGCGCAAATGATTGTGTAGCAAGCAACATTTGCGCCCATTTCCCCGATAAAGCTGCATCTCAATCTTAACGGCCGCTCGGAAAGCGCTTATGCTGTCCGAAGGACTTTTTTTGCACTCATTTTTTGGGAAAAGGGGGGGCCATGGATAACAACTACATCCCGCCGTCGGGCGCACTGAAAAAACTGAAAACCGCCCCGGACGAGGATGTGGAGTTTTGCAGCCTGGAGCGTTACCGCTACCTGACGAAAGTGCGCTTCTATCTGGCAAAAGGGGAATACCTGAAAGCCCAGGCCCTTTTGGAAAAGCTGCGCTACTATGCCGAACAGACCAACCGCCCCTATATCCGCATGGAAACCGGGCTGCTCTCCGCTGTCGCCAAGGAGCGCACCGGCGGGCCGTGGCAGAAGGAGCTGCGCGCCGTCCTGCAAGAAGCGGAGCACTACCGTTTCCTGCGCCTGATTACCGAGGAAGGGGCGGCGGCGTGGCCGCTTTTGCAGCGGGAGAAAAAGGCGCTGCTGGAGGCCGGGGAACTGGATACAACCTGGCTGAACCGCCTGCTGTGTGAAACCGAGGGAATGGCACGGCGCTACCCGTTTTATCTCAAAAAACAGACGGCCACGCAGTCGGACTTCCACCCTACGGCGCTGACCATACTCCGCCTGCAGGCGGACGGCCTGTCGCTTAACCAGATTGCGCAGAAGCTGGACATGAAGCCTTTTACCGTGTCCTATCACATCCAGGAAAATTATCGCAAGCTCCATGTCACCCGCAAGGCCGATGCGCTGCTGGCGGCGCGGAGCCTGGGGGTTATCTGAAGGAGGAACACACCATGAAACGAAAAATTGTAAGCATCTTCGCCGCCCTGGCCCTGTGCCTGGGCCTGCTGCCGGGGGCGGCTTGGCCGCGGAGGGGGGCTTGAAGTCCGTATCGGCAGTGTCACCCTTGAGAGCGGAAAGCAGTATGTGGCGGGTGAATACAGTGTAGAGGAAAAAACAGAAGCCACTCTGTATCTGGATTACACTGCCGGGGTTCTGACCGTCCACGGTCAGATGGACTTAAAGAACCTTCCCTTCCGCATCGACGGCGATGTGACGTTCACCGGCGGCGGGGACTCTTGCCTGGAGACTGGTTCTACCTTTTTAGCCGGCGGCACCCTGACCCTGTCCAGCAGTGCGGGCTTCAAGCCCCAAGTGCTTAACGGCAATATGTCGGCATCACCTGTGACCAAACTCACGACCACGAACGACTACTCCGGCGACATCGCTATTCAAAAAACCAGTTCATTGGTGCTCTTGGACGCGCAAAGCAGCGCTTCCATTTCGCTCAAGGGAATGGTGACTTGTAACACTAGTCCTGCGCCCGATGCCCCCATGAGTCTGATATCGTCCGGCGATATCACCGTCCTAGCTATGCTCCAGTATCACACGGCTACGGTAAAGGGCAAAAACATATCGCTTATAAGCCATTCTCCGGCCTTTGATGGGAAGTCGCTGACAGTTCAGGCTGAACAGGATGTAACCATCGAGAGCCAAAGTCCTGCCATCATAGGCGCCGCCGAAGTTTCCGCCGGGGGCAATGTGACGATTTCCGGCAGTATTCCGGCGAAAGCATTTGGCTCCGCTGGCAGCCTGACCGTCAAAAATGCCAAAAGCATGTCCATCCGAGGCAAAACGAATGCCGAGAACAGCACCATAGCAGAATGTCTCTCCGTCCCGGTCACGTTTGAGAACTGCGGCAATATCACCGTCACGGATGCCGGCACCGAGGAAATCCTGAAAGAGGGCGTTACCGTCACCAGCGATAAGCCTTGGGCTGCAACGACAGGAGGAAAAACTGTCACCATGCCCAGCGGCCGCTTGACCTACGGCGGGAGTATAGAGAATACCCTGAATGATGGCAGGTATGTGATAAACTCCACCGATCCCATCATCTATGATACCGGGGAGGGCAAGATTTTCTATGAGCCTGCGGCAGCGGGCGGCGCCGCCATGCTGACCCTGGACGGCGCTTCCTTTGATAGGGCTCTTTTCATTCAACCGGGTACGGTTCCTCTCCGACTGGAACTGAAGGGTGATAATCAAAGGGTGGAGATCAATACGACCCCCTCCCTGACGCTGACAGGAACCGGCAGCTTCACGGGGAAACTTCTTGTCACCGAAGGATTTACGAACAACTTCACAGGAAAGCTGAACGTGGTGGTGGGAGTTGCTGGAAGGGGTAGCAGCAACTATACCTATACCGTGTATGGAGAGCGCAGTACATCCGATTGCAGTTTTCGTCCCACTGCAGGTACCCCTCTCACGATTGCGGAGGGGGCGGTGCTGACGGTGAATGGGGACGGCGAAGTTGTCCTCGATAACAGCGGCGGCACGAGCCTGATAAATAAAGGGACTATCATCAATAACCATAAAATCACTATAATTGCGGCAGAGAACGCCGAAGACGCGGATATTTCGGCGTTTATCAAGGGCTTGAAGCTCACCGGCACCGGCTCGGTGTCTGTGAAAAAAGGCAACACCCCTGACGGGCATACGGATACTTACACCAACAGCGGCGTGAAGTTTCTGGAACAGCCGGGGAAGGGCGGGGCGCTGGATTTGAGCAGCGCCGATGCTGACGATGCCGACAACTGGGACACCCAAGGCTACAAATGGGAAGTGACGAAGGGGCAGGACGAAAGCGGCAACGAAATAATCACCAGCGCGACCCTCACCTTGGCCCCGGGCTTCAACGCCACCAGCGTGACCCTCCCCGATACCGCCGTGACAATCGTGGCCACGGGGGAGAGCCGCATCGGTGAGTTAATCGGAAATGACGCTAATGGAAGCGGTCCGCAGAAAACAGCGCTGACCTTCTCCGGCACAGGGCCGCTGATAATTGATAAGCAAATAAACATTGCTGGCGGCGACAATAATTCCCTTACCGTCGCTCAAAACGCGAATGTGATTGCCAAGGGCGGAATCTACATCGACGCAAGCAGCGGGGTAAACTCCATTATAACCGTATATGGAACCCTGACCGCAACGGCGGAAAGCGGAGCTGTTATACATGCCGGAAGTGTCGCCATAGGCAATACCGGGGTGTTGAATGTTTCGGGGGAAGAGGGTGTGCTGCTCAGCGGTATGCCAAAGAATACTGGCGCAAAATACAACAATTTATTTTCCGTTACAGGCGATGGCCGCTTTACCGCCAACTGTTCCAACTATAATATCAGGGTGGATGCTACAGATGTGAACGAGTTCCCCCAAGACAGCGAAGGAAATACCAACCCCAAGGCGGTCATCAACCTTGGCTCGGAGTATATGCCCGATGACTGCGAGCTGAGGGTGACCAATACACTAGCGCCAATGATTGATCTGTTCCGTATCAGCAAAAACGCGGTCTACAGCGGCCCCTTGACTATCCACAGGAACCATTCATGGTCAACCGCCTGGACAGACGGCGGCGGGGATACCCACCACCACGCCTGCATCTATCAGGGCTGCACCGCGAAGAAGGACGAACTCCCCCACTTCTACGCCCACGGCGCCACCGCTTGCCGTGACTGCGGCCATACCCGCCCCGACGGTACGCCGGACAGCAGCCCCGGCGGTTCTGGCGGTTCCGGCGGCAGCTCGGGCGGTTCCGGCGGCGGGTATAAGGACTGCCCGCAGGACAGCACCTGCCCCATCTGGCCCTTTGCCGACGCGGATCCCACTGCCTGGTATCATGACGGCGTGCATTACTGCCTTGAAAATAGCCTTATGAGCGGCTTTGGCAACGGCGCCTTTGGCCCCGGTCAGCCCATCACCCGCGCGCAGTTGGTTCAGATCCTCCACAACCGCGAGGGCCGCCCCCCGGTCAATTACCTGATGCAGTTTAAGGACGTGCCCGGCGGCGTATGGTATACCGAGGCTGTGCGCTGGGCTGCCAGCCAGGGCGTTGTAAACGGCTACAACCGCTATAAGTTCGGCCCTGACGACAATATCACCCGGGAACAGCTTGCCGTCATGCTCTGGCGGTACGCGGGAAGCCCAGGGGCCACGGACAATCTGCATTTCCGTGATGCGGAGAAGATCAGCGGCTATGCGCTGGAGGCCCTGCGCTGGGCTGTGGGGCAGGATATCATGCAGGGCAAAGGCGATGGAATTCTCGACCCGAAAGGTACAGCCACCCGCGCCGAGGCTGCGGCTATGCTCATGCGGTTTTTAGGGAAATGAAAGCTTATCTAGAGTCCCGTCCGCGCCATACGCTGATTCCCAACCGTCAAAAATGAGCAGCTTATATTGTCAGGTGTTTGACTTCAACGAGCAAATGCAGACGTTCAGTCCGGAAAAGACAAGAGTACAGTTTCGAGCCGTTCAGGATAATTTCTCTACATAGCAAATAGTGGGGCATGGTGGTTCCATGCCCCACTATTTGCTGCCAAAATCTGACGCTAAATTCGTGAAGTTATCCTTAGTAAATGGTGTCTTGATTTTAGATACTGCTCGAAATGTCCTCTTTCTCATTATCGCGGGACAATCTGGCATAAAAAACTGTAATTCTCCGTTCTGGCTGCTGTTTCCGTTTCAAAATGTACTCTTTTTCCGCAGCCGCGTGTGATATGAATTGCAGGGGGGCATTTTCGCTAAAGCAACCAATCACCATCACCATCCTGCTGGGCAAGGAGCCCATTTTGCGTCTGTTCGGGGCCAGCAGCGCCACCATGCCCTTTGCCGATCAATACATGACCATTTACTGTCTGGGCACCGTGTTCGTCCAGCTCACCGTGGGTATGAATTACTACATTACCACCCAGGGGTTCGCGGCCACAGCCATGGTCACCACCATGTTAGGCGGGGTGCTGAACATTGTGCTGGACCCGGTGTTCATGTTCGGGCTGCACATGGGCGTGGCGGGGGCGGCCCTAGCCACGGTGTTGAGCCAGATGGCCTCCTTTGTCTGGGTGCTTTTGTTCCTGTTCGGCAAAAAGACGGCCCTGCGCATCCGGCTCAAGAACATGCGGCCTGACTGGCCCATCCTCAAGCGCATCATGATTTTGGGCGCGGCCCCCTGCTTCATGAGCGCCTCCGAGGACGTTTTGCACATCTGCTTTAACAACCAGGTGCTGGCTTACGGCGGCGACGTGGCTGTCAGCGCTATGACGATTTTATTCACCATGTTCCAGGTGGTGCTGCTGCCGGTGGAGGGCATCGCCCAAGGCTCCCAGCCCATCATCAGCTACAATTACGGCGCAAAAACCTACGCTCGCGTGCAGGAAACTGTATCTCTGGCCCTGAAAGCCGCCACCGTGCTGGCGGTAGTCATGGGCTTTACGGTGGTGGGCCTGCCGGAGATGTTCATCCGCATCTTCAGTAGCGACCCGGAGCTTGTCCGGGTGGGCGCGCCCATGCTGCGGCTCTATATGCTGGTGATGTTTTTGCACGGCCCCAACTGCACCTTTCAGCGGACCTACACCTCCTTGGGCGAGGGCAAAAAATCTTTCTTCTTTGCCTTTTACCGCAAAATCATTCTGCTGATTCCCTTGCTGTACATCCTGCCCGCTGCGCTCCCGGCCTGGGGCGTGATGTCTGTTGTGCTGGCCGAGCCTATCTCCGACACCCTGACAGCCCTGACAAACGCGGTCTACTTCCGGCGGTTCATGGGGAAAAAGCTGGGGGACGAGAGGAAAAAACCTCACCCGTTCTTCAGAAACAATGACCTTTATCATGATAAATCTCAGGGCTGCTCCCGCCATCGTCAGCCCCGCCTACCAGATGGGCGCCCTGACCTTCGTGTCGGCCCTGTCCCGGAATCTGACCACCATTCTGATGCAGAACGTGGGCGGCACGTTGGTGGTCGGATTTTCCCTCACCTTCCTTTACTGCGTGCTGACAGTCGTGGCTGTGGCGGGGCTGGTACTGTCATTAGCCGTGAAGCTTCCCGAGGGCATAGGAGAGAAAATGTTTGACTAATCCTAAAATCTACTTTGGCCGCAGCCTGAAAGTGGCTGCATAGGGATTTCACACCCATCTGTCCCACCATGTAATGGGTGATGAAGCTGTGGGGGCGGAACGAGCTGAATTTCATCATCCAGTTCCCAATCCGGTTTGTTAAATTTTCCTCCTGATAATATGTTTCATCCCCCCATCTCCAGCAAGCTTGCAGTTTCCTGTGAAATGTGGTAGAATACTGGCAGTGTATATGAAAACGGCAAAGGGGAGGCGGAAATTTGGATCAGCAGGTGGCAGAGCAGCTTCGGGAAGCGGGAATACGGATACGTGAGCGCTGGGGGGACAGCCCCCTGGCTTTTGTGCGCACCTATGGCTGCCAGCAGAACGTGGCGGACGGCGAAAAAATAAAGGGGCTGCTGGCGGAAATGGGCTTTGGGTTTGCTGGGGGGCCGGAGGAGGCGGATTTCCTGCTTTTTAACACCTGTGCCGTGCGGGAACACGCGGAGGACAGGGTGTTTGGCAACGTGGGCGCTTTGAAGAACCTGAAGCGGCGCAGGCCGGAAATGGTTATCGCGGTGTGCGGGTGCATGACCGAGCAGGCCCATGTGGCAGAGCGCCTGCAAAAAAGCTTCCCCTTTGTAAACATGGTTTTCGGCACCGGGGCCATCCACCGCCTGCCGGGAATGCTTTTAGAGGTGCTGGGGGAAGGAAAGCGTGCCTTTCTCCGGGGCTGCCAGGAGGAGGCCCGGCTGGAGGGCCTGCCTGTGCGCCGGGACGGCAGCAGCCGGGCCTGGGTAACGGCCATGTATGGCTGCGACAATTTCTGCTCCTACTGCATTGTGCCCTATGTCCGGGGCCGGGAGAAAAGCCGGGAGCCGGAGGCCGTTGTGGCGGAGTGCCGGGAGCTGGTGGAGGCGGGCTTTAAGGAAATCACCCTTTTGGGACAGAACGTGAATTCCTATGGCAAAGGGCTTTCCGCCCCTGTAAACTTTGCGGGGCTTTTGCGGGAGATAGATAAAATGGAGGGGGACTACCGGATACGCTTCATGACCTCCCACCCCAAAGACGCCTCCCGGGAGCTGTTTGAGGCAATGGCCCAAAGCCGGCACATCCCCCACCACATCCACCTGCCCTTCCAGTCCGGCAACGACCGGGTGCTTAAAGAGATGAACCGGAAATACACCCGGGAAAAGTATCTCTCCCTCATCCGCGCCGCCCGGGAGCTGATGCCGGACATCACCTTCACCTCCGACGTAATCATAGGCTTTCCCGGGGAAACCTATGAGGAGTTTCAGGACACCCTTTCCCTCATCGAGGAGGTGGAGTTTGTGAACCTGTTCACCTTCATCTATTCCCCCCGCAAGGGCACAAAAGCGGCAGGTATGCCAGACCCCGTCCCCCACGGGGAAAAAACAAAATGGTTCGCGGAGCTTCTCCGGGTGCAGGAGGGGATTGCCAGCCGCAACTGCCAGAAGCTTGTGGGCACAAGGCAGCGGGTGCTGGTGGAGCACATGAACGAAAAAAACGGGCTTCTGCAGGGCCGCACCCTGGGCAGCCTTACGGTGGATTTTCCCGGAGATGGGGGCCTTGTAGGGGAATTCACAGAGGTAGAGGTCACAGAAGCCCGTGGCTGGGCCTTGCGGGGCGTGAAAGCCAACGGGTAAAAAAGGAGGGCATAGGATGTTCGGGAAACAGAGCCGGTTTTCGGAAATACACAAAGAAGGCTATGCGGGAGGCGAGCTGCGCATTTTGGTGGACACTGTAACAGGGGTGCATTACCTGTGCGTGGTGGGCATGGGGCCTGTGAGCATTACCCCGCTGCTGGATGACAAAGGGCAGGTAATGGTCAGCAGGGAAGGAAAATAGGAGGAATGGCATGAACATTTTATTACTAAACGGCAGCCCCAAGAACTATGGAGCCACCCAGGAGATTTTAAAAACTTTAAAGGACGCGGCCCCTGAAGAGGCCCAGGCAGAGCTTCTGTGCCTGGGGGACTTTGCCATCGGGTACTGCAAGGGCTGCAAAGCCTGTTATGAGACAGGGGCGTGCGTTTTAAAGGACGGCATGGGCCTTTTGCTGGAAAAGCTTTCCTGGGCAGACATTCTGGTGTTTGCCATCCCCTCTTACTGGGCGGACGTGCCGGGGCTGTGCAAGTCTTTTATCGACCGCTGCACCCCTTACGGCGACACAAACCCTGATGAGGGGCACCCAGCCTTGGGAAAGGGCAAGCGGTGCTATGGCATTGCCCTGCGCGCGGGGCAGCGGCCCATGGAGTGCGAGCACATCCTGGACACAATCAGGCACTGGTGCGGGCACATGGGGCTGGAAATGGCGGAAGGGATATTTTTCTGCCAAATAGAGGACAAACTGGATATAGAGCCTCACAAGCCCCTGCTGCGGGAAAAAGCCGGGCAGTGGTTTGGGGCTGCGCTATCCATATAAATAAGCCAGATAAAAAATCCTAAGAAAAAATTCACAGGGAGGAAACAAAAAATGGATATCATTGCAATTACACGGGAGCTGGGCAAGCAGTTGCAGCAGGAGGAAAGCTATATCAAAATGCGGGCGGCCCAGCAGGCCTGCGACGAGGACGAGGGCCTGCAGAAGGCCATCGGGGAGTTTAACTTAAAGCGCATGGCCATCAACAACGAGGCCCAGAAGGACGACCGCAATGAGGAAACCCTCCAGCGGCTTAACGGGGAGTTCCGGGCAGCTTACGCCTTGATTATGGAAAACAGCCACATGCAGGCGTATAACGACTCCAAGGTGGAATTTGACGCCCTCCTGCAGCGGATTACCGGCATCATCGGCCTGTGCGCCGACGGGGAAAACCCGGAAACCTGCGACTATGACGCAGCCAGTTGCAGCGGGGACTGCTCCTCCTGCGGGGGAAGCTGCCACTAAGCGGAGCGTTTCAGGAAGGACAGGGAAGGGGTAAAAGGCTATGGAATATTCCCCCATGATGAAGCAGTATATGGAAACTAAGGAAAAGTATCCCGGCGAGATACTTTTCTTTCGCCTTGGGGATTTTTACGAAATGTTTTTTGAGGATGCCGAGAGGGTTTCCCGGGAGCTGGATCTGGTGCTGACCAAAAGGGCCTGCGGCAACGGGGACTTTGCCCCCATGTGCGGGGTGCCCTTCCACAGCGCGGAGGGATACATTGCCCGGCTGCTGGAAAAGGGCTACAAGGTTGCCATCTGCGAGCAGATGGAGGATCCCAAGGCTGCCAAGGGCATTGTGAAGCGGGACATTGTGCGGGTGGTGACCCCGGGCACAGTGGTGGAAAGCAGTATGCTGGACGAATCCCGGAATAACTATATCTGCTCCCTGGTATACCGCCCGGGGGCTGTGGGCATTGCCATGGGGGACGTTTCCACCGGGCAGCTATACGCGGCCCAGCTAAACCTGCCCCACAGAGCCCAGCTTCTAGGGGCCGTTACAAACCGGCTGGGGCGGTATGCCCCCCGGGAAATCCTCTTAGACCCGGAAGCCGCCGCCTGGGAGGAGCTTACCCGGTTTATCCGGGAGCGCAGCGGCGGCGCGGGGGAGAAAGCGCCGCCGGCGCTGTATGAAAACCAGGAGCGGGCGGAAAAAGCCGTTGTCTCCCTTTTAGGGAACCGCACCCTGCCGGAACTGGGCCTCACTGGCAGGCCCCTGGCAGTGCTGGCTCTTTTTGCGTTTTTTTCCTATCTGGAGCACAACAAAATGAGCGGCAGGGAGCGCATGAACCGGCTGGAGCTGATGGAGGACGGCGCGTTTATGGCCCTGTCCCTGATGGATCAGCGGAACCTGGAGCTGACGGAAACCATGAGGGGCAAAGAGCGCCGGGGATCCCTTTTGTGGGTGCTGGACAAGACAAAAACCGCCATGGGCAAGCGGCTTATCCGCCAGTGGGTAACCCAGCCCCTTTTAAGCCCGGCTCAAATCACCCTGCGGCAGAACGCGGTGGAAGAGCTGGTGCAAAACCCGCCCTTTTTAGATGATTTAACGGAGAAGCTTGGCGGCATCCACGACCTGGAGCGCATTATGACCCGGGTGGTGTACGGCTCGGCAAACGCCCGGGAACTAAAGGCTGTGGGGGAGGCTTTAAAGCGGCTGCCAGGAATCAAGGCAGTGCTGAAAGAGGCCCAGGCCACCCTGCTGCAAACCCTGGACAGGGAAATCGATCCCTTAGAGGACGTGCCCTCCCTTCTGGACAAGGCCCTGGTGGACGAGCCGCCCCTCTCCATCCGGGACGGGGGCACCATCCGCCCGGGCTTTGAGCCGGAGCTGGACGAGGTGCGCCGGGACAGGGACGGGGGCAGGGAGCTTCTGGCGGCGCTGGAGGCCCGGGAGCGGGAGCGCACAGGCATCCCCAAGCTGAAAACCGGGTATAACCGGGTTTTCGGCTATTACATAGAGGTGTCAAACTCTTATAAGAACATGGCCCCGGCAGACTACATCCGCAAGCAGACCTTGTCAAACGGGGAGCGGTACGTCACCCAGGAGCTGAAAGAGCTGGAAGCCTGCATTTTGGGCGCCCAGGACAGGGCGCTGGAGCTGGAAAGCCGGGCTTTTGAATACCTGCGGCGGTATCTTGCCCGGGCGCTGCCCTATATCCAGGCAGCCGCCGGAGCCATTGCCGTGCTGGACGTGCTGTGCTCTTTTGCGGCGGTGTCCGCCGCCCGGGACTACACCCGGCCCACAGTAAACCTCAGCGGGAAAATCTATCTCAAGGACAGCCGCCACCCAGTGGTGGAGGCCCTTTTAAGGGACAGGCCTTTTGTGCCCAACGACGTGGACATGGATATGGGGGACAATCGGGTGCAGATTCTCACTGGGCCTAACATGGCGGGAAAATCCACCTATATGCGGCAGATTGCCATCACCGCGATACTGGCCCAGATAGGCTGCTTTGTGCCGGCCTCCAAGGCGGAAATCGGCATTGTAGACGGGATTTACACCCGGGTGGGGGCTTCCGACGACCTTTCCGCCGGGCAGTCCACCTTTATGCTGGAGATGGCGGAGGTGGCGCAGATCCTCAAAAGCGCCGGGAAAAACTCTTTAGTGGTGTTCGATGAAATCGGCCGGGGCACTTCCACCTTTGACGGCATGAGCATTGCAAGGGCTGTGCTGGAATATGTCCACGACACAAAGCAGGTGGGGGCAAAAACCCTTTTTGCCACCCATTACCATGAACTGACCGCTATGGCAGACGAACTGCCCGGGGTGAAAAACTTCAACGTGGCGGTGAAAAAGCGGGGGGACGACATCACCTTCCTGCGGCGGATTATCCCCGGCGGGGCGGACGACAGCTTTGGCATTGAGGTGGCAAAGCTTGCCGGGGTGCCGGAAAAGGTGCTGGGGCGCGCCAAGGAGGTTTTGGCCCAGCTTGAAAAGGGAAGCCTGCCCCAGGCGGGACGGCAGCCCGGCCTGGCCCTGCCGCCGAAGGAAGAGCCTGTGCAGCTCACCATGGACTCCCCGGAAAGCCGGGTAATTACAAGGCTTCAGGCCATCGACGTAAACGCACTCACCCCCATTGAGTGCATGAACATCCTGTTTGAGCTGCGGAAAATGCTGCACTAGATGGTTTGCAAAGAGGCGTCCGCCGGGCTGGGCGCTTAAGCGCCCTCCGCGCGGACGCACGGCAAATCCTGGGCAAAGCCCAGGATTTGGCCCGGCGGGGCAGCTCTGTTAGGGAAAGGAGAGGCGAAATGGAAAGCTATCAGGACATCAACGCCCGCACCATTGACAGTTGGGTGGAGGAAGGCTGGGAGTGGGGAAAGCCCATCACCCACGAGGCCTATGAAAATGCCAGGGCCGGCAAGTGGGACGTGCTGCTCACCCCCACAAAACCTGTGCCCCATGGCTGGTTTGGGGATTTAAAGGGGAAAAAGGTGCTGGGGTTAGCCAGCGGCGGGGGCCAGCAGATGCCCATTTTCGCCGCCCTGGGGGCAGACTGCACAGTGCTGGACTACTCCCCCAAGCAGATTGAAAGCGAGCGCATGGTGGCACAGCGGGAGGGATATGATATCCGCATCATCAGGGGGGACATGACAAAGCCCCTGCCCTTTTCTGACGGGGAGTTTGACCTTATCTTCCACCCTGTTTCCAACTGCTACGTGCGGGAGGTAAAGCCCATTTTTAAAGAGTGCTTCCGTGTTTTAGCCCCCGGCGGGGCGCTGCTTTCGGGCCTTGACAACGGCGTAAACTTCATGTTCCTGGATGAGAACAGCCGGGACAAGCTGTGCGTTTTCCCCTTTGACCCGGTGGCAAACCCGGAACAGCGGGCGCAGTTGGAAGCGGAAAACGACGGCATGCAGTTTTCCCACACCTTAGAGGAGCAGATTGGGGGCCAGTTGGAAGCGGGCCTCACACTCACCCATGTGTATGAGGACACAAACGGGGAAGGGATTCTCCACGAACACAACATCCCCACCTTCTGGGCCACCAGGGCGGTGAAGGGCTGAGGCTAAGAACAACGGGAAGGAGGGCACAATATGCTGCCAAACAGGGAAACCGCTGAAAAGGAACTGGAGCTTGCAGGGGGGATGAACCCCGGACCCTGGACAAAGCACTCTGTAAACGTAGGCGTCGCCGCCCGGAACATTGGGGAAAAGGCGGGGCTTGACGGGGAAAAAGCCTATATCCTGGGCCTGCTCCACGACATCGGCCGCAGGGTGGGAGTGGTGAATATCCCCAGGCATGTGTACGAGGGGTACCGCTACACCATGGATAAGGGCTGGGAGGAGGCGGCGAAAATCTGCATGACTCATTCCTACCCTCTCATGGAAAAAGAATTTGACAAGGGGACAGAAAGTGAAGAGGAAGCCTTTATCCGGGACTATATCACCCGGTGCCAGTGCGACGAGTACGACTGGCTTATCCAGCTTTGCGACAGCCTTGCCGCGGACTATGGCTTTTGCATTCTGGAAAAGCGCTTTATCGACGTGGCAAGGCGCTATGGCATATGGGAAAACAGCGTGGAAAGATGGAACCGCACCTTTGAAATAAAGGAATATTTTGAAGACCGCATGGGGTGCTCCATTTACGACGTTTTGCCGGACGTGGGCCGCACCACACTTTTGTGCCCACCTCCCTGGAAGCCGCCAGCCAAAGGATAAAGAAGGGAAAAGCTATGTTTGAAATTCAAAAGCTCCGGGAGAACCCGGGCCTGCTAAACAGGGCGGCCCGGTGGTTCCATGAAAAATGGGGCATAGACGAAGCCGCCTACCGGGAGAGCATGGAGGACTGCTTAAAAGGCGGATCCCCGGTGCCCCAGTGGTATGCGGCGCTGGAAAACGGGGCAATAATAGGCGGGCTGGGGGTTATTGAAAACGACTTCCACAACCGCAAGGATTTGGCCCCTAACGTGTGCGCCGTATATACAGAGGAGGCTTACAGGGGGAAGGGCATTGCCGGGGCGCTGCTGGAAACGGTGTGCCGGGACATGGCCTCTTTAGGGGTCAATACCCTATACCTTTTGACAGACCACAACAGCTTTTACGAGCGGTACGGCTGGGAGTTTTTCTGCATGGCCCAGGGGGAGGGGGAGGAAAGCCCCGCCCGGCTGTACCGGAAAATCACAGAATAAAGAGAGGCCTGCTTGCAGGCAGGCTTTCGCCCTATTTTTAGAAAGGCAGGCGGGGACATGCCCGAAATTCAAGTGCTCAACAGGCAGGTGGCAGAGCTGATTGCCGCCGGGGAGGTGGTGGAACGGCCCTCCTCTGTGATAAAAGAGCTGGTGGAAAACGCCATAGACGCCGGGGCTTCGGTAGTCACTGTGGAAACCCAGCGGGGAGGCAGAACCTATATGCGGGTGACGGACAACGGCTGCGGCATCCCGCCGGAGCAGGTGCCCACAGCCTTTTTGCGCCACGCCACCAGCAAAATCGTCACAGAGGCAGACCTGGACGCTATCGGCACCCTGGGCTTTCGGGGGGAGGCTTTAGCCGCCATTTCGGCGGTAAGCCGCATTGAAATGCTCACCCGCACAAAAGACGCGGAATTGGGCCTGCGCTATAGCTGCCTGGACGGGCTGCACCCGGAGACAGAGGAGGCGGGCTGCCCCCAGGGCACCACCATCACTGTGCGGGATTTGTTTTTCAACACCCCGGCCCGGATGAAGTTTTTGAAAAAGGATGTGACAGAGGGCAACGCCATTGCAGGCATTTTAGATAAAATTGCCCTGTCCCATCCGGAAATTTCCTTCCGCTATATCCGGGATGGCAAAGAGGTGCTCCACACCCCGGGGGACGGGAAGCTTTCCTCCGCGCTGTACGCGGTATATGGTAAGGAATTTTCCGCTGCCCTCATCCCTGTTTCCTATAATCTGCAGGGCGTGGGGGTAAAGGGGTTTATCAGCAAGCCCGCCGCCAGCCGGGCCAACCGGTCCATGCAGAATTTTTTCATCAATGGGCGGTATATCCGCAGCCGTACTGCCTCTGTGGCCCTGGAGGAGGCCTGCAAGGGGGCTGTAATGGCGGGAAAGTTCCCGGCCTGCGCTTTGCACCTGGAGCTGGGAAAGGAAACGGTGGATGTAAACGTCCACCCGGCGAAAATGGAAGTACGTTTTGCAAACGAGCAGCCTGTGTTTGACGCGGTGTATTACGGGGTGAAGTCTGCCCTGCGGGAAGGGGACTCCCCCAAGGTGATGGGGTTAAACCAGCCCCACAGCTATCAGGCACCTCCCCAGAAGGTCATCCCCATCACCAGCATAAGCCCTCTGGGAGGCCTGGAAACAGAGCCGGGCCGCCCCCTGATTTTAAAGGACGTGGGGCAGGCGCCCCCTGTCCAGCCAGAGCAAAAAACACCCTCCAGCCCAATAAATCCGGAAGCGCCGCCCCCCAAAAAAACAGAGCCGGAGCCGGAAATCAGCGTGCCCCGGCTATCCCGGGCATATGGGGAAAGCAAGCTGCCCGCTGTGAAAAGGGAGCCGGAGGGCTTTACCCCGCTGGTAGAAAATGCCCTGGAAAACCGCCCGGCGGCAGAATCCCCCCAGGCAGAAGCCGCGCCCCTTCCCTTGCCGGAAATCCCCCTGGAGGAAAGCCCCCGGCCTGTTTTTGACCCTCTCCCCCTGGAAGCGGCCCAGACAGAGGAAAGCGGGGAAGTCCCCTCCCTGCTGGGAGAGCAGCCCTTCCATGGGAAAATCATAGGGGAGGCTTTTGGCACCTATATCCTGGTGGAGCACAGCCCCCAGGCCCTGATGCTCATTGACAAGCACGCGGCCCACGAGCGGCTGATTTACGAAAGGCTCAAGGCCCAGGGGCCAAACGGGGAGGCCCAGGCCCTGCTGGAGCCGGTGCCTGTCAGCCTGGAGAAGGAGGAGTACAGCGCTGTAACGGCAAACCTTTCCAGGCTGCGGGAAACAGGCTTTGAGGTGGAAGATTTCGGCCCGGGCACAGTGCTGGTGCGGGCTGTGCCCCTGCTGCTGGACGGCGGGGACGGGGCAGCGGCGCTGATGGAGATTGCAGGGTATCTGGCCCAGCAGAAAACCACCCTCACCACCCAGCACATGGACTGGGTATACCACAACGTGGCCTGCCGGGCTGCCATCAAGGCCGGGGACGTAACCCACCCGGAGGAGCTTGCGGCCCTGTGCCGCCAGTTGGAGGAGAACCCCCAGGTGCGTTACTGCCCCCATGGCAGGCCGGTGTATGTGCTGCTGCCCCGGCGGGAGATTGAAAAGCAGTTCGGGCGGGTGTAATGCAGGGGATATGCATGCTCTGGAAAGGAGGCAAGCAGATGGACAAAAAGCTTTCTGTAGTGGCAGTGGCCGGGCCTACCGCCACAGGGAAAACAGCCTTGGGAATTGGGCTTGCCAGGCGCTATCAGGGGGAAATCGTCTCCTGCGATTCCATGCAGGTGTATAAGGGCCTGCCCATCGGCACCGCCCAGCCCACCCCGGCAGAGCAGGCCCAGGCCCCCCACCATCTGGTGGGCTTTCTGGAGGTGGAAAAGCCCTTCAGCGTTTCCGATTATGTAGGGCTTGCGGGAAAAGCCATTGCGGATATTGCGGGCCGGGGGCGCTTGCCCCTTCTGGTGGGGGGCACCGGGCTTTATGTGCGCTCCCTTCTAAACGGCTTTTCTTTTGAGGAAGGAGCCAGGAATGAGACCCTGCGGGCAAGGCTTTTGGAGGAGGCCCAAGAAGACGGCCCGGAGGAAACCCACAGGCGGCTTGCGGCCCTTGACCCGGACGCCGCCCGGGAGATACACCCCCGCAACGTGAAGCGGGTGCTGCGGGCGCTGGAATACTGCCTTTTAACAGGGGAGCCTTTCTCCCGGCAGGCGGCCCGTTCCCGCCAGGCGGAAAGTCCCTACCGGGCGCTGCTGATCTGCCCGGTTTATAAAGACAGGCAGCTTTTATACGACAGGATAAACCGGCGGGTGGACGCCATGCTGGAAGCGGGCCTTCTAGCGGAGGCAGAGGCCTTTTTCCATCGCTGCAGGCAAATGGATCCCCTGCCCACCGCGGCCCAGGCTATTGGCTATAAAGAGCTTTTCCCCTATTTCCGGGGGGAGGTTCCCCTTTCGGAGGCAGTGGAGCGGATAAAGCAGGAAAGCCGCCGCTATGCCAAAAGGCAGATCACCTGGTTTGCCCGGGAGCCTGGGGCGCGGCCCCTTTACCTGGACGGCCTTGCGCCGGAGGAAGCCCTTTTAAAGGCCATAGGAATGGCGGAAGCGTGGAAGCAGGAAGGAGGCGGGGCCTTTTGAACCAGAAGCAGGTGCGCTCTATGGCGGCTGCTAGCATAGCCATTCTGATTCTCCTCTATGTGGGATTTTATTTTGTAAACCGACAGGCAGATTCCTTCACCCAGGACGGGATTGTGACAGAGCCTGCCATGCGGGGCCAGGTGTCGGACACCCTCCAGGCCCAGGGCTTTGCCATCCGGGACGAGGAGGTGCTGGAGGAAAGCTTCAGCGGCGTGCTCAATTACCGGGTGGCCAGCGGCACAAGGGTGTCCCAGGGCGGGGTGATTGCGGAGGTGTACCAAAGCGAAAACGACGCCGCCGCCCAGAACAGGATAGACAGCCTGAACCGGGAAATCGAAAGCCTCCGGCAGCTTGCAAAGCCTTCGGATCTTTTTGTGTCAAACCCCGCCATGATTGGCGCGCAGATTTATAACGCCTTGGGAGATATTTCCGGGGAAATCCGGCAGAACAACTTTTCCGAGATAGGCAGGCTTAAGGATTCCCTGCAAAATGCCCTGAGCCGCAAGCAGGTGATTGCCGGGGAAGAAAGCGCGGAGGACTATGAAGAGCGGGTGGAAGCCCTGGAAAGCGAGCTTGCCGCCCTGGAAGCAAGGGGAAGCCGGGCAGTGGGCGTGGTAGAAGCCCCCAGGGCCGGATATTTTATTGACAGCGTGGACGGCCTGGAAAGTGTGATGGAGCCGGACAAGGTGCAGAACATCACAGTTTCCCAGGCAAAGAAGCTTTTGGAGCAGCAAGGCCCCTGGAGCGCCCCGGCGGGATCCATCGGGAAAATCTGCGCTGATTTCACCTGGAAGCTGGTGTGCGTCATACCGGACGATGAGATGGTGAAGTTTGAAGGGGTGGACACCGTCACCCTGGACATCCCCTTTGCAAGCGCCGAGACTATCCCGGCCCGGGTTGCGGCGAAAAACCGGGATCCCAACACAGGGGAAACGGCGGTGGTGTTTGAATGCGCCTACATGGACGCGGACTTGGCCGCTGTGCGAAACGAAATGGTGCATATCAGCGTGAAAACCTATGAAGGGGTGCTGGTCAGCGAGCGGGCCTTGCGCTTTGAGGACGTGGAGTATACGGAGACAGACGAAAACGGCAACAAGGTTACCAAGGTGCGGGAAAACGTAAAAGGCGTGTACGTCCAGTATGCGGGGCGGCTGCGGTTTGTGCAGGTGTTCACGGAAAAGGACGTGAATGGCTATGCTGTGTGCCGCACAAACCTGACAGACGAGGAAAAGAAAAGCATGGTCACAGACCAGACCGTACAGCTTTACGACCAGGTGGTTGTGAGCGGGACAGATTTATATGACGGGAAAGTGGTGCGGTAGCCGCCATCCGGGAAGAAAGGGAGGATTCGTGTGGGAAGCCTGACAACAGAAGCCATGAGAAGCTTTGATGAGAATTTTAAGAGAGTGGGGGAGGAGATAGCCCGGGCGGCGGAAAAGGCCGGGCGGGATCCCCGGGAAGTGTCCCTGCTGGCAGCCACCAAAACCGTTCCCGCGGAAACCATCCAATACGCCATCTCCCAGGGGCTTTTCCACATCGGGGAAAACCGGGTGCAGGAGCTTCTGGACAAGTATGGCGCACTGGAAAGGGAGGCCTGCGACCTGCAGTTTATCGGGCGGCTGCAAACCAACAAGGTGAAATACCTGATAGGAAAGGTAAGCTGCATCCAGTCGGTGGACAGCGTGAAGCTTGCCAGGGAAATCGCCCGGCTCAGTGCCGCCCAGGGCCTTGTGACCAAGGTGCTGGTGCAGGTGAACATCGGGCGGGAGGAGCAGAAGGGCGGGGTGGACCCCGACGCCTTATACGGGTTTATCGACCAAATCAGGGAATTTCCGGGCATTTCTGTAAACGGATTGATGGCAATTCCCCCTGTTTGTGACAAAGAAACTGTATTATCGGGCTATTTTTCCGCCATGCGCAAATATTATGTTGACATAGCGGCTAAAAAATTGGATAATGTTAATATGCACAGCCTTTCCATGGGCATGTCGTCAGACTTCCCCCTGGCTGTGGCCTGCGGGGCCACAATGGTGCGGGTAGGCTCTTCCCTGTTCGGGGCGCGCCAGTATGTGTGAAAAAAGGGGAAGCGGCGGAAAGACGGCCGGGTGAAAAATACGGAAGAAAGGAAACGGCGCCGGGCGGCAGGGGAAAAGGCCTTTCCCTGCGGAGGCCCCGCGCCCCGTGGCGGTTGATATGGCAGGCTTAAAAGAAAAATTGCAGCGGATGTGGAATCCGCCGGATGACGAATATGAATATGACGACTACTACGAGGAGGGGGAGGAGGAAGAGGATCCCCAGCCCTCCGGCAGCGGATCCTACGGGGAACCCAGGCGCAGCAGTACAGACTACGGCTTCGATACCTTTTCCACCCGTTCCACCTCCTCCTGGAGCGGGCGGGACACAGGCAAGGTGGTGGATCTCCATGCAAAGCAGCGGCCCCAGGTGGTGCTGTTCCGGCCGGTTTCCTTTGGGGAGGAGGCCAAAACCATTGCGGACGAGCTTTTGCGCAGGCACACAGTGGTGCTGAACCTGGAAAAGACGGAGAAGGACGTTTCCAGGCGCATTGTGGATTTTTTAAGCGGCGTGGCCTATGCCAACAACGGGAAAATACAGCGGGTTGCCACCAGCACCTTTATCATCACGCCCTATGACGTGGATATTTCCGGCGACGAAATCCTGGATGAGCTGGAAAGCAGCGGCATGTATTTCTAGGGGACAGGCTGTGGGATACGATGCCGATTTGCTTTTGAGAAAGCTGGAGGATGGTTTGCGCAAGGCCCGGGGCCGTCCGGCCTTTTTGGGGTTTCTGGACGAGGGCAGCAGGGCAGTCCTCTCAGAAGCCCTTTCCCGCAGGCGGGATGTTTCCTTTGCCTTCTGGGGCGGCTTCCCGGAGGCGGAACGCGCCATGCTGGGGCTTTTTCCGGATTATATGGAGGCAGACGCCCAGGCCTTCCCCATAGAGGCGGTAACCTTCTCCTTCCGCCCCGCCGACAAGCCCGGCCACCGGGACTTCCTGGGGGCCATGCTGGGCCTGGGGGTGGAGCGCAGCGTGGTAGGGGACATCCTCGTCGGGGAGGGCCGCTGCGTGGCCTTTGTGAAGGCGGAGCTTGCGCCCTATTTTGCGGAGAACCTTCCGAAAATAGGCCGGGTGGGGGTGAAGGCCCGGCTGGGTGCGGAAGAGCCTTTGCCTGTGGGCCACACCTTTAAGGAGATAAAAGGCGTGGCGGCTTCCAGCCGCTTAGACTGCCTTACAGCCCTCGCCGCCCGCACCAGCCGGGAAAAAGCCGCCTCCATGGTGGTTCTGGGGCTGGTGCAGGTAAACCATCGTGAAATTTGCAGCCCCAGCGCCCGGGTGGCGGAGGGGGACGTGCTCTCCATCCGGGGGCATGGGAAATATATTATAGACCGGCTGGGCCCCTTAACCCAAAAGGGCCGGCTTTCGGTACAATGCAGGAAATATGAATAAGGGGGATACCGAACCAATGCTGACAGTAAAGGAAATTAACGAGGTAAGCTTTGGAAAGGCCGGCTTTTCCGGCTATAAGCCGGAGGATGTAGATAATTTTATTGACGAGGTGGCGGCTTCTTTCACAGAACTGGAGCAGGAGCGCGACGCCGCCCGGCAGCAGCTTCAGGAGCTTAGCCAGCAGAACGCGGCCCTTGCCGGGAAAATCGAAGATCTAAACGCCAGAAACGGGGAGTTGCAGAAAAAGCTCTCCATCCTGGCCCAGAAAATCGAGTCCTACCGGGCAGACGAGGACGGCATTAAAGAGGCCATCATCAGCGCCCAGCGCATGGGCAAGGAGGCTGTGCAGCAGGCCCGGGACAAGGCCTCCCTGATGCTGGAGGACGCCAAGGACGAGGCGGAAAAAATCCTGGACGAAGCCAAAACAGAGGCTTCAAAAACTGCCGGGGAGTATGCCGCCCAGGCAGAGTCCAAAAAGGCGGAGCTGGAGGAAATCAAGCGGCAGGTATCCACCTTCCGGGTGTCCCTTTTGGAAATGTATAAAAAGCATTTGGAGTGTATCGACCACATCCCCTCTTTCCGTCTGAAAGAAACAGAGGAAAGCCATCGGGAGGAGGAGTCTGAGGTACAGCGGGAACAGCGGCTGTTAGAGGAGCGGCAGGCCCAGCAGAAGCGGCAGATGGAGGAAGAAAGGGAACTGGAGCGCCAGCGGGAAATCCAGCGCCAACGGGAGCTGGAACGGCAGCGGGAAGCAGAGCGGCAGCGGCAATTAGAGCAGCAGCGGGAGGCGGAACGCCAGCGGCAGTTGGAGCAGCAGCGGGAAGCAGAGCGTCAGCGGCAGTTGGAGCAGCAGCGGGAGGCAGAACGCCAGCGGCAGCTAGAGCAGCAGCGGGAGGCGGAACGCCAGCGGCAATTGGAGCAGCAGCGGGAAGCCCAGCGCCAGCGGCAGGAGGCGGAGGAGGCCCCCGGGCTTCATGACCGGGTAAGCTATGTCCAGGAGCAGTTACAGCCCTCTGTTCCGGAAAGCGACTATATGGCTGGGGATCTGTCCGACGTGGGCATTGACCTGCAAACCTACAGCAGCATTCCGGAAACCCTGCGCCGGGAAAAGAGCAGCCATTACAGCAACCTGGAATTTGGCGACGGGGTAGAGTTGGACGCCAAGGGGCGCAAGCGGAAGAAATAAGGAGGAAAGCGTGGCAGAAACAAAGAAAAAGTGGCGGGCAGCTTTGGCTGTGCTTCTGGGCGCGGCCCTGCTGATATGGGGGGATCAGGCTTCCAAAGCCCTGGTGCTGGAAACCCTGCGGGGCAAGCCCTCTGTAATGGTCATCCCGGGCCTGCTGGAATTTTCCTATGTGGAAAATTACGCGGCGGCCATGGGCCTTTTCGACGGGCTTATCTGGCTGGTGGTAGCCTGCACAGCCGTGGTGTGCGTGTTTATCCTGCTGGCCCTCCTGTTTTATAAAGGGCACACAGTTTTCAGCTATATCACCGCCATGCTGCTGCTGGCAGGCGGGCTTGGGAACCTTATAGACAGGTTTTCCCATGGCTTTGTGGTGGACTTCATCCACGTGCTGTTTTTTCCCTATATCTTCAACGTGGCAGACTGCTGCGTAACCATTGGCGTGGTGTGCTTTTTCTGTCATTACCTGGTAACGGCCCGGCGGGAGAAAGCGGAAAAAGAAGCCGCCGGGGAGGAATGAGCTGTGGGGGAAAGGGTTTTCGTCACAGTGGAGGAAGAGGGGCAAAGGCTTGACAAGCTTTTGGCCCAGGCCCTGCCGGGCGTCACCCGATCCGGGGTGCAGCGCCTGCTGGCAGAGGGCCTTGTAACGCGGGAAGGGAAGCCCCTGGCAAAAAGCGCCCGGCTTCCGGCAGGCGCGCTGCTGGAGGTGTCTTTGCCAGAGCCAAAGCCCCTTTTGGCAGAGGCGGAAAACATCCCGCTGGATGTGGTATATGAGGACGGGGAACTGCTGGTGGTGAATAAGCCAAAAGGCATGGTGGTACACCCGGCCCCAGGCAGCGAGAGGGGCACCCTGGTAAATGCCCTGCTTTTCCACTGCGGGGATTCCCTCTCCGGCATCAACGGTGTGCTGCGCCCCGGCATTGTCCACCGCATTGACAAAGACACCAGCGGCCTGCTGGTGGTGGCAAAAACCGACCGGGCGCACCAGGCCTTAGCCAGCCAGATACAGGCCCACAGCCTCACCCGGGAGTACAGGGCTGTGGTGTATGGCAGGGTGAAGGAGGACGAAGGTACGGTGGACAGGCCCCTGGGCAGGCACCAGACAGACCGGAAAAAAATGGCTGTGCGGCCCGATTCCCCCTCTGCCCGCCACGCGGTTACCCACTATTTTGTAGAGCAGCGCTTTCCAGGCTTTACTTATCTGCGCTTAAGGCTGGAAACTGGCCGCACCCACCAAATCCGCGTCCACATGGCAAGCCTGGGCCATCCTGTGGCAGGGGATCCGGTATACGGCCCTAAAAAGGTGATAACAGCCCTGGAGGGCCAGTGCCTGCACGCGGGAAAAATCGGCTTTCTCCATCCCGCCACAGGGAATTATATGGAGTTTGCGTCTCCGGTGCCCCCGGTGTTCGAGGCATTTTTGGAAAAACTGCGCCGGGAGGGAGCCTTATGACAGAAAAGGAACAGAAAACAGGACGGCTGGTGCTGCTCCTTCTTGCCGCCCTGGCAGTGGCCCTGGGCGGTTTTTGGTTCCCCCAGAACAGCGGCCCGCCCTGCTCGGTCACCCAGGTGATCTCACCCCAAAAGCCGCCCTTTGGCCCTTTAGAGGACAGGCTTCCGGCCCAGCGGGTTTAAGAAGCTGTACCAATAGGCCCTAATCTTTTCGGGAAATTTTGCAGGCGGGGAACGCCAAAAACAGGGGAAATGGCAATCTTATAGGAACCGCGTTTCCTATAAAAGCCATTTCCCCTGTTTTTATTTTGTGCCGATAATTTTGATTTTCTCTGCCGTCAGGCCGGTTTGCTCTATGACGATTTCCTGCACAATCAGCATGTCGCTGTCCTGCAAATCCCCGGCCACCACCACGCTGCACTCCTCCGTTGTGATGTAGGCCACGCTTTCCTCATAGCCCTTGGCCTTGAGGAGGCTTTCCACATTTGTCTCCTTGAGGATGTTCTGGGCCATGGCGGAAGCCTCCTCCACAGCGGCCTTCTTGGCCTCGCTGTCCGCGTCCACGTCCTCCAGCACCCCGTCTAAAAGCTCCAGGGCTTCGTCCCGGGAGTTCTGGCGGCTTAAGCGGGCCTCCGCGAACATGTCTGTTCCAGCCTTGGCCTGCAGGTCGTCGGTAACGGTTTCCACGTAGGCGTTGTTCACAAGCTGGGCCGCGCCCAACTGGCTGCTGGTGTCCTCCCCGTCCCCAATAGGCAGCTTGTTGGTGCCTGCAAACTGCCAGTTGAGATAGACCGCTGCTCCCAAAGCCAGAACCAGGGACGCTAGAACCAATTGCTTTCTGCCGAATTTCATGCTGATACCTCCAGTGTGTTTTTATATGTTTGCCAGTGGCTTATGTTTTCCTCCATCCCCTCACCCCCCGCAGGTAACGCACACCCGGGAGGAGGGCACGCCCAGGGCGGTTTTGGCGGCGTTCACCAGCTTTTCCCGGATAGCGGGATCCCCCGCCTTGGCGCTGACAATTACCACCCCCTGAATTTTCGGCTGGGTTTCCGTAACGGTCAGGGGCCGCTGAGAGCCTCTTTCGTCCTCCACAAGCACATGGGACGATTCCTTTTCCCAGGCCCCATCCCCGCCCTGCTGCCCGCTTTCCCGCTTGTCTGCGGCGAATACCCGCCTGCCGCTGTTTTCCAGGGTTATCATCACCGCAGGGCTGTGCTCCCCGGTGATGGCGGTGACAATCCGGGACAAATCTGCCTCCAGCGCCCGGGCATAGGCAGTGCCGTCCTCTGCTTCCTCTGCCTGCTGCTCCTGTGGCTGGGGTTTTTGCAAATCAAGGCTTGATAGGGCCAGCAAAGCGATGCCGCATATGCCTAAAATCACAGCCCAGCGCAGGGCGTTTTCCTTTTGCAGGGCTTTTTTCACCCATTCTCCCGCTTTTTTAAGATCCATCTGCTGTTACCTCAAGTATCACGCCGTCCCCCAGCACATTTCCCAGCAGCGCCCTGGCCCTCTCCGCCTCTGCCGGATAGGAAAAGGCCGCGCTTACCTTCGCTAATACTATGCCGGAATCCGCCGAACTAGTTATGCTTACGTGAATTTTTTTCGGGGAAAGCCCTGCGGCCCCCAAAAGGCCCCGCACAGCCCCTTCCGCTTCCTCCTCTGTGGCCTGCTCATACTGGCTGTTTAAAAAAGCTGTCAGATCTGCCCCGATTTCCCGGGTCTGGGCCTTTGGCAAGGCAAAATCCCACCGGGCAGTGAGCAGGGAGGAGGCAATGGAGGCCAGCAGGGTGAGGACAATGAGGGACTGGACAAAGCGCACCATTTTGTCCTGGGGGCACAGGTTTCCTATGGCCCCAATGGCGATAAAGGCCGTACACAGCCAGGAAGCCCCTTCTAAAACTTGAGCCATAATCGTTTCGGGATACAGGATATGCACAAAAAGCCATGAAAAGGCGGCGCTTTGTGCCCGGTATCTTTCCTTTCTTTTGTGTTTTTCATACGCTTATCCTCCTTTTGCAAACAGCACCACCCCCGCGCAGGTGAGGCACACCACACAAAGGCTTGCAAGCACTGCTAGCACCAGCTTTGCCGCCGAGGCGCAGGAGCCTAAAAGCCCGGCGGCAGCAGGGACGCCGAAAAGCTCCCCGGCTATCTGCCCCAGGGTACACACCCCAGCCCAAATAGAAGCCTCTATCATGGCCGGGGCGAAAATGCACAGCGCCGCCAGCATCCCAAAGGCCCCGGCCCCGGAGCGCACCACCTGCACGCTGCTTTGGATGGCCCCCACCGCGTCCCCCAGCGCCCCTCCCACAATGGGGATGGCGGAGGAGGCAATCAGCTTTACGGTTTTTCCGGCGGCAGCGTCTATGTGGGTGTTAAGGATAGTTTGGATGGAGAGGATGCCGGAAAACAGGGTAACTGCCAGCACCAGCATCCACTTTATAAAGCTGTAAAGGCTGGCGGAAAGCCTCTGCACCGGCATGCCGGAAACGCCGGAGGAAACAGCCAGGGCCAGATATATCCGCAGCAGGGGCAGCAGCAGGCCGGAGGAAAGCAGGGGCAGGGCGCTGCCCGCTCCCAGGGTGAGAAAGGTGTAGGCGCTGCCTGCCGCCACGCTGCCGGAAGCGGCAAGCAAGGCCCCGTAGGCGGGCATACTGGCCAGGAGGAAGGCAGAGGCGCTTTCCGCCGTAACAGCGCACTGGGCCAGCAGGGCCAGGATGGCGGGCAGGGTTATGGCGGCGCAGGCCAGGCACCCGATGAGAGGAACCATAGGGCTGAGGGAGCCTTCCTCCATGCACCCGGCAAGGCGGCACAGCAGCAGAACGCCCAGAACAGCCCCCCAGGCTTTTAAGGGGCCTGTCAGCTTTTCCTGCACCAGGGCGCACAAGGCCTGAAAGATTCTCCCGCCATCCAGGCCCTCTTCCCCCAGATTATCTGCCCCCCATTGGTTTAACAGGGCTTTTGTGCCCCTGGCCAGGCTGTCCATGGCTTCTGTCAGGCCGCTTTTTTCCGCAATCTGCTCCGGCAGGCTTTCCGCCTCCGCCCCCTGGGCCTTTGTGCCTGCCCCCAGAAGGACAAACATCACCAGGCAGGAAAGGACGGCGCCCAGCAGCTTTGTTTTTGGGGTTCGCTCCATGACGGCCCCCTCCTTTCCTTTGTTTTTAGAAGCCCCAGACATGTTTTCCTTGCTTTTAAAAGGGGCTGCGGGACGTGCCAGCGCTCTGCCTATGCCCCCAGAATCTCCCCCACATATCCCAAAAGCTGGGTAATCAGGGGAAAGGCTGCCGCCAGGATGGCGGCCTTGGCGGAAAGCTCTACGGCAAAGGCCAGGGCAGATTCCCCGGCGTCCTTGCAGGTGTGGCTGGCAAACTGCCCTGTCACAGCAATGCCCACCGCCTTCAGCATGATTTTTCCATATTCCCCCGGCAGGGCCGCCGCTGTGTCCTCCAGCCGGGAAACAAGGGGGGCAAGGCCCTCTAAAGCGGAGAGCAGCAGCAGCGCCGCCGCCCCCGCCGTAAGCAGCAGGGAAAGCTCCCGGTTGTTTTTTTTCAGGACAGCCCCAAAGGCCGCGGCGCACAGGGCGCAGACAGCCCAGGCGGTCATAGGTCAAAAATGGCCTTCACGGCCTGGAACAAGGCGTTTATCTCATTGATTATCATCATCAGCACCACAATCAGCCCCGCCAAAGTGGTCATCATGGCCTGCTCCTCCCTGCCGGAGCGGATGAGAAGCTGGTTTAAAACCGCCACAATAATGCCGATAGCCGCAATTTTAAAAATCAGGTCTACTTCCACGTTCCTGTTCCTTCCTTTCCCCGGGATGCTTTGGCTTTGAGCGGGCATGCCCTAAAGCAAGAGTAAGCACAGGGTCAGCCCGCCGAAAGGCCCCAGGCAGATGTATAGCCGGCTCCGCTTGTCCCGCTCCTCCCGGGCCTCCAGCAGGGCCTGGCCCACCAGGGAGGCATACAGCTCCAGGTGCCGGAGCTGCCCGGCGGCGTCGCTTGCCCCCAGCCCTTGGGCAAAGCCCTGATACAGGGCCTTGTCCCCCTGCCGGGGCAAAAGCCGCTTCCCTGCCTGCAAAAGGGCCTGCTGGGGGTTCTGGGAAAAGAGGGGGGAGGCGGCGGCTTCCCGGCAGAAGGGAGAGCCGTCCTCCTGTATCAGATCCCCCAAAGGCCGGGCGGCAAAGCTTACGCCGGTTTTCAGGGATTCAATCAGCCGCTGCCACTGCCCCAGCAGCCGTTCCCGCTGCCAAAGCTCCCGGGCCTTGGAAAAGCCCCAGAGCAGGCCCCCCAGCAGCAGGAAAACGCTGCCTAAAAGCTTCATCATATCCGGAAGCCGGGGCATGTACGCCCGGCCGCAGTATGTTCGTGTTTCTTCATCTGGAATCCTCCGCGCATGGGCTTATAAGGCCCTGCATACTTTCTATGGCGGCAATTTCCCCCGGATGGCTGCGGCCCGCCAAGGTTACCGCCAGGGAAAAGGCTCCGGTGCCCAAAAGCCGGCGGCACAGCGGGCGGCGCAGCAGATCCCCTGGGGCAGCGTGGACAGAGGCGATAAGGGCCACCCCGGAAAAGGCCGCCTTTTGCAGGGGGGCGAAATCCTCAGGGGCCAGCTCGTCGCACACCACCACCTCCGGGGAGAGCATCCGCAGGGCTATGTCCAGCCCCAGCGCCTTGGGACATCCCCTAAGCACGTCGGTGCATGGCCCTAAGTCCCATGGCCCGCTGATTTCCCCCCGCTGATCCAGCACTGCCACCCGTTTAGCTGGGGCAAATTTTCCCAAAGACAAAGACCGGGCAATATCCCGCAAAAGGGTAGTTTTGCCGCTGGAAGGCTCCCCGGCTATGAGCACCCCGCCTGTAAGCCCTCCGGTTTCCAGAAAGAGCCTGTCCCCGCAGCCCTGGCGCTCCCGGGGGATGCGGAAAACCAGGGTGGTGATGTCCCGCAGGGTTTTGATTTTCCCGTTTTCTAGCACAGCAGTGCCGCACAGCCCGGCCCGGCAGAAGCCCCCAAAGGACACATAGCCCTGGCGGATCTCCTCCTCGTGGCTGAACACCGAGTGCCCGCACACCTGTAAAAACAGCGCCTGCAGCTCCTCCGCCGTCACAGCGGGCAAAGCGCCTGTCAGCGCCCGGGTGGCGCCGCCCCCTTCTGTGAGGAAGAAAATGCCGTCCCTGCCGCAAAGGCTTACCGGCTGGCCCAGGCAGAAGCGTATGTCAAAGGCCTGGGCCTTCACGCTGTCCTCCACGCCCAAAAGCCTGTCCCGGTAGGCAGGCAGTTCCCTGGCAATCCTGTCAAAACCCATGGTATCCATGCGGCTTCCCCCTTTCTTGATGTACATGCCTCCGGCCTTAAGACCGTGGGATTCCATCCCACACCCTGCAACCCCTTTTGAAAAAGGGGTTGATCCTAAAACTAATTACTATAGATTAGTGGAGTGCTATTTTGCATGCTGCCTTTTGACTAGGCTTCATTCCTGTTCTGTCTATATCTATGGGACAGGCCGGGGGATTAGAACCGGGAACCGCGGAAGGCAAAAAAAGCCCCGCGCACAGGGCGCGGGGCAGAAGCGGGGGTGTATTACAAAGGCTGGCTTTCCCACCAGCGCAGGAAGGCCCGGAGGGTTTCCTGGTCGTTTTCATAGGTGACGCTGGAGAGGGCCTGCTGAGGGGGTTCCCATTTTATGCCGGTAACCTCCTCTTCCTGGGCCTTCTGGTCGCCGCCGGACACTTTCCCGGCAAAATAAATCACGTCCTTTAAAACCCCCGGCTTGGGGCTGTAGGTGACCATGTGGCGGAAAGCGGTGTTCAGCTTCACCGAAAGCCCGGTTTCCTCCCGGATTTCCCGCAGGGCAGTTTCCTCCTCTGTCTCCTGCTTTTCCACGTGGCCCTTGGGGAAAGCCCAGTGGCCCCCGTTTTTGTGGCAGATCAGCAGCACCTCCACCCAGCTATCGCGCTGCCGGTAGACAATGGCGCCGCAGGACTTTTCTTTTTTCATGTTCCGGCTCCTTTCCAAGGGGGATTATTCAATGCGCACCACAACGCCCTGCACCTGCACAGAGACGCTGGCATCCTCGTCCCCGGTGTTTTCCATCCTCACCCCCACCTTATACCATTTGCCCTTTTCCACCTTCATGGTGACAGGCATCCCCGGGGTGAGATAAAAAGGCTCTGGGGGCCGGGTGTCGTCTACAGGCAGCAGGGCCACTTCTGTGTCCCCCAGTCCCTCCCCGCAGGAAAGAGTAATGCTGCCTCCAGCGGAGGAAATTTCCTCGTGGGAATAGGCAAACTCCTCCCCGCTGCCAGGGGGCACATAGATAGTGAGGGCGATATCTTTCCTGCCGCAGGCAGCAAAGAGCAGGACGGGTAGCAATGCCAAAAGAGCGGCTGTGCGTTTCATCATGTCACCTCCATGCTGTGAAAAACCGGGCCGCCCAGGCGGCCCGGTACAGTACAAGGATTTACCGTATGGAGAAACGGTATTCGGTCTTGGTAGCAAAAGCTTTTCCCGGGGTTAAGAAGGCAAAGGGGAAGCCCGGCTGGTTAGGGGAATCGGGATAAAACTGGGTTTCCAGGCAGAAGGCGGTGTGTGGCTCCATGGCCTTGCCGTCCTTGCCGGTTAAAGGCTCCGGCACCTTGTTAAAGGTGTAAAGCTGCACGCCGGGCATGTCCGACCACACCTCCATCACCCGCCCGCTTTCCGGCTCAAAGGCCTCGGCAAGCTTCCGGAAGCCCTCCCCGTCCACGCAGAAATTGTGGTCAAAGCCGCCGCACACCTGGATCAAATGGTCATCCGCGAACATGTCCTGCCCCAAAGGCTTAGGGGAAGTGAAGTCCAGCGGCCCGCCCTGTACAGGCAGAAGCGTCCCTGTGGGAATGAGATCGTCTGTTACCTCCGTCACCTGCCCGGCATGGATTTGCAGGGTGGTGTCAAAAATTTTCGCCTGGGGATTCCCGGAAAGGTTAAAGAAGGAATGGTTGGTGGGGTTAAAGGGCGTGGGCTTGTCTGCCGTGCCGCTGTACTCCATGCGCAGCGCCCCGTCCTTTGTGAGGGTGTAAGCCACCGTCACAGAAAGCCTGCCGGGGAAGCCCTCCTCTCCCTCCGGGCTTTCCGCAGAGAAAGTGATTTGCGGCTCCTCCCCGTCCTGGGTTTTGGCCTGCCACAGCATCTGGTGGAAGCCTCCAGGGCCGCCATGCAGGGAATTTTCCCCATCATTTTTGGCTAAGGGATAAGCTTTCCCCTCCAGATGGAACAGCGCGTTCCCAATGCGGTTGGCATACCGGCCCACCGCGGCCCCCTGAAAGTTCGCCCCGAAATATTCGGGCAGGGTGCGGTGGCCCAGCACCACGTCTCCCGGGGTTCCAAGCTTGTCCGCCACCCACAGGCGGTGAACGCGGCAGCCGTAATCCGTCGCTTCCAGAGTAAGCCCCTTCGGGCCTTCCAGGATGTAAAGCTTTGCCTCCCTGCCGTCAGGCAAAGTGCCAAAAGTTTTTACAGAAATAGGCATGGGAGTATTTTAGTCCTCCATCTTGCCCAGCAGGGCCGCGCCGATGATGCCAGCGTCATTGCCCAGCTTTGCCCGGCAGATAGTGGTCTTTTTGGTGGAATTCATGGCATACTGTTCCTTGTCCACATACTCCCGCACAGGGGCCAGCAGGGTTTCGCCCTCGTTGCTGATGCCGCCGCCCACGCAGAGGATGTCGGGCTGGAAGATGTTGATCATGTCAATAAGGCCCACGCTGAAATAGTGGATATACTCGTCCACAATTTCCTTGCCCACAGGATCGCCCTGGCGCATGGCGTCAAAAGCGGTGCGGCCGTTTACATTGTCCATGATGCCGTCGGCCAGCGTCCACAGGGGGGAGTCCTTAGGAGCGTCCGCCATATGCTCTTTGGTGGTTTTGATAAGGCCGGTAGCGGAAGCGTAAGTCTCCCAGCAGCCGTGGCGCCCGCAGGTGCAGGGGCGGCCGTCCACCACGATAACAGTGTGGCCCAGCTCGGCGCCGGCGAAGTTGCTGCCGGAATAGATTTTGTGGTTGATGATAATGCCGCCGCCAACGCCAGTGCCCAAGGTGATGGCAATAGCGTTGTCAGAGCCTTTCAGGGCGCCCGCCATGTACTCGCCGAAAGCCGCGGCGTTGGCGTCGTTCTCCATCAGTACCTGCTTGCCCTCCAGGCGCTGGGAAAGCATTTCCTGCATGGGGGTGTTTTTAAAGGGCAGGTTGTTGGCAAATTCAATAATGCCGGTGGATTTGTTGATAGTGCCGGGAGAGCCTACCCCTATCCAGGGCACGTCTGCCAGGGTCAGCCCGGCGCTTTCCAAAGCCTTGCGGGCTGTTTCCGCCATGGCGTCCGCCACCTGCTCCGCGTTTTCGGTCTGGGTCTTGCTGTTGGCGCGGGCAATGATTTTATTTTCCTCATCTACAATGCCCACGGCGATGTTGGTGCCGCCAAGGTCGATGCCAAGATAGTACATAAAACATGACTCCTTCACAAAAGAAATTCAGGGGATCTTCCCTTGCCCCAATTATACTATATGTTGGGGTGCAACGCAAACACTTTTTGTGAAATTTTGAAAGAACTTTTCCGCGGCCTGTCCGGTCCCCCGGGGGGAAAGAAGGTAAGAACAAAATTTCGGAAAACCCTTGCTTTTTAAGAATATATGTTCTATAATAAAGGCTGTAGAAAGCAAATGAAAGGGGCGCGGCCATGGAAAACGGGATTCTGCACGTGGATATGAACAATTTCTACGCATCTGTGGAGTGCCTCTTTGCGCCTCGGTACCGGGACGTGCCCATGGCAGTGGCAGGGGACGAGAAAAGCCGCCATGGGATTATCCTGGCCAAAAACATGCTGGCAAAGGAAAAGGGCGTGAAAACGGCGGAGCCTATCTGGCAGGCAAAGCGCAAGTGCCCGGGCCTGCAAATCCTGCCGCCCCATCACGAGCGGTACGCCCGCTTCTCCAGGCTCGCCAAGGAGATTTACTGCCGCTATACCGACCGGGTGGAAAGCTTCAGCTTGGACGAGTGCTGGCTGGACGTGTACGGCAGCGGCAGCCTTTTCGGGGACGGGGAGCAGATTGCCCACAGCATCCGCCGGGCTGTGAAGGAGGAGTTGGGGCTGACGGTTTCCATCGGGGTTTCCTACAACAAGGTGTTCGCAAAGCTGGGAAGTGATTATAAAAAGCCCGATGCGGTGACAGTGTTCGGCAGGGAGGCCATGGAGGAGATTATTTGGAAAATGCCCTGTACAGATCTGCTGTTTGTGGGGCCTCAGACGGCGAAAACCCTGGGAAAGTTCGGCCTGCACACCATCGGGGACATTGCCCGCATGAAGCCTGTTGCCATGCGCCAAATGCTGGGAAAGCTGGGGGATACCCTGTGGAAATATGCCAACGGCTTGGACGATGCCCCGGTGGCGGCTGTGGACGGGGAGACAGAAGTGAAGTCCATCGGCAACAGCACCACCCTGCCCCGGGATATCACCACAGAAAGCGAGATCCGCTGCACCCTGCTGGATCTGGCGGAAACTGTGGCGGCCCGGCTGCGCAAGCACAGCCTGAAGGCCGGAGAAGTGCAGATTACAGTGCGCAGCGCGGACTTTGAAGAGTACCAGCGCCAGCAGAAGCTTCCCGCCCCTGTGTGCGACTCCCAGTCCTTATACCGGGCCGCCCTTGCCCTGTACCACAAAGAAAACAGGCGGTGGGCTGTGCGCCTGCTGGGCCTGCGGGCCGGGCATCTGGTGGACGCGGGGGAGGCCCAGCTCAGCCTTTTTTCCCAGGAGGACGGCACAGAGCGCCGGGAAAAGCTGGAGACGGCTGTGGACGTTCTGCGCGCCCGGTTCGGGAAAGACAGCGTGGGCCGGGCCTTGGGGCTGGAGCGCGATAAACAGCAGCCCCCCGGACGGTGAAACCGGCTGCGCCGGTTTTGCGGGGCTTCGCCCCTGCACATTTCTTCCTTAAAGGAAGAAATGCACCGTCCGGGCAGGGAAGCAGAAGCCATGGGGGAGACAAAACAGAAGGAAAGGGGAGAGGACGTTTGAACCTGATGGAAAAGCTGGAGGTGCTGACAGACGCGGCAAAGTATGACGTGGCCTGCACCTCCAGCGGGGTGGACAGGCCGGCAGTGCCCGGGCGGCTGGGGAGCGCGGTGAAGGCGGGCATCTGCCACAGCTTTGCGGCAGACGGGCGGTGCATCTCCCTTTTAAAGGTGCTTTTAAGCAACGACTGCGCCTTTGACTGCGCCTACTGTGTGAACCGCCGCACAGCGGACAGCCCCCGGGCCACCTTCACGCCGGAGGAGCTGTGCAGGCTCACCATGGAGTTTTACCGCCGCAACTATATTGAGGGCCTGTTTTTAAGCTCTGCTGTGGTAAAAAACCCGGATTACACCTGCGAGCTGATGCTGCAAACCCTGCAGATGCTGCGGGAAAAGGAAAAGTTCTGGGGGTATGTCCATGTAAAGGCCATCCCCGGGGCAGATCCCCTTTTAACCCAGCGGCTGGGGTTTTACGCCGACCGCATGAGCGTGAACATTGAGCTGCCCTCCCAGAAAAGCCTTTCCCTGCTGGCCCCCCAAAAGAGCAAGGAGAAGATTTTAAAGCCCATGGGCCAGATACGGGACGGCATCCAGGAGAATGCCCACGACCTGGCAGTGTACAGGGGGGCACCCCGGTTCGTGCCCGCGGGGCAGTCCACCCAGATGATCATCGGGGCCACGCCGGAAAGCGACAGGCAGATTTTAAACCTCACCGAGGGCCTCTATAAAAAGTACAGCTTAAAGCGGGTGTTCTTTTCCGCCTACATGCCTGTGGTGGAAAACAGCAGCCTGCTGCCTGCCCGCTCCACGCCCCCGCCCCTTCTGCGGGAGCACAGGCTCTACCAGGCAGACTGGCTCCTGCGGTTTTATGGCTTTGCCGCCGGGGAAATCCTGGACGACGCCCACCCGGACTTCAACCCCCTTTTAGATCCCAAATGCAACTGGGCCGTAAACCACATGGAGCATTTTCCCCTGGAAATAAACAAGGCCCCCTATGAAATGCTGCTGCGGGTGCCGGGCATTGGGGTGAAAAGCGCCATGCGCATCCGTTCGGCCCGGCGGTACTGCCAGCTTGACTTTGAGGGCCTGAAAAAGCTGGGGGTGGTGCTCAAGCGCGCCCGGTATTTCATCACCTGCAGGGGCAAAAGCATTTCCCCCCTGCCCATGGACAATCCGGCGGTGATAGCCGGGGCCATCAGCGAGCGGGGCTTTGCCCAAAACGCTGCCTCCCTGCAAAGCTGGCAGGGGGAAGCCTTTTCCGCCCCGGAGCAGCTTTCCCTTTTTGCTCCCACCCCGGCGGACAAGGTGCAGCGGCTGACAGGGCAGATTTAGGGCAGAGGCGGCAAAAGCTTCTGCCTCCAGCGGCTTAGGGACTCTGTCCCTAAGAACCCTGCAAACCCTTTTAAAAAAAGGGTTTGATCCTAAAATCAAATTAGCCCAGCAATGCGTTTGCCTGCCAACTTTGAAGAGGGTGGTGCATTGGGGAATCGAACGCATGAAGCTTTTGTGTTTTCCAGGTAGATTCATCAATGTCCGCTTGGACACATCCGGATTTATCCAAGAACCGCAAGAGAAAGGAGGGATAAGGATGGCACAGGGAGTTGTATATCGGTATGACGGCAGCTTTCCAGGCTTTTTGTGCTGTGTGGCCCAGTGCTTTTTCGACAAAGCCCTGCCTTTGGGAATCGAGCCTCTGGACGAGCCACAGGCCACCCTGTTCCCGGTGCGGGAAATCGTGACGGAAGAGGCCCTTGCGGACAGGGTGGCCCGCTCCGTCCCCCAAAAGATTTCCCCAGAGGTGTGGGACATGGTGCGCCGGGGGTTCCTCACCTGTATGGAGGAAAAAGAAATGCGCCTGCTGCGCTTTTTGCTGCTGGGCTATAAGGAGGGGGGCAGGGCTGCCCGGCTGGCTGTCAACAGCGATGTGGACGCTGTGAACAAGGCCCTGCTCTATCTGAAAAACGAGGCCCATTACCACGTGGAGTTCCTGCGCTTCGCGGATTACGGGGACTTCCTGGGGGCCACAATCACCCCCAACAACACGGTGCTGCCCCTGATTGCCCCCCATTTCTGTGAGCGCTTTAACACAGAAAATTTTATGATTTACGAAAAGACCCACCAGTTTGGCTTTTTCCACAGGCAGGGAGGCCAGCGCGGTTTTTTCCAGGCTGACCGTATCGACTTCCCGGCCCACACCCCGGAGGAAGAATGCTTCCAGGCGCTGTGGAAGCGGTATTATGACACCGCCGCCGTGGAGGGGCGCATTAACCCTAAGCTGCGCCGGGGCAACATGCCCATGCGGTACTGGCAGAATATGACAGAGTTCCAGCGGGCGGGAAAATGAAGGATGAGACGGAAAAACTTGCAAAACGGGTTGTGAACAAACTGTGAATAATGGGAATTTCCGTACAAAAAACCCCTGGTTTTTGGGAAAAACCGGGGGTTTTGTAAACTGTTTGTAATCTTTTTACTGTTTTGTCATTTTTGCCCCTGGCGCATAAGAAAAACGCCTTTTTCAAGTTGCAGTTTCAGAGGGGGGCGGAGGGCCGCCGGCGCCAGACTCCATAGACTGCCGGACAGCGGCCCGGTATTCCATAGGGGTGCTGCCTGTCTGGGCCTTAAACTGCTTGGCAAAGTAGCTGGGGCTGGAGAAGCCGCAGTCCAGGGCAATGGCGGTAACAGGCTCGTCTGTCAGGGAGAGGCGCTCGGCGGCGGCAAAAACCCGGCGGCGCTGGAGGTATTCCATGGGGCTGCAGTGCAGATAGCGCTGGAAGGCCTTCTGGCAGGCCCGGGGGCAGATGTTCACCTGTCCGGCAATGTCCCCCAAGGTGACAGGCTCCCGCAGGTGCTCCTCCATCCATTTGAGCATGTCCTTCACCCGGTTTTCCTGCACCTCCGTCACCTGCCGGGAGGGAGCCACCTGGCCCCGCTGCCTTGCCAGCAGCACCATGCGGGACAGGGCCTCCCGCACCAGGAACTCATAGGCCGGAGGCTCCTCCCGGCAGGCCTCGAAAACCCGCCGGAAGTCCTCAAAGAAAGCCTTGTCCTCCGGGCCGGGGGAAAATTTTATCACAGCCGGGCCTTGCTCTATAAGCGGGCGCACGTATATGGTATCGAACACGCTGCCGGGGGATCCAGCCACAATGGCGGCGTCGAACAGGAAGGAGCGGTATTGGGAATCCCCCTGGGTGAAGGCAAAGGAATGCAGCGCCCCGGAATTGATGAAATAAGCGTCCCCGGCGCAAATGCTGTAGAGCTTGTCCCCAATGCCCATCTGGGCCTGGCCCTCCAGCAGCAGGAAAACCTCCATCTCCGGGTGCCAATGGGAGGGGACGGCGGAGGGGTGGCAGCCCCGGTATGGCCCGCTGACATCGTTTACAATCAGGTCGAAAAAGTGGGGGATGTCCTCGGTAAGCTCCCGCCTCTGGGCGTCCAGGTTCATAGAGGGATTCTTTTGCAGCATGGGCGTGCGTTTTATCATAACAGCGTGCTCCTTCCTTCCGCATTTTTCGCGGGGCCTCTTCTCAGGTGTTCGCTTTTGTACTAGTATATGCCGCTTTTGTGAAAGCGTCAAGGGCTTTTTCAGCGTATACTAAATACAACGAAATAGCCCGAAGCTCCCAGGGAATCCATGGGGAGGAAGGAGCGGGGGGCGTTCGCTTTCTGTATAACACAGCGTATAAGAGGTAATGCACTTCCTTCAATTTTGGGGGCCGCAGGACGGATGCGGCCTCCCTGTATTTTTCGTATGGGGATGTTTTGATACACAAAAAGCTCCGGGAACGCGCCCGGGGCTTTTTGCGTATACCCTGTTTTCTCCTTGCCTTTTCCGGCCGGATGTGGTATTCTCGAAGGTAAGACGTGGGCTTTACAGAAAAGCGTGCTGGAACAGCGGGAGAGAGGTGGTCTTGCGTGAAACGGGAGACAAAGGTGACAGCAGGGAACCTGGGCCGGTACATGCTGGCGTTTTGCAAATGGGTGCTGGCGGCGGTGGCCCTGGGTGCGGTGTGCGGTGGGGTGGGGGCGGTTTTCCACAATGCCATTGACGCTGTTACAGAGCTGCGCATGGAGCAGGGATGGATACTCTGGCTGCTGCCCGGGGCAGGGGCGCTGACATGGCTGCTCTATAAGCTGTGCCGGGTGGGCTTTTCAGTGGGCACCAACGAGATTTTCAAGGCCGCGGGGGGAGAGGGCCACGTGCCCTTCCTGCTGGCGCCCCTCATCTTTATGGGCACCCTGCTTTCCCACCTGTGCGGCGCGTCTGTAGGGCGGGAGGGGGCGGCCCTGCAGCTTGGAGGCAGCATGGGGTGTAACTTCGGCAAGGCCCTCCGCTTTGACCGGGAAGATGTGCAGGTGCTGACCATGTGCGGCATGTCCGCCTGCTTTTCTGCCCTTTTCGGCACTCCCCTTACGGCGGCGGTGTTTGTGCTGGAGGTGCTACGGGTTGGATCCATGCGGTATAACGCCTTGCTGCCCTGCGTGCTCTCCTCCTATACGGCCGCCTTTCTGGCAAAGTTTATGGGGACAAAGCCTATGGCCTTCACAATAGGGGAGGCGCCGGCCTTCAGCCCTGTGACGGCCCTCCAGGCGGCCGGGCTTGCCGCCCTGTGCGGGGGGCTGGGCATCCTGTTCTGCACCTGCGTGCATATGGCCGGGCACCTGCTGGAAAAGTGGATGCCCAACCCCCTGGTGCGCGTCACCGCCGCCGGGGCTGTAATGGCGGCGGCAGTGACCCTTTTCGGCCTCTACGATTACGCCGGGGCAGGGGGGCACATGATAAACGCCGCCATGGAAGGGCGCGTTCCGGGCTTTGCCTTCCTTTTAAAGCTTTTGCTCACAGCCCTGTGCGTGGGGGCTGGCTTTAAGGGCGGGGAAATTGTGCCCACCATGTTCATCGGCTCCACCTTTGGCTGTGTCGCAGGGCCGTTTTTGGGACTGGATCCAGGTTTTTCTGCGGCTCTTGGGCTGACGGCCCTGTTCTGCTCTGTGGTGAACTGTCCCCTGGCCTCGGTTTTCCTGGCTGTGGAGCTTTTCTCCCCAGGGGATATTGCCCCCTTTGCCGTGGCTGTGGCTGTGGCCTACGTGCTTTCCGGCTATTTTGGGCTTTACGGCAGCCAGATAATCCTTTTCTCCAAGGTGCGGCAGGAGGACATTGAAATGAACGCCCGGTAAAGAGGGCGGGGGGATCCTAAACGCCCAAATGTCAAGAAGTTTTTAGAAAAAAGTTTTAAACGCAACGATCTTTGTAG
>ERZ779632.121-NODE-121-length-53777-cov-9.487845_pt1 | contig 53777 bp, 50 predicted proteins | sample MGYA00514194_ERZ779632 | MGnify/ENA primary metagenome ERZ779632 (study PRJEB29562, sample SAMEA4376704) | mouse gut metagenome | isolation source: Cecum | study: EMG produced TPA metagenomics assembly of the A DSS colitis mouse model was used to assess the... | reverse complement strand
TCATCACACACAGAAACGTCCAGACTCTGCGAATCCACAAAGCGGCTTCCGGAGCCCTGTCAAGACCTGTCAGCTTCGCCGCTTTCCGCTGTAAATTCTGCGTCAGCTGTCCCATAATCTGGTAAACGGCATGCAGCATTCCCCATACAACAAACCGAAGTCCCGCGCCATGCCATATGCCGCTGACCAAGAAAGTCAACGCCAGATTTATATAAGTTCTGACTTTTCCTTTCCGGCTGCCGCCAAGCGGAATATAGATATAGTCCTTCAGCCACTCGCTGAGAGAAATATGCCATCTGTGCCAGAAATCCTTAACGGATACCGCCAGATAAGGATGTCTGAAATTGTCCGCCAGCTGAATGCCGAACAGATTCGCCACACCCTTTGAAATGGAAATACAGGCTGCGAAATCCGCATACAGCTCGATACTGTACAAGATACCCGCTATCAGGACATAGCAGCCCACATATTCATAATCAAGCTCATAGACCCAGTTGACAAACACCGCCGCTCTGTCCGCAATCATCAGTTTTAGGAAAAAGCCCCATAGAATCCGATAAAAGCCGCCCACCACCATTCTCTCGTCAAAACGGTGCCCGTCATAAAGCTGGCCGGCCAGTCTCTCATAACGGGGTATCGGCCCCTGTACAATCTGCGGAAAAAACATCACAAACAGCATGAATTTTGCAGGATTTTTCTGGGCGGCAACCCGTCCCCTGTATACATCCGCTAAATAAGATATCACCTGTAATGTATAAAAGGAAATGCCCAGCGGAACAATCCACTCCACGGAACTTCGGTGCAGCAGCACCTCCAGCACATAATTTCCATTTTTCACACAGAACCACGGAATCACCATCAGCAGAACAGCCGCCGCCAGAACGCCCCTGTTTTTTACCCTCTCTAACAACACCCCCGCGCCATATGCGGCCAGAGTCGTTGCAAGAATCACCGCCATTCCGGATCCCGTCCCCATGGCCTCCCAATAAAAAAGGAGGCTGCCGCCAAGCAGCACAAACCACCTGTATTTCAACGGCAGAATATAATATAATAGCAGTACTGCCGTCACAAATAAGTAGAAGGTTATCGAAATGTATGTCATATGGTTTCTCCAGAATTAAAGGTTATCTTTCCTGACGCGCAGGATGTCGTTTACATCCGGCGTACTGGAAAGTCTTACGTTTATTATCTGTCCGGGATGGGGACAGGACTCCACCGGGTTTCCCTCCCCGTCGTACATGGCAAGCACCTGTACGGGAATATTTTCACCGCACGGTTTCATAATTTCTATTTCATCCCCCACGCAGAACTTGTTGCGCTGCTCGATGCGGGCGCAGGCTTCCGCTACGGCTCCCACAGTTCCCAGATACGCATATTCGCTCACATAAGTGCTCTCGTCATAAATCTGCGTCGTCTCATCGGCCTTTCCAAAATAGAACCCTGTAGTAAACTTGCGGTATGTGCACTTGGCAATCTCCGCACGATACCAGTCCATATTGGCGCGGTAACGTTCTTCCGAGATAAAATAATCGTCAATGGCCCGTCTGTAAGTGCGCGCCACCGTCGCCACATAAAGCGCGGTCTTCATTCTTCCCTCTATCTTAAAGCTGTCAATCCCCGCCTCCACAAGCTCGGGAATATGCGCGACCATATTCAGGTCTTTGGAATTAAAAATATAGGTACCTCGGTCATTTTCAAAAACCGGCATATATTCTCCCGGCCTAGTCTCCTCCACCAGCGCATATTTCCAGCGGCAGGGATGGGTACAGGCTCCGCGGTTTGCGCTCCGTCCCGTCAGATAACTGCTTAAAAGGCATCTTCCCGAATAGGAAATGCACATGGCTCCATGCACGAAGCTCTCTATCTCCATATCCTCCGGAATATTATCCCTGATCTCCCTGATCTCCTTCAGGGACAGTTCTCTGGCCGATACCACCCGCTTCGCGCCCTGTTCATGCCAGAAGCGGTACGTCATATAGTTGGTATTGTTCGCCTGCGTGGAAATATGAATATCTGTTTCGGGACAGATTTCCCGTGCCAGCATAAACATACCGGGATCCGATATAATCAGCGCATCCGGCCCCAGATCCCGCAGCTTTCTGAAATAGTCCGCCGCCCCTTCCAGATCATAATTGTGCGCCACAATATTTGCCGTTACATATACACGAACATTTCTCTCATGGGCGCAGGCAATCCCCTCCGCCATCTCTTCCATGGAAAAATTTTTCGCCTTTGCCCGCAGGCCGTAAGCCTCGCCGCCAATATAAACGGCGTCCGCCCCAAAAATAACAGCCGTTTTTAATACTTCCAGGCTGGAGGCCGGCACCAGTAATTCCGGTTTCTTTTTATCCATACAACACCTCCGAAGAATGCCTGTCTTTGTCGCCCAACTTTACGCTCACCGTCACCCCGTCGCCCACCGGCAGCACTACCGTTTCCAGCTGCTCATGATGGGTCAGCTCATAAAGATACTCCCGCATTCTGCTGTGAATCGTGCGGTTTCTCCTCGTCACCACAAAACGCGACTCTATTATATCGCCGTCCTGCAGCACATTATCGGAAACCAGCAAGCCGCCCGGCGAAAGAAGCCTGAGCGCATCCGACAGAAAATGAATATATTGTCCCTTGGCCGCATCCATAAAGATAAAATCATAGGGGCCCCTAAGCTCCTTCAAAATATCTGACGCGTCGCCCGTAAGCAGTGTAATCGCTTCCTCCCTGCCCGCCCTGGCAAAATTACTTCTGGCAACAGGTATCCTTTTCTCATATTTTTCAATGGTGGTAATATGACATCCCGCCGGTGCGTATTCGCTCATCAAAAGCGCAGAAAAACCAATGGCGCACCCCACTTCCAATATGGACATGGGTTTTCGCAGCGCGAGTAGGAATTTAAGTAATCCCTGCGTTTGCGTGCGTATTATCGGCACATTGGTTTCCAAAGCTTCCTTTTCAATCTGATCTAACAGCGGCGTATTTCCCCTTTCCAGAGACGCCAAATACGTTTCCATGCGCTCCCCCGAAATCACGGCGTTTCCTCCTCTGTATCCGTCCCGCCTTCATCCGGCGTATCGCTGTCCGAACCTTCCTCCAAGCCCGTATCTGTCGAACCCGTGCTGCTTTGTTCGTCGCCCGAAGCGGCGTCTTCCTCTTCCGGCGCATCCGCCGACATCACATTCAGCATCTCCTCCGCGGTCATGGCGGTGCTCAAATCATATATGCCGGACTGTATTTTACCATGATTCTCCGACAAAAGCTCCTGAATCACAAAAAGATTCGCGTCGCGGATCAGCCCCCGCTCTTCCAGCATCTCACCCACATCTCTTGCGGAAACCGGCTCCTCCACGCTGACACTGATCGTTCTTCCTTCTCCAAGGGAAACCGGCTCTTCCGTAAACACGCGAAAGCCGTACTCGTAAGCCGCCGTGGCCCCTCTCATAATATATGTCGCAGCGAAGACCAGAAACACTACCTTGACAATCAGTTCCACGGTGGAGCCGATAACATCTTTTATACTCATAATTTCTCCTCATTTTCGGGCGCAGGCCCGGCCTGACCACGCTCAACTCACGGCCTCAGCTTGGCCGCGCCCATTCGCACGGCTTCAGCTTGGCCGCGCCCACTCGCAAAACCGCATCTACGATGCTTTCCCGCTGCTTCGCAGCTTGTTTTGCTCATTTTCGGGCGCTCAGCTCGTGCATTTACATGTCTGCAAAAACTCGTGCAAGCACGGTTTTTTCCGCCATGTAATGCACGGCCAAGCTGTTATTCAAAGTCTATCTCCTCTGCCAGAAGCACATAAACCTCCTGCATCATACGGCAGAAAGCCAGTTCCGCCTGCAAAAAACCGTCTACAAAAGGATCTTCCCGAAACTTTTCATACTCCTTCTCAAAGGCTTCCATACGCTCAAAAATATCGTCGCTGTCCGTCTCATTCTGTAAATCAAAGTTGGTCTGTCTGTACGCATTTACTTTCTCATAAAGTTCCGGCTGCTTTTTTATCTTTTCCCGCTGGTACAGATACGCCTTATAGGTATCCGAGGTCATAATCGTAGCCGCAAACTGTCTGGTTGCCTCTATGATCTCTTTGTCTGACATGATGTGTATCTCCTTTGGTAAAGTGTCGGTAATGCACCGCTGGCCACGCTCGTTCGCACAGCCTCAGCCCGGCCGCGCTCAAGCTGTTAAACCTCCATAATAATGGGCAGTATCATCGGTCTTCTCTTCGTCTTCTTCCATACAAAGTCGCTCAGCACATCCTTGACAGTGCTCTTTAATTTTCCCCAATCAGTCTTTCCTCTGTCAAGGCAGTCCTGCACTGCCTGATCTACCAGAAGTCTTGCCTCATCCAAAAGCTCGTCCGATTCTCTCACGTAGACAAATCCCCTCGACACAATATCGGGGCCCGACACAAGCTGGTCGCTGTGAGACTCTAACGCCATTACCACAATCATAATGCCGTCTTCCGCCAGATGCTGTCTGTCGCGCAGTACCACGTTACCCACATCTCCTACGCCCAGTCCGTCTACCAGAATGGCGCCTACCGGCACTTTTCCGTTTACCACGGCCTTAGTGTCATCCATTTCCAGTACATCGCCGGATTGCAGCATGAAAATATTTTCCCTGGCAATTCCCAGCTGTGCCGCAATCTTCGCCTGCGCTTTTCTATGCTTATATTCTCCGTGAATCGGAACCGCATACCTTGGCTTAACAAGCGAATAAATCAGCTTGATTTCTTCCTGACAGGCATGCCCCGACACATGCACATCCTGAAAAATAACGTCCGCTCCCTTCATCTGGAGCTCGTTAATCACATTGGTGACCGCTTTCTCATTACCCGGTATAGGATGGGAAGAAAAGATAACCGTATCTCCGGGCATGATGGATATCTTTTTATGATTATTGCTTGCCATACGGCTCAGCGCCGCCATACTCTCGCCCTGGCTTCCGGTGGTAATGATAACCGTCTTCTCCGGCGGGTAGTTCTTCAACTCCTCCACATCAATCAGCGTTTTGTCCGCAATCTGCAAATAACCCAGATTGGAGGCTGTCTCAATAATATTAATCATGCTGCGGCCTTCCACCACAACCTTCCTGTCGAACTTCTCAGCCGTATTAATAATCTGACGCACTCTGTCCACGTTCGAGGCAAAAGTCGCAATCAAAATGCGGGTATCCTTATGCTCCAGAAAAAGAGAATCAAAAGTCCTGCCAACCGTCTTCTCAGAAGGAGTAAATCCAAATCTTTCCGCATTGGTAGAGTCACACATAAGCGCCAGTACGCCCTTTTTGCCAATCTCTGCAAATCTCTGCAAATCTATGGCGTCACCAAATACCGGCGTGTAATCCACCTTAAAGTCTCCCGTATGCACCACCACGCCTGCCGGTGAATAAATCGCCAGCGCGGCGGCGTCCACAATACTGTGGTTTGTCTTTATAAACTCGATCCGAAACTGGCCCAGATTAATCGACTGCCCAAACTTGACAACCTTTCTTTTGGTCGTCTTCATCAATCCATGCTCTTCCAGCTTATTTTCAATAATGCCCATCGTCAGCTTCGTGGCATAGACAGGTATGTTCAGCTCCTTCAGTACATAGGGCAGCGCCCCGATGTGATCCTCATGTCCGTGGGTGATCACAAACCCCTTTACTTTGCCTGCGTTCTCTTTCAGATAGGTGATATCCGGTATCACCAGATCAATTCCCAGCATTTCGTCCTCCGGGAACGACAGTCCGCAGTCCACAACAACAATGCTATCCTCATATTCGAAGGCAGTGATATTAAGCCCAATCTGCTCAAGACCGCCCAATGGGATAACTTTCAGCTTACTCGCCGACTTCCCCTGTTCATTTTTCCTCAAAAAAGCTTCCCTCCATTTTCTACTGAATAATATTTATGTCGTCCATCATGTTTTCAAACACAGCTGCCACTGCGTTTAATTTCTCATCGTCTTCCACGATCTCGTACACAGCCTCTGTATCCTCCGGCGCGGAAACATCGCACAAAATGAGCGCTTCCCCGTCGTCGTCTTCAGTATCTGTCACAAGAAGATAATTCACGCCGCCGATCATCGTCTGCTCCAGAACATAAAAATCGACAGCTTCACCTTCCTGCGGCGTAAACCTAACCTTTTCCATATTACCTCCACAACTTTTCATACACACGGAGAATGCATGTATTTTGCATTCTCTGGTGCAAGCTTTAGAAATTCTTCTTGCACGGTTTTTCTTCACGCGAATCGAGATATCCCTGCAAAATAAAACAAGCCGCAATCTTGTCCACATATTCCCCGCGGTTTTCCCTTCGGATTCCGGCTTCCATCATGGCTCGCTGCGCCGCCACCGTTGTCAGTCTCTCGTCCCACATCACAACGGGAAGCCCCGTTCTCCGCTCAAGCTTTTCCTTAAACTCCAGCGTAAGCTCCGCCCGCTCCCCTATTGTATCGTTCATATTCTTCGGCAGGCCCAGTACGATCTCCTCGACCTCATACTCCGCGATCAACGCCTCAATCCTTGCAAGCGTCTGTCTGAGCTTATTCTCATCCTTACGCCTTATAATTTCGATTCCCTGCGCCGTAATCAGCAACGGATCGCTGATGGCCACGCCTACCGTTTTGGAACCGAAATCCAATCCCATAATCCTCATATGTTTTCCCATTAAACTCTTTTTACACAGTCTTCGTAATGGAGTTTTTGATATATTCCACCAGCATCTCCTCCACGAGCTCGTCTCTTTCCACCTTCATAATAAGGCTTCTTGCGTTCTTGTGGCTGGTAATGTAAGTGGGATCGCCGGACATGATATACCCGACAATCTGATTAACCGGGTTATACCCTTTCTCCGTCAACGCTTCATACACCGTAGACAATACAAGCTTCACGCCTGTCTCCGGCTCTGTCTCCACGGTAAAAAACTGTGTATTTTCCAAATCCCGACCCTGCATATTCTCACGCCCTTATCTAAGGTTTATTATTGCCTTCCTTATCCTTACCCATTCGCAAAATTATTGCTTTTCCCCGCAAATTATCCACATTTGCAGGACATAATCCCATCATACCCTATCATTTCATAAAATTCAATGTAAAAATCCCCGGTCTTTTCCTGCCGCGGCCACTACCGGCTCTCGCCGCCGGACCGGCGGTCCCACAGAAGAAGTCTCGCGTCTTCGGAAAGGGCAGGCGGCACTGCGCCCGGCCTTGCAAGATAGAAGCCCTGCAACAGATCAACATCAAGCTCCAGCAGCTTTTTCATCTCCGTCCCGGTCTCTATCCCCTCCGCAATAATTTTCATATCCCGCTCATGGGCATACTGTACAATATTTCTCACAATCTGCTGTTTGTTCTCATCCACATCAATATCCCGCACAATAGTGACGTCCACCTTCACATAGTGAGGATTCAGTGTCAGAAGATTCAGCTCGCTGTTGTAACCGCTCCCGTAATCATCCAATGCGAAAATGCCGGTAAATCCTTCCGCCGCGCTCTTTTTCCTGATCAGCTCCATCTCCAGATTTTCTGTCTCCGTGATCTCGATAATGATCCGATCCTGAATCTGCCCAAAGCGTTCATGATATTCCCGCTCATTCTCCGTCGTCATATCTTCATTGGCAATGGAGTTGATAAACAGAAATGCGGTCTGCGATATCACGCCTCTTTCCAGAAGCGCCATATAGCTTTCCGTGGCTCTGAACATAGTCAGCTTTTCAATCTCATGCATCAGGCCTTCTTCTTTTGCAATCTGTAATACCAGCTTCGGATCGCGCAGACTCGGCATATCCACGCGCATCAGCGCTTCATACCCGTAAACCTGCCCGTCATCCGCCCGGAAGATAGGCTGAAAATGATATGCGATCTTGCGGGCATCCAGCATCTGATGAAATTCCAGCCGGCTCTGGTCTTCGGACATCTGCTGCTTCCACGCCTCGCTGTCAAATTCCTTAAGCCGCCCCTTTTGCGTTCGCTTTACCTGATACATCGCGAAATCAGAGTATTTCATCAGGGCATGCAGGCTGTCGCTGTCCTCCGGATACCATGCATATCCGCCGGATGCGCTCAGTCCCATATTCTGTCCGTCGGGAAGTATAAATTCCACTTCTCCAATAGCCCGATACAGTTTATCCAGACATTCTCTGATCGTTTCCCTGTCATCAAAGCCATAAAAAAGAATCTGAAACTCATCGCCGCCCAGGCGGGCGCACAGCGTACCCTCCGGGGTATTTTCCTGAAAGCACCGGGCCGCCGTCTGTATGTAGAGGTCGCCAAAGTTATGGCCAAACCTGTCGTTTGTAGTCTTTAGGTTATCCAGATCAATCATGAGAAGGGCCGCGTGCTTCATCACATCCGGCTGCGCAAACAGCTCCTCCGCTTCCCGGCGGAAGCCCTGTCTGCCATAAAGCTTCGTCAGGATATCGCTGTCCCGCTCCCTTTCTATCTGCTTCTTCTCAAGGGTGGAGGCCGTGACATCCTCTAAAAGGCCTACCAGCTTATCCCCATCCTGCGTTGTGGTGGATCGCAGATACTTTACCTTGCCGTTTTCCTGCTGCATGGCATAAATCGTGCTGCCATCCTCCGCAGTTCTTGCCTTTATATTTCTCTTTATTTCCGTCTTAATCTCGCGAAATCTGTCCACTGTCAGGTTGTCAATGTCCACATTATCCGCACCCATCAGAGGGAAATAATTGGCGGTCACATAAACCCTGTCGGAACCCTCCCGCAGTTCATAACCTGCCAGATCCACGCTGGACATGCGTATGATCTGCATAAACCGGGTTGCGGAATCCGTAACCTCCTGCTGCATCTGTGTGATCGCGTTGGAAAACTGATCAATCTCCCGGATGCCCGTGCTGGGAAGAGCAAGCAGCTCGCCCGTCTGCTTCGCCTTTTCCACCTCTCCGGAAAGAAGATGGATCGGCTTGGAAAGGCGGTAGCTCACAAGAAAAATACCGATCAGGCCGATCAGTATCGTGCCCACGAAGGACGCCATCAGCGTCCTCTGTACCTGAATGGCAAACGCATAAAGATCATCCTCTTTCGCAAAGCCGGCCAGATACCACTTATCTGAATCAAAAGGCGCATTTCTGCTGTAGAGAAACAGACTTCTTACCGCGCCGTAGTATTCGTTTTCGGAATCTGTGACCGCATTTCTCTTCTGGTCCGTGAAGGAAAACCGAAGCTCATCAAGCGCCTGGCCGGATAGCATTTCACTTGAGAGCATCACCGGCGTCAGCGTCCCGTCCTCCGTACCGCTTAAAAGCACATAGGAACCACGGTTCTTCTCCAGAAGCTCCCCGCTTGGCAGAAGCGTCTGCAGATAATCAGACAGAATCTCCACACCGATCACACCGTAAACCGTACCGTCCGGCAACATCAAAGGCTGTGAATAGGCAATGGCCTCCCTGCTGTCCCCGGAAAGACTGTATCTGGCTGTAGTCCAGTATCCGCATGCTTCCGCGGAAAGTTTGCCTTTTCCCTCGACTGCCGCCTGATAGGGCTTATGGAAAAAGGGCTGATCTACGCTGTCTGCGGCGGAAAATACCGGCTGCCAGCTTGTATCCGTGGCAAGATAACCGGCCCTGACCACCGCCACGGGCGCCCTCTCCACCAAAATATCGGCATGAAGATCGGAAGGCATGGATGTCGGATCCAGATCCCGCAGATATATACCCTGCACAGTCTGTTCTGCCGCCGCCTTCGGATCTTTGGTATTTAAGAGCATAAAAATGCCCGACACCTGCTTTCCATACATGGTGTCGATCATATCCTGACAGACTTCATTGATCAGCGAAACGCTTTCGCCGGATTCGATAAACTCTTCCACCGTCATATCGCTGCTGTCAAGCATTTCCAGAAGACAGGCGTCCACCTTATCGCTGATCCCGCTTAAATTGGACCAGTTAATCGCCATATCGTTGGCCAGATAATTCCCCCTGTTTTCCACCTGTTTTGCCAGAATGTCCTGTGCATTTTTGTTGAGTGCCTGAATAACGCCGCCCACTACCAAACTTCCCACGAGAAGAAGCATCTCCACCGTCAGTACAAGCAGCAGGGATCGAAGCGCCATCCAAAAAATTGTTCTGCCTTTTCCCTTGTGATCAGACATAGTTGTTTACCTGCTGTTCCCCCATAAGCCGTCTACTGCTCAAAAGCCTGTAAGCTCTGCAATGTCTCTTCATACCATGCGTCAAAATTATCGTCCAGCTCAAACTCCGCAGCCGCTTCCTCCATGCTGAGCCCCTGGGCAATCCTGTCGACTACAATTTCCCGATCCGCAGCCGCCTTTTCGCTGAGAGAGTACTCAAGAATATTTCTCGCCCTGGTGCCGCCCTCAAAAGCCTTTGTCGTATACATTTCATTGCTGTTGACCATATCCACGCCCACATTCAAGGTCTTCAGCATACTGTCCTTAATCTCCGCGCCGCTTCCCACAATCGCGTCTTTATCATTTCCGGTCTTCGTCACCGGCAGATATCCGGAGTCCACGGAAAACTTTATGTTTCTCTCATCTGCCGTAAACCACTTTAAAAACTCCACACTGGCGTAAACTTCCGCTTCCTCTCCTTTTGTCACCACCATGCCCGCTCCCTGCTGTACCGCGTAGTCACCGCCGTCAAATTCAGGACAGGGCAGCACATCCATTTCAATAGGATAGCTCTCTGAATCGCTTACGCTCACCGTATCCGGGAAAAAGGACACACTGGAACTGGAACCGACATAGGCAATAATATTTCCCGTCTTAATATCATCGCTTCTGAAACGCCCCGTAGCGGCAAAATATCCCTTGATATAAGGGATGTAATAGTTATCCCAAAGCCTGCGCGCCACTTCCTTATCAAAATGCAGCGTCATTTTACCGTCGGAAACCTGAAAAATCTCCTGCCCCAGCTGCATACTGCCAATCAGCATATAGTTTGCCATAGCGTCGCGGCCAAACAGCGCCTTGCCGTCATCCGGCACATCCGGCGTCTTTTCGTCCGTCCATTCATAGTACTTTTTGGCTGTCTCAACCAGACCTTCCATATCGGCCAGGTCGTCGTAAGCCGCTCCTGTCTCCCCTGCAAACACATCCCAGTCCGTCTTGTTTAAAACAAGTACTTCCAGAGATTTCGCCGTTGGAAATATCTTCACTTCTCCCGTTCCCGAAAAGTCCCCTTCTTTGATATAACTATCTATGTATGCGCTTTTCTCTTCTTCACTCAGATACTCCTGAAGATCCATAACCTGACCCAGCTGGTCAACCGTATATGCCGTGTCCGCATAAGCCATAAAGATATTCGGCACCTCGTCGGCTCCCACTTCTCCCTGTACCGCGGCAAGAACATTTGTCTCCAGATCATTTACGGAACCCTGACTGACGCTCTTTACCATAATTCCCTTCTCTGCGCCGACAGATTCATTAAACTCCTCCACCAGGCCGTCAAAGGCGCTCAGCTGATCCCCGTTATAATAAGTCCAGACTGTAATCGTGGTCGGATTCTTCGGATCTAACGGCGATTTGTTTCCACAGCCCGCAATTCCAAATGCCAGACTCAGCACGCAAACCGCGCAAAATATTCTCTTTCTCTTCCGTAACATCATCGTATTCCTCCAACCACATTTTCCCTGTTTCGATCTCTTTATAATAGCAGAATTTCGCGGTTTGGTCAACTGTGCGAGACCTGACAATCCTGTCAGAGCGCAGCCTCAACTGCCAGCATAATATCCGTTTCCAAAAAGGCTTCCAGTCTGCACTGCAAAACCCGGTTTCTAAGCCCCGGCGCCCGGTTTTGCAGCTCCTCTTCCGGCTTTACCTCCTTCGCCGCTTTGATATAATTGGGTGTATGCCCGATCCAGTAAGTTTTTCCGGCCTTTTCCATGGTCTCTTCGAAAAGAACTTCCTGCGTTTTTCCCAAAAAAGATTCGCGGTATGCGTGGGACATTTCCCGTTCCAGCCGCATCAATATGTCACTGCGCACTGCCTTTTCGGCTTCCGTAAGCTGTCCCTCCATATCGGCGGCGCGGGTGCCCTGCCGGCGGGAGTATTTGAAGATATGCATTTCATAAAATCCAACCCGGCGCAGAAAAACCTCTGTCTGCAGAAATTCCTCCTCCGTCTCTCCGGGAAATCCCACGATCACGTCCGTGGTAATCGCCGGATTTATATAGTATTTTCTCAACAGCTCCACCGCTCCGTAGTAGGCCGCCGTATCATAACGCCGGTTCATTCTGCGAAGCACCGTGTCGCTGCCGCTCTGTAAGGACAGATGGAAGTGAGGACAGACCTTCGGCAGGGCGCTTATCTGACCCGCAAAGTGATCCGTCACGATACCCGGCTCCAGAGAGCCAAGCCGGATTCTTTCTATTCCTTCTATATCGGAAAGCTTTTTTAATAGCAAAAGCAGTTCGCTTCCGCCCCGGTCCGTTCCATAGGAGCTGATATGAATGCCCGTCAGCACGATTTCCCTATAACCGCTTTCGGCCATGCCCCGCACTTCTCTTAGAATATCTTCCTCCCTGCGGCTCCTGACCCGTCCCCTGGCATAGGGAATAATGCAGTAAGAGCAAAACTGGTTGCAGCCGTCCTGAATTTTAATGTAGGCGCGGGTATGCTCCGCCGTTTTCCTTAAGGTCATTTCCTCATAGGAAGCGTGGGCAATGTCGATTACATCACATGTCCCCCGGAGGCCTTCTGTGCCGCTCCCATCTCCAAAAGCCGTCCGCTCCCGTTTCTTTTCCAGATAGTCCTCCAGAATCTCCACCAGATCCTTCTTTCGGTTATTTCCAATGGCCAGATCCACCGCCTCATCCTTTTCCACGCTCTTTGACCCGGTCTGGACATAACAACCGACCGCCACGACAACAGCGTTCGGATTTTTCCTTTTTGCCCGGTGAAGCATCTGTCTGCTCTTCCTGTCCGCGATATTTGTAACCGTACAGGTGTTCACAATATAAATATCCGCCGCTTCATCAAATGGTACAATTTTATATCCTTTTTCTTGTAACATTTGTTGCATAAAGTCCATTTCATAGGCATTTACCTTACAGCCCAGATTATGTAATGCTACACTTTTCATAGTAATCCCCGCATTTTTTGTATTGTTTTATCATTGACTTTTGCTCTTCCAACATTTAGTATAATAGCCAGAAGGTATAAAAATCAAAGGAGGTAATTCCGCAATGAAAACAGTACAGATTTCTTTAAATTCTATCGATAAGGTTAAATCTTTCGTGAATGATATCACAAAGTTTGATTATGATTTTGATCTGGTATCCGGCAGATACGTTATCGATGCGAAATCTATCATGGGTATTTTCAGCCTGGATCTTTCCAAGCCGATCGACCTGAACATCCACGCCGAGGACGGCACGGATGAGGTTATGGAGACACTTAAGCCCTACATCATGTAACAGAGGCTTCGCTTCAAATCCATATGATAATCAGAAACAGCTCGGGAACTCCCGGGCTGTTTTTCATTCCATTCCTCACTCGGGTGCAGGCGGCGTTCTTTTGCCTTGTGTTTATGCCTGCACCACAATCACTTCCTTCGTCTCCAGCGCAGTCTTTACCAGTTCGTCTATCCCCTCCTGCAGGTTCTGCTCATGCCTTTTGATAATATTCAGGTTGGGCTTGGTAACAGGATGTTTCGCCACAAAAATTGTACAGCAGTCCTCGTAAGGAAGAATGGAAGTCTCATAGCTGTCAATCTTCTCCGCAATATCCACAATCTCCATCTTGTCAAAACCGATCAGGGGTCTGTATACCGGCATGGTACAGACCTCGTTTGTAGCCGCAAGGCTGGCCATGGTCTGAGACGCCACCTGACCGATGCTTTCACCCGTAATCAATCCAAGGCACTCCGTCTCCCTCGCAATGTGCTCCGCAATGCGCATCATATAACGGCGCATGATTATCGTCAGCTCATCATGGGGACATTTATCATAAATATAAAGCTGAATATCCGTAAAATTAACCACATGAAGCCACACCGGGCCCGCGTAAGCGGCAACCTTTTTCGCCAGATCCACCACCTTGGTCTTTGCCCTCTCGCTCGTATAAGGAGGCGCATGAAAATACACCGCGTCGATCTTAACGCCGCGCTTGGCGATCATCCAGCCCGCCACAGGAGAATCAATGCCGCCCGAAAGAAGCAGCATTGCCTTGCCGCCCGTACCCACAGGCATCCCGCCGGGCCCGGGTATAATCTGGGAATAAAGATAAATCTTGTCCCGTATTTCTACGTTTAAAAGAATATCCGGCTGGTGCACGTCCACATGCATTTCCGGGTAAGCGTCCAGAAGCACGCCGCCAAGCTCCACATTGATCTCCATGGAGTTGAGGGGGTAATTTTTGCGCGCCCGTCTTGCAGCCACCTTAAAGCTTTTGTTCCGCTCAGGATATACCTCGCCCACATATTTTACCACAGCCTGTCCCAGCTTTTCGAAGCCTTCATCTTCCATATAAACCACGGGACAGATGCCGGAAATGCCAAATACTTTTTTCAGGCTCTCCACCGCTTCGTCAAAGTCAAATTCCGACAGTGCATCCACATAAATGCGGCCGTCCGTCCTGCGCACTGCAAACTCGCCCTCCGCCTTTTTCAGCGCATATTTGATCTGTTTGACCAAAGCCTCCTCAAACAAATAACGATTCTTGCCCTTAACGCCGATCTCCGCGTACTTAATTAGAAATGACTGATACATCTGTGCAGCTCCTTTTTTTAATCATATTAGCGAAGAGGCGGCATAACGTATTCTCGCCCGGCAGCCATGCCGCCCTCCCGCAAATTCCAAATCTTTTCACCTTAATGCCTCGTATATCTCCTGAGTTTTGGCACGATCTCTTCCAGGTTCCGGCAAGTATAAGCGATCTCCTCACCTGTGGTAAATCCTGAGAGGCTGAAACGGATCGTAGATTCCAAAAGCTCCTTCTCCACACCGACCGCCTTCAAAGTCGCTGAAGGCTGCGGTTTATGCGCCGCGCAGGCGCTCCCGGCCGACACATAGATTCCCCGCTCCTCCAAAGCATGCAGGAGCACTTCACTGCGGACACCCCGGAAGGACGCGCTCACGATGTGGGCCGCTCCCTCTCTTCCGGGACAGCCATTGATAATCACATCGTCCAAACTCCTGACTCCTTTAGTCAATTCTTCCCGCAGCGCATACATTCTGTCTACGTCAATCTCCATATCCTGATACACCATCTCCGCCGCTTTGGCGAAACCCGCGATACCAGGAAGGTTCTCTGTTCCGGAACGCAGACCTCTCTGCTGGCCGCCGCCATAGGTGATGGGACGCACCTTTGCGCCCTCCCTCATATACAAAATACCTATACCCTTTGGACCGTGAAGCTTGTGTCCGCTGGCACTGAGCAAGTCGATATGCATTTTCCCGGGATAAATATGAGTCTTTCCGAAGCCCTGCACTGCATCCACGTGGAAAAGAGTCGCCGGATTTTTCCTTTTAATGAGTGCGCCGGCCTCGGCAATGGGCTGTAACGTTCCGATCTCATTGTTTGTGTGCATGATAGAGACCAGAATCGTGTCTGGTCTGACAGCCTGTTCCAACTCTTCCAGCGAAATTCTTCCCTGCCTGTCAACCGAAAGATACGTCACCTCAAAACCCTGATCCTCCAGATAAGCCATGGTCTGCAATACCGCCGGATGCTCGATTTTCGTGGTGATCAGATGACGTCCGGTTCTGTGGTTGGCCATCGCCGCCCCGATCAGGGCGATATTGTCTGACTCCGTTCCGCCGGAAGTAAAAAATATCTCTTTTTCATTCACTTTTAAAAGTCTCGCAAACGTCTCGTTCGCGTATCTTAAGTAGGCTTCCGCCTCCACTCCTTTATGGTGCAGGCTGGAAGGATTTCCATAATCCTCGCACAAAATTTTGTGCATCAGCTGCGCGACCTCCTCAAAGCATGCGGTCGTCGCAGAATTATCCAAATACACTTCCATTGCCGCTGTTTCCTTCCTGAATCCACATAATTGCCAATGTCAACTCGCAAACCCGTGCTTTTGGCGCTCACTGCCCGATTTTTCGGACGTTTGCTCGTTATGCGCCGCAAGAAAAACAAATGCCTCCTACAGAGTCCCCTGATTTTCTTTTGCGTCTACTATAGTATATGACACTTTACTCCAGATGGTACATCAGCCAGGACAGTACCGCAAGGCCCGCCGTCTCGGTGCGCAGAATCCTTTTTCCCAGTGTAACCGGCTCGATCCCTGCCGCGAGAGCCTCCGCCACCTCGTTCTCCTCAAACCCGCCCTCCGGGCCGATAAAAACCGCAACACTCTGTCCGGGCTGTATCCCCTCTATGATTCTTTTCGTATGTCCCATATCGTCCGCAAGCTCATAGGGTATCAGCTTCACATCCAAATGATGCGCGTAAGCCACCGCCGCCTTCATGGACATGGGCTCTTTTACCATCGGAATGATCCCCCGTCTGCACTGCTTGGCCGCCGCCTCCGCAATCCCCTGCCAGCGGTTTACTTTTGCCGCCGCCTTTTTGTCATCGAGCTTTACCACACACCGCTTCACCGCTACCGGAATTACCTCAAACACGCCAAGCTCCACGGATTTCTGAACAATCAGTTCCATTTTATCCGCCTTGGGAATCCCCTGGAAGAGATAAATTTTAGAGGGCAGCTCCACTCCCTCTTCCCTGATAAAGCGCAGGGAACAGATGACTCTGTCCTGCGCAATCTCCTCAATACCACAGCGGTACTCTCTGCCGTCCACACCGTTTTTGACCGCAATTTCCTCCCCGGTTTTCAGCCGAAGGACATTTTTGATATGATTGACGTCCCCGCCCGTGATGATAATTGTCTTATCCTGAATCTGTGATGAATCCACAAAAAACTGATACATGAATCCGGCCGGCCCCCTTACTGCTCTTCCAAAGCCCTCTTCAGGCGCTCGCGTTGAATGCGTTTCACGATCCTTACCAGCAGTGCAAACACAAGGACTCCCAAAAGCGCCCCCGCACTGTCAATCACTACATCCGAAAACCGCCCCGCGCGTCCGGCCACAAAAAGCTGGTGTATCTCGTCCGTCGCCGCGTAAACAGTTGTCGCAGCATAGGCTGTCCCGCCCCTGCGTAAAAAGCTCATTTCCCACTGCCCGATCCATATATAGAGAAGGACCGATAACGTACCATACTCCGCCATATGGGCCGCCTTTCTGACAAGTCCCTCAATGGTGTCGGAGATCGCTTTCACCCGCTCATCGCTTAAATCCAGATGGAAAAAAGTTCTGGTGGAGCTTACCATATGATAAGTAAAACTCTCACTCACCGCACCCGACTCCTCCTTATCCTGCGCGGAAAAGGCAAAGATCATACACATCCACACGATCGCCAGCACACCCGCCAGATTCCGAAGCAGAAACATACCGAATTTTTCTTCCGTCTTTCTCATAAAAAACCTCAATTCCTACGCGCCATGGCAGGCGCCTGCCCCTTCATGTCAATTTTTCCGGGCTGTCACCGACACCCACTCGCCCAGATGATTCACCTCATGGACTGTGAGTCCCGCCGCCTCCACGGCCTGCCTCACAGTCTCCTCCTTATTCTCAATAATCCCGGAGGTAATATAGACGCCTCCCGGCTTCAGACAATTTACGGCTACTGGCGTGAGCGGCACAAGGACGTCCGCCAGAATGTTTGCCACCACAATATCATAACACTCGTTACCGACTTTGTCCTGTATCTCCTTCTCCGTAATGATGTTGCCGATGAGCAGATCGAAAGCCCCGTCAGCAATCCCGTTTGCCTCCTTATTCTGTGCCACGGCTTCCACCGCACAGGGATCCAGATCCGTCCCCACAGCGTGCTTCGCCCCGTACATTAGCGCAAGGATAGAAAGAATACCACTGCCCGTCCCCACATCCAGAAGCTCCGTCTCCGGAGTCAGATATTTTTTGATCTCTCCGATGCAAAGTCTGGTGGTCTCATGCATACCCGTTCCAAACGCCGTGCCCGGATCGATGTGCAGAATTTTCTTATCACGGTCTTCGGGCTTCACTTCCTCCCACGAGGGAATCACCAACAGATCGTCTATGTAGAACTGGTGGAAATACTGCTTCCAGTTATTGATCCAGTCGACGTCCTCGGTCTCGGACACCGTTACAGTCCCCTCCCCGATCTCCATGAAATCCCGAACATCGGACAGCGCCTCCTCAATCTTTGAAAGAACGCTCTCCTGATCCGCCCTCTCTCCGTCAAGATCAAGGAAGCCATCCGCATTCATCTCCACAAAGAAACTCAAGTACGCAACACCGTCATCCGCCTCCGGCTCCGGCGGAATATCCACAAACATCCGCTCCTTTTCAAGCGGCGAGAGCGGCACTCTGTCCTCGATCTGCGCACCTTCAAGACCCCTGTCATAGAGCTCGCTGATAATCAGATCCTCCGCATCCACAACAGTCTTTATCCTGAACTTCATCCACTTCATAAACTGCCTTACTTCCTTTCACTGAGCTCCAAAAGCTTTTCCTTGAGCTCATTCTCCATGGTCTGCATCTCCTGCTCGGCAGCCCTTCTCTTTTCCCTGCCGTCCGCCTGAATCTTCATCACCTCATCCAGCGTGGAGATCAGGTTGGCATTGGTATTTTTCAGGGTCTCCATATCAATAATGCCGCGCTCCGACTCTTTGGCGCTCTCTATGGTCGCGGTTTTTAACACCTCCGCATTTTTCCTCAGGAGTTCATTGGTCATATCGGACACTTCCCTCTGGGCCCTGGCCGCCTGTTCCGCATGGGTAACGCCAAGGGCAAGCACCATCTGGCTCTTCCAGAGAGGAATGGTGTTTACAATCGTGGACTGAATCTTTTCCACCATCATGGTATCGCTGCTCTGCACCAGCCTGATCTGCGGCGCTGTCTGGATAGACACCATTCTTGTCAGCTCCAGATCGTGAATCTTTTTCTCGAAGCGGTCGCAAAGCGCTTCCAGGTCTCTCGCCGCCTGCGCGTCCTCCGGCAAGCCGCTTGCCTTCGCCTTCTCCAGAAGCTGCGGCAGTTCCGTCTCCCTCGTCTCAGCGAGCTTCTTCTTACCCGCCAGTATGTACATGGAAAGTTCTTTAAAATAGGTCAAATTCAGATCATACATCTTGTCCAGAAGGGCAATATCTTTTAAGAGCTGTACCTGATTGCTCTCCAGCGCCTCGCAGATTTTATTTACATTGGTCTCCGCCTTGGCGTATTTCGCCTTCATGGACTCCAGCTTATGGGCGGGCTTTTTAAAAATTCCCAGAAATCCCTTCTCTTCTTCCTCGTCAAAACCCTTAAGCTGTGTTACCACGTCGGAAAGCATCTCTCCGACCTCGCCCAGATCCTTTGTCTTCACATTCTCCAAAGCGTTCCCTGAAAAATCCGCCATCTTTTTTTGCGTGCCAACACCGTACTGCAAAATCGCCGTCGAATTGTGCAGATCAATCTGCTTTGCAAATTCATCTACCTGACGTCTCTCCTCCTCGCTTAAAACAGAGTCGTCCAGCTCCTCCTTAACCTCCTTCGCCTGAGGAATCTCGGCCAAAGGCTGCTTATCCTTCACTGCATCCTCCACCTCGCCAAACACCAGCGTAGGGGTCTGCTGTTCCATCATGTCAATTTCACCCATACTCTCCTCCTTTTTTATAATAAACCGTCCTGTTTCATCATCGTATGTAGCACCGATATATCCGACTGAATATCCCATGCCTTCTCCCGGAATAATTCATCCAAAAACTTTTCAAAGGCTTCGTTAATGTTATCCACCGCCGCCTCAATCTCCCGTTTGGTCTGGGTTATGTTTGACAGATCGGGCTGTTTGTCCAGATCGCGGTAAGCCTCCAGCAGTTTTTTCGTAGTGGGCAGATAAAAGCTTAACATCCTGCGCAGCTCAGAGGCAAGCTCCGGCTCCTTCTCCACCTGGTCGAAAATCCTCGTAACAAGAGTTTCAAGGCGGTCAAGCTTATCCGACATCTCCTCACCGGGTATTTCGTCGTTACACTGCCGGATAAGGCGCACATAACTCTTGCCTTCCTCTATTACCTCCACCGCCTGTCCAAGACGCGCCCTCTCCTGTTTTTTGCGCTCGTCGGACAGCTTTTCAATCTCCTGTTTTTTCTGCTGCTCCTCGTAATCCTTCTGGGTGAGCATATACTGATCGTACATCTCGTCGCTGGCAATCAGGCAGGTTTCCTTCTGATCCAGATGTGCCTGCTTAAACATCCCCAGCTGAATCATCTTTGTCACGTCCTTCACAATAAACCGCTCGCTTCGGCCCGTCCGTTTGGCCATCTCCTGAATGGAGCAGTAGAGCTTATCCCTGACCATGCCCACATATCTTTTATAACGTCTCGCACGGCCTATAAACTGCGCCCCGCGGGTGCCCAGACACAGACCCGCCACAGTAAATATCCCCGATATGACCACCGGAACCACGGAAGCCGAATACATCACAAGCTCCCCCACCGATCCGATCAGCGCAAACAGGAACATACCCATCACGCCATAGCCAGCTCCCATATACACCCAACCGGACACAGCTCCCTGCGGCGTGCGCTGAAACAATCTGGTGTCAAGCCTCTCGTTGGGACGCCTGTACTGGGGAAGATTGGCATAGGGATTTGCCGGCTTTTGAATCGACTGTTTCGCAAAGCTCTGCGCCACATCATTGACCGCGCGGCTGATGCTGTCTCCCACGATTTCCACCGTGCGGTTTACGCTCTCCCCTACCGTCCCTACGGTGCGGTTCATTTCCCGCACCGTATGATTCAACGTCTCGTTCACGGTATTGCCGATGTTTTTCCCAAGATCGGTAAAATCGCCCGACTCCACCGCACGCTGTACCTGATCCTGTATATCCTCACCGGCCCGATACCACTCATTCCTGTCCATATTCTACGAACTCTCCATACTCATCCCAGATATTACAAATCCAGGTACTGCCCTGATTAAAAATAACCTCTTCGTCATTTTCGTCATAAAACTTCGGCGGCGTAAAATCACCGTCATTGCGTTTCCAGCTGCCCTTAATCACCTTTCCGTTGGTAAAGACAATGGCATCGCCCTCGCCGTGCACACCGAAAGCAAGATAGTCATGATCATCCCTGACCTCTCCGTGACAGTACTGGAACACCACATTGCTTACGGTAATCTGACCGCCCGTAAGCTCGTCAATCTGTTTCTGTCCATTCTGATAACGGTAATAGAGCTGATCATCCTCGTGATACTCAAAGTAGGGATGATACGCCCCGTATCCGCCGGCATTGTTGGCTGACTTTCCGCCCGGATAAATATAAGAAGCCGCCTCATTGTCCGCATATTCCGACCTTACGTTATCCGCCGCAAAAAGGAAGGGCGGCACATAGGCGTCGTCATAATTCCAATCATAACCAAGTCTTTCCACCGCATCGAAAAGACCGTCTATCATCAGATAACCCGTAAACTCCAACGCCTTTCCCGGACGCTTCACTCTTCCGTAGGCCTCGTCCGCCGGATTGTGAATGCCTTCCACCGCAGCGCTGACATTATAATAATTGGGGCGGTTGATCAGTTCCTCCACGTAAGGCACCGCCAAACCCCAGTTACAGTAAATGGCTTCATATCCCATGGCCTGATAGACATAGTAATCCCGGCTTGACCGGACAGGCCCGATCCGCTCCAGATCGTCAAAATCCTCAAACACACCCATCAGACGGGTGATACGTCCCTCCACTGGCGCTTCGTAGATAATCGCCGCACGGGAAAGGCCATACTGCGGCAGAGCCGGCGTATTGTTCGGTATCATCACCGCAATGGGCCGCCTTGTGGCCTGCTCCGTCTTCGTCCACTGACCGGTCAGGTAGCTCTGGATTTTTCCATCCACCTCTTCGCGCTCCCCGATCGTGGTTTCCTCCGACTCCGGTTCTTCTTCCTCTTCCACCTCCGGTTCCGGCTCTTCCTCCTCCTGCTGCTTTATGGGCTCGATCTCCAACTGCGGCGCAGGCGCCGCTTCCTCCTCTTTTCCACAGGCAGCCGCAAAGAGCATCAACATACAAAACATACATATTATAAGGGAAATTTTTCCTGTTCTCTTTCCTGTACTTTTCATAAGCTTCTCATTCTCCTCGCTTGTCTTAAATCGTCTTGGACAGTATCTGTTTCTGTAACTATTTTATACTACCATAAAAACGTAAAAAAAACAGCCTCCCGTAAGACTATTTTTACAGATTACTAACTCTTCGTACGTCGGCGGGGTTTGAAACGGATTTTCTGCCATCATATTCAATAAATTTTTAGCTTTTACATCCAGCCCTGCCCCTTTTAACAGCTTTTTTCCCACGATTGTTTGTGATAGTAATTGGCTGGCTGTTATTATTTACACCCTTTTCTTAGTTTCCTTAAAAATTACCAAGAATTATCATCGCCGTTGTCCTACAAGTTAAATCCAAAAGCTATCCTTTTGCTAATTATTTTGTTAATCCCAGTTTATTGCATCATGGGGAATTGTTCCGTTTTTTTCTCTGTCCTTTCTTCCTTCCAAAATTGCTTCTATTTCATCCGATTCTGGAACTGCCTCCGGAATAAATTTAATGATCACTTAATAAAGTACCTCGACATTTTTCCAGTGGTACTCTATCTGCTTCCATGCTACTTTCCGTCATATTCGGAACAGACTTCAAATATAACAATTTAAAGGCCGGTTTCACATAAAATATGTTCAATGATATCTCTTACCGCACCTTCTCCTCCATTTAAACAGCTCACATATTTTACTTTCCTTTTCACAGAATCCATGGCATTATTTACTGTACAGGGAAATCCCACATTTTCCAACGCTTCCATATCATTGATATCATCCCCGACATATGCGATTTCAGCCAAATCAATCTGATATCTGTCGGCAAGTTGTTTTACAACTTCCAGCTTATTACCTATTCCCTGATGCAATTCATCTATCTGGAGTTTCTTCGCCCGTGCTTCAGTGATTCGGGTATTTTCTCCCGTTATGATTCCCGTTATAATTCCTTTTTCTCTTAAAAGCGAAAATCCCATTCCATCTTTAGTATTGAACTTTTTTGATTCATCTCCTTTTTCTGAATAATACATACCGCCATCCGTGAGGCAGCCGTCACAATCCGTCAGAAACATTTTTATCTTTATGGGCTGCCCCTCTCTCCCGCCGGACAGTTCCCTCCTTCTCAAGAGTTCCTCAATAATAATCCAGTCACTCACTTCATCGATTTCAAAAGCGGTATCTTCACTCATTTCATAGACTCTGATATTGCCTGAAATTCTATTCTGAGACGTCAACAGTTTTTCTCTGGAAGTGATATAAAACGCCCCGTTTTCCATTAGATATCCTGAAAACTCCTGCCTTCTTGGCCTGTGATAAACGTCATAATTTTGGGGAATGGCATTTCCATTTTCATTCTGCTCCCACAAAAAACGGCGCTGTCTCACGCAGGAAAGCACACTGTCCGTATCAGGCCGCATAAACAGCTCGAAACCGCCCGCTAAATCATCCGCCGTCAAAAGCGGCGAAGTCGCCTGGATCAGCACAATATTTTCAAAGTCATACTTATGGGCAAATTCCAACATAGCACTTTCTGTGGACGCTGTGTCAGAAGCAGTCTCCGGTGAACGGTCAATAACTTCCATTTTATGAAGCAGATCCCTGTCTTCATTTTGCAAGGTAACCAATGTTTCCCGAACCCTATCGCTGTCAGTCGCCACATATACCGCATCTACGTGAGCACATTCACTTGCTGCTGTGATTGTCCAAAAAACCAATGGCCGCCCACATATTGTTTTTATATTCTTGAAAGGAATTGATTTACTTCCGCCTCTGACGGGTATGAATGCGACGTTCATTTTGATACCTCCTGCACGTGAAAACAGATCTGTGCTCCTTCATTTTCTACATCTGTTTAACAGCCTGCCGACATAATCCTTATAGATCAGACAAGTGGTTATTGCAAAACCCCCAAAATAAATCAACATAGCTTCCCAACGACTGCCCCATACGCTGTTAACCGTATAAAAAATTAGCATTTCAAGCAAAACATAGACGAAATTTTTAAGCCACTTCGTGCGAAAACTTTTAATCAAAAACTTGGCTGAACAAAGATACCAAATCAGCAATGTTATAATAGAAGCAACTGAAAACGCAATCGGCTCATGAAAAAGCATATAACCTCCACAATTCAGTATACCCCCTGCCAAAAGTATGCCAAGCGCAATATGCAAATACTGTTTTAACCGATCCAACACCTTATAATAGGTAAATATGATCAGATTGATACAGCTGGACAATGCCAATCCAGGCATAATGATCTGTAAATATTCCAACGATGGGGTATAATCCGGCAAAAACCATTTTATAAAAAAAGTCAGTGGAAAGTATGCCGTAAGTAAAAAAAATACAATGATAGACACGGTTGCCATTAACATTGGAAATTTAGATACCGCATCTTTCACTTCCAAACGCTTCAGACTCGGAAACATAACTGTCGCGATTGCGCTTATAACTGCAGTAATCATATTGGTGATGCTGTACGCAAACGCATATAACGAATATGTTTCTACATCAAACAATACTTCAACCATCTGACTGTCCAGCACAAAAATCAAATGTGCAACCTGATATGAAATAGTCAGTAAAATACCCACTGCAAAAAAATTCTTTATCTGGAAAAGCCTATTTCTTAGAGAGTCAGCCCTGCCAAAAGTTAAGTCTTTATATGTAACCATATACCATATAAGCAATGCCGCATCTATCAAAACAATACACAGAATGTAGACTGCTCCGTCTGGCTTCAAAATCTCTAATTGATCCAGCACAACTATAACACATAGCACTAAAATTTGCATCAATGCCTGCATTACATTCCGTAACGTATATTTTTTAAACTGCATCACAGCCTGCGATATAAACTTATAATAGGTTGCCACATTAACAAATAGCACGTCTATTCCTATCATGCAAAAGATATAGCATTTTATTCCCTTGCATACAAACAATGTTATTCCTATAATCAATGCAGAAACAATCAACTGAAATCTTATGAAAAATTTTGTATAAGTCCGAAATTCATTTCTGTTTATTTCCTGATAATCCTGTCCACCATAGATCAGTAATATTCCATCCGGCAATCCAAAATGAAGCAGCATCGCATATACAAGATACAGCGTAAAAGTTTTATAATAGCCATATTCCGTAACTCCAAGCACTTTGGGAACAACGAGCCATGTCAGGGCTTTTGCAATAAGCAATGCCACGTTTCCCAATACAACCAATAAAATTCCGCCTGCTGCCCCTTTTTTGAAGATATATCCTATTTCTTTAAATAATTTCTGATTACCATTGGACATTTTCATAATTTCCCTTTGTCTGCTTCAGAAATATAACATTCACTGTGATAGGCAATAATAAACATTCCCATCAAAAATGGTGTAATGTGAGGCTCTACTAAACTATGTAAACACCATCCTAAAAAGGCAATTGAAATTACTTTAACTATTTCACTATTTTTATATCTGTTTAAATGTTTTCCTGCTGTTATAATAACAGCAATCATAAAAATCAAATAAATGATTCCGCCCTGATGTAATATTTCCAGCAGTTGATTGTGTGAATGAACTGCCCAAACAAAATAGCGGCTCCTTTCCTCATCATATTCAAGGCCATACCCAACGAGAAAAGACTTCCCAATTAACCTAAGATCTGTCTGCCATACCGCCATTCTTCCCCCAAGAGAATTCCACTTGCCTAACACATCATCAATCAGCCATCGAAAATATCTCTGTAGCTTCATAACTATAATGAGAACAAAAAAACCAAGATGAATCATCCAATAATTATAATAATTAAATAGTCTTGTCTTGTTTTTAAACAATATATATGTAATTACCATTCCAGCCATGGATACAATCACACCGCCAGACCATACTAATACTGCCGACAAGAATACTACTGCTGTCAGTAAATATGTTCTTGTCTTTTTCCCAGTATAATTCATATAAATATACGCAATCATTAGTGCAGGGATAAAATATCTTGTGTGGATATTATAATATCCCAAAAACCAGTTCGCAGAATACCTTGTTCCACGATATAAACCATTTGGAAACACAATTTCCGTAAACAGATTAATATAAATTATAAGTTCAAAACAAAATAACTGCGCGCTTAAAAATTCGTATTTAAAATCTTCTAACATGTCATAGAGCAAGGTAACTCCCAATATAGAAAATGCAGAATTAGCGCAACTCTGCATGTTTCCCCCATGAATAAACGTATTGAACAGTAAATATCCCTCCATTGTAGCAAATAATACTATCATTTTGGATACTTTTCTATGTACGAAAAAATACCACACAAAAACAATGAGAAAAGAAATAATCTTCCATAAATCTATCATCAAATCTAACGTACTAAATTGTTGGAAGAACCCCGTCTTTAAATATGGCAATGTCAATAGAACGGTTGCCATCCAGTATTTTAATCCCTTCTTGGAAACGCATAACTTCATATATGTTTTCAATATTTTTACCACCTTTACGTCACTTCTTGAAGGCTTCCTTTACTCTTTTCCACAATACAGCCACCATCTGCCCTAAATTATATTCCACAATAACGCCACAGCCTATGTAGTAGACCTTCCTACTTAAAGAAATCTCTTTTGTTTTATAAAGTTGCATTCTGTATCGATTTAATTGTGGTAACAAATTTTTTATTTCTCTGCCGCTCCCATAAGCACAATATGCTTCAAATATCATTTTTCTCAAACACATTTGATAACGTAACTCGGCCACCGGAACCAACTGCTCTGACACCGCCTTACACTTATGTATTATATGCTCCCATGCAATGAGATTACTCAATTTACTTTTTCCTATACTCCAATTTCCAGAGACACTCTTACCATTAATAATATAATGATAAAAAATATCATTTAAGATAACAGCCTTTTTAATGGTTACTATATAGTCGCACCAAAATGTACCATCTTCACACTCATATAAATTCTCATCAAAAAAAACTCCACTTTTTGTTAGAATATCTCTCTTTCCCATTTTATTTCCTACGGTAAGCGAAATACTATCTGAGAGCGATGGAGATATCAACAGTTTCAATGCATGAACCGCATCTGCATAAACATCAATATGCCCATTGCTAAGCTTTTCAACCTTTCCTGACTCTTTTTCAAACTCCTTGCTAATTCCACAGCAAACCATATCGGCATCATGTTCTTCCATCGCGGCAATCATTTTATCATACATATCAGGCTCAATATAATCATCTGAATCCACAAACGCAAAATACTTTCCTCGTGCCTTCTCTAAACCTCTGTTTCTGGCAGCGCTGACTCCCGCATTCTGTTGATGAATTACAAAAATTCTATTATCTTCTTCTGCCAGTTTATCACACAATGCACCAGAATGATCCACAGATCCATCATCAACCAATATGATCTCTATATTCTGTAAAGTGCTTGCCTCTATCGACCTTACACATCGCTCCAAAAATTGTTCTCGGTTGTAAACCGGAACAATAATGCTTAAAACAGGCTCCAATTATGTTGCCTCCTCATGGTCTTTCCTATATTTTAGCTTCTTCCTCTGTTCCATTTCTATGGGGAGAATTTCCTCTGGTTTCAATCTTAACGCCTCATAAACCGCCTTTAAGTTTCTGACCAATTTGCGAACACCATCCGGCTCCAACGACGCCGCATGATCCGTTCCTTTCCAAGTTCGATCAAGCGTATAATGCCTCTCGATCACAGTTGCACCCAATGTATAAGCAGCAATATCCACTGCAATCCCCAGATGGTGCCCTGAAAATCCAAACGTCTTAACCCTGTCTTCATACTGCTCCCTCATACGGCTGATTTCCAAAAGACACACATCGCTAAACGAAACCGGATATCCGGAAACACAATTAAACAGAACCAAATCTTTGGCCCTGCCATATCTCTCAAATAATTGAACAATTTCCTCTTCCTCAGTATGCCTTGTCATTCCGAAGGATATCTGTATCTCCCCTTCATAGTTCTCGCACAGCCCCCGCAACATAGCATAATGATTGTTACATGCTGAAGGAATTTTTATAAAATCAGGCTTTAAAGATGCAATTTCTTTCGCTGAAGTCATATCCCACACAGATGCCGCATATGTAATACCCGCTTCTTCGCACCACTTTTTAAGCTGCACATGTTCTTCTACCGTAAATTCCAAAAATTCTCTATGCTCTCCATATGTTTTCCCATAAGAATTATAGGGGTTGGGGTGTGGTGCATTGTACTGTTCCGGCGTCAGCAGTTCTTTGGGGCATCTTTTTTGAAATTTAATAGCATTTGCCTTACAAAATACAGCCGCAGTTGTGATCATTTCATGTGCAATTTCCATTTGCCCCATGTGATTGCACCCTGCTTCTGCTATAACATAAGGGAACTTGTACATAAAATTTCCTCTCTCTCATCATAATTCCCGTAGTTCATATTTCAGCTCACTTAAAAATCTCTCATTTAAATTAATTTTTATTTGTGCATTCGCAGTCTCAACTGCGCTTGTGCATAGTCCGACAGCAAATTTGAATTTGACGCCCAAAATATTCAATAATTCGCTTGGATAATTTCCCGTTAAAATCATTTTTTTCGGAAAATCATACTGCGTTGTATCCCTAGGATGAACTTTTATAAACATTTTTCCATATTTTGAATAATACTCTACAAGCTCTTTATAAATCCTGATCTTAGCTTCTTCTTTAACATATCCGTCTTCAGAGATAGGCTGTGTATAGAGAATCCCATCTGCTTCTTTTCTAAGCCTTTCAATCTCTATTCTGTCTTCGTCATTCACAAGCAAATCAATCAGTTCCTGTTTTTCTTCTTCGCGAAAATCCATATCTAATGCAAACTGCTTCAATTCTGCTATCGGATAATTTGAAAACAGTTCTCTATTTTGGACATAAATCCCTTTCAATCTACTGTCCTTCCAAAACTCTTTTTGGTTCCCATAAAAACACTTTAACCACAAAACAAACGGCTTCTCGTCCGGAGTTGCTTTCTGTGCATATCCCTCTTCAATAAAAATGCTCTCTTTACAATAGCGAAACCACAGAGATGCCGGATAACATACTAATGCCCTATTCCATGTATGATTCACCAGAAAGAACTCATGCTTTTTCGTGTGAAGTTTTTCCAACACGCGCTTCATTACGGCAAGATTTTCTCTGTCGCTTAGTCCAATCGCGCGGTGCATCATATTTTTCTTATCAACTACTTCACACTCAATCCCCCACTGCTTCATTTTCAAACTAACATCTTTGAAATATTTGATATTCTTTTGAGAATATGTCGGCAGTATCAGTCCACATTTTCCATATAGTTCAGCCTTCATAATCAATGAAGCCGCAATCAGAATGTTATATGGCGAAGAACAGACAAAAATGATCTTATCAGATGTTTCCCTCAATATTTCAACAATCTTTGTCATATGCCCTCTCATCCTCATATTCATTTGTAAATTTCACACACGAAAATCCCTCTTCAAAACATGACTCATCAACCAATAGGCATATACGATCAGCACAAATAAATGGCATTTATACATCGTCGACGCACAACTGACTGCCATAACATGTACAGATTTTTTACATGCATATTTTAAGGATAAATACTTGTTTCCTCTCCATTCTGGAAAATTTTCATCCATAAACTTCCTTGTTGTATTAATGTAAAATGGTGCTTTACGCATATTTTTAAAAGACAATCTACAGGCTCCGCCAATGCCGCATCGTATAAACATTTGTACCGAAAACAACTCCATAAATTCATTATATTTCTTGTCTTGGCTGAAATTCTCTTTTGTCTCTTTAAAGCCTTCCAACATAGACTCAAATATTTCATTTGTGATAGCGCCCGATAATGATGTATCCCGTAATCTATAATGATATAGAGCTTCGTTAATAAACTTGATGGATTTTACCTCTGGAAGTAGAGAAAATAAAAAAACAGTGTCTTCCGATCTCTTTATGGTGGTAAATCGAGTATCGGCAATAACTTTTCTTCTATATAGCTTATTCCACACTACAGGATTCATATATCCAAGTAAATCAAAATTCTTAATATCTGTAATTAAGTCCTCCGGATTGTTAACCATTTCTATACATATCGTTTTTCCTGTTTTATCATCAAATCTCTCTAAACCGCATATGGTAATATCTGCATGATACTTATCCGCGTTATCCACCATTTTTTCAATAAATCTGGAATCAATATAATCGTCAGAATCCAGCAAAAGAATATATTCGCCTTGACTGTCGCATCGATTTAGTCCTACATTTCTTGCCCCACATAATCCCAGATTTTCTGCATTATTGATGATATGAAATTTATCAGGAACTCTATTTGCATATCTTTCTATTATATCAAGTGATCCATCCGTTGATTTATCATTCACCACCCATACATCAAAGTCCTGATATGTTTGATTCATTAAAGATTCAAAAAATTCAGTTAAATATGGTGCAACATTATATACTGGAACAATAACATTTACCTTAGGATTCATCTACTGATACGCCCCCCCTGTCAGGCATCACCGAAATCATCTTTACAATGATCTTAAAATATCATTCACAACCTGATATCTTTTATAGTCCAATTTTAACAATTTATCCCCATAAATAAACTCCCGATATAAGCCACTTACATACCTTACATCGGGAGTTTGCATTCCGTATAATTCAATTATAATTCTATCTAATACTAATCTTCCTGTTTCCAATATTTCTCCATTTTCTCCTCTGCTTCCGCTTCATCCAGAGAAAAAATGTCCTGAATACTTTCTTTTACTTCCTCACGACCCAGCTCAAAAGATCCGTATTTCCCAATTGATCTATTGATTGCATACTCCTCCCTTTCACTCTGCAGCATAACAATAGGTCTCATAATCCCACGCACTTCCCTCTTTAAATCCGGCTCATTTTTCAGAAGATAACCACAGGTCATATCCAGCAATTCGACGATGCCTTTCCCCGCCATGTCTGTCAATGTTCCGTTTTCTTTCTCACGGTCTATTATCATGATACATTCCCGTATAAATTCTGTCAAATCTTTTCTTACAGCTTCTGTTACCGATCTCCTTACGCCATTCCTTTTGCTGTTAAGATACTTCCGAAATCAAATCGGAAGAAATAATAGACATTTATATCTCTATCACCTATTTGAACTGCTATATCAGCAACGACGGAGCCCAACGTGCTGCCGCTTCCTTTATGTATACACCTCACTACATATTCTGTTGCAATTAATCTTATCGTGGCACATACTCCGTTATAAGGTATATAATTTTCAAGGTTCTCTTTTAGTCCCTAATACGCTCCCTCCCTGTCAAACACAGCAGGGATCGTCTTCACAATAATCTTAATATCTGTCCACAGACTCATATTCTCTATGTAATCCAGATCCAGCTCAACCCAGTCTTCCCACTGAATATTAGCCCTGCCGCCAATCTGCCAGTAACAGGTCAGCCCCGGCTGCACCACAAGCCGCTGCCGCTCATACTGATTGCACTCTTCCATCTGAAAAGTCAAAATCGGCCTTGGTCCGACAATGCTCATATCCCCCTTGATAATGTTGATCAACTGAGGCAGCTCATCGATAGAAAACCTCCTGATAACCTTACCCACTTTCGTAATCCGGGGATCATCCTTGATCTTGAAAGCATGGCCCGTCTGCTCGTTATCTTTCAGCATCTCCGACAGTTTTTCATCCGCATCAGTACGCATACTCCGGAATTTATAGATCCTGAAAGGCTTCATGTCCTTTCCGGCCCTCGGTTGAGAGAAAAACACAGGCCCCTTATCCTCAATCTTAATCGCGGCCGCGGTCGCCAAAAAGACCGGTGAAAGGCAGACTAATGCCGTTGCTGACAGCAGGACATCCATTCCCCTCTTAATTCTCAGGTAAACAGGATTTTTTCTCCGATACACTTCCTGCATGTGATATCTGTCAGCATTCAGTTTTCCAATCCGCGGCATTGGTTTTTCAGTGGTATTGATATTCAGCATAATATTTTCGCCCATTTTCACTCCAAACCCGTTTACCAAAACGCACTGCCGCATAAAGCGGCAGTACGATCATCATTTCTCAGATACTTAAACTGCAGGCACCTCGATAAATGCCAGCGTTCCAAGGGATGTCATATCAACCACAATGTGATCATCTCTGATCTCTGTGACAGTAAGCTCCACCCACTGCCCGTTCACCAGCTGATAAACCTTGATATTCTGTCCTGTCCTGATGCCCTGCAGATAAAAGTTTACCGTCGCCGTGTTGAAGCCGGTAACAGACGCGCTGATCTGTGCCACATTCAGGACAGTTCCGCCCAAAGCCGCCGCCTGCGCTTTCGCCAGATTTACATTTTCAGCGATGGGTTTCAGGACTGAGAATGTCTGGTTGCTGGGTACGCCGTTGATGATGACATGGCCGCCCTGTCCAAGGGGTACGACCGAACTAATTCCCGGGACTTCTGTCACGGCATTATTCATGTATTCTCCTACCGTTTTATTCTCTTCTGCCGCCGCTTTTGCCACACTGTGCGAAACGCCGGATGCTGTAACAGCAGATACTGTTGCTGCAGACGAAGGCGACGCCGTGCTGTAAGAATCCGCCGTCGGGCTTGTTGCCGCCATAACAGGCATGGATACTGCCATCACCCCTGCAAGTGTCAATGCTAACATTTTTTTCATTATAAATTCCTCCTTTTTCCCGTTGTCCGGGTATCCTTAAATAGAATCCTCTATTCAGCAACGATTCGGTCAATGGTTCCCGCTGCATCCTGTGTCAGGATTGCAAGAACTACAAACTGTCTGTCAGCGTCATCCTCCCGCTGTGTGGTCAGTGTGATCAGGAAGTGGTAAGGGGTAATGCCTTCCCAGCCCTCCCGCAGATTCATCGTCATATCTCTGATGCTGTACAAATCATTCAAAAACTGCTCGCAGCCTTCCATATAGGTAAAATCATAACTGCGGAGCAGACTTGTATTCTCTCTTTCATAGGCGGCAAATATTTCATAGGTCAGGACATTGCCGTCCAGATACAGGTATAAACGCTCATGTTCCTCAAAAAAGCCGGGGTCAGCAAAACGGTATAATCCTGCAAACGGCCCGTTTTCGTCGTCCCCTGTCTTACCATGCAGCACCGTATTGAAATCACACATGCTGGTCAGGTTGGCAAGCTCGATATAGACAGCCCCGTGTTCGTCCTCCTGTCCGTAAGCATTATGGCTCTCATAAAAATCATCTCCCTGTGTGCTCTGCAGCACCGGGCAGTCTATGTCCGTTTCCGGGATGGAAATCCATGCGAAAATGTCCGGGTTTTCTTCCCGCAGTGCAGCAAAATCTATCTGCACATCCGCAGCGCTTTCACCGGGGATTTCCTCTGCCTGTACCGGCCCGTCGGCACTCCCGTCAGAAATTTCCGCCGTCTGCCGGCCGTCGTCTGTCTCTTCCTGTACCGCCGCATTGTCATTCCTGCCGCACCCCGCAAGAAGACACGCTGTAATCAAGAAGAACACGCCATTCCATATGCACTTTCTTCCCCATCTACTGCACTTTTTCATAAAATACATCCAATATCATCTCAAACACGGCGTCTTCATCCGGATAAAATTCTTCGTACTGTTCTCCCATCACGGTCTCTCCCTGCAAAGTATAGAAATCTTCCTCATCGTATGCGTAGTCTGACAGGATCGGTGCAAGGTAGGCCGCCTCATCCAGAGAAATATCAGTCACCATCTGCGGTTTTACCGCCTGATACAAATCGATGACAACAGACCTGTTCTCATGTACCGCCTGTTTTGCCACATTGATAAAGCCATTCAAATACTGCTTCTGCCTGTCCAGCCTCATATCTGCGGAACCGAATGTACCAGTGTCCCTGTACTTCACATACCAGAATGCATTCTCACCCATCAGATGCAGGGTACGTCCTTCTACAAAATCCTCATTGAATCCGGCCAGATCTCCGGGAACGGTCACATCGACACCTCCCACCGCGTCATTGATCATGGAGACGGCGCTCATATTGACTGCCGCATATCCATGTATGGGTAACTGGTAGAAAAGGTTCTCCACCGCCTTTTTCTGGTATTCACAACTCTCCTCCATACCGTTGCCAAAACCATGCTGTATGGCAAGCTGTGCCTTTACTGTGGAGATATATTCTCCGCTGTCATCATATATGTCAACATCCGTCATGGTGTTTCTGTTGATGCCCACCACTTTGATGCTCTCGTCTTTCGGATTCAGAACCACTAAAAACAGGGCGTCAGCCTGTCCACCGTCGGTTCCTTCCTCCACCTCATCCACCTCATCCTGCTTGTCAATACCCATAACCAGAAATGTCAGGAGTTCCTTATTATATTCGTAGACAGTATCCTGGTATTTCACCCAGCCTTCCTGCCATCTGTCATTTTCTTCTTCCGTCAGGGTTCCTTCTGCCACAGCGGACTGTAATGTCGGCTGTGCGGTGACAGGTTTATTGTATAACCGGCGTTTCCCGATTGCCCTGACAGCCACGGAACCGCCAAACAGCAGCCCTAGAGTCACAAGAGCGGCGGCTGCTGCCACTACAAAGCGTTTCTGTTTACCGTTTTTTTTTCCGTTTCTGTTCGCCGGTATGTCCGCTCCGGCCGTTCAAACTGATCCGTTCTCTCCAGACGTTCCAGCCGCTCGAGCCTGTCTGGCTCTGCCGCCCTCTTCGAATCTATCGGTTTCTCACGTTTTTGCTTAGGCGCCGGAGTTTCATTGAGATCATAACCGTACTTGCCGTAATATTTGCCATAATACTTACCATAATATCTGCCGTAATACCCGTAACTGTTCTTGCCGCTGAAATCTACCTTATTTAAAACAACTCCCAGAATACGGCTTCCGGATTTATCCAGCTGCTCTTTTACTCTCTGGACAAAGCGGTAACTGATCGCGTTATTCTCCACCACCAGCACCGTGCCGTCACAGTGCTTCGCCACCACGGCGGCGTCAATCACACTGCCAAGCGGAGGCGTATCCACAATGACATAATCGAAGGCCGTCCGCATCACGTTCAGCATATCAGCAAACCTCTCGCTTCCGAGAAGTTCACTCGGATTCGGAGACACCGGTCCTGAGAAAATCATATAAAGACGCGGGATGCTCGTCTGGCACATGGCGTCCGTATATTTGTATTTTCCGATCAGGCAGTGGCTTAACCCATACTTGACCGCACCGGTCTTGTATCTGCTCACCAGCACGGATTTTCTCATATCCGCATCAATCAACAGTGCCCTGTTGCCCGCCTCCGCAAAGGATCTTGCCAGTTCCATGGCAACACTTGTCTTGCCTTCATGGGGCGTACAGCTCGTCACCGCGATAATTTTTACATCGCCGCCACAAAATTCGACGTTGCTGCGCAGTGTCTTATAAGCTTCTTTTGTATGAAAATCTGCACGTTGGTCCAAGTGCAATTTGACTTCCTGCATATTTACTTCCTCTTATTCCTCTGTTTATCATCGTTTACACTCTGTGTAATCGGTATCAGGGCAAGCGTGCTCAACCCCAGGTATTTCTCAACATCCTCTGAAGATTTGATCGAATCGTCCAGCAGATAATGTATCAGAATGACCGCACAGACCAGAAATACACCCAGAATGCCGCCAACCGCCGTCCATTTTACCACGCTTGGTCCTGCTTTGACCGTGGGCAGATTCGCTTCTTCCACCACATTGACCGCCTCAATATCCATTACATTCTGGATATGCTCCCCGGCCACTTCCCTGATACAGTTGGCAATGTTCTGTGCCTGCTGCGGATCATAGTCTGTCACGGTGATAGACACGATTCGCGTATCTGTGGGCGTATGCACGCTGACTTTCTTCAGCAGATCCTTATATTCCATTTCAGGCAGGGAAAGCTGTCCAATGACTGTCTCTAATACATATCGGCTGTTAATCAGTTCCGCATAATCCTTGGTAAGCTGTGTTCCCATCTGCACGTCGCTGTATGTAACCGTTGTGTTCTCCGACTTATTCAGTATATAGATCTTTGTGGTGGATTCAAAAGTGGGTGTAAGCACAAATTTACTGATCATAAACCCGGCCGCCGCCGCTAACAGTGCCGCCCCAAAAATAACCCAAAATCTATTTAATAAAATACTGATAATCTCGAGCAGATCTATCTCGGCAATATCGTTATCCCTATGATTTTCCATATCAGTCTTCTTCCTGATTCCTTATGTATTCGTCATGCAGCACGCACAGCGGATGGTCATAGAACAGCCGCCTCCTGCTGCTTTCTCCGTATTTTCTGCCGATGTATTGTGCGCACCGGGAAAGATGCGGAGGTCTGTGATCCGGGTCATGCGCGTCTGTCGCAACGAAATGGACCAAGTCCTGTTTCAGCATTTTTTTCGTAAGCTGTTTCGCGCCGATCCCATATTGACCCATGATGCTTCCCGCATTCACCTGCATGAGACAGCCCATTTCAGTCAGCTCAATGATTCTTCCCATCTTACAGCATACATTCTTATACCGCTCTATATGCGCGGCAATCGGATAGTATCCTCCCATGAGAAGCGAATAAATGCCGTTTCTTATATAATCATAATCGGCCGAAGGATCAAATTCAACAAGTACATATTGGGAATTGGCAAGAGTTGGCGCCATTCCCTGATCAAGCTCTTCCGCCAGGCCGCTGCGGTAATACAGCTCACTGCCCGTATACAATCTTATGCCAAGCCCTTCCTGACACAACCGCTCCTGTAACCGGCTGACTTTATCATTCATTCTGATATGGCCTTTATTACTGTGCCAGGGCTTATTATGCGGTGTAAGGATGATCTGTGAAATTCCGTCTTCATCCGCCATATGCAGCATTTTCAAGCTTGTCTCCATACTGTCCGAACCGTCGTCTACCCCCGGCAGGATATGGCAGTGAATATCAATATATGTTTCCATTTGCCTCCAATACGGGTCCTGTCAAAACATAACAGCCCTCATGGGTATAATACGAATGACCAGTGCCAAAAGTTTCAACAGGACCGCAAAAAAATAAAAGCCGGAACAAAAATGCCCGACCTCCCTGTCCTTGACCACCGTTGAAACCCCGAACCATACCCAGCCTTCCATGCCTGAGCTTTCTGCACCAGTTATTTACGAAATTTATGATACCATTCCTGACATGCTTTTGCAAGGAATTTTTCGAACCGGGAAAGCCGCGGGAATCTTCCCGCGGCTTCCGTAAGTATCCTCTTGCGGATCTGTTTCTAAAACTTAAATTTTTTCTTCTTTTTCCCGCTGCCGCCCGTCTGTTCCTCGTGAGTATCCGCAGATATGTTCTTTGCCGCGTTTAACGTATCGCCCGTCTGCCCGTCAAATTGCTTTAAAAGCTCCTTCGCCTCGTGGGAAAGCTTGTCGGGCACCTGCACCACCAGCGTCACATAATGATCGCCGCGCACATCCTTACTGCGAAGAGAAGGTACGCCTTTGCCTTTCAGGCGGATTCTTGTGTCGGTCTGCGTACCGGCCTTAACGTCATAGATCACCTTGCCGTCCACAGTATCAATCACAATCTCCCCGCCCAGCGCCGCAACGGCAAATGACATGGGAACCGTGGAATAAATATTCTCATTCTGCCTCTGGAAAATCGGATGTCTGCCGACTACCACTTCAACCAGAAGGTCTCCTCTTGGCCCGCCGTTTGTGCCGGGCTCGCCCTTGTCGCGGATGCGGACGCACTGGCCGTTATCAATACCGGCAGGTATGGAAACCTGTATTTTCTTTTTGTTGGCAATATAACCCGTACCGCGGCAGTCAGGACATTTGTCCTTGATCACCTTACCCGTACCGTGACAGTCGGGACAGGTCTGTACATTTCGCACCGTGCCGAAGAAGGACTGCTGAGTGAATACCACCTGTCCCTTACCGCCGCACTTGCTGCATGTCTCCGGGCTGGTTCCCGGCTTCGCGCCAGTACCATGACAGGAAGTGCACTCATCCTTAAGAGTAAGCTCAATTTCCTTCTCCACGCCAAAGACTGCCTCTTCAAACGTGATTCGGACGCTGGTTCTGATATTCGCGCCCTTCATGGGCCCGCTGCTTCTGCCGCCGCTTCGTCTCCCGCCGCCAAAAAGATCGCCAAATATATCGCCGAATATGTCGCCGAAGTCCGCACTGTTAAAATCGAATCCGCCAAAGCCTCCTGCACCGCCCGCTCCGTCGAAGGCAGCATGACCATACTGGTCATACTGTCTTCTCTTCTCCGGGTCGCTCAAAACGGCATAGGCCTCCGAAGCTTCCTTAAATTTCTTCTCCGCCTCAGCATCCCCGGGATTCATGTCAGGGTGATATTTCTTAGCCAGAGCTCTGTATGCTTTTTTTATGGCGGCGTCGTCAGCGCTTTTCTCAACGCCGAGCACCTCATAATAATCTCGTTTCTGTTCTGCCATGACTCAAGCCTTTCCACTCATTGTCTACACTTCCCATACCGAGTTCGCAAAGCGAATCTCGCGATTGAGCGAAGCTCAATCAGTTAAACCTCTCTATAGTCTCCATCTACCACATCGTCAGCCGCACCGCTGTCCTGTCCTGCGCCTGCGTCCTGCGCGCCGCCCATATTACTCATATCCGGGCCGCCCTGCGCCTGCTGCATGTTTTCGTACATTTTCGTGAACAGAGCCTGTGCGGAATTCGTCAGCTTCTCCTTCGCCGCTTTCAGTTCGTCAAGCTGGCTGTCGGTGAGCTCCTGATCCTTTGTCTTCTCCAGAATATCCTTCACTGCCTGCAGGTCAGCCTCTACGCCTGCCTTCTCAGAGGCGTCGATCTTATCGCCAACTTCATTCAACGCCTTCTCTGTCTGGAATACGAAGGAATCTGCGTCATTTCTGGTGTCTACCGCCTCTTTGCGCTTCTTGTCCTGCGCTTCGTACTCAGCGGCCTCCTTAACTGCCCTGTCGATCTCGTCATCAGACATATTGGAACCGGCTGTGATCGTGATATGCTGCTCCTTGCCTGTACCAAGATCCTTTGCGGATACATTTACAATGCCGTTGGCGTCGATATCGAAGGTAACCTCGATCTGCGGTACACCGCGCATTGCAGGCGGAATACCATCCAGACGGAACTGTCCGAGGGATTTGTTATCCTTCGCAAACTGTCTCTCACCCTGTAATACGTTGATATCCACCGCAGTCTGGTTATCAGAATATGTTGAGAACACCTGGCTGTGCTTGGTAGGTATGGTTGTATTTCTCTCAATCAGTCTGGTTGCAATACCGCCTGCCGTCTCAATGGAAAGTGACAGGGGCGTCACATCCAGCAGAAGGATCTCGCCTGCACCGGCATCGCCAGCCAGCTTACCACCCTGAACGGAGGCGCCGAGCGCCACGCACTCATCGGGATTCAGGGACTTACTGGGCTCCTTACCCGTGATCTGTCTTACCTTCTCCTGCACCGCAGGTACACGGGTAGAACCGCCTACCAGAAGCACCTGGCCGATATCCGCATTGGTCAGCCCTGCATCCTTCATTGCATTCTGTACGGGTACTGCCGTTCTCTCTACCAGATCGCTTGTGAGCTCGTCAAACTTCGCTCTCGTCAGATTCATATCAAAATGCTTGGGGCCTTCCGACGTAGCCGTAATAAAGGGAAGGTTGATGTTTGTAGTAGTTGCGGAAGAAAGCTCCTTCTTCGCTTTCTCGGCCGCCTCCTTCAATCTCTGGAGCGCCATCTTGTCATTGGACAGATCAACGCCTTCTTTCGCCTTGAACTCAGAAAGCATCCAGTCGATAATCTTCTGGTCAAAGTCATCGCCGCCCAGATGGGTATCTCCGTTTGTAGCAAGCACTTCGATTACACCGTCGCCGATCTCGATGATGGACACATCAAAAGTACCGCCGCCCAGATCATACACCATGATCTTCTGCTCTTTTTCATTGTCAAGACCATACGCAAGCGCCGCCGCCGTAGGCTCGTTAATGATACGCTTAACGTCAAGGCCCGCGATCTTACCAGCGTCCTTTGTCGCCTGTCTCTGGGCGTCGTTAAAGTATGCAGGCACCGTGATAACCGCCTCCGTCACCTTCTCGCCCAAGTAATTCTCTGCGTCTGTTTTCAGTTTCTGCAAAATCATTGCGGAAATCTGCTGCGGAGAATACTTTTTGTCCTCAATGGTACGACCCTTGTCGGTACCCATGTCTCTCTTAATGGATGCAATGGTGTTTTCCGCGTTGGTAACTGCCTGACGCTTTGCAGGCTCGCCTACAAGCCTCTCGCCGTTCTTCGTGAAGGCCACAACGGACGGTGTGGTTCTTGCGCCTTCCGTATTCGCGATAACAGTGGGCTTACCGCCCTCCATAACTGCCACGCAGCTGTTTGTTGTTCCCAGGTCAATGCCGATAATTTTACTCATAATATTTCTCCCTTTCCGAAGCGCTCACGCTCCCATTTTATAATTATAGTTACAGATATTTTCTAAATCCTCCGAGGCTGTGCTTTTACAGCCTCGAAAGTGAGATTTAGAACTTCCCAGCGAAGCAGTCTCTGCTGCGAGTAGCCGGAAGTCCTTCTCACTCAGTTATTCCACAACCGCTACCATACTGTGCCTTACCACGCTGTCCCTGTAAGTATATCCCTTCTGGAGTTCCTGTGCGATCACGCCTGACTCAAACTCGTCGCTCTGCGTCTGCATCACCGCATTATGAAACTCGGGGTTAAATTCCTCCCCCACTGCCGGGATCGGCTTCACATCCAGATTTTCAAGCTCCGTCATAAGCTGCTTGTAAATCATCTGCATGCCCTGTGCAAGAGCGCCGTCCTTTTCTTCCTCGGAAACGCTCGCAAGCCCTCTCTCAAAATTATCCACCACCGGCAGAATCTTTTCGATTACACTCCTTGCTCCCGTCTCAAACATGGCCGTTTTTTCCTTCTCGGTCCGTTTGCGGAAATTATCAAATTCCGCCATCTGACGCTTCACCCGGTCCTCCAGTTCCTCGACCTTTTCCTTCATGGCGTCCTGTTTTTTGTCTTTCCTTTTCTTTTCTTTCTTTTCCGCCTTTGAAGTCTCCTTTTCGCCATCCGGGGACTGCTCTGCTTCCCCTGCCGGCGTTTCCTGCTCCTTCGCTTCTTCCTGCGGCTCTTCGCCGTTCATCTTTTCTGTTTTATCCTTTTCTTCTGCTGCCACGGTTTTCATCCCTTTCCGATTTCTACTGTCAGGTTTACTGCCTGCACAAATCCTTTTCCTGTTTCCTGTGTTTCTTACCTTTTATATAAATCATCCAGCTGATGCTTTAACAGCCTGAGATTGCTTACCACCTTCTCATAATCCATTCTCCTCGGACCGATGATCCCGATGGTGCCCTTCATGCCCTCTTCCAGTTCGTAGGTCGCAGTCACAACGCTGCAGTCCTTCATGCCCGCTACAGGCGTTTCGCTTCCGATATATACCTGTATGCCCGTATTATTATCAGACGCCAGATTATCCTGCACCAGCTCGCTTAAAAGCTGTTTCTCCTCAAAAGTGGTAATTAACTCGCTGGCCCGTTCATGATCCGCAAGCTCCGGATATTTGAAAAAGTTCTTGGCCCCGCTGGTGTAAATCTCCAGATCCTCATCCGCCTTTATGGCTTCCGCCACCGCATCTATCACGCTTGCCACAATCTCGCTGTGAATCCCCGCCTGCTGCTTCATGGCGGCGATCATGCCCAGATTAATTTCCTCCAGAGAAAGTCCGTTTAAATGCGTATTCAGGAGGATATTCAACTTTAGCAGCGTCTCATCGCTGAGCTTCTCGGACACCGCCAGCATGGTGTTTTTAATGACATTTCCTTCCACCACGATAACCGCCAGAATGTGTTCCGAGTCTACCCGGGAAAGCTGGATAAATTTCAGCTTGTTACGGTGATACTGGGGAGCCGAGATCATCGCCGCATAGTCCGTATTGTTTGCAAGCACTTTGGCGGCCTGTTTCAGAAGGCGGTCCATTTTATCTTCCTTTTCCAGAAGAGATTCCTTCATCTCTTCCACTTCCCGTTCCTTCTCCTCCATCATTTTATCCACATAGAGGCGGTAGCCCTTATCGGACGGTATCCTTCCGGCGGAAGTGTGCGGCTGAATAATATAGCCCAGCTCCTCCAGATCCGCCATCTCATTGCGGATGGTCGCGGAACTCAGATTCAGGTCAGTGTACTTGGAGATCGTGCGGCTGCCTACCGGCTCGCCTGTTTCCAGGTAATTTCGGATGATGGCCTGCAATATGATATATTTTCGTTCGTCCAGCTGCATACCATTTCCCTCTTATCCGATTATTAGCACTCAATTCATTAGAGTGCTAACACCTTCTGGTAGTAAGGTATCACTTCTTTTTTCCCTTGTCAACATCTGATTGGAAAAAAAATATTAAAAAAGAATGAAAAAAGACAGTCAGCTTAGTATTTCCCAAACTGACTGCCCGCATTCTCCGCAACAATAACCGCTATAAATTAAATAGAGAAATGTCCTCTCTCTTCACCGTTGATCACATAATATACAATGCTCTCCTCAGGCTTCACATAAAGCTCTACGCTCTTGAAGTCGCCAAGCTTCTTCTTAAGATCATATTTCCATACATCCTTGGCAATTTTAACCAGCTCCTCCGTAGAGTAAGTCTTTCCGGCAAACTGTACGTGCAAAAGCTCTTTCACAGCTGTCTTCTTGGCTGTGGTGGTCTTTGCCTCAGTCTCCTTCTTCGCCGCCGCAGGCTTTCTGCCGGGCTTCTTTGCCCCAGGCTTTCTGCCGGGTTTCTTTGCCGCAGGCTTCTTAGCCTCCGTCTCCTTTACTTCTGTCTTTGCCTCCGCCTTAGCATTTGCTGCTACAGGCTCTGCTTTTGCCGCAGGTGCTGCCACTGATGTAATTGCTGTCGTTGTCTTTGTATCTGCCGCTTTCGTAGCTTCCGATTTTACAACCGGCTTCTTTGTCTCTGCCATGAGTAATCTCCTTCCCCACTATGCACTGATAATTCGCTATTTCATATATGTATGTTATCCCAATTATGCAGGACTGTCAACCAACAATCCGTATCAAATAGTTAATTTTTATATCGAAATCTTATACAAATTGACAGAAACACCCGCTAAAAACGCTTTATTTTACGGCTTCAGGCCAAAGTAAAATACAAAAGCACCACTGCCCCCAGCACAATACGATACCAGCCGAAAACCTTAAAGTTATGCTTTTTTATATACCCCATCAGGAAACGGATCACCGCCACGGACACAATAAATGCAACCGCCATTCCCACCAGCAGAATAACAATTTCACTTTCCGTAAAGGCAAAACCGAATTTCACAACCTTTAAAAGACTGGCTCCCAGCATAACGGGAATTGCCAGGAAAAAGGTAAATTCCGCCGCTACCGTTCTGGAAACGCCGATCATAAGCGCGCCCACAATTGTCGCCCCGGAACGGGAAGTCCCCGGAAAGACCGCCGCAATCAGCTGAAACACACCGATCATAAGCGCGGTCTGATAAGTGATCTCACTAAGCTGCGTAATTTTCGGGCTCATGTTCCTGTTACGGTTTTCAATCACAATGAAAGCAACGCCGAACACAATCAGAGCGATTGCCACGCACCATGGATTATAAAAAAGCGCATCCAGAACGTCGTCAAAAGCAAGGCCCACCACCGCCGCCGGAATACAGGCCACCAGAATTTTAAACCAGAGCGAAAAAATGTCTTTGCGCACCACCGGCTTCTCTTTAAAGCGAAAGGGAAAAATCTTGTTCCAGAAAAGAAGCACTACCGCCAAAATGGCTCCCAGCTGGATCACCACAAGAAACATTTCCCAGAAATCCTCTCTCACATTTAAGGTGACAAATTCATTTAAAAGAATCATATGCCCGGTACTGCTGATGGGAAGCCATTCCGTGATGCCCTCCACAATACCGAAGAGCACTGCCTTTAAAATTTCTATCATATCCATATGCGATACCTTTCTTTATTCTCTGTCATTATATAATTACCGCTCATGCCATTTTATGCACGGCGACGCCCAAAAATCCTCTGGTTTTTCCTACTGCCGCCGCTCTATAAGATACTCCATAAGCGCTGCGTAACACTCCTGCGCGTCCCGATACCCTTCTTCATAAAGAGCCTTCATCTTTTCCCTGTCCTTCTCTATCCTGCCGACCTCGCTTTTTTGCTTCGGGCGGATCACAAACAGTTCGCCTTTTTTCTGTTTTTCCTCAATGAACTGCACCGTGGCGTTGTAGGTCAGATGCCGTTCCCGCATCAGCTCATACACCTTCGGGTAACGCAGATAGCGCGCCCTGATCAGGGCAAGTTCGGCTCCCACAGGCTGTCTGACAAAACCCTCTTCCTTTGTCATAATGATCACATTCTTTCGATTGCCATTCCTCATGGACTGCCTGACCGGGATGGGATCGCTGATGCCTCCGTCAAGATAATACGAGCCGTCTATCTCCACGTTCCGGGACACCAGCGGAAGAGAGCTTGATGCCCTCACCGCCCGGATATCTTCCCGCAGGTTTTTTATGGGCAGATACGCCGGCTTTCCCGTTTTGATATCTGTCGCCACCGCAAAGGCCCTGCCCTCATATGCAGACGCGGCGTCAAAATCATATGGGTCCAGATAATTGGGAATCAGGCTGTAATTCATATCAACGCCAAACAAATCGCCTGTCCGAAGCAGGCTCCATCCCCCGCAGTACTGCTTCATATCCAAGTAATTTACGCTGATGCGGCTGGACCGTCCCCTCTGCCCCGACATGTAATTGCACAGATGGCACGCGCCCGCCGAAACCCCGTAGCAATCAGAAAACAAAATCTCCTTATCCAAAAAGAAATCCAGAACGCCGGCGGTATAAATCCCCTTCATGCCGCCGCCCTCCAAAATTAATCCCGCCTGATGCATCATAACAAAACACCCTTTCCTAATACTCCGCTTTCATCAGCCTCCGAAACGCCTCCAGAGAACGCTCTACCTTCTCCGTATCAATGCAATAAGCAAGCCTGAAATACCCTTCCACCCCAAAGCTGTCGCTGGGCACCACAATAAGGTCATACTTCTTTGCTTTCTCGGAAAACGCCACCGCGTCCGCCTCCGGCGCTTTGGGGAAAATATAAAACGTTCCGCCCGGCCGCACGCACTCGAGGCCAAGGCTCGTCAGTTCCTTATATAATATGTTCATATTTGTCTCATACACCGACAGATCGGCCGTCAGGTCAAGCACTTCGGCCACGGCCAGCTGAATAATGGAAGGCGGACAATTATGCCCCGTTCCTCTGGAAATCTGGCTGCACATCACGCTGATGATATCCGCGTCCGTGCATTTCGGATTCACTGCCACATAGCCGATCCGCTCCCCCGGAAGGGACAGGGACTTGGAAAAAGAATAGCAGGAAAGAGAATTATCATAAAACGCGGAAGGATACGGCGAATCCACACCCTCAAACACAATTTCCCTGTAGGGCTCATCAGAGATCAGAAAAATATCATGCCCGTATTTTTTCTGTTTTTCCTCCATAATTTCCGCAAGCTTTTTCATGGTCTGCGTGGAATAAACCATACCCGACGGGTTATTGGGCGTGTTGATCAAAACGGCGGCCACTTTTTCCGTCAGCATTTCGTCAAAAGCTTCAAAATTTATCTGAAAGCCGTCCGTATCCGCCGGCACCACCTTAAGCCTCGCCCCGGTCAGATTCACATAAGGCGTATACTCCGGGAAATAGGGCGCAAAAGTAAGAATTTCATCCCCCGGCTGGGACACGCATCGAAGCGCATGGGCAATGGCGCCCGCCGCGCCGGTGGTCATAAAAATATGGTCTCCCGTATAGTCCATCTGAAATCTTCTGTTGAGAGAAGCCGCCACCTTCTCCCTGACGGAAGGAATGCCCAGACTCTGACTGTAGCCGTGCAGCTCCATTGGGTTCTTTTCCTGTAACATCTTTATCATAATGTCCGTAAATTCCTGCGGCACCGGTACGGAGGGATTGCCGAGACTGTAATCGAACACATTCTCATAGCCAATCTCCTTTCCCCTTGCCGTGGCAAATTCGGAAAGCTGGCGGATTACCGATTTCCCCTTTAACATGTCTTTATATGCTTGTGCTATCATAATGCTTCCTCCATTCTGACTACCGCGCCTTAAGGTGTATCAGCTTCCCAAGAAAATCTCCCCGAAGCGGCGGGATGTTGATACCCGCATAGTGCAGTGTGTCGCCCCTGTATTCTGTCTGTCCGATCTCCGGCCAGTCCGCCGCATTTTCAATCACATAAGTCCTGTCGGGGGCAAGTCCCGGAATACAGATTCTCCTGCTGTGGACATTGGGCCTGTTCAATACCTGAATATAAGTGACAAGCGCCTCGCTCCTGTCCGTGGCCACCACTGCGTAGCAGTCATAAAAATGATTCTCGGCATAATGGGCGATACGGTAATAGTCTCCCTGCCGCACAAGATCATTATACTTATGGTACATGGCCACCTGAGAGGGAATCATATTCCTGTCCTTCTCAGGAATCTTCGTCACGTCCAGCTCATAGCCAAAGGTTCCCGCCAAAGCCACATAGCCTCTGGTTTCAAAAGGAGTGGTTCTTCCTACCGTGTGATTCGGACAGTCAGCCACATGGGCCCCCATGGTGGACAGCGGATAAATCATCGCCGTACCTGCCTGAATCGACAGTCTCTCCACAGCATCCGCATCATCGGAGCACCAGATCTGCGGACTGTAATAAAGCATGCCCGGATCAAATCTTGCGCCGCCGCCGGAGCAGTTTTCCAGAAGAAGATTGGGAAAATCCTTTGTCAGCCGGTCCTGCATTTCATAGAGCGCAAGCGTCTGTCTGTGCACAAGCTCTCCCTGTCTGTCCGCCGGAAGGCCGAAGCTTCCAAAATCCGAAAGCTGCCTGTTCATATCCCATTTCACATACTCAATGTTGGCGCTGTGAAGAACAGCCGCTATTCTGTCATAAATGCAGTCGCGGACTTCCTTTCTGGTCAGATCCAGCACATATTGATTCCTGCCAAGGCTTCCCACCCTGCCGGGGATCTGAATCGCCCAGTCCGGGTGCTCCCTATACAAATCAGAATCAGGGGAAATCATTTCCGGCTCTACCCAGATGCCGAATTTCATTCCCAGCTTATTCACCTCATCCACCAGATATTTCAGGCCGCCCTCTATCTTGGACTCGTTCACAATCCAGTCGCCCAGGCTTGAGTTATCGTCGTTTCGACAGCCAAACCACCCGTCGTCCATCACCAGCATCTCTATGCCGAGGGCGGAAGCCTGCCTCGCTATCTCCAGCAGCTTATTGGTGTCAAAGTCAAAATAGGTGGCTTCCCAGTTGTTGATAAGGATCGGCCGTTTCTTATCTTTGTAAACGCCCCTGATCAGATGGTTGCGGTAAAGGTCATGGAAATTTCTCGTCATGCCGCCAATCCCCTGAGCCGAGTACATGCAGATAACCTCCGGCGCCTGAAAACTCTCCCCCGCCTCCAGTTTCCAGCAAAAATCCCCCGGATGAATACCCATCATGGCGCGGATGCTGCCAAACTGGCTCTCTTCAATCTGTGCAAGGAAGTTCCCGGAATAGACAAAATTCATTGCGTAAACATCTCCTGTCTCCTCCGTAGTATTGGGGCTCTTCCACGCCATAAAGGGATGCTCCTGATGGCTTGATTCGCCGCGCACCGACCCGACGCTCTGTTTGCCCTTCCTGATCGGATAAGTGGAAATAGCCCGCTCTCTTGCCCATGATCCGTGCAGTGTAATCATTTCGTAATCATTATTATCCATATCAATGCAGGCGGACAGCACCCTCGTGAGATAAACCGCCTCGCCGCCGTTATTAATCACGCGCACGCTTCTGGCGATTGCATCCGTATCCGCAAAAATACTGTAAGACAGTACAATCTGTAAATGCAGTGTCCTGTCCTCACAGACAAGCTCCAGCGTCATGCACCCGTCCTTATCCCCAAAGGTCGCCGGCAGCCCTTCCAGCGCTTCCTTCCCGTTATAGATCCGATGCGACACGTAGGAAAGCGATACCCCCGTATGTCCCGACAGGGTGCGCACGGCAAACGTCCCTTCCCTGTAATCCCCCAGATTATGACCGGTGTATTCCACGGGGAATGTATCCAGAAAAGAAATTCTCTCCCTGTTATTTTCCGAAGGCACAAAAGGCGGCTCACCAATGCGCATCAGGTAGGCCAGATTATCATCCCCGAGCTTTCTGCCGTAATAGACATGCCCCAAAAAGTTCTCTACGTCCACCACGCCGATACAGTAGCTTGTACGGGGTGTATCCAGCTTAAAAATACGATTCTTTTCGTTGTAGGTTATATTCATTCTTTTCGATCCCTTTCTGTTTTATTGAAACGCCGCCTATACGTCATCCGCCCAGGCAAGCGCACACCTGACCGCGCGTTTCCAGCCTCTGACAAGCTCCTTTCTGACTTCCTTTTCCATGGATACGTCAAACCGTTTTCCCAGCTGCCAGTTTTCACGGATTTCTCCCTTATCCTTCCAGTAACCCACTGAAAGCCCTGCCAGATAGGCCGCTCCCAGAGCCGTGGTCTCAATGCAGCTTGGCCGGTGAACCGCCTGTCCCGTAATATCCGCCTGAAACTGCATCAGAAAATCATTGGCGCTGGCGCCGCCGTCCACTTTCAGCTCGCCCAAAGAAATCCCGGCGTCCTCCTCCATGGCCTTCAACACGTCCATGGACTGGTAAGCAATGGACTCCAACACCGCTCTCACAAAATGCTCCTTCTGACAGCCTCTTGTAATGCCCACCACCGTACCTCTGGCGTAAGGATTCCAATACGGGGTTCCCATACCCACAAAAGCAGGCACCACATAGACGCCGTTGGTATCCTGCACACGCATGGCGTACTTTTCGGAGTGCCGGGAAATCTTCATCATCCGCATCTCATCCCGCATCCACTGCACTGCCGCGCCCGCAACAAACACGCTGCCCTCCAGGGCATATTCCGGCCGCAGGGAATCTCCCGCCGCAATCGTGGTCAGAAGACCGCTTTCAGAAGCAATGGCATCCCGCCCCGTATTCATCAGAAGAAAGCACCCTGTCCCATAAGTGTTTTTCACCTGGCCCGGCTCAAAACAGCACTGTCCGAAAAGCGCTGCCTGCTGGTCTCCGGCCGCACCCGCTATGGGTACCGCCGCGCCGAAAATACTCTTGTCGCTCATGCCAAACACCGTTCCCGAGGGCTTCACCTCCGGCAGCATCCGGCGCGGTATCCGCAGCATGGAAAGAAGCTCCTCATCCCATGCGAGCGTATGGATATTATAAAGCATGGTACGGGAGGCATTGGTGTAATCAGTAGCGTGTACCGCTCCCTTTGTCAGATTCCAGATCAACCAGCTGTCCACCGTGCCAAACAGCAGTTCTCCCCGTTCGGCCCTTTCCCGCGCGCCCTCCACATGATCCAGTATCCAGACAATCTTGCTCCCCGAAAAATAGGCGTCCGGCACAAGCCCGGTCTTTGCCCGTATCATTTCCGTACAGCCCCGGGCTTTCAGCCCGTCTATATATTCCGCCGTTCTGCGGCACTGCCAGACAATCGCATTATATACCGGCTCGCCGGTTTCCCTGTCCCACACAACGGTAGTCTCGCGCTGGTTGGTAATCCCGATCCCGGCAAGCTGGCAGGCTTCCGCGCCGATATTGGCCATGGCCTCAATGGCCACTGCAAGCTGGGACGCCCATATCTCGCGGGGATTATGCTCCACCCATCCGGCCCGGGGATAAATCTGGGTAAATTCCTTCTGGGCCATACTGCATATACTGCCCTTTTTATCAAACAGGATACAGCGGGAACTGGTGGTTCCCTGATCCAGCGCCATAATATATTTCTGCATGATTTTCTCCCTGTGAACTAACTTTAACTAGTATATAATAGCAGCAAAAGAAAAACAAGCGGCTGTGAAAGAGACTCTTCCATATTTTTGAAAACGTGTTACAATCAGAATTAATGTCCAAAGACATATTGAGATTAATTTTGAAAAGAGGTAAGCACATGAGCATTACGGTCGTAATACAGCAGATGGTTATTATTTTTATTTTAATCGGCATCGGCATGATTCTTTTTCGGCGCAGACTGTTATCGGAGGAAGGATCCAAACAGATTTCAGGCCTTATCATCAACGTCACCAATCCTGCCCTTTTAATCTGTTCCGCCCTTGACGACGGGCCAAAAGCTTCCCTGCGCGACCTTGGTATCGCCCTGGCTGCCTATGCGGCCGTTTTTGCCATCCTGATTGCCGTAGGCTTCCTGCTCCCCTGCCTTCTTCGCGTGCCAAAGGACCTTCATTACGCCTACCAGATGCTTACCGTCTTCGGCAATGTGGGCTTTATCGGCATCCCTCTGGCTTCCGCAGTGCTGGGCAGTGAATCCCTGATTTTTGTATCCATTTTTAATCTGCTCTTTAATCTTCTGATTTACACTCTGGGCATATCTTTGCTGCAAAGAGCCGCAGGACAGGCCGAGAAGGACGTAACGATCCCCTCATCCGGCCGCCTGCAGAAGCTGGTCAACGCAGGCACTGTCTCCGCCGCGGTAACGGTTATTTTTTATCTCGGCAATTTCCATGTGCCCACAGTCATATCCTCCGCCCTCTCCTACACAGGACGGGCCACCACCCTTTTATCCATGCTGGTACTGGGTGTCTCCGTAGCGCAGATAGCGCCGAAGGAAATTTTTTCCCATCCGAAGCTTTACCTTTTCACCCTGCTTCGCCAGATTCTTGTACCCATAGGCTGCATCCTTTTCATGGGCAGCCTGATTGACAACAGGCTGATTCTGAACACCATGCTTTTGATGGTCGCCGTTCCCGCGGCCAACATGCCGCTTATGCTGGCCAAACAGCTTGATATGGAAACCGACTCCATCTCACAGGGCATTATTCTGACTACCATTTTAAGCCTTGTGACTGTGCCCGTGGCCTGCCTTTTCCTGATACCCTAGCCAACATGCCGCCTTCCGTTGTTTCAAGCAAGGTAGCGGAAACCGGCGGCATAGAAACCCCCATTTCCGTTCACAATTCTACAATTACCGACATAAAATAGAGTAAAATCACATAGGATATTAAGTTATGTATTATTTACTCTTCATTCTTCTTCTCATCGCCCTTCTTGGCAGCATCTTCTTTCACTGCCGCCGGAAAAAAATCATCTGTAAGGTAAACGGCATGGACTGCTGTGCCAAATGCTCCCTTTTAGACGAGCTGGCATATCCTTTCGGCTACTGTTTTCACTGCGACTGCGGATTCTTTTCCTCCACGGTGGACGCCCCGCAGAAGCAGGCCGGATACACCTGGTTCTATGATTATATGGCGCCCCGTTTCCAGATGGTCTTTGACGCCCTCCCGGTTTATTTTGATTACCGGGGAAGAACCTGGCTGATTGAATTTTGGAAAGGACAGTACGGCATCAATACCGGTGCGGAAATCGGCATCTATCATACCGATACCATTATCCCGGAAACAGACTATAAAACCACATGGTTTTCCTGCGCAGACAGGAACGAAATGCTTGACTTCTCCTTCCTTCTGTGCAACCGGGAAAATGAATGCGTCCGCAATGAGGGACGTCACTGGTGGCTCACCGCCTTTTTGCCGGGATGCTTTTCAAAACCGGCCGATCTGTCCATGGAAGCCTGCATCCGTTTTCCTAACCGGGAAATGCTTTCCGCCTTTACCAAAGGGCTGGAGCGGGCAGGCTTTAAGGAAGACCAGATTTCCGTAAACGGTTTCACTGTCTGCTTCGTTTTCTGCGGAAATACCACCCAGCGTTTTAATCTGATCACCCGCTTTTGGCGCCGTTTTTCCCAGTGGAAAAATAAAATTTTCTGCAAACTGTACCGATGGGTCACAAGACCTTTTGTCTGCACGGAAGACCGAATCCTATATCTATATTTCTATCTGCCGGCCGCTTTCCGCAGGCTTCTTCGGTTACACCGTTTCAACAAACGCCACTGTAAGGGGCGCTGACCATGGGGGCTTACGGGCGCCTCAACCGCGCTTTTTTGAACGCACCGATGCTGCCGCTTTCCAATCATTCCCGCTATGTGCTCATGAGTGACTGCCACAGGGGCATCGGCAATTCCTCCGACAATTTTCTGAGAAACCAGCATCTGTATTTCGCCGCGCTGGAGCACTATTATCGGAAGGGCTTTACCTATATTGAACTGGGCGACGGGGATGAGCTGTGGGAAAACAGAAGCATGAAAAACATCATGGACATCCACAGCAACGTTTTCTGGCTTTTTAACCAGTTTTATGAGGAAAACCGGCTGTATCTGCTCTATGGCAACCATGATATTGTAAAAAGAAAGAAGAGGCTTAAGCCTCTTCTTTCTCCCCTCTGTTTTCACGAAGGAATCATTCTGACTACAGGCACGCCTCCAAACGGCATGCCCCGCGTTTCCCTTTATCTGACCCACGGACATCAGGCCAGTGCGCTCAATTCCACCCTCTGGCCCCTCTCCCGTTTTCTTGTACGATATGTCTGGAATCCGCTTGAAAATCTGGGTGTGCTGGACCCCACCAGCGCCGCGAAAAATTACCGCATTAAAAACAATTGCGAGCTCCGGCTAAACAGCTGGGCGGAAAAAAACCGCCGCATCCTGATCACCGGGCACACCCACCGGCCCGTCCTTCCCGCCGAGCCGTCCCGCTACTATAATACCGGGAGCTGTGTCCACCCCCGCTGTATCACCTGTATCGAAATCGAACGCCTTTCCATGACTCTGGTCAAATGGTGTATGAATGCCAGAGCCGACAGTACGCTCTATGTGGCCAGAGAGATTATCGCCGGCCCGGTTCCCCTGCAATCTGTACCTTGATCATATTGGTAGTGCCGGAAATACCGATGGGTATGCCGGAAGTAATCACCGTCAGATCGCCTTCCCTTAACAGTCCCTTTTTCTGAGCCGCGGCAATAGCCTTATCAAACAGCACATACGCATCCTTCTCTTCCTTAATCAGAAGGGGCGTCACACCCCAGCTCAGGGCAAGCTGCCGGCACACCTTTTCGGTTGTGGCACAGCTTATGATATCGCTCATGGGTCGGTAACGGGATATCATTCTGGCCGATCTCCCGGACTTTGTAACCGTCACAATCGCCGTGGCGTTTAAATCAAGCGCCGTGGTACAGGTGGCATGGCAGATGGCATCCGTCACATCGGGATTCGCTTCCCGCTCCCACAGGAAAAACCGTTTGCGGTAATCCACATCCCGCTCGGTGCGCTCCGCGATCCTGACCATGGTTTTCACCGCCTCCACGGGATAGGCGCCCGCCGCCGTTTCTCCCGAAAGCATAATAGCGCTGGTGCCGTCGTAAACTGCGTTGGCTACATCAGTTGTTTCCGCTCTGGTAGGTCTTGGATTTTTAATCATGGACTCCAGCATCTGCGTGGCTGTAATAACCTGCTTGCCTGCGCGGTATACCTTCTTGATAATTTCCTTTTGAATGACAGGGACATCCTCGTAGGGAATCTCCACACCCATATCTCCCCTGGCCACCATAACGCCGTCGGAAACCTCCACGATATCGTCAATATTAGCCACGCCCTGCGCGTTCTCAATCTTTGCAATGATCTTGATGTCCTCGCCGCCGTTTTTCTCCAGAAGTTTTTTCAGCTGCAGGATATCCTCCTTTTTCTGTACAAAGGAAGCCGCGATAAAATCCACGTCCTGCTCAATGCCAAACAAAATGTCTTCCCTGTCCTTTTCACTGATATAGGGCATGGAAAGATCCACATCAGGTACGTTGACGCCTTTAT